>OGXF01000366.1_pt1 | contig 43592 bp, 42 predicted proteins | sample 1576191 | NCBI WGS metagenome assembly OGXF01 (sample SAMEA3541545, study PRJEB24748) | human gut metagenome | biome: human gut; feature: human-associated habitat; material: faeces | place: China | collected 2012
TACCCCCATATAGGACTTTTATATTTCATTGTCCTATATGAGGGTAGCATATCACATTGATCCGGGGTTCCTCTTTTGTTCTTGTTATTTATTTAATCTACATAATACACATAATTTTCTTTACGAGGCTTTGCCTTCGGCACATCTCTGGCCGGATATCCGAGCACGCAGTGTCCGATGCCTTCATAATCACCTTCCACGCCCCATTTTTTCAAAAGAGCCTTACCTTCTTCCGATGCAAAGACTTCTTTCGCCCGGTGGATCCAGCAGCTTCCGATTCCAAGAGAAGCGGCAGCATTCATCAGATTGCCCATGACAAGGCTTCCGTCATAGATATATGTCGGTCTGTTCTTATCAGCTAATACAACCAGGACAACCGGTGCTCCGTAGAACGGATCTGTATCAGTTCCCATGACATCCGCATTCATTTTGGAAAGCTGATCACGGGTGGCTTTGTCTGTAACGGCAACGATTATCGGTGACTGCATTCCCATGCCGGTTGCGGCATAAGTGCCTGCTTCAAGAATCAGATCCAGATCTTCGTTCGGGATCATGTCCGGTTTGTAACCGCGTACACTGCGGCGTTCGATCATGTTTTTAATACTTTCGTTCATAAATCAAGACTCCTTTAGAATACAGTGAAAAAATAAAATCTCATAATATAAAAAGAAAATAAAACGAAACAGATGATTTACACTTCTTTGTTCTCGTATACATGTCTCTTGATCGCTTCGAAACTTTCTTTACTGATCACATGCTCCATCTTACATGCATCGGCAGCAGCGACATCCGCAGGTACGCCGAGATGTATCAGCCAGGATGATAAAAGGGTGTGACGTTCGTAAATCATATTTGCAATCTCCAGACCGGATGGTGTCAAATGGATAAATCCCTGCTCATCTACTTTAATATGCTCTTTTTCACGAAGATTCTTCATAGCAACACTGACACTGGACTTTTTAAAACCAAGTTCGTTGGCAATATCTACGGAACGCACGACAGGCAGTTTCTGGCTTAAAATTAGAATTGTTTCAAGATAGTTCTCGGCAGATTCATTTAATACATTGCTCATAATAAGTCATTCCTTCCTTTACACGTTAACATTGAGTTTAGTATAACATAGTTAGTTACGACTGGCAAACGGAAGAAAAAACTTATTGAGAAAAAATAATCAATAAAATGAAATAAAGTGGTTGACAGCTAACAAACGTTAGCATATACTAACTATTGCAAGGAATAATGAAAACATTTATCATTATCAAAATCCTTGGGAAATTACATGGAAAGATGTAAAAAATACTACATAAAGAAAATGAGGTGTTATTATGCCACTTACAATGGCCGGTATCGGTGAAACAAACACAATCTCACGTATTGGTGGAAATGAAGAGACAAGACGTTTTCTGGCAAATCTTGGATTTGTTGCAGGAGCGGAAGTTGTTGTACTGTCGAAGATCGGAGGCAATGTGATCGTAAATGTCAAAGACTCCAGAGTGGCAGTAAATGAGGATATGGCGCGGCACATCATGGTTTAGTACCGGGGTGTCTGCTGTATTATAGATACTAACAATCTAAGGAAAGGAGAAACAGCAATGACTTTAGGTGATGCAAAAGTTGGAAGTACAGTTGTTGTAACGAAGATTGAAGGGGACAGCGCATACAAGCGCCGTATTATGGACATGGGAATCACAAAAGGCAGTGAACTGTATATCAGAAAAGTAGCTCCTCTCGGAGATCCTGTAGAGATTACAGTCAGAGGCTATGAACTTTCAGTAAGAAAAGACGATGCCCAGTGTGTTCAGGTAAAATAAGACTTACCGAAGGAACTGACAGATACATATTGTCGCATTAGAATTTACACGTTCAAGGAGGTAAATAGGAATGGGAATCAAGATTGCACTTGCGGGAAACCCAAACTGTGGTAAGACCACAATGTTTAATGCCTTAACGGGTGCCAACCAGTATGTTGGTAACTGGCCGGGGGTTACAGTAGAGAAAAAAGAAGGAAAATTAAAAGGAAAGAGAAAGAATGATAACATTGTTGTAACAGACCTTCCGGGTATCTATTCTCTTTCACCGTACACATTGGAAGAAGTAGTCAGCCGTGATTATATCTTAAATGATAATCCGGATGTTATTATTGATCTTGTAGATGCAACGAATATTGAACGTAACCTGTATCTTACAACACAGCTGATCGAGACAGGTGTTCCGGTAGTTATCGCACTGAACATGACAGACCTTCTGGAGAAGAGAGGAATCAAGATCGATACAAAGAGACTTTCTATGTTGTTAGATTGCCCGATCGTTGAGACTTCTGCCCTGAAACAGACAGGACTGGATGCGCTGGTTGAGACGGCAATCAAAGTGGCTAATAAAAAAGAAGTTGATCTTCCAAGAGAAATCTTCTCTAAAGAAATGGAAGCAGCAGTTGCAGATGTGAAAGGGGTTCTCCCGGATACAATCTCAGAAGGCAAGAAGAGATGGTATGCAGTGAAATTCCTTGAGAACGACAGCAAGGTTGTAGAAAGCATGAATCTTTCTGCAGCAGCAAAAGCAGCAGTTGATAAAGACAGAAAAGAACTTGAGACAAAACATGACGATGATATGGAAAGTATCGTAACAGATGAACGTTACAAATTCATCCAGAAGATCGTTGAGACAACAGTTAAAAAAGGAAAAGACAAATTAACAACATCCGATAAGATCGACCGGATCGTTACAAACCGTATTCTTGGTATTCCGATCTTTATCGCAGTTATGTTTATTGTTTACTACATTTCCGTAACAACAATCGGTACAATTGTTACAGACTGGACGAATGATACATTCGTAGGTGCAATTCAGGATATCGCTTCAAAAGGACTTGAAGCAGCCGGCGTAAGCAGCGTGATCGAAGGATTGGTAGTTGATGGTATCATCGGCGGTATCGGAGCCGTACTCGGATTCGTACCACAGATGGCAATCCTGTTCCTCTTCCTTTCTATCCTGGAAGACTGTGGATATATGGTACGTATCGCATTCGTTATGGACCGTGTATTCAGACACTTCGGACTGTCTGGTAAGAGCTTCATTCCACTTCTGATTTCATCCGGTTGTGGTATTCCTGGAATCATGGCTTCTAAGACCATTGAACAGGACAATGACAGACGTCTGACAATTATGACAGCAACATTCATCCCTTGCGGAGCGAAGTTACCGGTTATCGCATTAATGGGTGGAGTTATGACAAGCTACGCAACAGGAAGCTACACAGCAGGCGGACTTATGGCACCGATCATGTACTTTGTAGGTATCGTAGCAGTATTAGTAGCAGCAATCATCCTGAAGAAGACAAAACCATTCTCAGGAAAACCGGCACCATTCGTTATGGAGCTTCCGCAGTACCATATTCCACAGGCTAAGACAGTTCTTCTTCATGTATGGGAAAGACTGAAAGGCTTCATCATCAAAGCCGGAACGATCCTGTTCCTTGCATGTGTAGTTATGTGGTTCCTTGGCGGATTCGGATTTACGAACGGTGGATTCGGACTTGTAGATGACAGTGCAGACAGCTTACTTGCAGTGATCGGTGGATTTATCGCACCAATCTTTGCACCACTTGGATTTGGAGAGTGGCAGCCGGTAGCGGCTTCTCTTTCCGGATTCACAGCAAAAGAAGCAATCGTTTCAACAATGGGAGTACTTGCGAACGTAGCAGAGAGCAAGTCAGAAGATACCGTAACAGTTGCACAGGCAATCCAGTCATGGTTCCCGAGTGCAGTAGCAGCATTCTCATTCCTGTTATTTAACCTGTTAGATTCTCCTTGCCTGGCAGCGATCGCAACAATGGCACAGCAGATGCAGTCCAGAAAATGGTTCTGGTTTGCAATCCTGTTCCAGAATGTATTCGCTTATCTCGTGACACTTTGTGTATACCAGATTGGTACATTAGTAACTGGAGGTGGATTTGGAGTTGGTACAGCAGTAGCATTTGTGATCGTAGCGATCATGCTGTTCCTGTTATTCAGACCTGACCCATATAAGAATCAGAAAGTTTATTCAAAACGTTCTGTAAATGCATAATTAGAGCGGACCGGACGTAAACTTCTTACGTCCGGTTTTCCCTATTGAAGGAGGCAGATTCATGTTGGCAAATATCATTATTATGGCTTTGATAATCGGGTATTGTGCATATCTGATATATGACATGGTTAAAAAAATTAAAACCGGAGGAATCAGGGGCTGCGCAGGCGGTTGTGCAGGATGCAGTGGCTGTGGTGGTGGATGCTGCAGTTCTGATCCGGATGAAGTAAAAAAGATGATCGAAAAAATGTACAGTAAGTAAAGGAGCTGATCAAGATGGGAAATTCAACAGGCTCTATGTTCTATCTGTTTGCGATCGTGATTGTGGTTTATATTGTGGGAGCCTCTATATATCAGGTCTTTCTCTGGTTCAAAAAGTGGCAGGAGAAAAAGAATGATGAAAAGTTCAGCATGGATAATGGCGAGCACAAAGAATAGAGGAAGTAAGAAATGGCAGATATTATTGTTATATTAATTGTAATTGTTCTTCTTGGATTTGCGTTAAGAGGAGCAGCAAAGCATTTCAAAGGTGACAGCCCTTGCTGTGGCGGAGGAACTGGCATTATTAAAACCGATGATAAAGAACTGAAGAATCCGGTGATCGGAAAGAAGACAGTTCACATCGAAGGTATGAGCTGTGATCACTGTGTACAGTCAGTGAAGAAAGCACTGAATGAGATCGAAGGTGCTTCAGCGAGAGTAGATTTACGGAAAAAAGAAGCGGTTGTATCTTATGATCGTGAGATTGCCAATGATGCTTTGAAAAAGGCAGTAGAAAAGGCTGGATTCCAGGTCGCTTCTATTACGGAATAAAGATACGAAAGTCATACATAGAAAAATGAGACACAGATCAGTATGCGTCATGAATGATACGACAGGAGGTCAAACAGGTGGATAAGGCAAAAGAAGCAATTGTACAGAAACTAAAAGCCAGTGGATGCAGGATTACCAAGCAGAGACTGATGCTTCTGGACATTATTCTGGAAGAAAACTGTTCCTGCTGCAAGGAAATCTATTACCGTGCATCCAAGATTGATCCAAGTATTGGTACGGCAACGGTATATCGGATGATCAACAAGCTGGAAGAGATCGGTGCGATCAACCGCAGAAATATGTATAAAGTTGCATGTGATCCGAATTGTGAACTACAGAATGCATGTACGGTTGAACTGGACGATGATACGATCAAGCATCTGTCTGCAAAGAACTGGAATGCTGTGATACAGGCAGGACTGAAGGCATGTGGTTATGTAGAAGACCAGAAAGTACGGAATATAACAGTGCGGTCATAAAGACGCAGTTGATAAAATTTATCAACAGCATAAAAATATTTGAAAAGGACATTCTTTAGTGTTATAATATGCAGAAACAAAAATGACTGCCGGACACATTGAAAGGATGTCTTTTTGTTATAATATATGCAATGATAAATTAATAAATATACAATGGAGGGAATAATTATGTTAAATTTAAAAGACATTAATTGGAAAAAACCAGGACTTTTTGCAGCAGGAGTAGCTTTCGGAACAGCAGGAATCAAGATCCTGACAAGTGATGATGCGAAGAAATTATATACTAACTGTACAGCAGCCGTATTAAGAGCAAAATCTTGTGTTATGAAGACTGCAACAAGCGTTCAGGAGAATGCAGGAGATATCTTAGCTGAAGCAAAACAGATCAATGAAGACAGAGCAGCAGAGGCAGAAGCTGAAGTAGTAGATGATTTTTGTGAAGTTGACGAGACAGCAGAGGAAGCAGCAGATAAGACAGAAGAATAAAAATCAGGCACGATAACAGAGAATAGTTGCCAGAGATACATAGGCACCTGCGGAACATCTGCAGGTGCTTTTGTAAGACTAGCAAGAGGTGACAAGAGTGAAATTTAAGATTAAGCATGAGATAAGAGGAAGAATCCGTATCCACATGGAGCAGAAAAGCATGACTCATGAACAGGCGGACATTCTTCTCTTTTATCTGCAGAATATAGACGGCGTATTCCGCGCAGATGTCTATGACAGAACGGCGGACGCAACAATTCATTATAAGGGAAACAGAGAAACAATCATCGAAGGACTCCGCAGATTCCGTTATGAGGAAGTAGAAGTGCCGAATGGCCTGTTAGAGACATCCGGAAGAGCAATGAATGCAGAGTATCAGGAGAAACTGGTGGATAAGATTCTGTTCCATTATGGAAGAAAATTCTTACTGCCATATCCGATCTCAGCAGCATATACAACCATTATGTCTGCAAAATATATCTGGAAAGGTATTAAGACACTGATGGAAAGAAAACTGGAAGTCCCTGTACTGGACGCTACGGCGATCGGTGTCTCTATCTTAAGAAGTGACTTTGATACTGCGGGATCTGTGATGTTCTTACTTGGAATCGGAGAACTTCTGGAAGAGTGGACACATAAGAAATCAGTCGATGATCTGGCAAGGACCATGTCATTGAATGTCGGAAAAGTATGGCTGAAGACAGAAGACCAGGCCGTCCTTGTTCCGTCAAGTAAGATTAAAGCCGGTGATCAGGTGGTAGTCCATATGGGAAATGTAATTCCATTTGACGGTGAAGTTGTGGACGGAGAAGCAATGATCAATCAGGCTTCCTTGACAGGAGAATCTGTGCCGGTAAGAAGAACAATTGGAAATTATGTATATGCAGGAACTGTTGTGGAAGAAGGAGAGGTCACAATTAATGTAAAGGCTGTCGGTGGATCCAGCCGTTACGAAAAGATTGCGGCTATGATAGAAGATTCTGAAAAATTGAAATCAGGTCTGGAAAGCAGGGCAGAACATCTGGCAGACAAACTGGTTCCGTATTCTCTTGGAGGAACAGCACTTACCTGGCTGCTTACAAGAAATACGACAAAAGCATTGTCTATTCTGATGGTAGATTTCTCCTGTGCTTTAAAACTTGCGATGCCAATCTCCGTACTCTCTGCGATCCGCGAAGCAGGTATGTATAAGATTACAGTAAAAGGTGGAAAATATCTGGAAGCAGTTGCCGAAGCAGATACCATCGTATTTGATAAGACGGGAACACTGACAAAAGCAAAACCGACAGTGGCAAAAGTGGTATCATTCAATGAAATGAATGAAGATGAACTGCTCCGTATTGCTGCATGCCTGGAGGAACATTTCCCGCATTCTATGGCAAAAGCAGTTGTCAGTGCAGCAAAGGCAAAACATCTGGATCATGAGGAGATGCATTCAAAAGTGGAATACATCGTAGCCCATGGAATTTCCACACAGATCGAAGGAAAGAAAGCTGTTATCGGAAGCTATCATTTTGTATTCGAAGATGAAAAGGTAATCATTCCAGATGGTAAGAAAGAACAGTTTGATAATCTGCCGGAAGAATATTCGCATTTGTATATGGCGATTGAAGGAAAACTTGCAGCAGTGATCTGCATCGAAGATCCGTTACGTGAAGAAGCAGCAGAGGTAATAAAGGAACTTCGTGAAGCGGGATTAAGTAAGATTGTTATGATGACCGGTGACAGTGAACGTACCGCAAAAGCAATTGCAAAACGCGTAGGCGTGGATGAATACTATGCGGAAGTACTGCCGGAAGATAAGGCAAGTTTTTGTGATAAAGAAAAAGCAGCAGGGCGTAAGGTTATTATGATCGGTGATGGCATCAACGACTCGCCGGCACTTTCAGCGGCCAATGTAGGTATTGCTATCAGTGATGGCGCAGAACTTGCAAGAGAGATCGCAGATATTACCGTTGGTGCAGATAATTTAAGAGAACTGGTAACTTTAAAGAAGATCAGTAATGGCCTGATCAAGCGGATCAGCCATAATTATCACACGATTGTTGGATTCAATGCGGGACTGATCGCACTTGGTGTATGTGGTGTGATCATGCCGACGACTTCAGCATTGTTACATAATACATCGACGCTGTTGATCGGACTTAAGAGTATGCAGAATCTTTTAGATGAATAAAATATCTTTATAAATAAAAACGAAATAACAGATAAGAAAACAAAAAGAAGCTTGATGAAATAAATTTTCATCAAGCTTCTTTTTTGCACATAATTCTTGACAGTCTGGAAAGAATGATATAGTATTCAAATATAGATTGTTAGATAGCTCTAACATTCGTTAGGAGGAACTAAGATGGCGAACAGATATCTGATCGAAAAATGTCTGGTGGAGCATTGCTCGGCAACACTTGCATCAATGAAATCAGCAAATTTATTCAATATGACATTTGTTGATGATACGGATATAGAAGAACAGATTGAGTTTTGGAATCAGTGCATGAAAGAAAAAGGTATCCGTCTCTATATATTACGGAGACAGGAGAACCGCGTATTGGTTTATGTCTATCGTAAAAAACAGCTCGAAGTCAGTCTGAACCGGCCGGGAGTGGCGAAGTTCCTAAAACAATACGGATATGGAAGCACGGATGTGGAATATGCACTGGACAGGTTGAAATCAAGAATCGGTGAAAACAATGAATTTCCACATGAAATCGGAATTTTTCTCGATTATCCACTGGGAGATGTGATCGGCTTTATTTTAAATGAAGGGCGCAACTTCAAGTGTGCAGGATGCTGGAAGGTATATTGTGATGAGTGTGCATGCCGGAAAACATTTGAAAAATATAAAAAATGCAGAGATGTCTATGTACGTCTCTGGCAGCAGGGAAGAAGTGTTTTGCAGCTTACAGTGGCTGCCTGACATATAAAAATATCAATGAAAGAGGTAGAAAACAATGAGTAAAATTGCAGTAGTATATTGGAGCGGAACAGGTAACACAGAGGCAATGGCCAATGAAGTAGCAGAGGGAGCAAAAGCTGCAGGAGCAGAAGTGGATGTATTAACAGCTTCAGAATTCGGTGCAGACAAGATGGACGCTTACGATGCGGTAGCATTCGGCTGCCCGGCTATGGGAGCAGAAGAACTGGAAGACAGCGAATTCGAGCCAATGTTCTCTGACTGCGAAGGCAAACTTGGCGGAAAGAAGATCGCACTCTTCGGATCTTACGGATGGGGAGACGGAGAATGGATGCGTACATGGGAAGAGACATGCAAAGCTGACGGAGCGGTTCTTGCATGCGAGAGTGTACTTGCGAACGAAGCACCGGATGATGAAGCAGTAGCAGCCTGCCAGGCACTTGGAAAGGCACTTTGCTAGCCAGGGGACGTGAAAAGTGGTTTTTTGTTTGTCCCAGGTGGCTTGGTTTCAGAAATGAAACGTCCGACATACAGATATATCCTTTGGGCGGTAATCAGAAGAGGTTCTGGTTGCCGCTTTTTTCCATGCATTCGAAAGCAGAAAATGTCTTCGGTCAATGTTCTATCGGTTAATTTTCTCATTTTTAATTAAAAAAATTCCTTGATTTACCCAAAAATGTTATGATATGCTAATGATAGTTAGGAAGACCTAACTTGTGTGTGAATAAATCATGGCAGACTCCTTCTGTCTCGTCCCTGAGCAAGAGAGACAGAAGTGGTTCCATGGGAAAGGATCTTGACATGGAGAATTTTTTAGCAATTGAGAAGGTTATTGGAAGAGAGATTATTGATTCGAGAGGTAATCCGACGGTAGAGGCAGAAGTCTATCTTCTGGATGGAACGGTAGGAAGAGGTGCGGCACCAAGCGGCGCATCTACAGGGGAATTCGAAGCACTGGAACTGCGTGACGGCGATAAATCCCGTTTCGGCGGAAAAGGTGTAACCAAAGCCGTAGAGAATATTAATACAGTGATAAGTGATGCACTGACAGGTGTAGACGCATCAGACATCTATGCAGTAGATGCAGCAATGATCGCAGCAGACGGAACAAAAGATAAATCAAACTTAGGTGCAAATGCAATCCTTGCAGTATCGATTGCGAGTGCACGTGCAGCAGCAAATGCACTGGAGATTCCACTTTACCGTTTCCTCGGCGGCGTAAATGGTAACAGACTTCCGGTACCTATGATGAATATATTAAACGGAGGCGCACATGCAGCCAACACAGTAGATGTACAGGAATTCATGATCATGCCTGTAGGAGCACCAAGCTTCAAAGAAGCACTCCGCTGGTGCGCAGAAGTCTTCCATGCACTGGCAGCATTATTAAAATCAAAAGGACTTGCAACATCCGTAGGTGATGAAGGTGGATTCGCACCCGACCTTGCATCCGATGAAGAAGCAATCCAGTACATCTTAGACGCAGTAAAAGATGCTGGATATGAGCCTGGAAAAGACTTTATGATTGCTATGGATGCAGCATCTTCTGAGTGGAAAGGTGAGAGGAAGGGCGAATATGTACTTCCAAAGGCAGGTACAAAATTTACTTCCGAAGAACTCATCGAGCACTGGAAGAAACTGGTAGACAAGTATCCGATCATCTCTATCGAAGATGCATTAGACGAAGAAGACTGGGAAGGATGGCAGAAACTGACAGCTGAACTTGGAAACAAAGTACAGTTAGTCGGAGACGATCTGTTCGTAACGAATACGGAAAGACTTTCCAAAGGTATCGAACTTGGATGCGGTAACTCAATCCTTATCAAGTTAAACCAGATCGGATCTGTATCAGAGACACTGGAAGCAATCAAGATGGCTCATAAAGCCGGCTACACAGCTATCTCATCTCACCGTTCCGGAGAGACAGAAGATACAACAATTGCAGACCTTGCGGTAGCACTTAATACCTGCCAGATCAAGACAGGAGCACCTTCAAGATCAGAACGAGTTGCAAAATACAATCAGTTACTGAGAATCGAGGAAGAGCTCGGAGCAAGTGCTGTATATCCTGGAAAAGCAGCATTTAATGTGAAGAACAGATAAGCCAATGGGGACGGGGAAAATGGTTTTTTCCCCGTCCCCGCTGGCTTTTTTCGTGGTGTTATTTGAAAGCTATTTTGAAAAAGTCAGAAAATAAAATTATTTTGGCCTGAATTGTGATAAAATAATGGTGAGATTAAATACCAGAGGGGACAGAAAAAAGGCCGGGAAACCCCGTCCCCACTGGCTCGAAAGGAAGGATCGGTATGAAAAATTATTCAGAAGATATAAGCAGACAGTATCATATTCAGGTTGCCAAAGGTGAAGTCGGACGTTATGTGATCATGCCGGGAGATCCGGGAAGATGTGAAAAGATAGCGGAATATTTGGAAAATCCGGTTCTGGTTGCAAGTAACCGGGAGTTTACGACTTATACGGGAATGCTGGATGGTGAGAAAGTCAGTGTGACATCGACAGGAATCGGAGGACCGTCGGCAGCAATTGCAATGGAAGAACTGGTACGCTGCGGAGCAGATACATTTGTCCGGATCGGGACCTGCGGTGGAATGCAACTGGAAGTAAAAAGCGGTGATATTGTGATCGCAACCGGTTCAATCCGCATGGAAGGGACAAGCAAAGAATATGCACCAATCGAATATCCGGCAGTTGCCAGTCTGGAGGTAACGAATGCACTGGTGCAGGCTGCAAAAGAAGATGGCTGCACTTGGCATACAGGAGTGGTACAGTCAAAGGATGCATTCTACGGACAGCATGAACCGGAAGCAATGCCCGTCGGCTATGAACTGCTGAACAAATGGGAAGCATGGAAGAAGATGGGATGTCTGGCTTCCGAGATGGAATCAGCGGCACTTTTCATAGTGGCCGGTAAATTGCGTGTCAGAGCAGGGGCATGCTTTCTGGTTATGGCAAATCAGGAAAGAGAGAAGCTCGGCCTGGAAAATCCGGTGGTACATGATACTAATATGGCAGTCCGGACTGCAGTAGATGCAGTGAGAAATCTGATCCGGTGTGATAAAGAAAAAGAATAACAGAAGAAGGGAAATAAGATGGGGAAGACAGAGAATAGAAACAAGCCGAGGTATAATCCAAAACAACTGATCGAAATTTCAATAGGACAGTTAAAGTATTCTTACACACCTTATTCAGGATTCAAAGTCGGAGTTGCATTATTGGCGAAAAATGGAAGCGTATATACGGGATGCAATATTGAAAATGCAGCATATACACCGACAAATTGTGCAGAAAGGACAGCATTTTTTAAGGCAGTAAGTGAAGGCGTGAAGGAATTCGATGCAATCTGTATTGTAGGAGGAAAAGATGGGGTCTTGACAGAATATGCACCGCCGTGCGGAGTGTGCAGACAGGTAATGATGGAATTCTGTGATCCTGAAACATTTCAGATCATTCTTGCAACAGATCTGGAAGATTATGATATCTATACGTTAAATGAGTTATTACCGTTGGGATTCGGACCTGGGAATCTGAAAAAAGAGTAAGGGGGGAAATCATGACAGCAGAAGAATTAAAAGCATTGCCAAAGGTCGAGCTGCACTGTCATTTGGACGGATCGCTGAGCCACACATTTATAGAAAAAAGACTGGGACGGAAAGTGTCACAAAGTGAGCTCAGTGTATCTAAAGATTGCAGAAGCCTGAATGAATATCTGCAGAAATTTGATCTTCCGGGGAAATGTATCATGAATGAAGCCGGACTGCAAGAAGCTGGCTATGATGTATTAAGAAGTATGAAACAGGAAAATGTCTGCTATGCAGAGATCCGTTTTGCACCGCTTCTGTCTGAGACGCAGGATATGAACTGTAACAAAGTTATCGAAGCATTGCTTAACGGACTGGAAAGAGGAAAGAAAGATTTCGGTATAGAGTATGGAGTAATTACATGTGCCATGCGTCATCACAGTGAAGAAGAGAATGCCAGGATGATCCGGACTGCAAGAGCATATCTGGGATATGGAGTATGTGCGGCAGATCTTGCAGGAGCAGAAAGCCTGTATCCGATGTCAGAGTTCATGGAACTGTTCAAAAAGACGAAAGCACTTGGCATGCCATTTACCTTACATGCAGGCGAATGTGGGAGCGTACAGAATATCCTCGATTCAGTAGAAGCCGGAGCCGGAAGAATCGGACACGGAATTGCCATGAGAGGGTATGCCGATATACAGAAAGAATTGCAGAAAAAAGGCATCGGTATCGAGATGTGTCCGATCAGCAATCTGCAGACAAAAGCGGTAGAAAGCACAAAGGATTATCCGATGCGGGAGTTCCTGAATGCCGGATTAAAGGTAACGGCAAATACCGATAACCGTACAGTCAGCAATACGACACTGACAAAAGAACTGGAATTTATCCAGAAGAATTATGGAATCACCGATGAAGAGATTCGTCTTATGATGAGGAACGCAGTGGATGTGGCATTTGCGGATGATGCAGTGAAAGAAAGGATGTTGAAGTATGTATAAAAAACTGGAAAAATGTTTAAAAAGCATAAGAAAAAAGACGAATTTCAAACCAGAAAAAGCAGTCATCTTAGGATCCGGTCTCGGAGATTATGCCGAGAAGATCCAGATAGAAAAGATCGTAAAATATACAGACATCGAAGACTTTCCGGTATCGACCGTTCAGGGACATAAAGGTCAGTTTGTCTTCGGATATGTGAAAGATGTTCCGGTTGTACTGATGCAGGGAAGAGTGCATTATTATGAAGGGTACTCCATGCAGGATGTTGTACTCCCGACCAGACTGATGGGGATGATGGGAGCAAAGAAGATTCTTCTGACTAATGCTGCAGGCGGAGTCAATCCATCATTCAGACCGGGTGACTTTATGCTGATCACAGATCACATTACAACAGCAGTGCCAAGTCCGTTGATCGGACCGAATATCGAAGAACTCGGAACCAGATTCCCGGATATGAGTGAGGTATACAGTAAAAATCTTCAGAAAATCATCCGTAAAAGTGCAAAAGACTGCGGAATACCACTTCAGGAAGGGGTATACGTACAGCTGACCGGGCCGAATTACGAGACACCGGCAGAAATCCGAATGGTCAGAAGCTGGGGCGCAGACGCAGTCGGTATGAGTACTGCATGTGAAGCCATGGCAGCCAGACATATGGGAATGGAAGTGTGCGGAATCTCCTGCATTACGAATATGGCAGCAGGCGTCAGTAATGCAAAGCTTAACCACGCCGAAGTTCAGGAGACGGCGGACAGGGTGGCGAAAGATTTTGAAAAACTGGTGACAGATGTGATAATTTCTATTTAATGCATTATGGCGGCTGTCACCGATCGGAATAAACTTACAAGGTCCTATCTTGTGCTGACTCCAACATGGGGAAATTCTAAAGCAAACGGTCAACTTTTTTACTTAAGAATTACCAACCATGAGTCCGTATGCACAGGATAGGACCTTGTATTACGGTTCGGGGATCTGGCTTAGTGAATTAAAGTAGAAACTCCCTCTAAAAAACGGTATAATGGTATAAAAAGCAGGGAGGGCACAAACATCATGAAATCTTTCTTTGTATCCAGCACATTCTGTGACATGCAGGCGGAACGGGATATCCTGCATCAGAGAGTATTTCCAAGAATCAGAAAACAATTAGAACCATACGGAGAAGATATAGAAGGTCTGGACTTGCGCTGGGGCGTCGATACTTCGAACATGTCAGAAAAAGAAAGTGGCAAGCATGTGGTTAAGATCTGCATTGATACGATTGATCGCTGCAAACCATATATGATCATACTGATCGGAGAGCGGTACGGATGGATTTACGAGATATTCCAATGTCAGTGCAGCCGATTATCATAAGATACGGGTACATATGATGAATTGACGAAAGAAGAAAAGGAAAAAGATAAGGATAATATCCGTATGCTGCAGAAGTTGTTTGCAGAAAGTTAAAAAAACAGGATAACATTTTTGTGTAGAAACACCACCCCGAAAGGAGTGGTGTTTCTTGTGTAATAAACATATTGAGAAATGTTCTCAACATATCCTCTTCCTATTTTTACAAAAATCATGTATCATACTAGTTAGATAAAGCTAACCAATGTGCATAAAAGGAGGAAATACATGAGTATAGTAATCGTAGGCGGACACGACAGAATGGTTCATCAATATAAAAAAATCTGTAAAGAATACAAGTGCAAAGCGAAAGTATTCACACAGATGTCTGGAAATTTAAGTGAAAAGATCGGAAGTCCTGATTTGTTGATCCTATTTACCAACACAGTATCTCATAAGATGGTACACTGTGCAGTGACAGAAGCAGAAAAATGCAATGCACAGATTGTAAGATGCCATACAAGCAGTGGAAATGCATTAAATGAGATTCTTCAGAATGCCTGTACAGCATAAGTATCTGGAATGTGGGAAAGCCCACGTCAGATGCTGACACCTTTCCTTGATCTTTTTTAATCTAAAAACTCCATAAGGATAATCCTTGCATTTGGCTGATAATATGCGATATAATAAAAAACGCTTGACTTAAAACAAAGAGAGGTTTATGGAATGAAGAGAGAGACATTTGGATCAAGACTGGGCTTCATCCTTGTATCCGCAGGGTGTGCCGTTGGCATCGGAAATGTGTGGAAATTCCCATATATGTGTGGACAGTTCGGTGGAGCTGCATTTATTCTGATATATCTGGTATTCCTTCTGATCATGGGAATTCCGGTTATGGTATGTGAATTTGGTGTCGGACGTGCGAGCAGACACAGCGTTGCCGCCGCATATGAGACACTGGAACCCCAGGGAACAAAGTGGCATATTACAAAATGGATCGGTATCATTGGATGCTATTTTCTGATGATGTTCTATACTACGGTTGGTGGATGGATGCTGTATTATTGTGTCAGAAGCTTCAGTGGAGATTTCGTAGGTGCGGATATGGAGACGGTATCGGCTGGATTTAGTGATATGCTTGGAAATATGCCTCTTATGACATTTTGGACGATTCTGATCTGTATCATTGGATTCGGTGTATGTGCATTTGGAATCCAGAAAGGTATCGAAAAAGTATCCAAGTTCATGATGACAGCATTGCTTTTGATCATGATCGTACTTGCGATCCACTCTGTGATGATGAAAGGTGCCGGAGCGGGAATCCGCTTTTATCTGATTCCTGATTTCAGACAGATGGCAGAGATCGGAATCGGAAACGTGATTTTCGGGGCTATGAGCCAGGCATTCTTTACATTATCAATTGGAATCGGAGCGATGTTGATCTTTGGAAGTTATATGGAAAAAGATCAGCGTTTATTCGGAGAGGCTGTGAATATTACCGTGCTTGACACGGTCGTAGCGCTGATGGCAGGTTTCATTATTATTCCAGCATGCTTTGCATACGGAATTGAACCGGGAGCGGGTCCGAGCCTTATATTTATCACAATCCCGAATATTTTCGCGCAGGTGGCAGGCGGGCGTGTATGGGGAGGATTATTCTTCCTGTTCTTAAGCTTTGCTGCATTTACGACACTGGTTGCGGTATTTGAAAATATTATTTCTTTTGATATGGATTTATTCGGATGGTCAAGAAAGAAGAGTACACTGGTAAGTCTGATTCTGATCATTATCTTAAGTATGCCATGTGTTATGGGATTCAATGTATTGGCCGGATTCACTCCACTTGGAGAAGGATCGACAATCATGGATCTGGAGGACTTCATCGTATCGAATAACCTGCTTCCGCTTGGAAGTCTGGGATATGTATTGTTCTGTACAAAGAAGAATGGCTGGGGATGGAATCATTTCCTCGAAGAGATCAACCAGGGAGAAGGATGGAAGTTCCCGTCAGGAATCAAGGGATATATGTCTTATGGATTACCGCTTCTGATCATCATCATTTACCTGAAGGGATACTATGATAAGTTCCAGCCGATGGGAACAAAGGTACTGGTCGGATGGATGATCGTGGCAATACTGTTCCTTACATTTGTGATCGGATGTTCCTGTGGAAAAAGTAACGCAGAAAAAGTGGATAAGTAAAGTGAAAAAGTAAAAAGATGTGGAAAAAGGATAAGTTCTTTCATGAAGAGAGAAAGAACTTATCCTTTTTTTCGCCATGCGTTCGAAAGAAGATGCCAATGGCAAGTCCTATAGGTGGCAAAGTATGTAAGTGAATTTAATTTTTCGTCTCGTATGCTGCCTGGCGTACATCCGGGATTGCGATCAGTACCGGATATAATACAGCAGAGATAATAAGTCCGCCGACTCCCTGGATAATATTAGCAGGGATACTTGCAGCAGCGCCGCTTCCATACAGGAAGAACTCGCAGATAAAATATCCACCGGCGACGAATACGATATCTGTAATACCTCCAAGGATAACTGCGACGTAACGGTTCTTACCGTAACGGCACATCTTTTGGTAAATCAGTCCGGATACCAGTGCGACAAGCCCCTTGATCACCAGTGTGATCGGAACGTATACAAAATATCCACCGATCAGGTCAGATAGTGCAGAACCGATACCACCGGCAAGCATACCGTATACAGGACCAAGAATGATACCTGCAAGGATTACGATCGCATCACCCGGATGGATATAACCGCCGGTTCCAGGTGTCGGAATGCGGATGGACATCGTAGCAACACAGGCCAATGCAGCAAATAATGCTGTCATAATTATTTTTTTCAGATTGGAATTCATAACAAAAACCCTCTTTCCTTTCGTAATTGTCATTACTTTACAATAGTAGTGGCGTGAGATAAAGAGCCAGTTATGAGAAAAAACACCATACCAGTTTGAAAGCACATCACTTAATCAGCGGAAGATGACTGGGCTGCATGTTTTTTATACTGACTGGGTGACATGCCCATGTAACGCTTGAAAATCTGACCATAATATGCCGGTGAGGAAAATCCTACAAGTCCGGCAATCGTAGTAATATTCTCCCCGTCCATAAGAAATGGAATACTGTTCTGAATCCGTGTAGACAGCAGGTAATCGAAGATGGTCATCCGCATATATTTTTTGAAAAAGCGGCAGCATTCGCTTTTGCACAGTCCGGCGTGGGCGGCGATATCTTCGAGACTGAGTTCTTCGGAAGCATGCTCCTGAAGATAAGAAAGAATGTCTTTCAAACGCTGTAAATGCTTCTGTGGATGCGGAGTATCCTGGGCAATTTGGACATAATGCAGATAAAGCCGGTGCCAGATCTCACAGAGCAGGAGATGAATACGGAATTCATAGTCAGGAAGTTCCGGCTGTTCCGCTATGCCTTCATATCCGGGAATGAAGGCATCGGAAGAAGATTGAACCTGGCAGGTTAATGTATATATTTCTTTTATGTATTCGATAATTTCATTTTGCCATGGAATTTCCGGTTTTAATACAAGTGAAGACCAGAATTCGTTGGAAGTAATAAAATCGACATATTTGGTCTGCAGGATACTGTTCTCGTAGCCATAGATGAATTTGGGATGAAATGTGACAGAGATATAATTACAGTCCTGGTCATCAATCATATATCCGGCATGTAAAGCATTACTGTTGCAGAATATCCCTTCGCCTTCTGAGATAATATAACGCTGGTCATTGACGACGTATTCCATCTGTCCGGATACGAACCATGTAAGTTCGATCTCCGGATGCCAGTGCCACATGAAGGAATGCTGTTCATAAGACTGTATTGCCTCCGGGGATACCTGAACGGGGAAGGTGTAACTTCCGTGTTCTTTTACTTCTTTTTTGTTTTTTTCTGTAAGAATCTGAATACCTTTCATATCATCCTCCGTATATAAAAGTCAAAAACAAATAAAATCTCAATATTCTTATAAAATATGCCAATATTCTTATTGTGAGAATTTGCATATCTCATTATGATTATATTATAGCAATAACAGAAGACAGTCAACTATAAAAAAGTATGTAAGTGGATATCAAAGAAGGATAGAAACTTAAGGTATGAAAGAAAAAATGATAAAAATGGAGGTAATGAAATGCAGAAAGAACAATTAATTGCAAAATTTCAGGAATTATACGGAGAAGGCGGGGAGATCCGTACCTATTTTGCACCGGGACGAGTGAATCTGATCGGAGAACATACCGATTATAACGGAGGACATGTATTTCCATGTGCGCTGACAATGGGGACGTGGGCCGTAGTAAGAAACAGAGCGGACAGAAAATTAGGTTTTTATTCATTGAATTTTGAAAAGCTTGGAATTATCGAAACGAGTCTTGATGAATTGGTTCCGAATAAAGATGCCGGATGGACAAATTATCCGAAGGGAGTAATGTGGGCATTCGAAAAGAGAGGGTATGAACTGACACATGGAATGGATATCCTGATCTATGGGAATATTCCGAATGGTTCCGGACTTTCTTCTTCCGCATCATTGGAAGTACTGACAGGACTGATGTTAAAAGATACATTTGGATTTGAAGATCTCTCCATGATCGATCTTGCATTGATCGGACAGTATTCAGAGAATAACTTCAATGGCTGTAACTGTGGAATTATGGATCAGTTCGCAAGTGCGATGGGTAAGAAAGATCATGCAATCTTTCTGGATACCAATACATTAAAATACGAATATGCACCGGTCGTTCTTGAAAATGCGAAGATCGTGATCATCAACAGTAAGGTAAAGCACAGTCTGGTTGATTCTGCTTACAATGACAGAAGAAATGAATGTGAGACTGCATTAAAGGAACTTCAGAAGGTTACAGATATAAAGACACTTGGAGATCTTACAGAGGACGGATTCGAACAGTACAAGGATGCGATCAAAGATCCGGTCAGACAGAAACGTGCAAAACATGCAGTATATGAAAACCAGCGGACAATCCGTGCGGTAGAAGCACTCCGTAACAATGATGTGAAATTATTCGGACAACTTATGAATGCATCCCATGAGTCACTTCGTCATGATTATGAAGTATCCTGCGAAGAGATCGACATCTTAGTGGATCTGGCGCAGGCTATGCCGGGAGTTATTGGTTCGCGTATCACCGGAGGCGGATTCGGCGGATGTACGGTCAGCATTGTTGAAGATGCAACAGTGGACAGATTTATCGAAGAGATTGGAAAGACATATAAAGAAAAAGTCGGACATGAAGCAGAATTCTATGTAGTAGAGATTGGTGACGGAGCAAAGATTGTATAGATTCACAGGATAGAAAAAGGAACGGAAGGATCATAATATGTTGTATGAAAATATTAAGAAACTGGTAGAATATGGCATTCAGACCGGACTGACACCGGAATGTGAGAGAATTTACACAACGAATTTATTGTTGGAATTATTTCAGGAAGATTCATACGAAGATGTAGAAATCGACAGAAGCTCTATCGAACTGGAAACAGTTCTGGAAGGATTACTGGATGAGGCAGTAAAAAGAGGAATCATCGAAGACAGTATCGGATTCCGTGATCTTTTTGATACAAAGATCATGAATTGCCTGGTGCCAAGGCCGGCCCAGGTACAGAAGACATTTGCAGAAAAATACGAAGAATCGCCGGAAACTGCAACAGAATATTTCTACAAATTAAGTCAGGATAGTAATTATATCCGCAGATACCGTGTGAAGAAAGATATGAAGTGGAAAGTGGATTCCCCATACGGTGAGATTGACATCACAATCAATCTTTCTAAGCCGGAAAAGGATCCAAAGGCGATCGCAGCGGCAAGAAATGCAAAGAATACAGCATATCCGAAATGTCAGCTTTGTATGGAAAATGAAGGATATGCAGGACGGCTGGATCATCCGGCAAGAGAAAACCACAGAATCATTCCGATTGAGATTGCGGGAGGAAAATGGGGATTCCAGTATTCACCCTATGTGTACTATAACGAGCATTGTATTGTATTTAACGGACAGCATATTCCGATGAAGATTGATAAGAAAGCGTTTGAAAAATTATTTGATTTCGTAAAGTTATTCCCACACTATTTTCTGGGATCCAATGCAGATCTTCCGATCGTTGGAGGCTCTATCTTAAGTCATGATCACTTCCAGGGGGGACATTATACATTTGCAATGGCAAAAGCACCGATTGAGATTCCAGTAGAGATTCCTGGATATGAGGATGTGGAAGCTGGAATTGTAAAATGGCCATTGTCTGTAATCCGTATCCGTCATAAAGATGAAAAACGTCTGATCGAACTGGCAGATCACATTCTCGGATGCTGGAGAGGCTATACCGATGAAGAGGCCTTCATCTATGCAAATACAGACGGGGAACCACACAATACCATTACACCGATTGCAAGAAAACGTGATGGATTGTTTGAACTGGATCTGACTCTTCGGAATAATATTACAACCGAAGAACATCCACTTGGCGTTTATCATCCACATGCAGAGTATCATCATATTAAAAAGGAAAATATCGGACTGATCGAAGTTATGGGACTTGCGGTGCTTCCATCCAGATTAAAAGAAGAGCTGGAGATTCTTGCGGATTATCTGGTTCAGAAAAAAGATATCAGAAGTAATGAAAAGATTGCAAAGCATGCGGACTGGGCAGATATATTTTGTAAAAAATATGATGGGATTACAGAAGAAAATGTAATGGATATATTGAAAAAAGAAGTCGGTGAAGTATTTGTACATGTACTTGAGGATGCCGGAGTGTATAAATGTACAGAAAAGGGAAGAGAAGCATTTTTAAGATTTGTAAAAACATTATAAGATGTTAGAAAAACGTCAAAAATCAGAAGGGATGAAAAGCCTGGAAGGTTTTTGGCGTTTTGTCATGTTTGAGTTGTTATGGTGAAAATGTAATAAAATTTTACGTAAATATAAAGTGCTGATTGTGAATAGAGATAGTAGATGCTATAATGTAAATATAGTTTTTCGGGAAAAAGTATATTAAAAGAAAAATAAAATTTCAGGAGGAAATTTATATGAGATATGAAATCAAAGGAGACACATTACCGGTAGTTATCTGCTATCTGGAGGGCGGAGAGAAGATGATCACAGAAGGAGGCGGAATGTCTTGGATGTCACCGAATATGAAGATGGAGACGACCACGAATGGAGGAATCGGCAAGGCATTTGGAAGAATGTTTTCCGGTGAGCATATATTCCAGAATATTTATACCGCACAAGCTGGCAAGGGGATGATTGCATTTGCATCGTGCTTTCCTGGATCCATCAAAGCATTTGAAATCGGACCGGGGCGCGAGATGGTATTCCAGAAAAGTGCATTCCTTGCAAGCGAAGCAGGGGTAGAATTGTCTGTGTTCTTTAATAAGAAGTTCAGCTCTGGATTATTTGGCGGAGAGGGATTTATCATGCAGAAGGTATCTGGTCAGGGAACTGTATTTGCTGAGTTTGACGGACATGTAGTGGAGTATGAATTGAACGCCGGACAGGAAATTGTCGTAGATACTGGACATCTGGCTGCAATGGATGCTTCATGCCAGATAGAGATAAAGAGTGTTCCTGGAGTAAAAAATATGCTGTTTGGAGTAGAGGGAATCTTTAATACCGTGGTTCGTGGACCAGGAAGGGTATGGCTTCAGACAATGCCGATTTCAAATGTAGCAGGAGCACTCGGACCATATATTACAACATCCGGTAAATAATGCCTGAAAGGACAGGAAGTATGAGAACAAGAAGTATTCATAAAGCTGCACTGACGGATGCGGTTACATCACTGGAAGAGTCTGGAAAGAAACTGGCATATAAAGCGGCAGTCGAGGGAATCGTTCTTTTAGAAAATGACGGAAGTCTGCCATTGAAGGCAGGAAAGATAGCTTTGTACGGCGCTGGTGCGAAGAAGACGATTAAGGGTGGAACAGGATCAGGAGAAGTAAATGAGCGCCATGCAGTCTCTGTTTTTGAAGGACTGGAACAATCAGGATTTACAGTTACTACTATGCGGTGGATCGAAGATTATGACCAGGCATTCGAAGAGGGTGAACAGGAATATGCAGAAGAATTCAGGAAAAAACTAAGTCCAAAGAACTTGTCAGATTTTATGAACCTGATGAGCAGTCCATATAGATATCCTTATGGCCGTGCCATACAGGAGAAGGATATAGAAGAGTCGGATACAGACAGTTGTATTTATGTGGTATCCAGACAGGCTGGTGAAGGGGCAGACAGAAAACTGGATAAAAATGAATATGGGCTATCAGAGATAGAGCGGATCAATATTGCATTCTGCGCAGAAAGATATAAGAAACTGATCGTAGTGATCAATGTAGGTGGAGTATTTGATCTGAATTTCTTAAATGAAATATCCGGAATTAATGCAGTTATTTTTATGGGAGAGCTAGGTACAATGGGAGGTCTGGCACTAGCAGATGTTATTTCAGGAAAACAGACGCCATCAGGGAAACTTACAGATACCTGGGCAAAACATTACCGGGATCTTCCGTTTGCAGATGAGTACAGTTATTTGAATGGTAATCTGGATGAGGAATATTATAGAGAAGGTATCTATGTAGGATACCGCTATTTTGATACATTTCATGTGACACCAAGATATCCGTTTGGCTATGGAATGTCGTATACTAATTTTGCAATACGGTTTGAACAGATGCAGATGGAAGGCACGAAGATTCATGTGTATACAGAAGTGGAAAATACCGGAAGAATTTATGATGGTAAAGAAGTTGTGCAGATCTATGTAAGCTGTCCGAACGGAGAGCTTAAAAAGGAAGCACAGCGGCTGACTGCATTTCATAAGACGAAGTTATTAAAGCCGGGAGAAAAGGAAAAACTTATACTTAGTTTTGATCTCCGGGATATGACCAGCTACAGGGAAAAAGATGCAGCAACGGTCCTTGAAAAAGGAGAATATGTAATCCGTCTCGGTAATTCCAGCAGGAATACCAGAGTATGCGGAATCTTGAGATTATCCAGTGAAATCATAACAGAAAAACACTCGCATATCTGCAAAATCCCAATGCATGTGACAGAACTGGAACAAAAGGAAGAAGATATCCTTCATGCAACCTGTGACTGCAGACAAAACTGGGGAAGAGGATGCGAGATTATTATTGAAAATATGGAAAAAATTCGAAGCATTCCGGTAGAAGAGGATAAGATAACAGAAGTTGTGCATGAATATGGTCCGGTTAAAATATATTCCTCAGAAGAGACAGATGCCGTGATGGAGCGTTTAACACTCAGAGACATGGCAGAACTGTCTGTGGGCGGAGGTATGACTGGATCAAGATTCTTTGAAGCGCCAGGTGCAGCCGGGGTTACGTGCACAACACTGGAACAAAAAGGAATTCCAAATGTAGTAATGGCAGATGGACCGGCAGGGCTTCGGCTGAACAAGGTTTCATCGGTGTCATTCACCGGAAAGGTAAAAGGGATAGAGCCGAATATTTCATGTATGAAATATCTTCCGGAGCCGGTTAAAAAAATCATGCTTGGAAATCCGGATAGCCCGAATCTGCTCTATCAGTTTACTACGGCATTTCCAAGCGGGATTTCACTGGCATCGAGCTGGAATCTGGAACTGGCGGAAGAAGTGGGAAATGCAGTTGGAAAAGAGATGGAATGTTATGGTGTAACCTATTGGCTGGCACCAGGACTTAATATTCACAGAAATCCACTTTGTGGACGCAATTTTGAATACTATTCGGAGGATCCACTGGTTTCAGGAAAATTTGCAGCTGCCATTACAAAAGGTGTGCAGAAGAATCGTGGGTGTTATGTGACGTTGAAGCATTTCTGCTGCAATAATCAGGAGGATAATCGCAATAAGACCAATGTGAATGTCAATGAACGAGCGCTTAGAGAAATCTATCTGAAGGGTTTCGAGATTGCGGTAAAGGAAGCGGGTCCGGGAGCCATTATGAGCAGTTATAACAAAGTAAATGGTAAATATGTCAATAACAGTTACCGACTTCTGACACAGGTGCTTCGAAATGAATGGGGATTTGATGGTTTTGTAATGACGGACTGGTTTGCAACCGGGCGTAAATATGGAAATTCGGCACATGCGATTGCATCCGGGAATGATCTGATTATGCCGGGAAGTGCAGGTGCGGTGGATGAGATTGTGAAAGCGGTGTCCAAGGGAGTGATACTGGAAGAGGATGTAAAAAGAAGTGCAGCGAATGTATTGCGTGGAGTGTTATCCAGCAGGATATATCAGGGATTTACAAGAATGTATATGAAAAAGTAAAAAGGTGAGAAGTAAGCGTGAGACTAGATAAGAAAAAAATGATTGCTGCCGCAATTGTGGCATGCACAACACTTTTCATAGCAATAGGAATACATGAAAAAAAAGATACACGAAAACAATTAAAATTTGGGGCTACTTATATGACAATGAATAATCCATATTTTGTTAATATGGATGAAAATATTGAAGAGTCAGTGCAGGCAAAGGGGGATATCTTAATTACAAGAGATCCCCTGCAGGATCAGAAAAAACAAAATGAACAGATAAAAGATATGATAAATGAAGGGATTGATGTACTTTTTCTGCAACCTGTAGATCGAAATAAAGTTCGGCCTGCACTTGAACTATGTAAAAAAAAGCATATACCTGTAGTTGTTATTGATTCTGAAGTGTCGGATACAGAAGCGGTTGTATCCACGATTGTTTCGGATAACTATGATGCGGGGGTTCAATGTGCAAAAGATATGATGAAGAAAAAAACAAGTGCAAATATAATAATTGTAAATCAGAAAGCATTGAATTCAATTAATGAGAGAGTGAAAGGTTTTAGGGATACTATTAAAGGGCATCCACAATATAAGATAGTAGAAGAAAAAGAGAGTGCCACAGAGTTTGAAATTGCAATGAAAGTTATGGAGAAAATTATTTATGAAAAGAAAAATTATGATGTTGTAATGGGCGGAAATGATCCAATTGCTTTAGGGTGCATAGCAGCGATGCAAATGACTGATAAGACGGATCAGGTTATGGTTTATGGTGTGGATGGTTCGCCAGATGGAAAAGCAATGATAAAGGCAGGATTTTTAGAAGGAACAGCGGCACAATCACCAATTAAAATAGGTGAAAAGGCAGTTCAGACAGCATACAGCTATTTGGCAGGGGAAACTGTAAAAAAACATGTTACAATACCGGTCGAATTAATTACAGCAGATAACTTAAAGTTTTACGACATGACAGGATGGCAATAATGAAAAAAAATTATAGTTTAATTTTGAGAAAGATAATATTTGCTTTTAATAGTATATCAGTGATTGGAATTGCAATATTTATTTTGTATACAACAAGAAAAATATGTGATGCATATGTTGCAAGTGATTTCTTAGAAAAAGTCAATGCGATTCCGGCAAATCCTTCTGCATTAGTAGGAGAAATTTTGGTATTAGTAGCTATAATGGGAATTTCTTTTATATGCAGAGAAAAATTTGTTAGGGAAAATACAGGAGTATATTATTTGACTTTACTTATAGATTTTTGTGCAAGTTTTTTTATTGTTTATAGATTAGATTTTAATTATAATGGGATATTTTTGTGGGTTTTTGCGAATCTCATTGCACATATTAAAGACATGGAAGGAAAATATGCATTAGCAGTGATATCATTACTAAGCTATATAGGAACCAATCACGGTATTATCTCGGTAAGTACGAAAATATTTTCTGTTAGTGATTATATAAATGTATATGATATTGGAATCCAAAAAGTATTATATTGGCTATATAATTTGCTTACATCATTAAATATTATTTTATTTTTTGTTTTTTGTGTATTCATTATTATTGAACAGAGTGGAACGATAGATGAGGTAAAAAAATTATATTTTAAATTATCGCAAACAAATGAAGAGCTACAACAGGCAAATGAAAAATTACAGGAATATGCTGTAATGAAAGAAAAAATGGGAGAAACAAAGGAGCGCAACCGGTTGGCTAGAGAAATTCATGATACATTAGGGCATACGCTAACGGGTATATCAGCGGGGGTAGATGCTTGTATAGCGATGATTGATAGTTCACCTGAGGTGACGAAAGGACAATTGGAGCTTATTTCAAAAGTTACAAGGGATGGAATAAAAGAAGTAAGAAGGTCAGTAAGTGAATTAAGACCCGATTCTCTGGAACGTTTAAACTTGGAACCGGCAATTCGTAAGATGGTAAATGAAACAAATTCAATAACAAATACAAAAATACATTTTGAATGTGATGTCGAAAAATTGAAATTTGATGAAGATGAAGAAAATGCGATATATCGTGTTGTTCAGGAAAGTATGACGAATTCTGTACGACATAGTCATGCAAAAAATGTTTATATTACTATAAAAAAGAAATATTCCGATATTTATATTTCAATCAAAGATGATGGAATTGGATGTACTGATATGAAGAAAGGATTTGGTACAAGACATATTGTTGAGCGGATAAAGTTATTAAATGGGACAGTAGAGTTTGATGGAAGTGATGGATTTACAACAAATGTTGTAATTCCTATAAGATGGGGTGAAGAATATGATTAAAGTACTGATTGCAGATGATCAGGAATTGATTAGGCAAAGTTTGTCAATTGTATTAAATACAAAGGAAGGAATAGAAGTAACAGATACAGTTGCAAATGGACAAGAAGTAATTGCAAGTGTACGAAAAAATAGACCGGATGTTATTTTAATGGATATTCGAATGCCTAAAATGGATGGCGTACAGTGTACGAAAATAATAAAAGGTAATTATTCAGAAATAAAAATTATTATACTCACAACTTTCGATGATGATGAGTATGTATATAATGCATTAAAATGGGGAGCAAGTGGATATCTTTTAAAAGGAGTATCGATGGACGGATTGACTAATGCAATACGTACTGTATATAGTGGACAGGCAATGATAAATCCAGATATTGCTACAAAAGTTGTAAGATTGTTTTCACAGATGGCAAAGGCTGATTATGTAGTTGATGTAGATCAAAAGAGAACAGAAAATCTGACTAAAACAGAATGGAAAATTATTAATGAAGTTGGACGGGGAAGTTCGAACAAAGAAATAGCGGAAAATTTGAATCTTTCAGAAGGTACTGTACGGAATTATTTGAGTGGGATATTAAACAAATTAGAGTTCAGAGACAGAACGCAATTGGCAATCTGGGCAGTACAGAATAAAGTAGCAACAAAAATAACGGGGCAATAGTAAATGAAAAAGAAAAGTATATACGGATTAGTTGTTTGCTTTTTGAGCATAATATTAATAATACTTGCATGGAACTATAGACAAAAAAATAAACCAATTGTATTGGAATTTGGCATGTTTGCTGAGAGTAATTGGGATGTTAAGAATGCGAATGCATATGTAATAATAGATGATGCAATAAAAAAATTTGAAAAAGAACATCCAGGTGTTAAAGTTCATTATGAGACAGGGATTAGAAAGGAAGATTATTCAGAATGGTTAGATAGAAAAATATTAGAAGGAGAAACACCAGATGTATTTATGGTGTTGTCTGATGATTTTTATAAATATGTGTCATTAAATGTTATATCTGATTTAGATAATCAGATTGCTAATGATAGGAATTTTAAAAAGGAGTATTTTTTTGATACAGTATTAGATATTGGAAAATATCATGAAAGTCAGTATGCGTTACCATATGAGGTAGTACCGACTTTGATGTTCGTAAATAAAACATTGTTGGAACAAGAAGGAATAGAAGTCCCAAATGAAAATTGGACATGGAGTACAATGGAGCAAATTGTTGATCAGATTACAAAGGATAAAAACGGTGATGGTGTGATCGATCAATTTGGGACATATAATTATACTTGGAAAGAAGCTGTATATTCAAATGGTGCAGAGCTTTTTGATAAAGATGGGAAAAAAGCTTTTTTTTCGGGAACAAAAGTGAATGAAGCAGTTAAATTTGTGAAAAAGTTAAATGAAATGAATGGAGGCCGTGAAGTAACACAAAATGATTTTGATTCGGGAAATGTGGCATTTATGCCGTTAGCGTTTTCTGAGTACAGGACATATAAAACTTATCCGTATAAAATAAAAAAATATACAAGTTTTCAATGGGATTGCACAAGCATGCCGGCAGGCCCAGGAGGTCATAATACTTCAGAAGTAGATGCACTTTTGATGACTATTGGAAATAAAAGTAAACATAAGGAATTAGCATGGGAATTTCTGAAAATGTTAACTTCGGATTCTTCAATTCAAAGAGAAATATTTGAATATTCGCAAGGTGCATCAGTATTGAAATATGTAACTGGATCAAGATATGCAGAAAGCATGATTCGGAAGGATATGGATGCAGATGAGAGGGTTATTGATAATCGTTTGTTAAGTGATGCGATAGAGAATGGACGGATAAATCCAAAATTCTCGAAATATTCAGAGGCTATGGCATTAGCAGAGAATGAAATAGATGATATTTACAAAAATGAAAAGAATATTGATAGTTCGCTTAAGGTATTTCAGAGAAGTATTACTAAATTTTTAAATCAATAAGAAAAGCATTACATTTGTCACATTTTTTTGTGAGAAATGTAATGCTTTTTTAGTTACAAAATACAGGTGTACAGGAAAAGGAAAATTAGTAATATTAAGACAACAAATAACAAGCAAGGAGGAAAAGAAATGAAAAGAAAATTAGTGAGCGTGTTATTGAGTGTTTCATTAGTTGCAGCAATGGCAATGGGGTGCAGCAACGGTGACGGGGACAAGAAATCTAGTTCGACGAAAACTGAATCGACATCAAACAAAAAGGGAGGTCACAAGTTTGGGTATACTTGTATGGACGGAACGAACCCATTCTTTGTAACATTGGAAGATGAAATCAGAAAGAAAGTCGAAGCAAATGGGGACGAGCTTGTATCTGTAGATCCGGCAAATGATGTAAGCCTTCAGGTACAGCAGGTAGAGGATTTGATTTCACAGGGAATTGATGCAATGTTCCTGAATCCAGCAGAAGCTGAAGGAATTCTTCCAGCTTTGGATGCTTTAAAAGAAGCAAACATTCCAATCGTTAACTTTGATACAGAAGTTGCCGATATGTCGTATGTAACAAGTTATGTTGGATCTGATAACTACAATGCAGGTAAAGTTTGTGGAGAAGATTTAGTTAAGAAATGCCCGAAGGGTGGAGATATTATTGTTCTTGATTCACCGACTATGAATTCAATTGTAGATCGTACAAAAGGATTTACAGATGCAATCAAAGGAAAAGGATTTAACATTGTTGCACAGCAGGATGCAAAAGGAAATCTTGAAACGTCAATGGGAATTGCAGAAGATTTATTACAGGCACATGGAGATGTAGTTGCAATCTTTGGTGGAAATGATCCTACAGCGCTTGGTGCATTAGCAGCAGCAAACGCAGCAGGAATTAAGGATTGCAAAATTTACGGAGTAGATGGCTCACCGGATGTTAAATCAGAGCTTGCAAAAGGTGATTCTTTAATGGAAGGAACAGGAGCACAGTCTCCAGTAGGTATTGCTGATAAGTCTGTAGAGGTTATGTATAAAATCTTAGATGGCAAGAAAGTGAAAGACAAATATCCAGTAGAAACATTCCTGATTACAGCAGATAATGTTAACGATTATGGTACAGATGGTTGGCAGTAAACGATAGTCATTAACAAAAATATGAAAAGGTGCTTTATTCAAATGAACTGGATAAAGCACCTTTTTGCATAAAAGAAAGATATAAGAGGGTGATATTTTGAGTGGTACAGCATTGCTAGAAATGAAACATATACACAAAAAATTCCCAGGTGTATATGCATTAAAAGATATTAATTTCGAACTTCGGACGGGGGAAGTTCATGCATTACTAGGTGAAAATGGAGCCGGAAAGTCTACGCTTATCAAAGTGTTAGGCGGAATTTATATAGCAGATGAAGGCGAGATAATTATAAACGGTAAAAAAGTAAATATAGATGGTGTAAAGGCTGCACAGGCTAATGGAGTAGCGATTATTCATCAAGAATTGGTTTTGGTTCCGTATATGACTGTAGCTGAAAACATTTTTTTGGGACGAGAACCGATGAGTTCCGGATTTGTTGATAAAAAGAAAATGAATCATGATGCGCAAAAATTGTTAGATGACTATCAAATGGGAATACAAGCTAATCAGTTAATTAAAGAATTAACGATAGCACAGCAGCAGATGGTTGAAATTGTAAAAGCAATTTCGTATAATTCAAAAATTTTAGTTATGGATGAACCAACTTCTTCGATTTCAGATAAAGAGGTAGCATTTTTGTTTAAGACAATGAGGAGTCTTACTTCCAAGGGAGTAGGTATTATATATATTTCTCATAAGATGAGTGAATTGGAAGAAATTTGCGATAGAGTAACTGTTATGCGAGATGGAGAATATGTAGGTACTGAAGTTGTAAAAAACACTACAAAAGATGCATTAATTGCAATGATGGTTGGAAGAGAGTTGACTAATTACTATACAAGAGATTTTGAAGAACATGAAGAAGTTATTATGCGATGCGAAGGAATCTCAGATGGTGAGCTGGCAGAAAACGTAAGTTTTGAACTTAGAAAAGGTGAAATATTAGGCTTTGCCGGATTGGTTGGAGCTGGAAGAAGTGAAGTAATGAAAAGTATATTTGGGCTTATGCCAAAAAGTACAGGAGATATATATCTGGAGGGTAAAAAAGTTACTATTAATTCACCAATTGATGCTATGAAAAATGGCATTGCACTTGTTCCGGAAAATCGTAAACTCGAAGGTTTATATTTGGTACAAAGTGTCAGGTTTAATTCAACGATAGAAGTTTTAAACGAGTTCATTAAAGGTATTTTTGTAGACAATTCTAAAGAAAGAGAAATTACACAAGAATATATTGATAAAATGGCAACCAAAACACCTTCACAGGAACAAGCTATAGGTAATCTGTCAGGAGGAAATCAACAAAAGGTATTAATTGGTCGTTGGCTTGCAACACATCCGAAAATTTTAATTCTTGATGAGCCTACAAGAGGTGTAGATGTAGGTGCAAAATCAGAAATATATGCAATTATGAATAAATTAGCAAAACAGGGAATGTCAATTATTATGATATCTTCTGAGTTGCCAGAAATTTTAGGAATGAGTGATCGAATCTATATAATGGCACATGGAAAGATGAGAGGCTGTATTAGTCATAAAGAAGCAACGCAGGAAAGTGTTATGATGCTGGCAGCTGAATAGGATGGGCATAATAAAGGAGGAAAAAAACAAATGGAAGAAAAAACAAAAAAAACAACAGCGACAGCTGGAGTTGGAAATGCTGTTAAAATATATTTTAAAGAAAATCTTGGTATAATCGTAGCCTTCTTGGTATTATGTGTATTTTTATCAGTTTTTCCAAAAACAAGTGGATCATTTTTTACAAGACAGAATATATTTAATGTATTAAGACAGATTTCTACGAACCTGTTCCTGGCATGTGGTATGACAATGGTAATTATTCTTGGTGGAATCGATTTGTCTGTTGGATCAATCATTGCATTATCAGGTTGTATTTCGGCAGGATGTGTAGCAAGATATAATCTCCCATTACCGATAGCATTACTTATGGGACTTTTAGTTGGACTTTTAGTTGGTATGTTTAATGGTGCTGTAATCAGTAAAACTACAATTCCAGCATTTATCGTAACACTGGCTACAATGAATATAGCAAAAGGACTTGCATATGTATATACTGGCGGTTCGCCTGTACGAGTAGTAACAAAAGAATGGCAATTTTTAGGAGCTGGTTATGTTGGAATTTTTCCTACACCAGTTGTAATTTTAGTACTTGTTCTTATTATTACAGCAATCATTATGAATAAGACGAAAATGGGACGTCATATGTATGCTGTCGGAGGAAATCAACAGGCGGCCGAGTTTTCAGGAATTAAAGTGGAAAAAGTAAAATTCTTTGTACATGCATTTTCTGGATTGATGGCAGGTCTTGCTGGAATTGTTTTGGCTTCACGTATGTATTCCGGACAGCCTACAGCCGGTGATGGAGCTGAAATGGATGCTATCGCAGCAGTTGTTGTTGGTGGAACTTCAATGGCTGGTGGTAGTGGTAAAATTGGTGGAACTATTATAGGTGGTTTGATTATAGGTGTTTTAAATAACGGATTAAATCTTTTGAATGTAAACTCATTCTGGCAGTATGTAGTAAAAGGAGTTGTGATTTTACTGGCTGTATTCCTTGATTACTTTAGAAATAAAGGAAAGAAATAAGATAAAAGGAGAAAGATTATGTTAGTTTCATTAAAGCCGTTGATGGAAGATGCAATGAAAAAAGGATATGCAGTTGGAGCATTTAATTGTCCGAATATGGAATCAGTAATGGCTATCATACAGGCTGCAGAGGAAACAAATTCACCAGTTATATTAAACTATGCAGAGGTACATGGAAATTTGATATCCATGGAAGATATCGCACCAGTTATGCTTCAATTTGCAAAAAAAGCCTCTGTTCCAGTTTGTGTACATTTGGATCATGGTGAGTCTATTGAAAGTTGTATTAAAGCAATACAGTTAGGTTTTAGCTCTGTGATGATTGATGCATCAGGCAGTGATTATGAAGAAAATATAAGAATAACTGCAGAAGTGGTGAGGTTGGCTCATGCAGTCGATGTTACAGTTGAAGCAGAACTTGGACATATTTTCTCATCTGACAAAGGATTAGGAGATACAGAAGAAATTGAAACAGCGGACAGTTTTTCAAACTTAGATGATGTGTATACAAGTCCAGATATGGCAAAAGATTTTGTTGAAAAAACCGGAGTGGATGTGTTGGCAATTGCTTTCGGAACAAGTCATGGGATTTATACACAGAAGCCTGTTTTGGATTTGAATCGTATTACAGAAATTAAAAACAAAATTGATATCCCATTCGTAATGCATGGTGGCTCAGGACTTAGTAAAGAGGAGTTTCAGACAGCTGTAAAAAATGGAATACGTAAAATTAATTATTACACGTATATGACATTGGCTGGTGGAAAAGCAGTCAAAGCTGCATTGGATAAAAAAAGTGTAGAAGAAAATATTTTCTATCATGACATTCCGTTAATTGCTATGGAAGCTATGAAAGAAAATGTGAAAGTGGCAATTGAAACATTTGCACTAAAAAATTAGGGAGTGTGAAAGATGAAAAGATCAGAGATTAACAAAGCTTTGAAGGATATGCATGATTTGATTAAAAAATTTCATGTATCACTTCCTCCATTTTGTGAATGGACACCAGAAGAGTGGAAAACAAAAGGGAAAGAATACGATGAAATTAGAGATAATATGCTTGGCTGGGATATAACAGATTTTGGACTCGGAGATTTTGAACATACAGGATTTTCGTTAATTACGTTAAGAAATGGAAATATAAAAAACGATAAGTATGATAAACCATATGCAGAAAAGTTATTGATGCTCCATGAAGGTCAGCATGCGGAAATGCATTATCATGCATATAAAATGGAAGACATTATTAATCGCGGAGGTGGAAATGTACTAATTCGTGTATATAATTCGACGGAAGATGGAAAAATGGCAGATACAGATGTCATTGTACATAGCGATGGATGTGTTTATACAGTGAAGGCGGGAACTCAGATAAGACTAACGCCAGGAGAAAGTATTACTGTGACAAGAGGATTGTACCATGACTTTTCTGTAGAAGAAGGAAAAGGATCCGTTTTGTTGGGAGAAGTTTCTATGTGCAATGACGATAATACGGATAATTATTTCTATAATAAAAAAGTAGGACGTTTTCCTGCTATAGATGAAGATGAAGAACCATACCGTTTATTATGCAATGAATACCCAGAGGTTTTGTAGGAGGAAGACCTATGAATAAAGAAGGAATAACGGTTGCAGGAAATCTTATTGCAGATGTAGTATACACAATAGATGTATATCCTCAAAAAGGCAATTTAACATGGATGAGAAATCCGGTTGCCCATACCGGAGGTATTAACAACTTAATTATTGATTTGGCAAGGTTAGATTCTAAAATACCAATAAAAGTATCGGGAGTTGTGGGTGATGATGAAAATGGTCAATTTATAGTAGATTCTTTAAGAGAGTATCCGAATATAAACATTGAAGGGATTGTAAAAAAAGGAAGAACAGCTGTTACATTTGCAATGACAGAAAAAGAAAGCAAGCAGAGAACATTCTTTTTTGATCCAGGAAGCAGTTTGGAATTCCATGAAAAGCAGATAGATTTTAAGAAAATAAAGGCGGATATTTTTCATTTAGAATATTTACTTTTATTAGGAACGCTGGATCAACCGGATGAAGACTATGGAACTAAAGCCGCAAAGGTATTAGCAACTGCACAAAAATATGAAATGGAAACTTCAATAGATATGGTTTCAGAAGAAGGAAATCGATACCAGAAAGTTGTATGGCCTGCATTGAAGTATACAGATTATTGTGTGGTAAATGAAGTAGAAGGAACCGGTGTGACTGGAATTCAATTATATGATAAGGATGGAATAAAAGAAGAAAATATGAGAAAGGGGTTGGAAAAATTAAAAGAATTGGGAGTAAAAAAGTGGGCTATAATACATTCACCTGCATGTGGATATGGTTTGAATTGTCAAACAGGAGAATTTGTAAAAGTTCCAAGTTTTAAACTCCCAAAAGGATTTATAAAAGGAACGACTGGGGCAGGTGATGCATTTTGCTCGGGCGTTTTATATGCAGCGTATCAAAGAGAAAGTATAGAGAAGGCATTATATTATGGTGCTATTACAGCTGCATGTTCACTCTCTAAAGAAGATAGTACCTCAGGTGTTATGGACTTGAAAGAAATGAAATTATTTATGAAGACAAACATATAGAAAAGTTGCTAAAGATAGAAAGAATTTTGGAGATTATAAGATTATGTTTATAAAATCTGGAATTCTTTCTATTTTTTTGTTTAGCCGATGAACTTTCTTTCACAGAATAAACATAAATTTTCCACATACTTTTCAAATAGCCCCCTTATATTGTTAACAGATTGAGTTTAACAGGAGGAAGGAAATTTGATAGAAGTAAAGAATCTTACCAAACGTTATGGTAACCATCTGGCGGTAGATCATCTGAACTTCACCGTAGAATCCGGTAAAATCTATGGATTCTTAGGACCAAACGGTGCAGGAAAATCTACGACCATGAACATTATGACTGGTTACCTGGGAGCTACAGAGGGACAGGTGCTGATCGATGGACACGACATTTTAAAGGAACCGGAAGAAGCCAAGAAGAATATCGGTTATCTGCCGGAAATTCCGCCGTTATATATGGAAATGACGGTGCGGGAATATCTGGAATTCGCTGCAGAATTAAAAGGAATTAAAAAAGACAAAAGAGAGCCGCAGATAGAAGAAGTTATAAGACTTGCAAAGCTGAGAGACGTAGAAAACCGGCTGATCCAGAACCTGTCAAAAGGTTATAAGCAGAGAGTCGGACTTGCACAGGCAGTTCTGGGATTCCCGGAGATCATTATCCTGGATGAGCCGACAGTAGGCCTTGACCCGAAGCAGATCATCGAAATCCGTGAACTGATCAGGAAGCTTGCGAAGAAACATACCGTGATCTTAAGTTCTCACATTCTTGCGGAAGTAAGGGAAGTCTGTGATTATATCATGATCATATCCGGAGGGAAGCTGGTCGCCAGTGATACGACCGAGAATCTGGAGAATATGATGAGTGGCAAAGGTCAGATCGAGGTGGAAGCAAAGGCTTCCAGGGATGAGATGGATCATATTATCCGCCGGACAGGAAAGATTAAAGAAGTAAAATACCGCACCAGTGCGAGCGGCATTACAACTGCGCAGATTATAGCAAAAGGCGGGGAAGATATCAGAGAAGAGTTATTCCTTGCATTTTCCCATGCAGATGTACCGATGCTTACCCTGAATCAGAGTAAGACAACACTGGAAGAGATATTCCTGGAGCTGACACAAGGGTCAGGCAATAGAATGATAAAGGAGGAGAAGTAAGATGAGAGCCATCTATAAAAGAGAGTTAAGATCCTATTTTCATTCTATGATAGGATATGTATTTATCGCTTTCCTGGTAGCTTATACGGGAATCTATTTCCTGGCGTATAACCTGAACTATGGATATCCGTACTTTTCTTATGTATTGTCAGGGATTCTGTTCGTATATCTGGTAGCAATTCCGATCCTGACGATGCGCTGCTTTGCAGAAGATAAGAAGAATAAGACGGATCAGATGTTACTGACAGCACCGGTCAGTCTGTTCAAGATCGTGCTTGGAAAACACCTTGCAATGGTAACGATTATGGCAGTGCCATGTGTGATTTATCTGATCTTTCCTCTGATCATTAAGGCACAGGGAACGGCATACATTAAGGTAGACTATTTGGCAATCCTTGTGTTCTTCTTACTCGGATGCGTATATATTTCCATTGGAATGTTTGTCTCTTCATTGACAGAAAGTGTGATCATTGCGGCAATCGGCGCATTCGGTATCCTGCTTCTGACTTATCTCTGGAGCGGCATCCTGAACTTTATCCCTTCGGCAGCATGGGCAAATGCATTGGCAGTTGCGGTGTTGTTGACGCTGGTCGTACTTGCAGTCTGGAATATGACGAAAAATGTCGTGATCAGCGGGGTACTGGAGCTGATCGTACTGGCAGGAACACTGATTACTTACTTTGTAAAGAAAACAGTGTTTGAAAGTCTGCTTTCCACAGTACTTGGCAAACTGGAACTGACAGAAGTATTTTCCAATATTGCCGATAACCATCTTCTGGATGTGAGCGGGATTATATTGTACCTGTCACTGATCGTCTTGTTCTTCTTTTTGACGATGCAGATGATTCAGAAGAGACGTTGGAGTTAGGAGGAGCATAATGTTAGAAAAAATCAAGAAGTCATTCCGGAGTGCATCATCAAAAAACGGAAGTTACAGTGTGGGAATGATCGCACTTGTGATCTGCATGGTGATCGTTGTCAATCTGATCGCGGGTCAGCTTCCGGAGAATGTTAAGAGCATAGACATCAGTGATAACAACATTTACGGAGTATCAAAGACCAGTAAAAAGGTATTGAACAAACTGGAGAAAAAAGTAACGTTTAAGATCTATGCAGAGAAAGATTCGACAGATACAAGGATCAAATCATTCATCAAGAAATATACGGCATTGTCTGATAAGATCAGTGTAACATGGATCGATCCGGTCCTGCATCCGGCAGCACTTACGAAAGCAGGAGTAGAGAAAGATACGATCGTAATTTCCTGTAAAGATACCGGTAAAACGAAATCCGTTTCTTTTGATGATATTTTAGTTTCGGATTCTTATTCCTACTATACGACAGGAAGCAGTTCTGCATCCGAATTCGACGGAGAAGGCCAGTTTACAAGTGCGATCAATTCGGTTACAAGTGAACAGACGGAGAAGGCATATTATACAACAGGACACGGAGAAGCAACATTTTCAGATTCTGTGACAAAACTGTTCAGTAAGAATAACCTGACGACAGATGAAGTGAATCTGATGATGACAGGTGAAATTCCTGACGATTGTGATCTGTTATTCATGGATGCTCCATCAAAAGACATTTCCGAGGATGAGAAAACATTACTTCTGGATTACCTGAAAAAGGGCGGGAAGGTATTTATCATTCTTGGTGATTCTGAGGATAAGACACCGAATCTGGATGAAGTGCTGAAAGAATATGGTATGCAGGAAGCGAACGGTTACATCGCAGATATGCAGAGAAGCTACCAGGGCAACTATTATTATATCTTCCCAGAGATCACAGCAACAGACGATCTTGCTGATAATCTGGAATCCGAGATGGTTCTGATGATCAATGCACACGGTCTGACTATAACAGATCCGGCAAGAGATACGATCACAACAACGGCATTTATGCAGACATCCGATAATTCCTATGCGGTGACAGAGGATAAGCAGGAAGAGGGAACCTATACATTAGGAGCCGTTGCGACTGAGCAGATTACATCTGATGATTCATCCGACAGCAGCTCATCCAAAACCAGCCGTCTGACGGTAATTTCTTCAGAAAGCATGATCAATTCACAGATTACAGATACTTACACAACACTGGAGAACCTGGATCTGTTCATGAATGCGGTGACAGCTAACTTTGACAAGACAAAAAATATAGCAATCAAGGCGAAGAGCCTGGAGGTAAGCAACAACACGATGCAGCATGCGGGAATCATCAGCATCCTGACAATCTTCGGAATTCCGCTTGTAATCCTGATCTATGGATTCATGCGCTGGTGGAAGAGAAGAAAAGCGTAAATTAAGAACATTTATGGACAGAAAAGGGGAACTTTGATGAAACAGAAAAAGACAATGCTCATCATGGTAGTGGTGCTTGCGGTACTGCTGGCACTGTACGGAGGCCTGAAAGCCTGGAACAGTCACAGTGAGAAGCAGAAGAAGGCAAAAGAAGACAAAGAAAAAGTCAGCCTGGTGGATGTAAAAAGTCTGAAGACATTTGCCTATGAAAGCGGCGGAAGCAAGATGAGCTTTACCAAAAATGATGGCGAATGGGTATACGATGAGGATGACGGGGTACGTCTGAATCAGAGTACGATCAAGAGCACGGCAAAAGAGATTACTGGACTGACAGCGGTCCGCAAGCTGAGTGATCCGGATGAAAAAGCAGATTATGGACTGGACAGTTCGGATTACACTGTTACCTATACAGCAAAGGATGGAACCAGGGGAACGATTGAAATCGGCGATGCAGCAGGAGACAATTATTATGCGATGATCCAGGATTCGGATGCAGTATATACCATTTCAAGTACGTTGGTATCGGATCTGGTATTCGATCTGTCATCCCTGACGGAGAACGACACACTGCCATCGATCAGCAGTGGTAATCTGAAGAAGGTCGAAGTTACACAAAATGGAGAGACCACGACTTATAAGAAAAAGAAGCAACGCAGTGAACTTGCCGGTGGCTGGGGAACCATCTCGCTTACCCAGTGTGCAGACTATAATGTCAAAGATCTTGCAAAATATGGTCTGGATGAAGCAAACCGGATCACGGTGACGGCAACTTATAAAGACAGTACTTCCGGAGATAAGAAGACCTGTACCGTTTATATTGGGAATGAAAATGGTGATAACCGCTATGTACAGCTCAAAGATTCCAATATGGTATATGAGGTTGGAAGTTCGATCGTAGAAAATATGATGTCGGTAGATAAATAAAACATATCGATAGAAAGAAAAAAGACGGGAGCGGCACAGAAAATGTGTCTTCCGCCTTTTTCTGATTTTTGAGAAAAATGACGAAAAGTTTTCACATAATATACAATACATTTATTGCCTGAAAGTATAAAAAATGGTATATTATTAATAGGTTTATTGTGAAAATATACAAAAAACCCGGAAAAGAAATAGGTAGGAGTGATAAAAAATGTATCAGGAAGAATACAAACGCTGGCTTGCAGCAGATCTTGAAGATGCAGATCTGAAGCCGGAATTGTCAAAAATTGAGGGAAATGACGATGAAATTAAGGAACGTTTTGCAGTAGCACTGAAATTCGGAACAGCCGGACTTCGTGGGGTGCTCGGAGCAGGAACGAACCGTATGAATATTTATGTAGTACGTCAGGCTACACAGGGACTGGCTAACTGGGTAAAAACACAGGGGGGAACACAGACTGTAGCGATCAGTTATGACAGCCGTTTAAAGAGCGATGTATTTGCCAAGACAGCAGCCGGTGTACTCGCAGCGAACGGAATCAAAGTAAGAATCTACGATGCACTGATGCCGGTACCGGCACTTTCATTTGCAACACGTTATTATAACTGTAATGCAGGTATTATGGTAACAGCTTCTCATAACCCTGCAAAATACAATGGATACAAAGCATACGGACCGGACGGATGCCAGATGACAGACGATGCGGCCGCAATCGTATACGAGGAGATTCAGAAGACAGACGTTCTGACCGGAGCAAAATATATGTCATTTGCAGAAGGTGTAGAAGAAGGATTGATCAGATTTGTAGGAGATGACTGTAAGAGAGCACTTTATGATGCGATTGAATCCCGTCAGGTTCGTCCGGGACTGTGTAAGACAGCCGGATTAAAACTGGTATACAGCCCATTAAATGGATCAGGTCTTGTTCCTGTAACACAGGTATTAAAAGATATCGGAATCACAGATATCACAATCGTTCCGGAGCAGGAATATCCAAATGGATACTTTACAACATGCAGCTATCCAAACCCAGAGATTTTTGAGGCACTGGAGCTTGGACTGAACCTTGCAAAAGAGTCAGATGCAGACCTTATGCTTGCAACTGACCCAGATGCAGACCGTGTAGGTATCGCTATGAAGTGCCCGGATGGATCTTATGAATTAGTAAGCGGTAACGAAGTCGGAGTACTTCTTCTGGATTACATATGTGCAGGACGTATCGAGAAAGGTACAATGCCTGAAAAAGCAGTAGCAGTCAAATCTCTCGTATCTACACCACTTGCTGATGCAGTAGCAGCTCATTACGGAGTAGAATTAAGAAACGTACTGACAGGATTCAAATGGATCGGAGACCAGATCGCACAGTTAGAGGCAGCAGGCGAAGTAGACAGATTCATCTTTGGATTTGAGGAAAGCTACGGATACCTTGCAGGACCATATGTACGTGACAAAGATGCCGTTATCGCATCTATGCTGATCTGTGAGATGGCAGCTTACTACAGAAGTATCGGAAGCTCTCTGAAACAGAGACTGGAAGAGATCTATGCAGAGTACGGACGTTACCTCAACAAGATCGACAGCTTTGAATTCCCTGGACTCAGTGGAATGGACAAGATGTCTGGAATCATGCAGAACCTGCGTGAGAATGCACCGGCAGAGATTGCTGGATACAAGGTAACAGAAGTAACAGATTATACTAAGACAGAAGAAACAGGACTTCCTGCAGCAAATGTATTAGTTTATAAACTGGAGAATAACGAGACCGTGATTGTTCGCCCATCAGGTACAGAGCCTAAGATCAAGATTTACTACACAACACTTGGTAAAGATCTTGCTGAGGCACAGGCTGAGAAGGACAAACTTGCTGAGGCAGTGAAGCCGATTATGGCATAGGAGTTTTTAAATTTAAAAATAAGTGTACAGTTCTTTTGGAAAAAGGATTGTACACTTATTTTTTATACCAGAGTATGCAGTTAATTATTAATATTATTCTTTTTTTCGGAAAGTCTTTCTTTTAATCGCTGTCGTCTTGTCGGGCGGGTAAATGCAACTCTCTGTGCCGTAAAAATTGAATTGTTAAAGTTAAAGATAAAGGACACAAAGCATACCACAGAGAAGAAAGGAAGCATTGAATATCCAAAACTTTCCACACCGACCAGAATCGCAGCAAGCAGTGTATTGGATCCACTACAGAACACAGAGGCGAATCCAAGCGCAGCACCGAACATCGGATCAAATCCAAATACCGGTCCCAGGACATATCCTAAGCAGGAACCGATGGAAAACAGAGGTGCAACTTCACCGCCGATGAATCCGGAGGAAAGTGTCAGAATCGTAAGAGCCATCTTAAGAATCCAGTCATAAGCATATATATCATCTGTAATACCGTCAAAGCACAGAGCAACCAGATTAGAGCCGGTTCCGGAGTATCTTCCCTGATGAAAGACCATCATAAGAACTGCGATAACAGCCCCCATGATCAGAACCTTTTTTACAGGCGAAGAAAAACGAAAGGCGAATTTCAAACGCAGATATCGGAGAATCAGTGCAAATAAAGAACCAACGATACCGAAGCATAGTCCCATAGCTGCCAGTTTTAAAAGAAAAACAGCGTTGTATGTAGAAGGATGATAGTTCAGGGTTTCCAGTATATTAATATGGAATTTCCGAAGTCCGAGTGCCCGTGATGTAAAAGCTGCACTGATGGAAGCTACTGTTGCTGGGATCAAAGCATGATATTCCAGCTTTCCGGCAACCAATACCTCCAGTGCAAAAAAGATTGCAGCAAGCGGAGTACAGAAAAGTCCGGAAAATCCGGCAGCCATACCAGTGATCAGGAACATCTTCCGGCTGTTTTCGATATCAATAGTCTTATCGACCAGACGCCCAACGTTGTTGGAAACAGCAGCCCCGATCTGTACGGCAACGCCTTCTCGTCCTGCACTTCCGCCGAACAGATGCGTTGTCCAGGTTCCGATCACGGCAAGCGGCACCATGCGGATCGGAAGCTTATTGTTCTTACCAAGTCCTACATGGAATACCATCTTCATGCCGTTCGCGACAGATTTACCGAACTGGTGATAGATGAACCAGACGAACACCCCGCCAAGAGGCAGGAACCAGATCAGATACCAGAAGTATTTCGTCCGGATAGCGGTACAGGCATTAAGCCCCAGCCCGAATGCTGCATCGATGATTCCGACGAGAACACCGATGACTACTCCGGCAATAGCCAGGATAAAAGTATCTTTATAGTATTTGTAAATGTGTTTGAACAAAGCTTTAATCATAATAACCCCCAAAGATAAATTCTCTCGTATTTATTATAACTTGTATGGCGGAATCTGCAAGCAAATATATTTTTTACTCGACAATTTATATACTGTGTGATACAATCGGGTTAAGCATTATAATTCTATATTTTCATTGGCATATACGCCCTATCAAGAACTTATGCATTTCGCATTCTATGAATTTTCAATGCTTGTAACCCAGAGAGATTTTATACAGGCAGAGAGGAATTGTAGATTCATGCTAATGTACAGATAATAAAGGATAGTGCTGAAATGGAGGCAGAGTTTATGAAAACAGAGGAAAGGAAATCATATTGTCAGCAGCTATTTGAAATAAGGTGACAGTGGATGTTAAAGGCATATAAATATAGAATATATCCAAATAATGAG
>OGXF01000375.1_pt1 | contig 43080 bp, 62 predicted proteins | sample 1576191 | NCBI WGS metagenome assembly OGXF01 (sample SAMEA3541545, study PRJEB24748) | human gut metagenome | biome: human gut; feature: human-associated habitat; material: faeces | place: China | collected 2012
GTGATTGTAAAAGTAGAACCTGCTCCCGGTTTGCTCTGCTGGTGGTGGTACAGGACGTACATTACATCCAGATAATATGGCTGCAGGACCAGCTTCTTACGGAATGACAGATACTATGGGACGTATGCATAGTGATGCTCAGTTCGCAGGATCTTCTTCAGTACCAGCCCATGTAGAAATGATGGGATTAATCGGTATGGGTAACAACCCAATGGTAGGAGCTACAGTAGCAGTAGCTGTATCTATTGAAGAAGCTGCTAAGGCAGGTAAATTCTAGGAAACCGCTTAAATACGTGGTTTTTAGGAACGATAAAAGTGGTGAAAAGCAATGAAAAGTGACTCGTTGCTACAACATTGCTACAACATTACTACAACTCGTTGCTACAAGTGAATAAACAAAAAGAGTCAAGAATGTATATCATATCTTGGCTCTTTTTTGTGCTTAAATTATTTAATTTTCAATATCTCTTCCATCAGCCATTCTCTTTTTCGCTTCGTATAAGTATTTTCTGTAATGTCTTTTATTTTATGTCCCATGATACGTTTCACAGCATATTCATTGACCTCGGCAGCCTTCGCCATTGTTGCGAATTGGATACGACCATCATGAGCACGATGATCTGGATTTAACTCTAGTTGTTCAATGATCTTATCAATCCTGTGCCGGTATTTGTCATATGTAAGTTTCAAACTAGATCGATGGGTTTTAGTATCGGTGCAATTGATCAAGTATTCACTTCCTAAAGACAGGGCTTCCTGGTAACGATATTTTACTAATGTGCGAATCTTTGGATGGATCGGAACTACACGATCTTTTCCGGCATCGGTTTTCATACCACCAGTAATAAACCAATTATCCAAGTCAACGTCTTTCATTTTTAGCAATCCCAATTCCTGCGGTCGCCAACCGGAGTAGCACTGGATCAGTAATACATCTACATAATCCACATCATATAAGTTATTCCATAATTTCTGCATTTCTTCATCTGTGAAGTCGATATGATCCTTCTTTTCTTCCTCGACATCTTTGATAATATCATCGGATAATTTGAAAGTTCTTGCATAATTTTTATCAACAACATCATTTTCATTTGCATAATCAAGCATTAAATTGAACAGGGACTTGATCTTTGTTTTGGTGGTAGGAGAAGGATGTTTTTCTTTTCCATCGACTTCGTATGTACCTTCTTCCATACAGCCTTTAATGTGTCGCGGACGTAAATCTTTGGCACGCATTTTGTAAATGGAAGAGCAGTAGTTCCAAGCTGATTTGATTGTTCTTTCGCTAGATGGATTGGATAAAGTCTTAAAGTATTCCTCAGTCCATTTTTCATACAGCTCTTCAACAGTCAGATCGTCATCTAAATCGTAAGGATTTTTATTGTATTCGACTAATGCAGCATAAGCCTCATTGTAAGTTTTGAAGAATGCAACGGGTTTGAGCAGTTTACGAATTGGTCTGCCGTAAAAGTCTTTTCCAACAGTAACCATTGCACGGAAAGGTTTGTATAGATTACCAGTTTTGATTTCAGATATCTGGCCAAAGCCGTTTGGAAGTTTTTTTCGTCTACGTTGTTTAGTTCGTTGCTTTTTTGCAGCAGTTGTTTGTAAAGGATATCCGCAGTGAGGACAGGAGATTGCCTTGTCAGATACTTGCAGATCACATTCGGGACATTTAATTAACATGATCATCATTCCTTTCTTAAAAATTTGTATAAAAATAACGCCTTGCCAGACGTTAGAAAGAAATGGTATAATCTATTTGTTCAGGATAGGTATACCGTTTCGATCTAACGATCGACATGGTAATCTATGAAAGCAGTCTCAGAAATGAGGCTGTTTTTATTTTGCATAATATTGAATGTTATATAATAAAATGTTATAGTTTTAGCAAATGGTTATTTTACTAGCTCACGGATAGCACTAACAATTGATGAAGTATTCCAAGCAACAATTTTATCAGCATGCTGAGTAACATATGAAGGTAAATTCTGTTGTCCCCAAGGTCTGACAGCGAGAATAGGTTTTCCCATTCGAACAGATTCATCAATTTCATATTTCATCCAGTCGCTGTAAGCAGCATACATACCAGAAAGTACAATAGTAATTTGGCTAGGTTGAATTTTAGCAGATATTAATTCGCGAATTTGACTATTTGTTACAGGAGTACCAGATGGGAATAAAGGTTTCTCCATAGGGGCAGAATAATTGTAGTAGCTGAAATATGGGGCGTTATCTAATAGATCGACTAGTCTCTTATAATCATCACCGTATTTCCAAGCGTGACTAATAAATAATCTGTAATCGTATAATTTTGGCATAAAATCAATCCTTTCTAATTTAAAAATGAGGTGGTTAATATGAGTTATAAAAATATTAAGAAGTTCAGAAAAAAACCTGTTGTTGTTGAAGCGTATAAGACAGAGAAAAGAGAAGTTATCCATACGCTAGAAGGTGATATGATCGCTTCTCCTGGAGATTGGATCATAACAGGTGTCAATGGAGAGAAATATCCATGCAAGCCGGATATTTTCGAAAAAACATATGAAAAAATAGATTAATACTATTTATTCTTTTTAATCTTTTCTGCATTAGTAATTTTCCATTGATTGTTTTCTGAAGAAATTATATTTTCAACGTTCTTAATAAATATGTTTTCGACACTTTCTTCTTCAGTATTGTAGGGAGAAGATTTTGTCATGTACAAATATTTTTGATATTTTAATAGTTCGCAAGTAGATCTATATTGAATCCAATTTTCATGAAATTTATATAATTTTGTGACGGATTCAATAATTGCAATAAGTGCACCAAATATACCGATTATAACAGGAAGCCAAAAACTATATTTTGAATATCCAGTTAAAAGCGGAATAGCAGAAGCTAAGATAATTTCAATTATCTGTGTTGCTTTATACCATCTTTGAGCCTTCATTGATTTTTTGTCATACCAATCAATTTGAGGATCTAGTCGCTCGCGTATGTATTCTTTTATATCCATGGTTGACCTCTTATAAAATATAATGTTTGTAAGTTATTAAAATTCAGTTGAAAAATCTAAGAACTTTGATTATAATATACTTAACAAGGAAGTCGGCACGATGGAGCAAACCCATCCGCTCCGGCGAATGCTTAACGAAAAATAGTCGTTCTACACTTACCAGGGGCAGGACGGCTATTTTTTATGTGTGTAATTCAGAATAGCAATGATTAACAGTGCAACATTTATGATGATCATAAATTCCTCATATGTACTCATAAAAGCCTCCTTTCCGCAATGCTCGGAGCGGTTGGAGACTTGCCGTCTGACGACTTCCTGGGTAAGTATATTATATTTTCAAAGTTCGGTTGTTGCGATGTGAGGATTTTGAAGAATTAATATAATATAATTTATTTTAAACCGTATTGAGCCTTTCCGATAACTTTTCCATCTTGAAAAGTTATATTTGCATTTGCACCGACAGATCCATTTCCTTTCCAAGAATATATCTCAGTTAATTCTCCGCCTATATATGAAGAAACTTCAAGCTCTCCAGAACCACCGATTAAAAACTTAACTTGGCTATACGTCATATTATAAGTAATTCTGTTATATTCAGCTTTTGTGATGGTTTTTCCTTTTCCTTTAGGGCCAAACCAATGTGCATATAATGTATGTTTTTTTAAATTTTTAATTAAAGTATTTCTGGTTATTTTTTTTCCACCGGATTTTTTGGTATACCAACCTTTGAATTTATAATTTTTTCGCTTCGGGGTAGGAAGGGTTCCGTATTTATTACCTGCCTGGACTGATTTGACTTTTTTTGAAACTTTTCCTTTATTTGCATTGAATGATATTTTATATTTAGGACCAATTACATTAATTGTCTTATTAATTGTTCCGATTTCATATCCGGTTTCTTCCCAAGAATTATCGATGTATGTATATACATAAAAGTAACTTTTTAATATATATTTTCCTGGATTTTTAATTTTTAAAGTCCTAGAAGTAGTTTTGGTATAATTTCCGTTTGTTTCATCAATAAAGTATGTATCAACCAAATTCTTGTCAGAAACTGAATTAATATATAAATCATATGCTCCTGGAATTATTTTTGTTTCACCTTGTATTCCACCAGTAGAACTTAGCCTATCACCTATAAACAATATGTTGATTTTTTGATTTGGCTTTACAGATTGAGGCAAAATTACCTGACAGTTAGAAAAACTAGCTGTTGGAGAATCAGCAAAAACAAGAGTTACAGAAGTCAAGCTTAATAAAATACATGTAATAATAATGATTTTTGCCTTTTTCATATACATATTTCCTCCTTATTTTAATCTTAATTTAATTAGTTTCTCATCATATCCAAGTGCACGTGCGATCTGTCCAGTGGTGTATTCCTGGTACTCTAAAAATATTTCGTCTGGCACAAGAAGTTCCATAGCAAACAGATCAGCCTCTTTTTCGTACTTTGTCGTATTAAATCCAGTATATGTATCCATAAAGAGCGCGTTAGCTTTTTTATGAAGTAGCATATGCCCTAGCTCATGGGCACAGACAAGGATTTGTTCATGTTCTGGAAGAGAACCGTCAATATAAATAATGTTGTTACGTTGGAAATATTGATAAAATCCTCTGACACCTTCAAGCGGCACTGGCACAAGGATAACATTTAGTCCTTGGATAATCTCAAAGGGATTTCTTGTTTTATGTTTCTTGACAAGCGAATTTACAATCTTTTTTATGTCCATCCACATCAGTCCTTTTTATATTTTTTAGGTGTATATTTTTCCTTGTTCTTTTTCTTTGCCATTTCCATACCAATTTCCATTGCACTTAGAATAGATTCGATTGCTTCAGGAGAAGCGGGATCGCCATCAAACATTAATCCTTCCTGGGATAATAATTCAGCCTTGGTAGAACTTATAATATCTAAAATATCGCGTTTATCTTTCTGTGATAAAGTTTCGTCCGATAGAGAATCAGTTCTTTCCATAGGTACATCATACCCCATCAACCATGCTTCAGATATATTGAATTTTTCTGCAATTTGAGATAGTCGGTTCTGTCTCGGGCTTCTTTCACCACTTAAATACATTGACATAGACGACTTTGGAATACCAGTACGTTGACATAGGTCGACTTGGTTAATGTTTTTTATATCCATTAACTCTTGAAGCCTTGTGCTTGTGTCTTTTTTCAAATGAACACCTTCTTTCTTATATGTACTATACTCGGATTATAACATTAAAAGTTCACATTTACAATGAATATTTGAAAAAAAGTTCCGAAAATGTGAAAAAAAGAATTGACAAGTGTAAATGATGTGTTATACTAGATATAGGTTCACAAAAACGGAACAAAAGAAAGAAGGTGATTAACTTGTTCGCAGAGCCTAAGTATGATTATTCAAAATTACGCGGACGAATTAAAGAAAAATGTGGAACAGAAGGCACATTTGCGAGAGAGATAAGACGATCACATAACTATTTGACAAACGTTTTTCAGGGAAAGTCTTATTTTTCGCAGAAGGACATTGATCGGGGATCAGAAGTTCTTGGTATTATTCCTAATGAGATAGGAGTATATTTTTTTACAAAAGAAGTTCACGAAAACGAAACTAAATAACCAGGAGGTGAGGACGTATAGAAAAAACATATAACGATGATGAATCGGAAAAAGACATTCAAAGATTTGTAGATGATTTCATTAATGAGAAAAATGATGAAAACAAAAAAGATGAGTTTAAAACTATTTTGAATGGAACAACTGGAAAAGAAATAAGATGGGCGATTTACTCTATACTTGCTAAACAAAAAGAAAAGCAGGAATATCAGTCACAAAGAATAGCATCCCTGCAAAGGGTTGTTATATTGCAGGGAATGGCTGTGATCGTATTGGGTCTTAGTATCATTATTTTTAAACAATGTCTACTATGACAGATGCTATTGCAACAATCAAAGAAAGAATAGAAATAATTTTAGAAAGTTTTGAATCTGATTCAGCAGATATTGCATTTTGTTTGGCAGTTTTTGCAATAGATGTAATGGCATCTATTTGCTGTTGATGCTGTGCTTCTCGTTCTTTTTCTATTTTTTGTTGAAGCTCAAATTCAGCCAAATGAGCACGTCCTAGTTCAGTGATAGAAAGTTCATCAGATTCGTTTATGGATACAAGTTTTGCTTTCAAAAACATATCTACATATCCATCAATAGACGGAAAATCAAAAAAGAAATCACCAGGATTTTGTCCAGGGCGTTCTAATATTGCCATTAGAATTTCATATTGATATTCGGTAAGTTTAAATAACAAATTTTCCATTAAGAATACTCCTCTCTTAAGACTCAGACATGATAATGTCTTGTGAATTAAGTATAGGAGATATATGGAAGAAAGACAACAGAATAATAGCAGATGGCTTAATTCTCTGTCCGATACACGCCCCCCGAAATCCTCCCTAAATTGGTTAATTATTAAAAATAGCACTCAATTGTCGGGCAGGGAATTAAGCCATCTGAAGAAAGGTAGGTGAAAGACATGAGCAGAAGACAAGATCTAAGAATCTTAGCAGCATACGCAAATGCACCAGAACAGTTTCCAGAGGGAAATGTACCAATAGCATATGCGGCAGAGAAGATGGGGAAAGATGCTTGCTTCATAAGGGCAGGCATTGAAGCTGGATGGCTTCCAATCGGATACGCATTTAGAAAAACTGGAAATAGCAGGACGAACTATTACATCAGTCCAAAGCTGTTCTGGGAAGTCACAGGAATCTTATGGAGACCAGAGAAAGGAGCATAAAGATGCATACAGAAACAAAAGCCATGATCTGCACGGCAGCGGTGCTGATCGCAATGGGAATATTTAAGGAATTAGCAGCGTTGTGTTTGATCACAGCGATGATCTATGAGGAAGGAGTGAAGAAATTTGATAAATAAGATTTTAAAAGAGCTTGATCATATGATCAAATTTCAAGAGAAAGAAATTGAGCTAGATATGCAGGCGGAGGAGTTAGAAGGCAAAATACACTTCGAAACCGCAAAGCTTCTTGCTTATAACGAAGTAGCAAGAATGATAAAAAAATGTGCCCAGGAAGCGGCAACTTCCGAAGGCACTGATATAAATAGTTTAACACAAGCAGATTATAACACAGATGATAAGAAAAGTGAAATTAAAGAATTAGTATGCGACATTCTAAAGATTATCCTAAGCTTCCTGGAAGATGAAAAAGGATTTATCAAAGAAGCAGAATCACGCGAGATAGTTCCAGATTTTAAATTCGAATTTAATGGAATTACTTCAAGTTTAGAAGTTGATTTGCACAAAGATGGAGTAAGTATTTTTCATCTGTACAGATATCTTGATGGTGTTTTTAACCTTGATGCGAAGGAAGATACAGTTGAAACATTAGATATAGCAAGACGGAATCTTGTTGCAACATTAAAGGAAGTAGAGGAATAAGGTATGAAAGATAGTTTTTTAAAAGAATGCAATTTAGTAATAGCAAGCAGCAGCAAGCTCTTAAGAGATGGATACGAAGATAACGCAGCAGGACTCTTAGAAGAACAAGCAAAGAGAACAGTAACAGAAATCCTTAGTTATATTAACCCAGCTTCAAAGAGTGCAGCAGTTTTTATTGTGCCGGCATTAAAAGTAATCGCAGAGAGTTTTAAAGAAAATATGGAAGAGCCTGAAAAGGTACTTTCTGAATACTTGGAATCATACTTTGCGTTAACTGTTACATCAGAAGTATCAAAAGTCGAAACAGAAAAGGAAGGTAAATAGAATGGCAACATTATACGAACTGACAGCAGAATATAAGGAATTGCTTGAAATGGCAGAAGAACAGAATCTGACACAGGCAGATATCAAAGATACTCTGGAAGGAATGGACTACGAATTTGAAGACAAAGCAGATGGGTATGCAAAAGTTCTTCGTTCCCTGGATGGTAAAGAAGAAGCAATCAGCAGCGAAATCAAACGACTGACAGAGATGAAAAAAGTTGTAGCAAACAACAAAAAAGCGATCAAACAGAATCTTGAAAATGCCATGATCGAGACAGGAAAAACCAAATTTAAAACAACACTGTTCAGTTTTGGAATCCAGAAAAATCCGGCAAGTGTAAGGATCAAAGATGAATCACTGGTACCAGAAGAGTACAGAATCAAACAACCAGATAAAATTGATAAAAAATTACTGATCAAGGCACTGAAAGAAGGAGCAGTTTTTACCGAAAACATTGAATTGGTTCAGACAGAAAGTCTAAGAATCAGATAGGAGCAGCACATGAAATTCAGAGATTTAAACAAGGATGAAATCGAATGCAGGGTTGCAACTGTTAATGAAAAAGGATGCTCTCTGCTGCTATATAAAGATGCAAGGTGCGACATGAACATCCTGGATGAAACACTGGGAGTTACAGGATGGAGAAGATCACACGAAATAATCGGCGGGAATCTCTTCTGTACAGTTGAAGTTTATGATGATCAAAAGAAGGAATGGATATACAAACAGGATGTGGGTGTTGAGTCCTATACGGAGAAAGAAAAAGGACAAGCATCGGACGGTTTTAAACGTGCATGTTTTAACCTAGGAATCGGAAGAGAATTATATACAGCACCGTTTATCTGGATTCCAAAAGAGTGTGTAGAAATTGTCAAAGGAAGAAATGGAAAACTAACTACATACGATAAGTTCTATGTAGAACAGATCATCATTGAGAACAAAAAGATTGTGGCTTTGTCGATCAAAAATAAAAAGACAAAGAATAGAGTATTTCTTTACGATATCAGACCGCCAAAGGAAGAAGAGACTAAGTAATCAATGTATGAATTAGCAAAGATAACAGGAATCAGATCAGATATCGAAGGAACAGAGATGAAAGTCTTTGTTCCGGAGAAAAATCTGTTTAATACGATTCTGGATAAGCGAATCCATGATGTGGAGCTTCGGTTGGATGATGGTAGAACAATAACAAATGCACAGAGGAAAAAGGCATACGCAACGATCAGAGACATCGCAGACTATACTGGTTATCTTCCTGAACAGATGAAAGAGATCATGAAGTATGAATATATCATACGGACAGGAAATGATTATTTCTCTTTAGGGACATGCACAGTTGATACAGCAAGAGAGTTCATCTCAATGTTGTTGGAGTTCTGCTTAGAGCAGGGAATCCCATTATCTGATTTGGCGATCAACCGAGCAGATGATGTTGGAAGGTATCTGTATTATTGCATCAAGAATCGTGTATGTGCGATCTGTGGCCGCAAAGGAGAAATCCATCACGTTGACAAGATCGGCATGGGAAATGATCGCAGGGCCGTAGACGACAGCGATTACAGAAAGATATGCCTATGCAGAACGCACCATGTAGAAGATCATACGATTGGAGAGAAAGCTTTCCAGGAAAAGTACAAGGTTTATGGAATCATAGTAAAGGAGCAGGAGAATGGCTTGGAAGAATTACAACAGACCCAACAAGTACAACAATCACAAAACGATAGTTGATGGGATCAAGTTTGACAGCATCAGAGAAGCAGAAAGATATCAAGAACTAAAGCTGTTAGAAGATGCAGGAGAGATCTCACATCTGGAACTACAGCCGGTCGTGGTCCTTCAGGATAAATTTATTTATCAAGGCAAGACGATTAGAGCGATCACATACAGAGCAGACTTTGCTTACTTTGATCGCACAGTAAACAGGGGTGTGATTGAAGACGCGAAGGGCATGGAGACAGATGTTTTTAAGATCAAGAAAAAGATGTTTCTGAAGAAATATGGAGATCTGTACGATTTACGAATAACGAGGTGATCACATGAAGCAAAAGAGCAGCTTCCTGATCTACCATGAATATCGGGAACCACTAAAATTACTGACAGATGAGCAGAGAGGTCAGTTATTGATGGCATTGATTGATTACTCTGAATCAGGAGTTGTTCCAGAACTTGATGGAATATCCATGATGGCATTTTCGTTTATACAAAGCCAGATGGATCGCGATTCAAAGAAGTATGAAAATCGATGCAGTTCTAATCGGGAAAATGGGAAAAAGGGTGGAAGACCTAAAAAAGCAAATGCTTTAGAAGAAAACCAAAAAAAACCAACGGTTTTAAAAAAAACCGAAGAAAACCCAAAAAACCCGATAAAGATAAAGAATAAAGATAAAGAAAAAGATATAAATAAAAATACTATGTGCAAATCTGATGCAGATGCACTGTTTGAGAGAGTTTGGCAATTATACCCTAGAAAACGTGGGAAGGGGCAAGTCTCAGAGGCTAGTAAGAGGCGTTTACTTGATATCGGTTTTGAAGAATTAGAACGTGCCATTGACCGATACAAGGCGGACCTAGATCTGGAAGACTGGAGAAAACCCCAAAATGGCAGCACGTTTTTTAACTCAGGGTATGTAGATTACTTGGATGCTAACTACGAGAAGCCACAAGAAAGACGGAAGAAAGCACCAGGAGAACTAGATTGTCAAAGAAATTATGATTTTAACTCCCTGGAACAGCAGCTATTGCAGAAGCAGTTTGGAGGATGAGATGGAGCAATTGAATTTCTTCGGGTGCGAGACTGCACTACGAAGCAGGATGATCACAAAACAGACCCAAAGGGAGTCACATGCAAAAGTGAATAAGCAAAGGATCCGTAGCAGCATCTTGAATGAACTGACGTATGGAAACATGACAGCGAGAGAGATTGCGGTTGTACTGTATCGGCATGATCTTGTGTCAGAACCTACAAGGCAGCAGGTACAGCCAAGATTAACGGAGCTAGTTCAAGATGGATTGGTTGAAGTGATCGGCAAACGATACGATAGCCGTACCGATCGACATGTTGCACTGTATCACAAAGTCGAGTAGATAAATTAACCACCCGGTTGATCTCTGTCCGCAAGCAACTATAAGCCAAGATTGTTGTTAAATAAAAGTCGTAGTATTAGTCGTGGTAGTTGTGGATTTGGGGATGATCTTAAGCGACAGGACGCAGAAAGATGATCATATGCGGACAGAGATCAGCCGGATGGACTGAATTATATACCACAGTAACTATTAACCGCATAAGAAACAGCCAGTATAAGCCATGAGCCTGCTGCCTAAGGCAGTGGGCAGAAAGGAGAACTAATGGCGGATTACAGCAAAGGATTTAAAAGACGTGTTGTGACACTGTGGATCAAGCATAACATGTCATCAAATGAGATCAGTAGATCATCCGGCATCGATCATAAGACACTGATGAAGTGGTATAAGCGTTTCTACCCTGAGATAACAGAGGGGGCAAACGAGACAAAGTGCAAGGATTTAAGATGGCACTATATAGGCAATTGTGCCGGATACCATAAGTAAAGGAGTACGATCAGACAGTTTGGTTCTTTACCTGAGGGATTCTTCAAGTAACTATTAACCAAGCAATCAATACCAAACATATTTTTTCAGGTTCTTTTAAATGTAATTTCTCAAATATTAGATTTAGTTTTTTACAATTTTCCAAATCAAAAAACGAAGAATCACAAGACTTTATAAGATTGGGCAAAAGATAACAGATCAGCGATCAGAGATAAAAGTGTTGTATCAGGTAAAGAACCAAGCTGTCTGAGAAAACGATATGAGATATAAAGAAAATTTCAAGAAAGGAATGGTCCGGCTGATCATCTCAACAGGGATAAGCTACAAGAAGCTGTCAGAGCTGACAATGATCAGCCAGCCAACGTTGAAAAAATGGGATGATGAATACCGGCAGGAGTGCCTGGATGAGAAGAAGAGAGAAACCGAGAGACTAAAGAAGCAGGAAGAAGAGAACATGAGATGTACGGCGTGGCACCAGTATGGATCTGGTGCAGGTCGGTTTGAGTAAAAGGAGATAAAAATGACAGAGCAAAAAGAACAAGAGATCGTAGATAGAATTGAAAAGAGAGTTTTAGAAAAACTTGAAAAGAGTGTATGCAAAGAAGATACACAGAAAGTATTACAAGAACCAAGAAATAAATGGTTTAGAGATGCAAATGGATCCGGAACAGATTCGTTAATGGCAAATGCATTGGGAAATTCGTTCGTAGCATGGAGTGCATGGGAGCAGATTCGGCGATTAACATGTGTTGCTTGCGGAAAGAAATATGTAAGGCAGCTTACAGAAGATGATCATGCAGAAGAGGTGTGTGAGGAGATTTGCCAGACAATTTATGATATTGCAATGATGAGAAAGAAGGATGATCAGAATGGGGAAGCTTGATAAAGAACAAGAAGCCAGAATGGCAGGAATGAGATATGCCTTGGGTATCGCAAAGGAAAAAGGTGTTGATGGATTGCAAAAAGAATTGCAGATGCGTGGAGCACTGGGAATTGGCTTATTGATCGATAATGACAAATTAAAAAGGGCATACGAGATTTTAGCAGAGACTATATATCAGAATACCATGACAGTTGTACTTGTAACATTAGCACATGATACAGGTTTCGGAGAAAAAAGATTGCGAAGATTCAAAGAAGCGTATGACAAAAACACCTTATGGAATTTTGAATTAGATGGTTATGCAGAACACTATGTGACATATGTGGATATGGCTATGGAGTTGAAAACAAAATACAACATTGACATGAATGTAGAAATGCTTGCATCGAATCAAGATATTACTTTTGATAAAGATCGTAGAGTATTGCCGAATGTGATCAGGTTATTGGAACATGAAGATCAGCACGAAGCAGCAGATGTATTAAGAGAACATTTACATGAGGCGGTGGCAGTATGGTAAACAAGAAAGAATTTAAAGGCTACATCTGTGAGATTGCAGGCAAGCCAATTAAGGATATGAAGTTATGTCCAGACAAGCAGCAGAAGATAAGGGTTCGTATCAAGTGTGATAAAGGGTGTGTCTGGTGTGAGAAGGAGAAAAGTCATGAGTGATGACTGGAAAGAGCAAAAGAAAAGACAAAAAGCTATCTTCACAGCGCAACAGAATCTGCCCTATGAGGTAAAAGTCAAAAGGGCAGAGTTAAGAGCAAGAGAGTTTATACAAGAACTTGATCGCAGAGGAATGAATGCACATGTAAGTGTAGGTGGTTTGGACAGTATCGTGCTTTTGGCGTTTTTGAGAAGCAGAGGAATCGATGTACCTGCAGTGTCAGTATCATCTCTGGAAGATAAAAGCATTATCAAAGTACATAAGCAGCTTGGAGTAATATCATTGCGACCAGGAAAACCAAAGACAGAAATCTTACAAGAGTTTGGTTTTCCGGTGATCAGCAAGAAGATCGCGGGACGAATCGACACACTGCAGAACCCGACAGACAGAAATAAGACAGTCAGGCATGCAATCATAACCGGAGAGTGCGGAGCGCAGGGACATTTTGCAAAGAATAGTCGGATGAAACTGCCAAGGAAATGGCTGCAGTTGTTCGCAGGATACGAAAACGAGAATGAAGGTGTGAATTATCAGATTGCACCATTCAAGGTAAGTAATAAGTGCTGCCTATACATGAAAGAAAAACCATGTGAGGTTTATGCAAAAGAAAACAATAGTGCGCCATTCTTGGGACTTATGGCAAGTGAAGGTGGACAGAGAGAAGAAGCATTAGTAGAGCATGGATGTAATTACTTTGGAAAATCAGTGATCCGATCAGCACCATTTGCACCATTTTTACGACAGGACCTGTTACAGCTTGCATTAGATCTTGATGTGCAAGTGCCAGAAATCTATGGAGAAATCGCAAGGAAAGCAGATGGAACATTATATACGACAAAAGCACAAAGAACAGGATGTTCGATGTGTGGGTTCGGAGTACACCTGGAGAAAAGACCGCATCGGTTTGATATGTTAAGAGAACGCAACGAAAAGGAATGGGAGTTCTGGATGTATCGATGTTGCACAGATCCAGAAACAGGAGAACGATTCGGATGGGGACGTGTCTTAGATTACATCGGAGTGAGATGGGAAGATAAGTGGGAACCAGAGCCGGAGCAGTTGGAATTTCATTTTTGTTAAAGAAAGTTAAGGAAGTGGAGAAAATGGGAATTAAAAATCTAACAGAAGCAGAAGAAAAAGAGTTTTACAGACTTGTTGGGAAGATGAATGGAGAAGAACCAGATAAGGAACAGGGTGTAAAGGTAAGGAAACCACGAAAATCAGAAGAATATTTTTGTATTAGTAATGATGGAGCTGTTATACAAAGCAGGTGGACGAATGATTCTCTTGATGAAGGAAGATGGGAATTAGGAAACGTCTTTTTCACAGAAGAGTCAGCGTGGCTTGCCAGAGAAAAAAAGAAAGTAGAAGTTGAAATCGAAAGATATGCAAGGGAACACAATGGCACAGCATCTACCAATCGTCGGTATTTAATTCGATATGAAGAAGATGAGAAAAGACTTCTTTGCGATACATGGGCTACAGCAAAAATACAGGGTACAGTTATGTTTACATCAAGAGATGTTTTGGCTGATGCAATCGAAGCAGTAGGAAAAGAAAGAATACTCAAGTACATCTTTGGGGTAGAAAGTGAGGGAGAGGAATGAATTTAGAAGAAGCTACTAAATATATGAAAAGTAAGGTAAAAGAGAAATACAAGGACGGCATGGTTCAACTAGCGATTCTGCACGACGAAGAAGCTAATGATTTTTTTAAAGAAGCGGAAAACTATAAACGGCTTGAAATCTGGCTGGAAGAACTGAAAGAGCTAAGAGAATATAAGAGAAAGATGAAAACACAGTTTCTTGATGATATTGAAAATCCATTGGAACCTATTAAATTAAGTAGTGCATTGGAATCAGAAATATTCAAGTATGAGTACAGAGCAGAACATGATCCGCAAAAGATTAGTCCTTTAGATTATACAATCGTATATGCATTAAAACATTGTTTGGAAGAGCAACTGAAAGAGGTGGAATAGTGGTGCAAATAATAGAGTTGATAGTAATGATTATGTGTTATGGAATGTATTTTTATAACGATATAAAAAAAAGATCATTATAACGCTATTAAATTTTTGATGCTTGGAGCGATTATGCAAAATTTAACATTACATTTGAAATAGAGGGGTGTTAAGAATATGATTATTGGATTTTTAAGCGGATTATTTATCGGAGCAGTAGCAGGAGTGGCGGTTATGTCACTCTGTGCCGCAGCGAAAGAGAGGGATGAATTATGACAATAACAGAGAATCTTACAGGTGTCGTGAAAGAGGATCATAAGAGAGTGAAGACAGTAACGGACATTCTGGAAGAAGTTAGAACTGAGATGTGTGATGGTTATTGCGTATATCCAAGAATAACGCCGAATGATTATGAAAAATATAAAAGGATATGCGATGAAGAATGTCCACTGAACAAATTATAAGGAGTGATACATAAATGGGATATCAAGATTGTCCATGCGTAAACTGTGATCATAAAGCAGATGGAGAGAAGAGAGTTGCATGTAGAAAGAAATGCACTGAATTTACTGCATGGAAACTAAGCATGCAGGCAATCAGACAGAAAAAGAAAGAAGATAAAGACAAATACTATTCGACAACAAAAGGGAAGTTTTACAAGAGAAACCTGATGAAGCAAAAAGGTGGAAGAAAGATATGGTAGATCCATGCAAAGCCTGTGCAGAGGTAATCTGCATGGGCATTTGTGCCGATCAGGTGCAATACAAACAGGAGTATCAGGAGATGACAGATCGGATAAGGCAGCAGATAATAAATCGTAACAGGAGGGGAGAACGTGGACAAGAACGTACTGATCCAATATTGTGACATGAAAGAAGAAATTAAAGATTTAAGGAGAAGAATCACAGAGACTGAAAAGCAGATCTGGAAGATTGCAGAAGAAGGAACTGTAAAAGACACAGTAAGCGGTGGCATGGGTGGAATACAGCACTTTGTTGTTGAGGGTATGCCAGTACCAGAGTTAAGACGAAAGAGGCTGCTGCTTAATAAACGAAAAGCTATGTTGATCAAAAAAGAAAATGAACTTCTGGAACTCATGAATCAAGCGGAAGAATATATAAATAGCATTGAGAAGAGCGAACTGAGAATGATGTTTAGGTTCTACTACATTGATGGCATGACGTGGCTACAGGTAGCACATAAGATGAATCAGTTACACCCTAAAAGGCGAGTAGCTTATACAGAAGACAGTTGTAGAATGAGAAATACAAGATTTTTTCAAGAAAATTAGAAAATGTTCGGTCACGTTCGCAAAAAATAGGCTAATATATAGGATAGAGCGATTAGATGAAGCGATGCTTCATATTGATACTCTTCTTGTAAGTTGAATGAACTCGGGTGATCTTCGGACCCCGAGTCTTTTTGTGCCTGAAATAAGTAATATAAATGAATTATTCAAAAATAACTGACGTATTCATACATTTTATGCTACTCTAGAATGTAAGAAATTATTATTTTAGGAGGGTAAGATATGTTGAACAAAATAACATTTGAAGGGGAAAAATTAGATCAGTTAAGAGGAGCCCAGAAAAAGTTGGTTGATGATCTTAGGGTTCGAGAGACAGAGAAACTACAAAAAATAGAGCAAAATCAAAAAAGGATGTTAGATAATATTAATCAAGCATCTAGAGGGAAAAAACTTGTAGAAAGTGTAGAAGAAATACAGAAAAATCAAGAAGAACAAATAGAATTTTTGAAAGATCTTGTTGGATATCAAAAAGAACAAATAAAGGAATTAAAGGATATCTTTGCATCGTTAGAAGATTCTGTAATTGTAAGTAAAATGATTCAACAAGAATTGCAAAAAGAGGATAAAAGTGCATTAAAAGATTTAGTAGAAAAAGTAGGGACTGCAGAAGTTACAGCTTTTTTGACTGGAGTAATCAAAAGTATAGTAGATATGTCGAAGATTTTTTAAGTAATATATTGAATGAATTAAGGCGCCTTCGGGTGCTTTTTTCGTGCATAAATTTAAGGACCTCTAGCTCAGTGGTCAGAGCAATCGGCTCATAACCGATCGGTCCAGGGTTCGAGTCCCTGGAGGTCCATTTTGAAATACAGGAGGGAAAACATATGATCAGATTACAAGTAGAAGATTACTGCCAGAACTGTGAAGAGTTCGAACCAGAAACACAGGTTATGAGCAGAGGATATGTAGGGACTGGTTGTAAAGTGGATACAACAATTCGATGCAGTAATGCTCGGAAATGTGAAAGACTATGCGAGTACCTGAAGAAGGAGGGTGGTAATGTGTGAATGAAGAAAAAAACTACATACTTGCAGAGTCTGATTATGTAACCGGAATGAAGTATAAAGACATTGCTGCCAAGTATGGAGTCTCGATGAATACTGTGAAATCGTGGAAAAAACGATACGCATGGTCGAGGAATAAAAAGACAGGATGCATCCAAAAGGGGTGCACACAAAATAAAAAGGGTGCACACAAAAAAGAAGCCGTTGCGGAGGATGTAAGTCAGGTCGTGATCAACGATGAACTTACCGATCAGCAGCAGCTTTTTTGTTTGTACCAATCCAGAATGTTTAATTATACGAAAGCTTACATGAAAGCTTATCCAGGATGTACTTATGCATCTGCTGCCGTATTAGGAAGCAGGCTTATGAAGAATCCAGTGATCAGAAAAGAGATTGAACAGCTAAAGCAGAATCATATGAACAGAGAATTGCTAAAGCAGGAAGATATCTTTCAAAAGTTTATGGACATTGCATTTGCGGATGTAACAGATTATGTATCGTTTGGGCGAGAAAATATTCAAGTTATGGGTGCTTTCGGTCCAGTAATGGTAGAAAACAAAGAAACTGGAGAAAAAGAAGTTCTCGAAAAAGAAGTCAATACTGTGAAATTCAAACAATCTGAAGATGTTGATGGCACGCTGATCACGGAAGTGAAGCAAGGAAAAGACGGAGCGAGTATTAAGCTGGTTGATAAGATGAAAGCTTTGCAATGGCTTGCAGACCATATGGACATTGCTACAGCTGAACAGAAAGCTAAGATTGAGCAGATCAGAGCTAAGACAGCAATCATGTCCGGAACATCTGAAGAAGAGACAGAAGACGATGGATTCATCGAAGCCTTAAAAGGTGAGGTGGCAGATGTATGGGAAGAATAAAGAAAGCTGTCTTTAAGTTTCGGCCGTTCTCTAAGAAGCAGAAAAAGATACTTACCTGGTGGCTGCCCAATTCACCCGTACATGATCAAGATGGAATCATAGCCGATGGAGCTATCCGATCGGGAAAAACTGTTTCTATGTGCTTGTCCTTTGCAATGTGGGCAATGGAAACGTTCAATGGACAGAATTTTGGTATGTGTGGTAAGACGATTGGTTCTTTCCGGAGAAACGTACTCTTTTGGTTGAAGCTTATGCTTAAGAGTCGAGGGTATCATGTCGAAGATCACAGAGCAGATAACTTAGTTGTTATCCGGAGAGGTGGCAAAGAAAATTATTTTTACATCTTTGGCGGTAAGGATGAGCGATCCCAGGATTTGATACAGGGTATCACACTTGCAGGAGTCTTTTTTGATGAAGTGGCACTGATGCCTGAATCTTTTGTTAACCAGGCAACAGGACGATGTTCAGTAGATGGATCTAAATACTGGTTCAACTGTAACCCAGATGGGCCGTATCACTGGTTTAAAACTAACTGGATTGATCGTGCAGATGAAAAGAAACTTGTCTATCTACACTTTACGATGGACGACAATTTAAGCTTATCTGAGCGAATTAAAGCACGATATCGAGCAATGTATACCGGAGTGTTTTATAAGCGTTATATCTTAGGTCTGTGGGCCGTAGCTGAGGGAATTATTTACGACATGTTTAATATAGAAAAGCATGTCACATCAGAGAAGCAGTCAACAACCGGCAGTAAATACGTCAGTGTCGATTATGGTACACAGAATGCGACAGTATATCTTTTGTGGGAGAAGAACCAGAAAGGTCAGTGGGTTGCTACGAAAGAATATTACTATTCTGGCCGAGATGAGACCACGCAGAAGACCGATGGAGAGTATGCAGATGACATGGAAGAGTTCCTGGAAGGAATCAATGTTGAATCAATCATTGTCGATCCGGCAGCCGCATCCTTTATCGCAGAACTTAAGAAACGAGGATTTAAGGTTAAGAAGGCAAAGAATGATGTTCTTGATGGGATTCGTTTTGTTGGAAATCTGTTAAATCTTGGACTGTTGCTATTCTCAGAGAATTGTAAAGAAACAATCAAAGAGTTTGGCTCTTATATCTGGGATGACAAGGCATTGGAACGTGGAGAAGATAAACCAGTGAAGCAGCATGATCATTGTATGGATGCAGTGAGATATTTTGCTTACACGATCGTAAGACGTGAACGAAAATGGAGTTGATTAAATGATAAAAGAAATTATTGAGCGAATAAGGCAGGTGATAAGAAAAATGCTTGGAAAAGAAAATATCAGGGATGCGATCGGAGTTGATGTTGCCGTATCAGACAAGATGGCAAGAGAAATTGATCTCTGGTCGAAGATGTATAAAAATCAACCGCCGTGGAAAAGAAAAGAACTAAAACTTTGCGGATTACCTGCAGCTATTGCTGGAGAATTTGCAAGGCTTGTCACACTGGAATTAAAAACAGAGATCACAGGGAATAAGTTTCTTAATGATGAATACCAAACTGTGACTGATAACATACGAACGTATACGGAATATGCCTGTGCAAAAGGTGGACTTGCAATGAAACCTTATGTATCTGATGGGCATATAGAAGTTGACATGGTCCAAGCTGATCACTTTTTCCCAACGAAATTTAATTCCAGAGGGGAAGTTATCGCAGCGGTCTTTATGGAAACTGTAACGATCGGGAAACAGGTATATACAAGATTGGAATACCATCAGCATGATGAGAACACTACATATCACATTATGAATAAGGCTTTTGTAAGACAGGATCTTGATAATGTTGAGGTATTGGGAAAAGAAGTACCGCTTAGTGCTGTACCAGAGTGGGCAAATCTGGAAGAAGCTGTCACGATCTTAAACGTGAAAAAGCCGTTATTCGCATACTTCAAGATACCAAATGCAAATAATGTCGATGATTCATCTCCGTTGGGAGTATCTGTGTATTCCAGAGCAATCGATGATATCAAAGAAGCTGATTATCAATGGACGAGAATCTTATGGGAATATGAAGGGTCTGAATTAGCGATCGATGCAGACATTGGGTTATTTAAACGTAAAGAAAACGGAGAATTTGACCTTCCAAAAGGAAAAGAAAGACTTTTCCGAATGATGGATTTTGACGATGATAAGGAGCAGTACAAGGTATTTGCACCGCCGATCCGTGATAAGAGCCTTATCAATGGATTTAATGCGATTCTTCGTAGGGTAGAGTTTAACGTAGGTCTCGCTTATGGAACATTAAGTGATCCAAACACAGTCGATAAGACTGCAGAAGAAATTAAGGCGAGTAAACAGCGATCATACAGCACAGTATCTGATATCCAGAAAGCGCTGCAAAAAGCATTAGAACAATTAGTCTATGCAATGGATGTGATCGCACAGCTTGCTAATCTAAATGGTGGCAAGAAATACGAGATCAGTTTTGACTGGGACGATTCGATCGTGATCGACAAAGAACAGGAACTGCAGAGTATGCAGCAGGATGCAACTGCAGGACTGATCCGAAAAGAAATATACATTGCGGCCAAGTATGGCGTATCTGAGGAAGAAGCATTGAAAATGATGCCGGCACAGGATGATCGTTTTACCATCCAGGAAGAGTAGGTGATCACAGATGCTTGATCCGAAGTATTTGGAAAAGTTCTCCGATCAGTTACTTGGCATCATTGACACTCTGACAATAGCGATCATATCTGATATGGCAAAAAGAATCGTAAAGATGGGAAATGTATCAGAATCAACAAAGCATCAGGCTGAAGTTTTACAGAATGCAGGTCTTGTTTATAAAGATACGATCAAACGAGTGAGTCAGGTATCAGGGTACCAGAATCGAGAAGTTGAGCGGATGTACCAGGAAGCAGGAGTCAAAAACTTAAAGAATGAAGCTGTATACTATAAGCAGGCAGGGAAAGACGCTGTTAAACTTGAGCAGTCAAATGGTATGCAAAGGATTCTGCAGGCAAACGTCAGAAAGACATGTCAGGAATTAGATAACCTGACAATGACAACAGCTGTTAAAACACAATCTGCTTTTATCCAGGCATGCAATAAGGCACAGATGAAGGTAAGTACCGGAGCGTTCAGTTATGACAAAGCAATTGCAGATGCGATCAAAGAGGCAGCAGTGCAGGGAACAGAAGTCTTATATCCGTCACAGCATGTCGATAAATTAGATGTCGCGGTAAGAAGAGCTGTACTTACCGGAGTAAACCAGACTGCAGCAGAAATGAATTTGCAGTATGCAAAAGATCAGAATTGTGATTATGTTGAAACAACTGCACATGAAGGAGCAAGACCAGAACATGCCGTATGGCAAGGGAAGGTCTTTTGTTTATCTGGGACTGATCCGAAGTATGAAAACTTTTATGAAGCAACAGGATATGGAACAGGACCAGGTTTATGTGGTTGGAATTGCCGCCATAACTTCCATGCGTTCTTCCCAGGAATATCGACGCCAGCATATACGCAAGAGATGTTAGATGATTATTCTGCAAAGAGTGTTGAATACAATGGAAAGCAATTTACAGAGTATGAAGCGGGTCAGATGCAGAGAGGTCATGAACGACAGATCAGAGAGACAAAGAGGAAACTTGCTGGATATAATTCAGCGGTCAATGAAGCAAAAGATGATACCTTAAAAAATACTTTACAGAATCGGTTTAATGAAGAATCTGTGAGATTAAAGAAACAGGAAGCAGCATTAAAAGCTTTCTGCAAAGAAACAGGAAGGCGATATGAGTCTGCCAGAGTTCAGATCCATGCAGTAAAGAACAAAGCAGGAGATATCGTTGGATTCAACCGAAGTGTAGCACAGAAGGCGGTATGGCAAGATCGAAAGAATACCTTTAAGAATCAAATGTCTAAACAGTTAGAAAAACTGGCAGAAGAAGAAAAGAAGGCAATCTGGCGATATACTGGTAATGCAGCGAACCGAGTGAACAGTGCAATATATTCTGGAAAACAGCAAAGAATTGATCAGGAAAAAGTATTTATGGATCTGTTGGATTCTGCATTAAGTAAAGGTACTGCAGAACATAAAATGGTAGTTCATCGTGATACGATTCCAGAATATTTAAATGCATTTCCAAAAGGTTTTCAATATTCCGAAGAGGATATAAAAAGAATGAATGGAATGACCTTAACGAATAAAGGTTATACATCTACATCTTTTCATGACATAATGTATCAGGGGAGAAATGTTCATCTTGAAATTGAGATCCCTAAAGGGTATAAAGGCTGTTTATATATAAAAGATGTCGCAACTGAAAAATACAAAAATCAAGAAGAAGTGTTGTTTAAACGAGGCTTTCAGTATAAAATAAAAAGTGTAAATAAAGAAAAGGACAGATACTATATCAAAGCGGAGGCTGTTTTATGAGTGGAATAGGATATTATTATGATGAAAATGGTGTGAAACAAGAAATGGAAATAGGTCCGAGTTTTGATGACTTTCCTGGAATGGCAAAAGTGACAAGTCCTATACCGATATGCCATGCATGCAGAAAAGCAGATTTTGATGAAAAAGGTTACGAAACTTTATGTAAAGTGTATGGTAAGATACCAAGCAAACATTTAAAGGCAAAAGATTATAATTGCCCATATTTTGATAATGAAAATAATGGGTGGTATCAGTTGATAAAAGATAAAGTAGAAAAAGCAAAGGGTGAGAACAATGGATAACTTTAAAGCAGTATATAAAATCTTATCAGCATTGGAAAAAGCAATGGATTATCCAGAATTTGATATCAACGATGTTGGATCAGAAGCATTAGGAGTTTCTGAAGAACGTTGGGCACGATATATAGAGATGATGGTTGATGTCGGATATATCAAGGGTGTAAGTATAAAACGTGATATCACAGGAGCAACAAGGATTAATGCAAGCGATGTCAGAATTACGTTAAAGGGTCTTGAGTATCTGCAGGAAAATTCAATGATGAAGAAAGTATATAATGCCGTAAAAGGAATCAAGGATATAACACCAGGTTTATAAATATGTACCATCTGATCGACGTCAGGTGGTATTTTTATACGAAATTTTAAGAAAGGAGCAGCGAAACATGAAGTCAACAGAATAGAAAGGACGGTGATCCAAATATCTCCCCGCAGCAGGGTTAAGCTGCAGAGGACACGCAGAGAGATCTGGGTGTTATTTTTATGCAAAGAAATAACATTGGTCAGCTGATCAGACCTTAAACAGTCGGTTCGTGGCGGTCGGTTACACGCCTAAAACAACCTAATACGAAAGGAGCGCAGTAACATGAAAACAGATTTTTTAAAAGGTTTAAATCTTTCCCAGGAAGTGATCGATAAGATCATGGCTGAGAACGGAAAGGATATCGCAGCAGAACAGAAGAAAGCAGAGAAGATCACTCAGGAGCGAGACGGCTATAAGCTGAAAGCAGAAAGTCTTGAAACTCAGGTAAACGATGCAAATGCAGAGATTCAGAAGTTTAAAGATATGGACATTGACGGCATCAAGCAGGCAGCAGATGACTGGAAAACGAAAGCTGAGAAAGCAAAGAGTGATGCAGATGCACAGATCTCAGAAATGAAATTTGATTATGCGTTATCTGCAGCATTGACAGGAGCGAAAGCTAGAAATAGCAAAGCGGTCAAAGCGTTACTTGATATGGACGGACTGAAACTAAACGATGGAAAGATCATTGGTTTAGACGAACAGCTGTCACAGATCAAGGAAGAAAACGGCTTTTTGTTTGAAAGCGATGAACCTGCACCAACGATCGTTAAAGGAACAAATGGTGGTTCCGGCGGCATTGGTGGAAAGAAACCAAGTGAAATGACATATTCGGAACTCTGTGACTATATGGAACAGAATCCCGGAGCAGAGATTTAAATAAAGGAGTAAGAAATGGCAGGAGCAAAATTTGATTCTAAATCATTTAATCCTCAGGCATTTGGTGCTTATACAGAGAGGATTCCAAATTTAAAAAGAAACGAACTGATCAAATCAAGAGCCTTAAAAGGTAATCAGGATATTAAAAATACGTTCAGTTCTCAGACAGGAACATCATATGCAACTTTACCAATGCATGGTTTAATTGGTGGAACTGCACAGAATTATGATGGCGAGACCGATCTTACATCGGACAGCACAGATACATTCGAAAGAGGTGTTGTTGTAGTTGGACGTATGAAAGGATGGACAGAACGAGACTTTTCCGAAGACATTACAGGCGGTGTAAGCTTTATGGATAATGTTGCAGCACAGGTGAATGACTATAAAGCCGATCTTGACCAGTTGACCATTGTAAAAGAACTGGAAGGTATCTTTGCAATGACAGGAAAAGAAAACAAGACTTTCGTGGATAATCATACTTCTGATATTACAGAAGTTACTGCAACAGATAAGGATGGGAATGTTAAAAATGTTGTACAGGCAGATACTTTAAATACAGCTTTACAGAGAGCATCAGGGGATAATAAATCCAAATTCACAATTGCGATCATGCACAGTGCAGTTGCAACAAATCTTGAAAATTTGAAGCTGTTAAAATATATGACTCAGACTGATTCAAATGGTATTGAACGACAGTTAACACTTGCAACATGGAATGGCCGTTTAGTTCTGATCGATGACTCTATGCCAACGGAAGAAGTTGCTGCAGTAGAAGAAAGCGGAACAAAAGGAGAGTCTGGTTATGTTGCGGCACAGGAAGCTTATACGAAATATACAACCTTCGCATTAGGAGATGGAGCATTTGATTACGAAGACATTGGCGCAAAGGTCCCATATGAAATGTATCGTAATCCAATGAAAAATGGTGGGGAGGATACATTGTTTATGAGACAGAGAAAAGTATTTGCCCCATATGGAATTTCTTATACAAAGAAAAAACAGGCTACAAATTCGCCAACAGATGCAGAACTTGCAGATGGATCTAACTGGGAACTTGTCAACAACGGAAAAACTGGTCAAGATAAGAAAGTAATCGATCATAAAGCAATTCCAATTGCAAGAATCATTTCCAGAGGATAGGCGGTGATCCGGTATGGTGGAATATGCAAACAGGGATTTCTACGAAAATAAATTTTATGGCGAGATCATACCGGAGAAAGCTTTCCCTGGAATGATCTTAAAGGCAAGCATTTTTGTGAAATTCCTTACATTTGCCAGAGTTGATGACATGACAGAGATTCCAGAGGAAGTGAGTCTGGCCACATGCGCAGTGGCAGATGTAATGTATCAGGACAGAATGAGAAAAGATGATACAGGAAGGGAGATTGCAAGTGAGAACAACGATGGATACAGTGTAAGTTTTGTGACGAGTCAGAGCAAAACAACAGGCACTGTGGAGCACCGTTGTAAGAAAGCAGCGTATCCTTATCTTGCACATACAGGTCTCTTATACAGGGGGGTGTGGTCCGTATGATGACAAATGCAGATCTGACGATCTATAACAAGCGTGGTGTAAATAAAAAGACAGCACGGACTGTTTACTTAAAGACTCAGATCAGAGGTGTTAGTTTCTACACAAAACAGGTAACAAACGTATCTGATCAGGGCCTTAAATCTGCTGATCTGTATCAGATTCGCATCCCATTATCAGCCGATACACAAGGAAAGCAATACATTGATGCAGATCAGTATAAGAAACTATCTGATGAAGAAGCAGTTCATTATTGGACGATTAACAATGGCGATCTATTTGGAAAAGGGTTGTTAGAAGACTTTGAAAAAGAATCAGAGTTTTTAGAAAGACAGTACACAGGAAAGATATTGTCTTTTTCTGATAACCGAAGAGGAAACTTGCAGCATTGGAAGATCGGAGGTGCTTAAGATGGCAACTAGGGTGAAGATAGAACTTTCACCAAGTCAGATTTTGGTCACACGAGGATTACAGACGAATGGACCAGCACAAAGATTCTTTACAGGAGAACTGCGAAGGAAGATGGATCCTTATGTTCCATTTTTAAAGGGTCCATTAAAAAACACAGCAATCGAGAATGAAGATTCTGTTCAGTACATAACACCTTATGCTCAAAGGCAGTATCACGAAAATAAAGGAAAAGGATTGCGTGGAAAAGAATGGGATAAGCGGTGTTGGGCAGATAACGGAGATCAGATCGTTCAGTCTGTTGCAGATTATGTAGGAGGAAAAGCCGAATGAGTGTGATCGCAAGTGTAAGAGCCTTTATTCAGGATTATCCAGGACTATCAACGTTTGATGATCTAGTTGGCGTGGAACATCTTCCAGAGGATACGAAAAGCTATGCGGTCGAGGCATCTGTTACATCCCAACCGATTAAAAAAAGATATATCAACGGCGATACAGAACGTCGTTTTAATTTTGTTCTGGCAAGCCGTGAATACTTCGGTGCAGATGTGGCAGAAAATATTGACATAGCGGAGTTTTATGAAGATTTTTCAGATTGGTTAGAACGATGCACGATCAATCAAGAACTTCCAGAGATGGATAAAGGAAAAAGAGCAATTAAAATACAGGCACTGACAAATGGTTATGTGTATAACGCAGATGCAACAAAAGCACAGTACCAGATTCAGTGCCAATTAATTTATTATCAAAAATTAGGAGGAATATAACATGTCAGAAACAGCAAGTAAGACAGTAAAACAGCGTTACCAGGAAGCTTCTTACTTAAAAGTAGGAGAGAACTTTGAACTTATGGGAACAGGTTTCACAGAGTTAAATGAAGATCCTGGAGCACAGACAACAAGTAAAAAATACATCAATGATAAATCATCTACATCTTCTATTACAAGTTATGAAGGTGAACACGGATTTACTGCAGATCAGATTCCGTCTGAAAAGGCTATCAAGGATCTGGTCAGTATTGGTAAAGAGAGAAAAACAGGAGCAGATGCAGAACGAGAATTTGTTCGCGTTGATCTGGATGAAAAAGCAGAGGGAGATACCACTGGGACAGTATTCAAAGCACGTAAGTTTACCGTAGCTGCTGAAATTTCAAGTTTCTCTGATAATGACGGAGAATTACAGGTTGAGGGAACACTTCATGACAAAGGAGATCCTGTTATGGGTAAATTTGACACAAAGGCAAAAACATTTACAGCGGATTCAGCGACGGAGTAAACGAAAGCGAAGCTTGAAATTGGAATTAAGGAGTAAGATATATGTTTATTTGGAATGGAGAAAAGTTCGCATTTAATATCATGGATGCGGATACGTTAAAGAAATTCAATGATACGACAGAAGAAATGTGGAAAGAACTTACAGAATACGAAGAGAAGAATGCAACAGATGGAACGATCGGACCAGAGGGTATTGCATATGAATCAGAAGTTTTAAGTAAATTCTTTGATGAACTGTTTGGGAATGGTGCATCAGATAAGATGTTTACTTCAAAACACGACTTATCTGAGAGAACAAAAGCAATGAAAAAGCTTTACAAAGTGAAAAACGCACAGTTGTCTGCACATAACAAGACGCTAAATGACATCAGTGAAATGTTAGGAGCACAATGATCAGGAGAGAACTCCCGGTGTCAGTAGATATCGGGAGTAAAAAATATGAGATTGATGCTGACTTTCGAACGATCATGAACATAGAAGGAATTATCTTTGGAAAAGAAGTCACAGAAGATCAAAAGAACTTTGCAAAAGAAATGATGCAGGAAGTTGAGATCTATGAAAAAGATGCGATCACGAACGCAAAGTATTATGATGCATTAAAGATTTTCTATAAAGATAACATTCCAGATGATCTGGAAGAAGCAATGGAAAAGATGCTGTGGTTTTATTCGTGTGGAAAAGAAGAAACTTCGAAAGCAAAGACAAAAAAGAAGGTGATCAGCTTTGAACATGATTTTGATTATATCAATGCAGGGTTTATGCAGGATTATAAGATAGATCTGTTTGAGGTTGATTTTTTGCATTGGTGGAAGTTTATGTCATTGTTTAGTGCATTGCATGATGATTGTAAGATTTGTGAGATTATAGGATATCGAAGTGCAGAATTAAAGAATTTTGATAAAGAGCAAAGAAAAAGGATCAGGGAGATGCAAAAGATCTATGCACTTCCAGATGAGATTAGTAAAGAAGAGAAGAAGAGACAGGATGAGATAACACAGATACTGCTAAATGGTGGTGATCTGTCAGGGATATTGTGATTTAAGAAGCGAACAGGCGTTGGCTTGGATCTGCGTGGTTGAGCACCCAAGGCGTCAAATAGCTTAGAAACTTTTAGATTTTTAGTTATTTGGTGAGGTGTATACATGGCAGACGGAACAGTTACAATAGAAACAAAATTAGATAATTCAGGCGCAGAAAAAGGATTAAACGAATTAAAAAAGGAAGTTGAATCATCTTCTAAAAGTGCAGGACAAGAGATTGACAAGGCAGCAGATCAAGTAGAAAAAAGTGTTGATAAAGTAGCAAAAGAAGCAGAAAAGGCAGGAAAGCAAGTAGAGAGGAGTGCCAAGGATTCAGCATCAAAAGTCGGACAAGCTGCAAAACAAGGAGCAGATACAGCGGCAAAAGGAACTGAATCAGCATCAACAAAAATGCAGCAGTCACAGAAAAAAGTAGGAGATGCTGCAAAACAGAGCTCTAATAAAACAAAAGAGTCTTGGGAGCAGTCAAATCAGAAATCTGTATCAAGTACAGAGAGTGCATGCTCTAAAATGTCAAGTTTGATGAAGAAATCAGCGGTCGCGATCGGCGTTGCTTCTGTTGCTGCAGCTAAGAAAACGATTGATGTAGGAAAATCCTTTGAAGCAGGAATGAGCGAGGTTCAAGCGATCTCTGGAGCATCTGGAAAAGATCTAGAAAGATTATCTAACAAAGCAAAAGAGATGGGTGCCACGACAAAGTTCTCTGCAACAGAATCAGCAACAGCGCTAAAATATATGGCAATGGCTGGATGGAAAACAAATCAAATGGTATCTGGTTTGGCCGGTGTTATGAATCTTGCCGCAGCGAGTGGGGAAGATCTCGGAACAGTTTCTGATATCGTGACTGATTCTATGACAGCGTTCGGATTAAAAGCAAACCAATCTGGACATTTTGCGGATGTATTAGCAAAAGCATCAAGTAGTTCAAACACCAATGTTGCAATGATGGGAGAAACCTTTAAGTATGTTGCACCATTGGCTGGATCCATGAAATATAGTATCGAAGATACAGCTACAGCAATTGGACTGATGGCGAATGCCGGAATCAAAGGAAGCCAAGCAGGTACATCTTTGAGATCTATCATTACGCGACTTGTCAAACCTCCGAAAGATGCAGCTACAGCATTAAATGCGCTTGGTATCAGCACAACAAAAGCTGATGGATCCATGAAGCCACTTCGTGAAACGATGGCAGAATTGAGAGAAAAATTTTCTGGATTAACAGAAAGTCAGAAAGCTTCTTATGCTTCAAGTATCGCAGGACAGGAAGCAATGTCCGGATTGTTAGCAATTGTAAGTGCGAGTGATTCAGATTTTAATAAGCTGCAGAAAGCAATCGATAATTCATCAGGAGCAGCCAAGAAGCAAGCTGATATAATGAACAACAATCTTCAAGGGGCGTTATATGAACTTGGTTCGGCAGCAGAAGCAGTTGGGATTGGTATCTATGAAGATATTAAAGAGCCATTAACAAAAGCAGTTAAGGTCGGAACAACTCAAGTAAGTGCGTTAGCAAGTAAATTAAAAAAGGGCGGGATCAAAGAGGTTGTGCCAAAGAGCGCAGTAAATACTGTGCAGAACCTTGGAAAAGTAGCAAAAAGTGTTGGCGGCGGTGGATTAAAAGTATTAGGATCTGCGGCAAAACTTGTCGGTAATAATATGGAAGTTGCATTACCAGTTGCAGCTAGCTTACTGACTGTATTTAAAGGCTACAAGGCAGTAACGACTGTAGTAACAGCTTTTAGAACTGTATCTACAGCTACACAAGGGGCAAGTATCGGAGTTCAGTTATTAGGGACTGCAATTCAATTATTTACTGGTAAAACAATCCAAGCTACGTCAGCAACAGCAGCATTTAAGGCGGCAAGTACAGCCTTAGGTGGACCAGTTGGAATTGCAGTAGTGGCAGTTGGAGCATTAGCAGCAGGAGTAGCAGCATATGCATTAACTCAAAAACGAGCCAAAACAGAAGCAGATAAATTTGCATCATCTTGTGAAAAGCTAGAGAAAAAACAAAAAGAGATGGCAACGTCCATCAAGAATCTGCACACAGAGAATCAGAAAAATGTCGATTCTACAAGGGCGAATGGTGTTCAAGCTGATAATCTTTATCGACAATTAACAAAATTAATGAAGATAGAGCACAAGACAGCTGGTACAAAAGCACAGATTGTAAGCGTGGTTAAACAGTTGAATAGTTTATTACCTGGATTGAATCTTGAATATGATAAAGAGGCGGACAAGCTCAATAAATCCACATCAGCGATCAAAAAGAATATCGAAGCTTTAAAAGAACAAGCAATGGCGAAAGCTTACCAGAAAGGTATGGAAAGCGCTGCATCAAAAGTAGCAAAAGCTGATATTGAAAATGAAAAAGCAATAAAGAAAAAGACGGAAGCGACAAATAAATATAATGCTGCTGTTGAAAAAATGAAACAGGTAACAGCAAAAGTTAACCAAGGGAAAATAACAACAAGCAGTGATGAATATAGAAAGGCCGCAAATGATGTAGCAAAATATTATGATGCAATGAAGTCAGCTGATGAGGCTGTAAAGCAAAGTGGTAAGAATCTAAATGCAGCACAAAAAGAATTAAAGGTATATACAGATAAATACACAGCACAAGAAAACTATACAGCTTATCTAAAATCCCTGGATGATCTAGCGAAAGAAGCAAAGATCAAGGCAAGCGATATTCCGAAATCTATTGGAGAAGGCATCAAGCAGGGAGTTTATGCCAATCCAACATCTGGAAAAGAATTAAAGAGTTTGATTAAGTTAGATAATTTGATTAATTCCAATGAACTTTCCAAGATGCAAGAACAAGGAATGAAGATTCCACAGTATCTGTCAAAAGGTATCGCAGATGGCTCTATCTCATTTAAGAGTGCAGCAAAACAGATGCAGAATGCAATTAATTGGACAGACTTGATCCAAAAAGCGAAAGATGCTGGTGTTAAAGTGCCAGATAGTGTTGCGCAAGGAATCAGTTCAGGACAGTATGCAGTACCGACTTCTGTGCAAGCAGTAAAGAATCTTGTTACTTTTGAAGATTTAAAGGCAAAAGCACAACAAGGTGGTGTACAAGTACCTGATTATCTGGCAAATGCAATTACATCTGGAAGTGGTAAGCCAAAAGAGGCAGCAGCGGCAATGAGCCGAATGATATCTTTCCAAACAGCGATTAATCAGGCAGGGATTGACGGATCCAAAATCCCGACAGAACTTGCAACAAAAGTAGCACAAGGAAAAACATCAGTACAAGATGCCATTAAACAGTTAACTAAAATAGATTTATCTAGTGATCAGAACACTTTTGGAATCACAAAGGCAATTGATAGTACTGCAAAAAAAGCTAAAACGCAAACGAGTAAGTTAAAAAATAGCTTAAAAATTGGGAAAGTAGATAACTCTGCTGCAGCAAGTTCGTTTGATGTTATTGCTACAAGCACAAGCAAAGCAGCAACAAAAGTCAAGAAAAATAGTACAGCTATCAAGAAAGCAAGTAAGATTACAGCTACAAATAACTCTAGTGCAGGAGTTCAGTCGTTTAACAGTTATTTATCTTCTTTTTCAAAAGGATCAGGAAAAGCAAAATCAGCCGCAGATAAAATAAGCAAAACAACCGCAACAGGGCTTGCTTCCGGTTCAGGAAAAGCAAAATCAGCCGGCGGAAAGATGACATCGGAATTTTCCAAAGGGATTACATCGAAGTCTGGAACAGCAAAATCAGCCGGTTCAAAAGTAGCTAAAGCAGGTTCTTCCGGAGCAAGTGCACAGAAATCTTCTTTTGTATCTGTTGGTGGTAATTTATCTCTTGGATTAGCATCTGGTATCAGATCAAACTCTGGTGCTGTATCAGCAGCCGCAAGAGAAGCAGTAAGAGCAGCAGTTGCAGCCGCAAAAGCAGAAGGTAAGATTCATTCACCATCCCGTGTCATGGAAAGTGACGTAGGAAAATGGATGCCGTTAGGAATGGCAGCAGGTATCCGAAAGCATACGAAGGATGTAGAAGATGCTTCTGGAGAGATGGCTAACGCATCGGTAGAAGCTACAGCAACAGCCTTAGGAATCCATTCTCCATCTCGTGTATATGAAGATGCGATCGGTAAGAATATTCCAAAAGGTGTAGCAAAGGGTGTCAGAGAAGGACAGACAGAACTCAATGCAGAAATGAATCTAGCTGTAAATGAAGCGTTATCTGCAGCTAAGAGTGCATCGAAAAAAGGAAATTATTCCGACATCGGAAACAACCTTGTGTCTGGTATATCCGAAGCACTCAACACGGCCAAGTCAAGATCATCAGAAACTGTACAAGAAATCATTGATCAGCAGACAAGTAAAGTTTCTTCGAAGCACGATACAGCAGAGAAAAATTTTCAAGATAAGATCAGTAAGACAAAAAATAAAAACAAAAAAGCAAAATTAAAAAAACAGCTGAAAAAGTTAAAGAAGCAGAATGCTGCAGAAGAAAAGCAATTAAAAATTGCGGGAGAAAAAACGGCAGCGGCATACAATGATGCATTTGAGAAAGAAGCTGATCGATTAAATAAGATTGCACAGGAAAAACTACAGGAACTGTCAGATGAATACCAGGAAGCGTATAACAACATCAAGAGTAAGATGGACAGTTTAACTGATAAACAGCAATCTTGGGGAAATATCTATAACCTTGATCAGAATATCATGGATATTGAAAAGTATCAGAAGAACTTGAAGTTGCTAGAAAACAAGATTCCTGAGTCTATGATGGAAAAGATTCTCGGAATGGATATTGATGCAGGAAATGCTTATATGGCATGGTTTCAGCATATGTCAGAAGCTGAACAGCAGGCTTATATTAATAAGTGGAATCAGCAACAGAGCATGTCAAAAACATTTTCTGAAAACTTCTTTGGAGATGATCTTGCAAAACTTCAAGCAAATTATGAATCTGAAATGAAAACAGTCACAGATGATCTGCAGAAAGAGATGAAACAGGCAGGAGTTAATATCGCCAAAGGGTTAACTGCAGGTATGGAAAGCGAAACCAGAAACCTCAGCAAATCCATGAAGAAAATCTGCCAGAATATTATTAAGACGGCCAAAAAGACACTTAAGATTCATTCCCCGTCTCGAGAATTTACAGAGATTGGTTCCTATGATATTCAGGGAGCAATCAAAGGGCATGAAAAAGAAGCTCCAAATCTGTATAAACAAATGGGAACGATATCTCAAAACATGGCACAGAAATTTGCAAAAGCTAAGTTGAACGTTCAAGATATCCAGTCAAGGATGCAAGATGCAATCAATCTTCAAATGCAGACGATCACAACAAGAATGCAGCCAGTTATGCAAACAGATTCAGCTAATGGATCAGAATCAGTAGTCTATACTGGACCAGAACGAATTGAGGTGCCTGTGATTGTAGATGGTCGAGAGATTACAAGAGTAATCGCTCCTTACATGGACACAGAATTAAGTACAAGAGCAACACGAAAATCAAGAGGAGGTGTATAGTATGCCAGGAACATTAGGAGTCACGATCGGAGAAAAACATACCTTAAAGGATTGGAATCTTGGGTGGACTGCGATCACTCTTGGTTTTCCGGAACCAAAAACATATGAACTGGATATTCAAGGAGCAGATGGAACACTGGATATCACTGAAGCGGTTACTGGCGGAGATGTGAAGTACAAGAATCGTAGTCTTTCCTTAGAATTTGAAACTCCAGACGAAGACTTTTTTGAATGGGGATCTATTGTATCGGACATTGCAAATTACCTGGTTGGTAAGAAAATGAAGATCATACTCGATACTGATCCATCTTTTTATTACATTGGCCGACTTACGATTGATGTCGAAAAGACAGATCGTATAAATGGAAAGCTTGTAATGTCCGGAGAAGTTGATCCATATAAGTATGAAGTTGCTTCGTCTCTGGAAGATTGGTTATGGGATGATTTTAATTTTGAAACTGATATTATCCGTGAATATGGAGGCATCAAAGTTTCTGGAAAATACGAGCTAAATATTTATGGAAGAAGAAAGAGAGTGATTCCTGTGATCGAATGTGATACACCGATGCAGGTTACATATAACGGGGCCACTTATGATCTTCCAAAGGGCAAAAGTAAAGTGTTCGATATCTGGTTATCAGAAGGGGATAACCTTTTAACGTTTACAGGAAATGGGACAGTATCTATCGATTATCGAGGAGGTAGTTTATAAATGTACAAGATACTATGTGACGGGAAAACACTGCACGATGTCCGCGATCCGGATTATATGGTGCTTAGCCCTAAGATATCATTAGAGCTAAATAAAACAGGAAATCTTGATTTTGGGATGTTACAAACGCATCCTCACGTTAACGATATCAATAAGTTAAAATCTCGAATCGATGTTTATGAAGATGATGAGCTGTTATTTTCCGGAAGAAGTTTAACGGATGAAAAAGATTTTCAAAACACAGGGCAGATTTCCTGTGAAGGGGAGCTTGCTTTTTTGTTAGATTCAGTACAACGTGCGCATAATTACGGAACCGAAACAACAGAAGCTGGGACAGCCGATACCAATATAGAGGTTTTTAAAAGACTGATTCAAGAGCATAATTCGCAGGTAGAAGAAGAAAAACGATTTGAAATCGGCGTGATCGATATTGAAAGTGTTACGATCTCAAGTTTATCGACAAATTATGAGAAGACCTGGGATTTTATTAATTCCAATTTCTTAGGGAAATACGAAGGGTATCTTCGTGTTCGGCATGATGGAAACATACGGTATCTTGATTATGTAAAGCAGTATGGAAATGTAAGTAATCAGGTGATTCGTTTCGGAGAAAATCTTCTCGATCTGAAGAAATACTCTAAGGCAGAAGACATTAAAACAGCGATTATCCCAGTTGGAAAAGATAACGTGACAATCACAACAGCAAATGGTCATAACGGAACGGATTATGTATATAGCCAGGATGCCGTAGATCTATATGGATGGATCTATGACAAGGTTGATTTCTCTGAGGTATATGATCCAGACAAACTACTGGAAGAAGCAAATAAATATCTGCAGAAGTGCATCAACTTAGCAATCACGATTGAACTTACAGCTGTTGATCTGCATATGATCGACGTTGATATTAACGCAATCAGACTTGGAGATCTTGTTCCTTGCATATCTACACAGCATGGAATCATGAGTACGTTTGGAAATCCAGACACTTATTATCTTGTAAGTAAATATGAATTGGATTTAGAGAACCCAGCAAACAATAAGATTACACTAGGAAGAACAATCAGTACATTGACAGACAAACAAGTGCAATCGTCACAAAATTTAGAAACAAAAATAAATGAAGTTCGTACAGAAATGTACAACATATCAGGGAACGATATGGAACCTATCACAAACGAAACACTAGAAGGATTATTAAATTAAAATAGGAGAAAAAATGGCAGATAAAAATTATTTAGATTCTGATGGGGTATTATATCTGTGGCAGAAGATTAAAGCAAAGATTACGGATGCAGTCAAAAACAAAGTTGATAAAGTCAATGGAAAAGGTTTATCTACGAATGACTACACGACAGCAGAGAAAACAAAACTTGCAGGGATCGTGGATGGTGCAAATAAATATGTCCATCCTACATCTTCTGGTAACAAGCATATTCCAAGTGGTGGAAGTTCTGGACAGATTCTAAGATGGGGAGCAGATGGTACAGCTGTTTGGGGTTCTGATAATAATACAACTTATGCAGATGCTACTCAGTCAACACACGGACTTATGAGCACGATAGATAAGAAGAAACTAGATGCATATCCAACGTATTCATCTATCCAGAGTACATATGCTACAAAATCAGAAATCACAAACATGTACAAGTATTGCGGTTCTGCCGCATCTGCAGACAAATTGCCGACAACAGGACAACGTGTTGGCGATGTTTATAACATCGAAACTGCTAGTACATACGGCGGTGCTGGTATGAATGTAGCATGGAATGGCAGTGCATGGGATCCATTAGGCGAAATTTTTAGTATATCAACGATCGCAAATACCTGGATGGATACAAATCTTACATAAAGGCAGGTGCTTGATATGGCAAATTACTTAGATGAAACAGGATTGTTAAAACTTTGGAGTAAGATTAAATCTTACGCAGCAAAGCAGATAGATATGAATAAAGCAATCGTAAACATATCCGCTAGTGGTACAACATTAACTGTCACAAAAGCAGATGGAACAACAAAATATGTAACAGCGGAATTAGTAAAAGGGCAGATGATTTATTGCTGCAGTAACAGCGAAGATCAGATTTATTGCTGTTAAATGGAAGGAGATAAAAATGGCATACACAAAGAAAACATGGGTAAAAGGAAGCACACCGCTTAGTGCGGAAAATTTTAATCATATGGAACAAGGGATTGCTGATGCACACACAGAAATTACGCAGCTAAATTCTGATAAGACTTGGAAACGAATCTTTGACGGAAAATTATCTGAAGAATTTACCGTGCCCAGTCAATACAAAGAGATCGTAATTCAGATAACAATTGTATACCAAGGTGCTTCGGATATCACACTTCCTGAGATATACATCAATGATTTAGGTCCATGGTGGAATAAGATTACATCTTATCGATATAACGATGCTTACAACGCTTGTATTCTGATGGAGTATAATAACGGAAGTAGAAAAATTAAAATGAATGCAACATGGTTTGTTTGTAATCCGTCAAGTGATAATATATCCTATATCGTCTATGGCAAAGAATAAGGCTAATATTTGTAAGCCAAAACAATCGTTTTATTTATAGGACAATTGCCTAGAACATGATTATCCGTCTGAGTTAATCTAAATTTGAAAGAATTGGGACCTGGAATATCTTCGAGATGTATAAGTCCATATCTCCCGTCTGTACTCATAAACGCATTAGTAATGCAATCAGTATACTTGACGTTATAAGTGTCAATACCTGGATTATCTGTCCACATCTGTCCGTATGCATCTGATGTGCCGGATAACTTCATCGATATAAAGTGCATTCCGGATATGTCAGAATTTAGCTGCGGAAGTCTACGAATCCTCCGCAGCGGAAAAGAGTATAATGCACACATAACACACAAAGGAGAAAGTATTATGCGTGACAGAATTATAAGTAACGTGCTAATCAAAATGGGCAATAGAATTAAGAAAAAAGAGCTGGATTATCTTGAAAATGTGTTGATAGAAGAGTTCCGAGATGTACAGATTAAGAAAGAATCGACGGAATTGACGGAATACAATGACAGTTTAAGGAAACTAAAAGATACGTTCCTTGCGACGCTGATTGTAGAAAATAAATCCAACAGAACGATTGAACAGTATAATTTACATTTAACACAGTTTGTAGATTATTTCACTGGAAAAGAAGCAAAAGACATAGATGCAACCGATATTCGGGGATTTCTATATGCGTATAAGCAAAGCAGAGGCATATCGAATTTATCCTTAAACAATAAGCGATCAGCGATATCCTCGTTTTTTAGTTGGCTGACTGATGAGGAGTACATCGACAAAGATCCAACTCGAAAAATTAAGAAAATCAAAGTAACAAAGAAAAAGAAGAAGGCGTTTACAGCTGATGAAATGGAACGTATGCGTATAGTATGTACGGATATTCGCGATCGGGCGTTGATAGAGATGTTAGCATCTACAGGTTGTCGTGTCTCAGAACTAAGCAGTATAAAGCTAAACGATATAGATTTTATTCGAAAGAAAGTGCGGATCATTGGTAAAGGAGATAAAGAGCGAACGGTGTTTATATCAGACCAAGCAATGATTTATCTGAATAGATATTTAGAAACCAGACAAGATAATAACATTTCACTTTTTGTTTCTAAGAGGCATCCATATGATCAATTAAGAAAAGACGGAATCGAGCGAATTGTAAGAGATTTAGGAAAATCATGTAATGTATATGCACATCCGCATAAATTCCGACGGACGTTATGTACGCAATTAATTAAACGAGGCATGCCGCTTCAGGATGTTGCGATCCTGTTAGGTCATGCAGACATTAATATGACTGCTGGTACATACTATGATGCTTCGGACGATATGATTGAATATGAATATATTCGTTATGCAGCTTAAAGAATAATAATCAATCTAATATATAAACTATTAAATCTGCTTAAAAGGGAAGGAGATTTTATTTTTATGCAAAAAATTAAATTTAGAAGCAGATCTCCGTGCACTTATTTCGAAAAAGACGAAAAATAAACAGCAACAGCACAGCTAAATTCTGATAAGATAACCGGAAACAGAATCAAAAAATTGTCCTGGGGCGGTAATGAATTACAATGTATCGAAGCTACCATCGATGAAAGTACAGTGTATATCCCAATAATGTGGAACATAAACCATCCATTTATATCAAGTGATGGACAAGTTAATAACATAGCATGGGATGGAGATCACAGTCGATTGGTTATAAAAATTGGAACAACGGATGTATATGTCCCGATTCAATGGAATTAGCCTTAAATGACATTGCTGGACTGATCTAAATAAACTCCTGGTGGAGCTATGACCATGAAATAACCCCAATTAGGAAGATTATATATATTGAACGAATCCCCACTTGCTGAACAATTTAAGTTATAACCAGTAAGATTTGTAACTTGATCAACGCTTATATTTGCACCTGAAATATTGATTAGAATGATTGCACACATTGGTATTCCGTTTCCGTTTCCAATAACAAATAACGGCATTTTATCACAGGTTTTATTTATAGTATTTCGATTCTTCATAGTGACAGAAATACTCGTGCCACTACCGCACGATTGAAAAACAATATTTTTAGTTCTTTCCATATCAGAATTTAGCTGTGTTGTTGCGGAAAGGAAAAAATATGATTGATATAACAAAAGTTTTAAATGATATATTAAAAGCAGTTCTGGGAAAGGATGTACGGCAGGCAATTCATGACGGCGTTAAACGAAGTAATGAAATTGCGGATGATTGCGACAAGAGACAGACTAATCTTGAAAACCAATATGAACAATTAATCAAAAACTTTAGTTCTTCATCTCCATCAAATGTAGAAATCGTTGATGCAAGAACAGGGCCAGATGGAACTGTATACGGAACTCTCAGGAAACGATTAGAAGATCCAAGATGTTCATAAAGGAGCTGAATATGGAAATCAGAGCAGGACCCACAGAGGTCTTATTTTTATGCAACAATTTAATGCAGCAATGATATTAGAAAGGAAGAATATGGCAGATGACGAATACATAAGTAGAAATGAACATAATGCATTTGCGAGTGATGTTGATCATGAGCAAACCCGACAAAACAAAAGAATTGAAGCGTTAGAACTGACAGTGCGACAGATCAATGATCTCACATTGTCCGTTCAAAAGCTCGCGATCAACATGGAACATATGCTTGTTAACCAAACAGAACAGAATAAACGGCTTGAAGAGCTAGAAAACCGAGACGGAGAGAAGTGGAGAAGCATTTCTATGTATGTCCTGACTGCATTAATCGGGGCAGTAATCGGATTCGTACTCAAACAAGCTGGATTATAAAAAGGAGAAAGAAATCATGAAAGAATTATTTGAACAGAATAAAGTGTTATTCCTGGCAGTGATCACAGCGTTGATCATTGTCTTTTTAGTTAAGAAACTGATCGACTATATCACAAAAAAAGGTCTGGAAGGGATCAGACTGGATGTTTACAAGCTGTTTGTAGAAGCAGAGAAAACCTTCCGTGCATCCAAGCAAGGACAGCAGAAATTTGATTATGTAATACATATGGCCAGAGGACTTTTGCCCAAACCTATTCAATTATTTGTAAGCGAGAGCATGTTAAAAGAAGCTGTGCAACTGTGGTTTGACGGTATTAAAGATCTACTCGATGATGGTAAATTAAATAATTCAGTATACGATTTAGAAGATGTTGAGGAAGTCGGCAGAGAAGATAAGATCAATCATACGACAGAGTTAGATGACGGAACATGGACAAATTACGCAGAGACTCCGTTACCTGAAACTGACTTAGAAGATCCAGAGGAACAGGAACAGACAGAAGATAATCAGGCAGCAGCAGAACAGGAGGTGTAGACATATGAGAATCGCATTGACCGTAGGACACAGTTTGCTTAAAAATGGATCATATACATCAGCAAGTGGAGAAGATTGCGGTGGAGTAAACGAGTATAAGTACAATAAAAAGCTGATGAAAAAGGTAAAAGAATATCTTGAAAGCGACGGACACAGCGTTGATCTGTATATCTGCCCAGAGAAAGTATTTACCGCTGCATCCCAGGAAAAATCATGGAAACTGACACGTTTAAATGCAAAGAATTATGATCTTGTTGTCGAAGGTCACTTGAATTGCTATAACGGAAAAGCACACGGAACAGAAGTATTATACGTTTCTGAAAATGGTAAGAAGTACGCAAAGAGAGTCCAGAAGAAACTCGTATCTGCTAGATTTACAAATCGTAACGTGCAGAACAGAACGAACCTGTATATGCTAAATAGCACAAAGGCAACAACGATCATGACAGAGAGCTTTTTCTGTGACTCCAAGTCCGATTATAAGATCGGTAAAGACGTAAATAAGATTGCGAAGCTGATCGCAGAAGGAATCTGTAATAAAAAGCTTGGAACGGCTACTAAGGTTAAAGAAGCAGTAAAAACAGCAGTGAAGAAAGTTACCAAAGCAACTGTGTATGCTAAGGTTGTCACAAAATCCGATCCACTTATGATCAGAAACAGTGCTAACAGATCATCTAAGATCATTGGTAAAATTCCGAAAGGATCAAAAGCAGAAGTAATTAAAAAAGGCAGCACATGGACGAAAGTTAAGTACAAGAGTGTAACAGGGTATTCAGCTACAAGATACCTTAAATTTTAATATTGACTAGGGAGAAATCCCTGGTTTTTGTTGCTGATTTTGTGTATTTAGATTAAAACAAGAATAAAAAACCACAATATATAGTGAATTGCAAAATGAAAAATCTATATATGACGTATCCAAAATATCAAAAAATGTGTATAATAAACATAGACGAAACTACACGAGCATAGACAGCAGTATATGAACGTAGATAACAATACATAGCAATGTATAAACGTATATAACAATTACTAGAAGTTGTTGCTTATTTAAAGTAACAGCTTTTTGATATTTTGGGAGGTGGAAAATTATGTATAGTGCAGTAGATGTAGCAGATTATATTGTGGACAGATGTGCAGGATTGGGCCGACCAGTATCTAATTTACAATTACAAAAAATATTATATTATGTACAATTGAATTTTTTAAGAAGATTTGATGAATGTGCTTTTTGGGATGATATTCAAGCATGGAGACATGGACCAGTAGTAAAAGAAGTGTATTATAAGTATAATATTTTCGGGAGACATGCAATTGTACCAAGAATTATGCAGAGTACAGAGGGACTGTTTTCAGCAAGAGATAAGAATTTAATAGATAATGTAGCAGATGCGTGTATCGCGTTAGATCCATGGGAGCTAGTAGAGAGATCACATAAAGTCGGAGGACCATGGCATCAAAGTTTTAATGGAAATTTTGATAAGGTAATACCGAAGGAAGTGATGAGAAATTATGTACGAAGCTAATGATGATAACATATTTCTTGATGGTGAAGATTTTAATAATGATAATAAAACAAGAAATTATGATGAAAACGATTACAGTGTATCTACAGAAATAGCACATATGGTTATAGAAATAGCAAATGATAAAGATGTTAGAGGAAATAATCTACAATTTATATATTATAGATTGTATGATTTGTATTCAAAAGGAAATAGGCATTCGTATTCTGTAATCTCTGCTGCGATTCAACAAAATATGAAAGAGGAAACAGGTTTCATAATTAGATTACAACAAAATATGGATGCATTTTTACAATTAGTGCAAAAGAATCTAAGAGATGATAAGGCAGATAAGAGTATAGAATCATCTTTTAATAAGTTATATGATCACGTAATGTTGGAATGTAATAGGATGGGTTATATAGCCGAGATTAGCAATGATCTTAAAATGCAGCAAGATATTGTAGAAAAACAAGTTAAATCTGCAGTTATGGACATTAAAAAATTATATGCTGATTTAATAGGAATCGTATCTATATTTGTTGCGATATTTGCATTGATTACAGTAAACGCTAATATTGCGTTTAAACTAACAACAGCCAATATGAATGAGATATTCTGGGGGTTATAGTTATGAATGTGTTTGTTGTTTTATGTATAATAGCATTGCTAGGTGCAGTGAGAAAGCTAATTATAGATAAATTAACAGAAGTAAGGTAACTCAAAAATCACAAATAAAGGCTGTAGGAATGATTTAATTTCTACATTATTACTATAACCACACCAAACAAACCGCATAAACCCGTACTTTTAAGCTTATATTGAAGAAGCTGCTAAGGCAGGTAAATTCTAAGGAATTGCACAAAAATTCATAGAAACGCATGATAAAAATTAGGCATTTTGCATAAAAGTGCCTAATTTTTATTTTTTTGAAAATAAGCCTAAAAATAGCTGTGCCCACGTCATGCCCACGGAAATTTTCTCGCGTGGGCATGACTTTTATAAAAATGACGATAAATTGGATTATTCAGACGGTGATATTTGATGCATATATGACTGTATAGTGTTTGCTCGAAAAGTATATATAATGAATGCGTGTATTTAACTTGCATATTTAGCAAATAAGTTTCATAATAGAATGTGTCGAACAAAATCAACTTGAAAAATTAGGGGTTTCTGTCGACCCATGATAGTGCAAAAAATATAGGGGATCGACAGAAGGCGAAAACGCCTAAAATAGGAGGTGTTGCGGGAATATATGATTAATGAGAAGAAAGACATGTT
>OGXF01000382.1_pt1 | contig 42517 bp, 36 predicted proteins | sample 1576191 | NCBI WGS metagenome assembly OGXF01 (sample SAMEA3541545, study PRJEB24748) | human gut metagenome | biome: human gut; feature: human-associated habitat; material: faeces | place: China | collected 2012
AGGCGCAAAGCGAGAAAGTAGCTGCCTTTCAGGACTACACGCTGCATCGGCTGGGTCGGCGAGAGCTTGGGCGGCGCGGGGACGAACGGCCCGCTCATGCAGATCGCCGACCTCTCCAAGATGAAGGTCACCATCCAGGTTGAGGAGGAGGACATCGCGAGCGTGGCTGTCGACCAGACCGCGACCATCTCCTGCCCTGCCTTCCCCGACCTCTCCATGACCGGACGCGTGACGGGCATCGCCTCCATCGCAAGCGGTGACGGCGCCCAGATGTCCTACGACGGCATGGGCGGCTCCCCCACCTTCGCCGTCGACATCATGATCGACGCGCCCGACCCGCGCCTCAAGCCCGGCATGACCGCCGAGGTGTCCCTCACCACGCAGAAGCTCGAGAACGTCGTGATGGTGCCCATGACCGCCCTGCTCACCGATGACGGCGAGACCTACTATGTGAACCTCGAGACCGATCCCGAGACGCACGCCACGGAGCGCCTGGAATTCATTTTCAATGTCCTCCGTGAACGATAGTAAAGAATAGATTTTCTAAATCTTGATGATGATTTGGCTGATTATAACGGATTTCTCCGTTGTGTAAAATCATGATATCATCTGCCACCTGACTAATCTCATGCAATTGATGACTTGAAATCAGAATAGTCATTCCTTGTCTTTTTAGTGATGTTATTAATTCTAAAAGTTCTTGAATACCATCTGGGTCTAAACCGTTGGTTGGTTCATCTAAAATCAAAAACTCAGGGTTTGTGATAATTGCCATTCCAATTCCTAAGCGTTGCTTCATTCCCAACGAAAATTTTTCTGCCTTCTTTCGTCCTGTATCAGCTAAACCAATTAAAGCAAGTGTTTCCTTTATTTTTGAATCAGGAATATCATAAAGAAGAGCTCGCGTTTTTAAATTCTCAAATGCTGATAAATTCATATAAATGGCTGGCGATTCAATTAACGCTCCTAATTTTTCATCAGATTTTTTGATTTCTTGTGGTGTTTTCTCATCAAACAATATATTTCCTGAACTTGGCTTTTCTAGACCGAAAAGAATTTTCATAATCGTTGATTTTCCCGCTCCGTTGCCCCCTAAAAGTCCACAAATGGTTCCTGATTTAATGGTAAAAGAAATATCTTTTAAGATATCTCGGTCTTTGTATGATTTTTGAAGATTTGTCACTTTGACTCGCATATTATTTTCCTCCCTTTCACTGATAATGTACATTATATTTTTCAGAATTTGTTCAGAAAATCAAAAAAAGAGACGCAATGTCTCTTTTTTATATGTTACATAAGTTCGTTAAAGTCCCAGACTTCTGTCCAGCCTTCGTAAAAATCAGGTTCGTGACAAACCATGAGAATGCTTCCTTTGTAGGCTTTTAGGGCACGTTTGAGTTCTTCTTTGGCATCAACGTCCAAGTGGTTGGTTGGTTCGTCAAGGACAAGAACATTATTTTCACGATTCATTAATAAACAGAAGCGAACTTTGGCTTGTTCACCACCTGAGAGCACCTGAATTTGACTTTCAATGTGTTTTGAAGTCAATCCACAACGTGCAAGGGCTGCACGGACTTCTGCTTGATTAAGTGCTGGAAAAGCATCCCAAACAGCTTCCAGCGGCGTTTGGCGGTTTCCTGCTACAACTTCTTGTTCAAAATAACCAAGTTCAATGTAATCGCCGCGTTCAACACTACCTGAAATTGGCGGGATAATACCAAGCAAGCTTTTCAGCAAAGTCGTTTTACCGATACCATTGGCACCAATGATAGCCACTTTCTGATTGCGCTCAAAAGTGAGATTGAGTGGTTTTGTCAATGGGTGGTCATAACCAATTTCTAAATCTTGTGTCTGGAAGATGAAACGACTTGGTGTACGTGACTCTTTAAATTCAAAAGAGGGTTTCGGCTTTTCAGATTGTAACTCGATGCGTTCCATCTTATCCAATTTTTTCTGACGTGACATTGCCATATTACGTGTTGCAACACGCGCCTTGTTACGATTAACAAAATCTTGCAAGTCTGCGATTTCTTTCTGTTGACGTTCATAAGCTGCTTCTAATTGTGCTTTTTTCATGGCATAAACAGCTTGGAAATTATCATAATCACCAGTATAACGCACCAAATCATGATTTTCCACATGATAAACGATATTGATAACATCATTTAAGAATGGAATGTCATGTGAAATCAAGACAAAGGCATTCTCGTAATTCTGTAAATAACGTTTCAACCATTCGATGTGTTCGGCATCAAGGTAGTTAGTCGGTTCGTCCAAAAGTAAGATATCTGGCTTTTCAAGCAACAGTTTTGCCAATAACACCTTGGTACGTTGCCCTCCAGAAAGTTCGGTAACATCAGAATCCATACCAAAATCCATCACACCAAGGGCACGCGCAACTTCATCAATTTTAGCGTCCAAGGTATAAAAATCACGTGATTCTAGACGGTCTTGTAGTTCTCCTACTTCTTCCATCAAAACATCCATATCAGCGCCATCATCCGCCATAGACATATAAATCTCGTTGATACGTGCTTCTGTCTTGAAAAGCTCATCAAAAGCTGTTCGCAAAACGTCTCGCACGCTCATTCCTGCCTCAAGAACCGTGTGTTGATCCAAGTAACCAGCCGTTACGTATTTTGACCACTCTACTTTTCCCTCATCTGGCTGCAAATGACCAGTAACAATGCTCATAAAGGTTGATTTTCCCTCACCATTGGCTCCGACAAGACCGATATGCTCCCCTTTTAACAGACGAAATGAGACATCCTCAAAAATCGTGCGCTCACCAAAACCATGACTTAAATGTTTAACTTCTAAAATACTCATTATTTATACTACTTTCATTCGTTTTTTATTGAAAATAGCTGCGCTAGCAGCCTAATTTTCAAATAATCTTTTCAATTATAGCATGAGTTTAAAGCCTAAATCAATGCTTTCTTTTATGAAAACGTTGATTTTCAGTAAGTAAAAAAGCTCTTGTTCAAGAGCTTGAAAAATCATTCAGAAATGGTTTTGGGTTGTGCGTGATGTGAAAAGATTTGTTTGAGAATTGGGTAGAGAATTGGAACAGAGATAATCGTTACCAGAGCTGAACCAAATGTACCACCGATTTTAACCAAGGCTGCTAGGAAAGCAACTTGAAACTGGAGACCACCAACAACGCTATTGATAATCGTGTATTTGACAAGATTACTAATAATTTTTGTTATCGCTGCAATAATCCCAACAATAATAACGTTGCGCCTTTTATCATCAGAGTGCATTAATTTTTCAAACACAAAATGAAGAACCAGACAAACTATCAAAGACTCTAATATGGTAATCCAAACTTCTGCAGCGTATCCATTTAACACATCGAATAAACCTAGTCCGATAGCTGCTACTAGCGCACCTAATCGTGAACCGTAAAGTAAAACTGCAACAACCACTAAAGCATTTCCGAAATGGACAAATTGAGCTCCAAGAGGAATACGCAAAAATTGGACACTAATGAAAATTAAAGCTGCATATAAGCTTAATTCGACAAGTTGACGTGTAGTGAGATGTTTCATTCTTTTTCCTCCTTCAAGTGCTTCATTTGAATAGCTAAATCCAACAAATAAGGTTCATAACAAAGTCCTAATTTCAAATCTCGTTTCAACTCTAAAGTCAATTGCAAGGTTTTATCAATAAAATCAAGCGCTACTTCTGCTGTTTTATCCAACGATAAGCCATGAAAATAACCAGCTCCCAAAACAGCACATAATAAATCACCTGTTCCAAAAAAATGATGCGGATAGGCCTTAGACATATGATAAGTGACGCTGCCGCTCTGTTGATTGAAATGTGCTAATCCGATTTGCCCTGCTTTGAAAGAAACACCCGTTAAAATCACGTGCTTATTATGAAATTTTTTAAGCCTTAAAAGCAATTCTTCAATATCTTTTCTTGTATAATCTTCACCGAGATAAGGAACATCTGCTAATAAACAAGCTTCAGTAATGTTTGGCGTAATGACATCAGCATTTTGGCAAAATTGCTGCATGACGGTCACAAAATCTTGCTGATAGCCTGCATACAAACGCCCATTGTCAGCCATGATAGGGTCAACAAAACCTGCCAGTTTCCTTTGTTTAGCAAATTCTGCTATTTGATGCAATTGTTCTTGAGAGTTAAAATAACCAGTCATCAAGCCATCAACAGAAAAATTTATGGTATTCCACTGGGTTAAGAAGCCTGTTGTCGCTTGATTCAATTTTGTAATACTAATATTTTCAAAACCACCTGTATGCGATGATAAAAGCACTGTTGGCAACGGAATGACCTCAATCTGACAAGCTGACAAAACAGGTAAGGCCGTTGATAAGGCGACCTTGCCCAAACCGACAATATCATTGGCAACGATAACTGACTTTGTAGGATTCTTCATAAAAAGCAACTTTCTAATCTTTTCTCTAAAATAGCGATATCTTTAAATTTAAGAGATTAAAAATATTGTAAGAAAATTCAATTTATAATACAATAGAAACAATTAAAAACTGTATGGGGACAGTCTATGACAATTAAATATCAAGAAATCATGACGGCTATTGTAGAACAAATCGAATCTGGAATCTTAAAAAAAGGGGATAAAATCCCTTCAATTCGTGCCCTTAGTCAAACTTATCATTGCAGCAAAGACACGGTACAACGGGCACTTTTGGAACTCAAATTTAAAAATTATATCTATGCTGTTAACAAAAGTGGTTATTATGTTCTTGAAGGCAAAAGTCAAAAAGAAGAGCCGCTTAATTTGAGTTTGACAGAATATAATAACATGGCGTACGAGGATTTCACGACGTGTTTGACAGAAACGTTAGTTAATCGTGAAAATTACCTTTTTAACTATTACTATCAACAACAAGGGTTGCAAGAGTTAATTCTATCCTTAAAAAACTACTTGGAAAAAGGGGCTATTTATGCTAAGGAAAACGAGATTTTAGTCACTTCAGGAACCCAACAAGCGCTTTATATTCTTTCACAAGTTTCATTTCCAAATAAAAAGACAACGATTCTCTTAGAACAGCCGACTTATCACCGTATGATTGATTTAGTGGCTTCGCAAAATCTTCCTTACCAGACGATTGAGCGTGGTTTTAACGGCATTGATTTGACGGCATTAGAACGATTGTTTAAAACGCAAGACATCAAGTTTTTCTACACGATTTCACGTTTTTCAAACCCACTCGGGCTATCTTATACCACAGTTGAAAAGCAAAAAATTGTAGAATTAGCTCAAAAATACGACGTTTACATCATCGAAGATGATTACATGGGAGATTTCACGAAATCAACGGATTTGCCCCTACATTATTATGATACGTCAGGTCATGTTATCTACCTAAAATCATTTTCAATGACCATTTTTCCAGCTTTGCGTCTTGGGACAATTGTGTTTCCTCAGCCACTAATGCAGACTTTTCTGGAATACAAAAAAATGATTGACTATGACACCAATCTCATTATGCAAAAAGCCTTGTCTCTCTATTTGGATAGTGGCATGTTTGAAAAAAATCTGAATTATCTGAGTCAGGTATTTCATGAACAAGTTGCTAAAACGACCGTGCTTCTCTCACAATTTCCAAATATTCAGCATTACAGCGCATCTCTCCAGCACCTTCTGATCGAATTGCCACAAGATAGACATTTAGGAGAACTCAAATTTACCAATAAAATCAATTATTTAGAAAATAGTTATCTGACAACTCCTCATAAGCGTTTTATCCAAATTCCAAATGATATTCATTTATCAGAAACGCTAAATATTATTGCAAAATAATCTAATATTATGAGTTCTGATAATGCAAAGAACCCCCAGAAATTTAGCTCTCTGAGGATTTTTATGTTTACATTAATAATCTGGACGTAAAACACCTGTGACTGTTTCTTTGGTAGCTTCAACATCACCGTCAATGACAACGTCAATAATGCGTTTTGCATCTTCTGGTGGGCATGATACCAATGGTAAACGCAACGGACCAGTTTCAAATCCAAGGTAATTCAACACCGCTTTAACTGGTGCAGGACTAGGATAAGAGAACAATGCATTGACTTTCGGAATGAATTGACGTTGGATGGCTGCCGCTTTTTTAATATCGCTGTTTTCAATCGCTGTAAGCATTTCGTGCATTTCGTCACCGTTAACGTGAGAGGCAACAGAAATAACACCGTCAGCCCCAAGATTCATCGCATGGAAAGCGTCGCCGTCCTCACCTGTATAAATCAAGAAATCATCAGGCTTGTGCTCGATAAGGTAAGCCATATTAGCAAGGCTTGTACATTCTTTCACACCAATAATATTTGGGTGTTCAGCCAAACGCAACATGGTTTCTGGTGTCATTTCAACAACAACACGACCAGGAATATTATAAATGATAATTGGAAGCTCGCTCGCATCGGCAATTGCTTTAAAATGTTGATACATACCTTCTTGAGACGGTTTGTTATAATAGGGAACAATAGCAAGACCAGCAGCAAAGCCACCAAATGCAGCTACTTCGCGCGCAAATTCGATAGAATCACGTGTGTCATTTGTACCAACACCAGCAATTAACGGCACGCGACCATTAACGATTTTTTGAACAGCAGCAAAGAGCTCTAATTCTTCATCGTGGGTTAGTGTTGGACTTTCAGCAGTTGTTCCTGCTAACAAGATTCCATCAGTGTGGTGAGCAAGCAAATGTTCAACAAGTTTTGGCAGAGCATCAAAATTAATTGAGCCGTCGGCATTAAATGGGGTAATCATCGCAGTGATGATTTTTACATTTCTTAAATCTTCAATAGTCATAGTAATCTCCTATTCTGTTAATTGTGTGAGATTTAGGAATTGGTTTACAGTAAATATGCTCAAAGACCAGTCTCCTAGGAAACTGGCTTGAGTTATTTATGATTATTTGAGTTCAAATTTAAGTTCTTTAGTTGGGTGTACAAGACCACGTTCATGGAGAGTTTCAGCAATTTGAACAGAATTCCATGCTGCACCTTTAAGGAGGTTATCTGAAACAACCCACATATGGATACCATTTTCAACATCTAAGTCTTTACGGATACGACCAACGAATGTTTCGCGTTTGCCAACAGCATTAGCAGCTTGTGGGTAAAGTTGGTTAGCAACATCATCTTCAAGGACAGCTCCTGGGAAGGCAGCGATTGCCGCTTTAACTTCTTCAATTGGTGCTACTTCTTTTGTTTCGATATAAACAGATTCGGAATGAGAGAAAAGAACTGGCACACGAACACAAGTTGCAGAAACTGGAAGGTCTGGTTCTTCCATGATTTTCTTCGTTTCGTTTGTCATTTTCATTTCTTCGTAAGTGTAGTCATTGTCAGTAAAGACATCAATTTGCGCAAGAGCGTTAAATGCGATTGGGAAGTGTTTCTTATCACCACCGCATGGCAAAATATCAGCGTGAACATCTTTTGGTTCAGCACCGTCATTGACTACTTCTTTGATTTCACGAATAGTTTCGTTAATAGCTGATTGACCTGCACCAGATACGGCTTGGTATGTTGAGACGATAATACGGCTCAAGCCCCATTTTTGGCGGACAGGTTCCAAAGCAACCATCATTTGGATAGTTGAGCAGTTTGGACAAGCAATGATACCGTTGTGAGCATCCAAGGCGTGAGCATTGACTTCAGGTACGACAAGTGGCACATCTGGATTTTGACGGAAATATGATGTGTTATCGACAACAACTGCTCCTGCTTTAACAGCATATGGAGCGAATTTTGCTGACACAGAACCACCTGCAGAGAAAAGAGCAATATCAACGCCTTCAAATGAATCTTCGGTTGTCAATTCAACAGTAACATCTTGCCCCTTATACTTCAATACTTTTCCAGCAGAACGTGAAGATGACAAAAGACGTACTTTGTCAATAGGGAGTGTTGATTGTTCTAATTGTTGAATCATGCGAGTTCCAACGGCGCCCGTGGCACCAACGACAGCGACTGTATAGCCCATTTCAATACCTCTTCCTGGAAAATAGTGTACTATTCTCAATTTTCTAAAAAATCATAGTAGATACATTATACAATTTTTTGAGGTAAAAGAAAAGACTGAATTTTACTTAATTTTAAAAATATTTTGACAACAAAAAAATCCCTACCAAAAAGTAGGGAAACGAGGCACTCAAATGAGTGTGACAAAAAGGTTCACACAAATTGTCAAAGTCCGCTCCTGCGTTTCTAGTCGAACTAGAATGACCTCCTCTGCGCAAATAAACTCTCAAGTTGAGTTAATTCGGCTCATCGCATGCAACTAGTATATCACAGATAGTAAGATTTGCAAAGAGCTACTCTTACATCAACGGTGCGATGGTTTTGACAAGGAGTCCAATGATTTTTTCGTATGCTGGGCGGTTATTAACCATTTCAGGGGTAACGCGTTTGCAGTCTTTTAAGGTTTGCAAACAGTCCTTATAAATATCCTGAATGGCATCGACTTTGTACATATAGGTAGCACATTCAAAATGGTGATACAAACTACGGTAATCAAGGTTAATTGTCCCAACGACAGCTTTGCTATCATCGCTAATAAAGACTTTAGCATGAACAAAACCTGGTTTATAAAGGTAAATTTTAACACCAGAGCGCATGAGTTTGCTGAAATAAGTCTTGGCTAGAGCATATGGAATTGGTTTGTCAGGGATTCCTGGCATAATAATTCGGACATCTACACCACGTTCAGCCGCAAAACAGATAGCATGCTCCATTTCACTATCTAAAATAAGATAAGGTGTCATGATATAAACGTAGTCTCTGGCGTGGTTGAGGATATCAATATAAACATTTTCTCCTATTTTGTCGATATCTAAAGGAGAGTCCCCGTAAGGAATGACATAGCCGTTGGCACGCCTTGATTTCTCATGTTCAACCAGATAAGGCTCAACAACCAATTCTTTTTCGGTTACAGACCACATTTGCAAGAAAAGCACGACAAAACTGTTAACAGCTTCGCCCTCAAGCATGATTGCAGTATCTTTCCAATGACCAAAACGTTCTAATTTATTAATGTATTCATCTGCCAAATTCACACCACCTGTGAAGCCGACTTTACCGTCGATAACAATGATTTTTCGGTGGTCACGGTAATTATAATAAGTCGAGATAAATGGTGAAATTGGTGAAAATGCTTTAGCTTGAATTCCTAGTTTTTTCAGACGTTGTGTATAGTCAAAAGACAAGGTTGAAAATTCAATCATACCGTCGTAAAGAACACGGACTTCGACACCTTCTTTCACTTTTTGCTCGAGAATACTAAGAATTTCACCCCACATAATTCCTTCAGCGATGATGAAAAATTCCATAAAAATGTACTTTTCGGCTTTCAGTAGCTGTTTTTTTAATTCTTCAAAAAAAGCTTCACCAATCGGAAAATAAGTGACCTCTGTATTTTGATAAGCTGGGAAATTTCCACGACTGCGGTCAAAATATTGTACCAAATGATAGGTTGTTGATGTGTTACCTTTTAAAACTTTCAAAATCTCTTGATTGTCTGGCAAATATTTAGCACTACTATCAACCAATTCGTTCATTCGTTGCTTGAGTCCGCGATACCCCCAATCACGTTTGGTGTAAATGAGAAAAAGCGACCCCAATAATGGCGCGATCATAACCAAAATCAGCCATGTGACACGTGAGAGAGCATCCATCTCACTATTTACCAAATACAAAACAGCTGTAATAGCCAAAGCGCGCTCGATAATTTCCATCCAAATGCGGTATTGATCAACCCAAGCAAATGAAGCTATCAAGAAAAACAGTTGCAGTATCAAGAGAACAGAAATAACGGTTGTTCGACTAAAAATCCCTCGAAGAAAACTACGTCGGCTCTTATCCAACAAGCGCATAGCTTTATCTTTGTTTTTATTTTTATTTTCGATAATCATAACCTCCATGTTCGTCTGTTCTTGCTAACCATTATATCATATTTTGAAAGATGTTTTTATAACTTTGAACTATCGAAGAGGCTTCTGAGTCGTGATATAATGTACCGAACTTATAAATGGTATAGGAGGAGCAATATGTTAACAACGATTTTAACAGCTATTCTGTCTTTTGTTGGTACAAATATCGATGATATCTTTGTATTAATTTTGTATGCAGAGGTAACAACGCGCCATGGATTAAAATAAGTCGTTCTCGGACAGTATGCTGGAATTGGGTGTTTGGTTGCGATAAACATTTTAGGTGCATTAGGAACACAGCTTTTTCCACCACAATATGTAGGATTGTTAGGATTTCTTCCAATAATTCTTGGAAGAAAGGCTTGGTTTGATTATCATAACAAAGAAAAAACGAAGGCAAACGGAGCAGATAATATTGGAGTATATATTCCTGTATTTAGCCAATATGACTTAGTTGATTTTTTCACTACTTTAATTATCTTCGCTGGCATGATTTATTTGTGGTGTTATATAGGACACCATATAGCAAATATTTCTTATGTTAGAAAAAAATAACATGCTATCAACAGATTCTTGTTCCTTTAGTTCTAATTATTTTGGGAGTAAGTATTCTTGTTAAAAACTACCTTTAGAATAGTTTACTGAAAACAAAAAGATTGGTGCCTAACGCTACCAATCTTTTTTGTTTTCAATTTTAGAACAATCCGATAGCTGTGCCGTCTTCAGCGACGTCCATGTTAAGTGCAGCTGGTTTTTTAGGTAAACCAGGCATTGTCATCACATCACCTGTGAGAGCGACGATGAAGCCTGCACCAGTTTTTGGTACAAATTCGCGGATTGTGATATCAAAATCTTCTGGTGCTCCGAGGAGTGCTTGGTTATCAGAGAAGCTGTATTGTGTTTTAGCCATACAAACTGGCAATTTATCCCAGCCGAATTGGGCAAATTGTTTCAATTGTGTTTTGGCTTTCTTTCCAAAGATAACTTTGTCACCGCCATAGATTTCAGTCACAATCTTAGTAACTTTTTCTTCAAGAGAATCTTCATCTGAATAAAGACGTTTGTAATCGGCATTACCATTTTCAACAGCATTAACAACAGCATTGGCAAGGTCGATACCACCGTCAGCACCATTTGCCCAAACGCTAGTAAGTTCTACTGGAACGTCGATTTCAGCGCAAAGTTCTTTAAGCACAGCAATTTCAGCTTCAGTATCTGCGACAAATTCATTGATTGCTACGACTGCTGGTACGCCAAATTTACGAACATTTTCAACGTGACGTTTAAGGTTAGCAAATCCAGCACGAACTGCTTCAACATTTTCTTCACCAAGGTCTGTTTTAGCTACGCCACCATGCATTTTAAGGGCACGAATTGTAGCAACAATAACAACCGCATCTGGTGTTGTTGGAAGATTTGGTGTTTTGATATCAAGGAATTTTTCAGCACCAAGGTCAGCACCAAACCCTGCTTCTGTGATTGTGTAATCAGCTAAGCGAAGCGCTGTTGCTGTTGCAAGAACTGAGTTACAACCATGAGCAATGTTAGCAAATGGTCCGCCGTGAACAAAAGCTGGTGTTCCGTAGATCGTTTGAACAAGGTTGGGTTTGATAGCGTCTTTAAGGATAAGTGTCAAAGCACCTTCGACTTTAAGGTCACGAACGTAAACTGGTGTACGGTCATAACGATAAGCAACCACGATATTTGCCAAACGTTCTTTCAAATCGTTGATATCAGTTGCTAAGCACAAGATTGCCATGATTTCTGAGGCAACAGTGATGTCAAAGCCGTCTTCACGTGGAATACCATTAACAGGGCTGCCAAGACCAATTGTGACATGACGAAGGGCGCGGTCATTGAGGTCAACAACACGTTTCCAAATAATACGACGTTGGTCAATGCCAAGCTCGTTTCCTTGATGAAGGTGATTATCGATAATTGCTGAAAGGGCATTGTTTGCCGTCGTAATCGCATGCATATCACCTGTAAAGTGGAGGTTAATATCTTCCATTGGAAGAACTTGGGCGTAACCACCACCTGCTGCTCCACCTTTGATTCCCATGACAGGACCAAGAGATGGTTCACGCAAAGCAAGCATAGTTTTTCTGCCGATTTTATTTAAAGCATCAGCAAGACCGATTGACATTGTTGATTTTCCTTCACCTGCCGGTGTTGGGTTAATCGCTGTTACAAGAACCAATTTACCTGGTTTGTTTTCTTGGATAGATTTGATTTTATCGAAAGACAATTTAGCTTTGTATTTGCCATAAAGTTCAATATCATCAAATGTAATACCGACTTTTTCAACAACTTCTGTGATTGGTTTGAGTGCGACACTTTGTGCAATTTCGATATCAGATTTCACGGGATTCTCCTCTGGTTAGTTAATGATTAATAAAAATATTATAACATACTTTTTCAAAAACGCACATTATTTCCTTTTGTAAATATCAATGTTCGTTTTTTGTGTTTATGAAATTTACAACAATAGTTTTAAATTAATTAAAAACAACTTTTCGTTAAATACGATAACTTAGGCTAATATATGATTGTCTCGGTAAAAGAGTTTTGAGAGTATTAAACCAATCCCAGTACTAATCAGAACTTTTAATAAACTAATTACAAGTCAAAAGGACAGTTACTAATAAGAAATACCGAACAATCAAGGTCAAAAGTAGATTACTTCGGTTGAAAACAAGATTTGTATTTAGTAAGCCTTGGATTGTTGCACTGATAAGGCTGATTGTTTGGTGATATTAATTATTCCACCATCAATATTGAGTGTAGATATTTCTTAAAGAAGTATCTTCGTTATTATTATCGGAATGAATAGCACCTTCGGTAGAAGTCAAATTAAGACCTGATAAAAATGATGCCACCACTCCTGCTAAAGGCGCTAGAAACATTAATCGCATGAAAATGGAAGATTCACCGTATGTTCGTTTAGTATTCGTGGATTTTCTGCCATAGCTTATCTAACTTCTTCAGATTCAGAAACAGCAATTAAACCATTTAAATAAAGGGTGGACTAACAGTAAAGGTATTGACAACACTACTGTCGTAACGTTCCAAAACTACCATCTGAATAGATAGCTAAATCATCATAATCAGATTGTCGATTGGTACTACGATATATCACACCGTTTTTAATCACATAACCTGACGTATTAGCGCTGTAATAGTCACCGTTAATGGCAAAAATGCATTTTTACTTGAAGCTATACTAGACGTGGTTTCTGTAATATTCGTTCCCAAAGTGTCCTGCGCTAACGCTGTTTTTAAATAATCTGTACTAGAAAGTGTAATATCTGCTACATAATACGTTGTATTGCTTGTGTTTCCTGTCGTAATGATGATAGAGATATTGTCATCTTGATATGAAGTATCTGTTGTCGTCACTTCGCCTGTTTCTGTCGATGCCGTCGTGCTACTGCAACTTTAGTTACCGCTGATGGTATCACAAATGTTTTCAAAAGAACATAAACATTTGCAGATAATATAACAAAGTGTAAGCATATTTTTTAGAAGTCTCATCACCTTCTCTGTTCATCCAACATAAACTTAGTTAAGCCTATCAAATTTGGCCAAAGATCTTCTGAAAAATAGCTAAAAGAAAACCAAATTCTTGATTTTTGTATTAATCAATTTACGAAAAAAATGTTTTTGTGTATAATAAATCTATGAAAATCTTAATCACATCTGGTGGAACAACCGAAAAAATCGATTCTGTTCGTGGTATTACTAATCACGCAACAGGAAGTTTAGGAAAATACATTGCAGAAATGTTTTTACAAAATGGACACGAGGTGACTTTAGTAACGACCAAAGAAGCTGTCAAACCTCAAAAACAACCATATTTGACAACCTATATCGTCTCAAATGTTGACAGTTTGGTTGAAACTTTAGAGCCACTTGTTAAGACACATGACATTTTTATTCATAGCATGGCTGTGTCTGATTACACTCCTCTCTATATGACTGATTTAGATGAGATTGAAAATGCCGAGCATATTTCCGATTTGCTGACACAGCAAAATACCGAATCAAAAATTTCATCTAAAGCAGATTATCAAGTGCTCTTTTTAAAGAAAACGCCTAAAGTCATCAGCTTGGTCAAAACATGGAATCCTGATATCATGCTGATTGGCTTTAAATTGTTGGTTAACGTCAGCAAGGATGAATTGTTTGCGGTGGCGCGTGCTAGTTTGAAGAAAAATAAAGCACACTATATCGTCGCCAATGATTTAAATGAAATCACTGGGACACAGCACCACGCTTATTTGCTCAGTGAAAACGGCGTAACCGAAGCCGAAACAAAAGCTGAGTTGGCTAAATTAATTTTTGAAAGGGTGACAAATCATGACTAAAACAATCGTACTGGCTGTTTCAGGGAGCATTTCTGCCTACAAAGCAGCTGATTTAAGCAATCAGTTAACCAAATTAGGGTATCAAGTGCACGTTTTAATGACTGAGGCTGCAACGCAATTTATAGCGCCACTAACATTGCAAGTTTTATCAAAAAATCCTGTTCATCTTGATGTTATGAAAGAAGACGACCCAAAAGTTGTTAATCATATTGAACTAGCAAAACAAGCCGACTTATTCGTAGTTGCTCCTGCTTCTGCTAATACAATCGCTAAATTAGCTCATGGTATCGCAGATAATATTGTTACAGCAACTGCGCTAGCTTTGCCGACAGATACTCCCAAATTGATTGCGCCAGCTATGAATACCAAGATGTATGACAATCCACTAACGCAACGCAATTTACAAATCTTGCAAGAAGTCGGTTATCAAGAAATTGAACCGCGTTCAAGCATGCTTGCCTGCGGTGATGTTGGACGTGGTGCTCTTGCTGAATTAGACGCTATCATTCAAAAAATTCAAGACACCATTGAGAACTAAAAATCAAAACCGACACTTGTCGAGACAGCTGTAAATTTGTATAATGAATTGGGCATTTGGAAAACTAAAAATTTCAAATGCTACATTTTTCAGTCCATTTAGGAGGAATTATGAAAAAAAATAAAGCAGCAACCGATGTTGCTATTATTGCTATCTTCTTTGCTATTATGCTTGTGATAAATTTTCTAACAAGCTTAGTGTTTAACCTTTGGCCTGTTCCAATCAAGCCTACGCTCGTGCATGTTCCAGTTATTATCGCTTCTATTGTCTATGGACCACGAATTGGCGCTATCCTAGGTGGATTAATGGGGATTATGAGTGTTACCGTAAACACTCTGACATTGTTACCAACAAGTTATCTCTTTTCTCCATTCGTTGAAAACGGGAATTTTGCTTCGCTAATCATTGCTCTTGTTCCACGTATTCTAATCGGTATAACACCTTATTTTGTTTATAAATGGCTACATAATAGAACTGGACTTGTTATCGCTGGTGCGATTGGTTCGATGACAAATACCATTTTCGTTTTGGGAGGCATTTTCCTACTCTTCTCAAACGTTTATAACGGAAATATCCAAGCTCTGCTTGCTATTGTTTTTGGAACAAATGCTATCGCTGAAATGATTATTTCTGCCATTTTAACACTTGCACTTGTTCCAAGTTTACAAAAAATTAAAAATTAATGTTGAAAATCATGGGCTAAAAAGCTCGTGATTTTTTACTTAAAGCTAGTAAAATTTTCAAGTGTTTTCAAGAGTTAAACAACCGTTTGCGTAATCTTCAAAAAATTCCTCAAAACCCTTATATATCAATATATTCACTTATCTCAAATTAGGACTAGAAAAATCTTTTACAAAGTGGTATAATGAAAGCGTTTAGAAGAACAGAAAAAGGAGTTCCATTATGACTTACACTGAAAACTATCAAAAATGGCTTAACTTTGCGGAACTACCCGACTATCTCCGCGAAGAATTGGTAGCCATGGATGAGAAAACCAAAGAAGACGCCTTCTATACAAATCTTGAGTTTGGTACTGCAGGCATGCGTGGTATCATTGGTGCTGGTACTAACCGCATTAACATCTACGTTGTCCGCCAAGCAACTGAAGGTTTGGCAAAACTCATCGAAACTAAAGGTGAAGACGTTAAAAAACGTGGTGTTGCGATTGCTTACGATTCTCGCCACTTCTCACCAGAATTCGCATTTGAATCTGCTCAAGTTTTAGCAAAACATGGTATTAAAACTTATGTCTTTGAATCACTTCGTCCAACACCAGAATTGTCATTTGCAGTTCGTCATCTTGGCACATTTGCAGGTATCATGGTAACTGCTAGTCACAACCCAGCTCCATTTAACGGTTATAAAGTTTATGGTGAAGACGGTGGACAAATGCCACCAGCTGACGCTGACGCTTTGACTGACTTTATCCGTGCTATCGAAGATCCATTTGCTATCGAATTGGCTGACCTTGAAGAAAGCAAGGCTTCTGGTCTTATCGAAGTTATCGGTGAAGCTGTCGATGCTGAATACCTTAAAGAAGTCAAAGATGTTAACATCAACCAAAAATTGATTGATGAATACGGTAAAGACATGAAGATTGTTTACACACCACTTCATGGTACTGGTGAAATGCTTGCTCGTCGCGCACTTGCTCAAGCTGGTTTTGATTCAGTTCAAGTTGTTGAAGCTCAAGCTGTTCCAGACCCAGATTTCTCTACTGTAAAATCTCCAAATCCAGAAAACCAAGAAGCTTTTGCTCTTGCTGAAGAACTTGGTCGTAAAGTTGACGCTGATGTTCTTGTCGCAACTGACCCAGATGCTGACCGTCTCGGCGTTGAAATTCGTCAAGCAGACGGTTCATACCGTAACCTTTCTGGTAACCAAATCGGTGCCATTATCGCTAAATATATTCTTGAAGCTCACAAAACAGCTGGAACTCTTCCAGAAAATGCAGCTTTGGCAAAATCAATCGTTTCAACTGAATTGGTAACAAAAATTGCTGAAAGCTACGGCGCTACAATGTTTAATGTCTTGACTGGTTTCAAATTTATCGCTGAAAAAATTCAAGAATTTGAAGAAAAACATAACCACACTTACATGTTTGGTTTCGAAGAAAGCTTCGGTTACCTTATTAAACCGTTCGTACGTGATAAAGATGCTGTTCAAGCTGTTCTTACCGTTGCTGAAATTGCAGCTTACTATCGCTCACGTGGTTTGACATTGGCTGACGGTATTGAAGAAATCTACAAAGAATACGGGTACTTCGCGGAAAAAACAATCTCAGTTACGCTTAGCGGTGTTGATGGAGCTGCTGAAATCAAGAAAATTATGGATAAATTCCGTGACAATGCCCCTGCACAATTCAACACAACTGATATTGTAAAAACTGAAGACTTCTTGACTCAAACAGCCACAAGCGCAAACGGCGTTGAAAAATTGACAACTCCACCAAGCAATGTATTGAAATACACACTTGCAGACGATTCTTGGATTGCCGTTCGCCCTTCAGGTACTGAACCAAAAATCAAATTCTATATCGCTACAGTTGGTACAGACTTAGCTGATGCAGAAGCTAAAATTACTAATATCGAAAAAGAAATCAACAATTTCGTTAAATAATGATTGATTGATTAATATCAAAACAACTCCTCATGATAGAAGGAGTTGTTTTTTTACTTATTTAATAAAGAATTATATTGATTTTAATAAAAAAAGTCCCCCATTATTATGAGGTAGTCAAATATATAAATAGCTATAGAACCAAGGTTAGATGTTACCAGTTAGCCATGCGATGATAAAGAATAAAGCAAAACCAAATAGATAAATAAGACCGATGATTGATAACCTTTTAAGTCGAGGTTTAACTTGATGTTCTTTGTTATTTACTAATGAATAATTAAGATAAGCAAAGAATGGCGTTGTGATGAATGATGCAATCATTGCAAAACGAAGCATTGTTGCAATATTACCAGCAAAAAGATAAACAATGACCAATCCAATAACTGCTGTCAATGTCATCCAACCATAAAGTACTTTTTGAGAAGCTTCCTTTTTGTCAAGAAGTAAACGGAGCGCTTCGTTATTCGCAAGTGAATATCCGTCAATAACTGTGATAACCGTTCCGAAAATACATAGGAAAGCAATAAGCGTAATCAAGAAACGAGACCATTCGCCAAGAACAGAAGCGTACATATTGATAGATTGAGCAATGTAAGCTGCTGAAGCGCTTTTTGCTTAGTTCGCCAATTCGATTGTTGTTCTATATTTTCAGTCATAAAACAGACCTCTTCCTAAGTATTTTTTAAATATTCAGATAATTATGACTTGTGTAAACGCAATTTTACAACTTACCTATCAGAAAGTCAACCTTATTTTAGGAAAAAGTTTGAAAAAAATGAGTATTAAAAATCCCCGCTTTTCAAAGCGAGGAAAATCATAAATTTACAGCTTAGTTAAATAGATTTTTAAAGAAATTAACAATTGCTTGCCAAATGTTCGCTAGGAAGCCTTTGCTTGATTCCAAAGCGTTTGTGGCATCAAAATTAAGATTAATTCCTTTAAATGTTGAACTTGCATTTGAAACAATGCTATCTTTCAAAGAGGCAAGTGTCGATTTAAAACTACTGCTATCAATGATACTTGATTTTGAAAGGTTAAAAGCAAAGTTAACAATCAAGGTAATTTGGTCACTTGACAAAACATCTTTTAGCTCATAATTATCAAGGGTTTCTTCAACGATTTTACGAACATCTTCTTTTGAAACGCCATCACCAGCATCTGCAACGGCTGATTTAATGTCGGTTAAGGCAACGTTCAACTTGTCAGCATCATAACCGTCTGTTCCTTGATTCTCAGAATTGATAGTCGATAGAGCTTCTAACTCTTCTTGAGCTAATTCTTTGCTTTCATCAGAAACATCAACACCATTTTCTTCTAAAGAATAATAAATTCCAGCTAACGCTGACTCACCTGTAACAGCGATTGGCGAAGCTACTGTAATAGCTGCATGCTCAATTCCTAATGTAACAGCTGCATTTCGATACATATCTTCGGTAACTTTTGTAATATTCTCTGGTGTGACAATATTAACCGTCAATGTTTCTGAAGAACCTAATTTTTGAATTTTAACAGATGAATACAATTGCAAGCTAGAATCGTCTGCAACGTTCATAATATTAGCATAGGCACTTGTTGTAATGGTCTTAACACTTGTATCCTTTGAACTGTCATACCCTAACAAAGCTAGCGTTTGTGAGCGTTGGTCATCTGACAAAGAGTATCCTAAAACATAGTCGGGTTGAACATAAGTTTCATCAATAACATCCTGAACAGAGTTACTTGATGCTTGAACGCTGTTAACAGTGATAATAGATAAAGCTGCTAAAGCACAAGTCATCAATGTCTTTTTAAATTTCATCTTAATCATTTTCCTTTCTCTTAGAGACCTTATTATACCATTTATTGAGAATTCAGTCTGAAAAAACTGTTTTATTTCACGCTAAACTACTCATGTAATTCTAGTGGCAAACCATCCGGGTCGAAAAAGAAGGTCATTTTCTTACCTGTATAATCATCATAGCGAACAGGTTGAACATAAATTCCCTTGCTTTCCAACTCAGCTTTGTAAGCGTCAACATCATTAACATAAAAAGCCAAATGACGTAGCCCACAAGCCTCCATATGATACTTAGGTTGCCCAACACGTTTTGGCGGTGCAACATAATATGGATCACTAAGCTTATTTCCAAAAATCTCTAATTCAATCGTTCCACATTTTAAATCAAGTTTGTAATCGTGGCGCTCTGGTCTATGATTTTCACGAATAATCTCAAAACCTAGTTTATTGACGTAAAAATCACGTGATTTTTCATAGTCAGAGACAATGAGTGCGACATGGTGAACTGCATTTAATTTCATTATTTTCTCCTTAACAAGAAATAAAAGCTGGGGTTGTCCCAACTTTTACCTTAAAATGTCATTTGATTATAGGAATACTCAAATGCTTCAAGAATATCATCTGATGCCTCGTTATAAGCCACGGAAGATTCAAGGTTTCCTTTAACGACAATACGTTCAGTTGCTTCTTGGTCCATGCAAGTAACAAGTGTCACTTGAGATTGTCCAGGAACGTCGTTGATAACCTCTGAACGATCTGGGGTAACTGATTCAACCTCTGTAATCACATAAGTGTAAATGGTTGATTTATCTGTTAAATAAATTTTCATTCCCACTTTTGCGTTTTCTAGAGGAGAAAAAAGCATTTTGGAAGAACCAACCAAGCCAAATACGTGATGACTAGCTAGAGCGTAATTATTTTCACCACCCATGACTTGGTTTTCTTTCATTGTTCCAGCTCCATAGGATAATTCTGTATTTCCTAGTCCTTTAAAAATTGGCAAATTAATACCAACATCTGGCACTGCTATGCCACCAATAACGGGCAGATTAGCACTATTTGCCTGAGCTTTTAAAACAGATTGAGTGGAAACGGGTTCTACTGATGAAAAATCATAAGTAACATCAGCACTCTCATTTTCCTTGATTTTCTTTTTAGAAACTTTAGTGATTTGATAATGATTTGACTCTTGACCAATCAAAAAATTACAAATAGATTTGTGAAAAATCAAAGCTATGCCAACAACCAATAAAAGCAAACATAAAAACAATCTAAGAGTGTTCCAGAACCGATATGTTTTTTTCTCTTTTTTTACCATATTACTCTAGGTCTTCTCCAGTTTTTTCTTCCTCTTCTTCTGGCTCAACAAGTGCAAACGTCATAAGTTTAGCGTCTTGGTCAAGTTTCATGATTTTTACACCTAATGTGGCACGACCTGTTTGTGAGATACTAGCAACATTTGTACGAATAATAACCCCTGTGTCAGTAATAACCATAATATCTTCATCGCCATTCACGGTTGCTAAGCCTGCTAACTGGCCATTCTTTTCAGCAATATTTGCAGTCTTAATACCTTTACCACCACGACCTTTGGTTGGGTATTCTGAAGCTAATGTACGTTTTCCGTAACCTTTTTCCGTAATAACAAGTACTTCTTGGTCATCTGAAATACGTGAAGCTCCGACCACTTCATCACCTTCACGAAGATTGACACCACGAACACCTGTAGCAGAACGGCTCATGCTACGCACGGCAGACTCATTGAAACGAACGCTGTAACCAGTTTTAGTACCGATAATAATATCGTTGTTACCATTTGTTCTGATAACGTTGATTAATTCATCACCATCTTTAAGATTAAGGGCTTTTAGTCCATTTTGGCGAATATTGCTAAATTCAGATTCTAGGGTACGTTTAACAACACCTTGACGCGTAACGAAGAAAAGATAACTTTCTTTGTCATCATGCCCAGACTGACTAATGATTGTCTGAACGATTTCACCTTCATCTAATTTCAAAAGGTTAACAATTGGCAATCCTTTGGCTGTACGTCCATATTCTGGGATTTCATAAGCTTTCAAGCGATAAACGCGACCTTTGTTTGTCATAAAATAAACATGGTCGTGGGTACTTGTGGATACCAATTCACGAACAAAATCATCATCATTAACACCAGTACCTTGAACACCACGTCCACCACGTTTTTGGGCACGAAATTCATCTTGCGCCAAACGTTTAATATACCCTTTATTTGAAAGAGTAATAAGAACGTCTTCTTCTTCAATCAAGTCTTCATCTTCAAGAGAAAGAACTTCCCCAACCATCAATTCTGTACGACGTGGGTCAGCATACTTACGCTTGATGTCATCCATTTCTTCTTTGATGATCGCGACAACACGTTCTGGTTTTGCTAAAATATCAGCCAAATCAGCAATTAAAGCAAGCAAATCATCATATTCAGCTTGGATTTTTTCACGTTCCAAACCTGTCAAACGACGAAGACGCATATCAAGGATAGCTTGGCTTTGACGTTCAGACAAATCAAAACGGCTCATCAATTCACCTTGGGCAATCACATCTGTTTCACTGTTTCGGATAATGCTGATAACCTCATCAAGGTGATCAAGTGCAACCAGCAACCCTTCTAAGATGTGAGCGCGTTTTTCAGCCTTAGCTTTATCAAATTCTGTACGACGAACAATAACTTCTTTTTGATGTTCAATATAATCAACAATGATTTGTTTTAAAGAAAGAATCTTTGGTACACCATTTTCAATAGCGAGCATATTAAAGCTAAAGTTTGTTTGTAAACTGGTTAATTTAAACAAGTTATTTAAGATAACATTTGCTGAGGCATCGCGGCGTACTTCGATGACGAAACGAATACCTTCACGGCTTGATTCATCACGAACAGCTGTAATTCCTTCAATACGTTTTTCTTGCGCTAAGCGAACAATGTGTTCATGTACTTTCGTCTTGTTAACACCGTATGGGAATTCTGTGACAACGATACGTTCGCGTCCACTCTTAGTTGTTTCAATTTCAGTGCGAGAACGTAAAACGATTGATCCTTTACCTGTTTCGTAAGCTTTACGAATACCAGATTTTCCCATAACAAGTGCACCTGTTGGAAAGTCAGGACCAGGCAAGACCTCCATTAGTTCACGTGTTGTTACGTCAGGGTTATCCATAACCAGCTTGACGGCATCAATAGACTCTCCTAAGTTGTGCGGTGGGATATTCGTTGCCATACCAACAGCAATCCCTGTAGCGCCATTAACAAGCAAGTTTGGAAAACGTGACGGCAAAACAAGCGGCTCGCGCTCACTACCATCGTAGTTATCTTGAAAGTCAACGGTATTTTTGTTAATATCACGAAGCATTTCAAGAGCAATTTTGCTCATGCGTGCTTCTGTATAACGCTGAGCAGCAGCACCGTCACCATCCATAGAACCGAAGTTCCCGTGCCCATCAACAAGCATATGACGATAGCTCCACCACTGTGCCATACGAACCATGGCTTCATAAATAGACGAATCGCCATGTGGGTGATATTTACCCATAACATCCCCAGTGATACGCGCAGATTTCTTATGAGGTTTGTCTGGTGTCACACCGAGCTCATTCATTCCATATAAAATACGACGATGAACTGGTTTTAATCCATCGCGTACATCCGGAAGCGCACGAGCGACAATAACAGACATGGCGTAATCAATAAAGCTTGTCTTCATTTCTGAAGTCAGATTTACGTCAATTAAATTCTTATCCTGCATTAAGGAAAAACACTCCTTTTCTAGTGTAAAACTCTACTTCATTATACCACATTTTTGGCAAAAATAGCGCTTTTTCGCCAGAATCACTTGCTTTCTTGTTTTTTTCAAAGTTTTTACAATTTAGTTCGTGACATATCTTACTTAACGTGTTAAAATATTATCGTATGGGCGAGAGTCCCTAAAAAAATTAAGGAGATGTTTAGATAAATGACTGCAACTAAACAACACAAAAAAGTTATCCTTGTTGGTGACGGTGCCGTAGGTTCATCTTACGCATTCGCACTTGTAAACCAAGGAATCGCACAAGAACTTGGTATCATCGAAATCCCACAATTGTTCGACAAAGCTGTTGGGGATGCTGAAGACCTTAGCCACGCTCTTGCTTTCACTTCACCTAAAAAAATCTATGCTGCTAAATACGAAGACTGTGCAGATGCTGACCTTGTTGTTATCACTGCTGGTGCACCTCAAAAACCAGGTGAAACTCGTCTTGACCTTGTTGGTAAAAACCTTGCTATCAACAAATCAATCGTAACTGAAGTTGTTAAATCTGGTTTCAACGGAATTTTCTTAGTCGCTGCTAACCCAGTTGACGTTTTGACTTACTCTACATGGAAATTCTCTGGCTTCCCTAAAGAACGCGTTATTGGTTCAGGTACTTCACTTGACTCAGCTCGTTTCCGTCAAGCATTGGCTGAAAAACTTGATGTTGATGCACGTTCAGTTCACGCATACATCATGGGTGAACACGGTGACTCAGAGTTTGCAGTTTGGTCACACGCTAACGTTGCAGGTGTAAACCTTGAAAACTACCTAAAAGATGTTCAAAACGTTAACGAAGCTGAATTGGTTGAACTTTTCGAAGGTGTTCGTGATGCTGCTTACTCAATCATCAACAAAAAAGGTGCTACATTCTATGGTATCGCTGTTGCGCTTGCTCGTATCACTAAAGCAATCCTTAATGACGAAAATGCAGTTCTTCCACTTTCTGTATTCCAAGAAGGTCAATACCCTGGCGTAACTGACTGCTACATCGGTCAACCAGCTATCGTTGGTGCTCATGGTATCGTTCGTCCAGTTAATATTCCTTTGAATGACGCTGAACAACAAAAAATGGAAGCTTCTGCTAAAGAATTGAAAGCTATCATCGACGAAGCTTTCTCTAAAGAAGAATTTGCTTCTGCAGCTAAAAACTAATTTTAGTTTTTAGCACACTAAAAGCTATCCTGAATCAGGATAGCTTTTTTGTACTCCACTTATTTCGCATTTAACGCTGCCATTGTAATATAATTGTATGGTTTGTTGAAATGCGGTAGGAAGAATAAGTCTGTTAAAGCAAGTTTATCAATCGTCACTTGTTCTTGGATAGCAAGTGAGAACAAGTGAATCCCCATTGAAATGTCTTTTTTCGCCATTATTTGTGCACCAAGAATGACACGTGATGTTTTATCATAAACAATTTTTAGAGTAACTTGAAAATTATCTTTTTGAATAAATTCCGGCTTTTGATTATCTACATACTCGACTTCAAGAGCATCGAAACCTTTGGCTTTTGCCTTTTCTAAAGTCAATCCTGTCGAAACCATATTCAATCCATAAATTGAAATACCATTTGAACCTTGAACACCTGCTCCTTCTAACTTATGACCGCAAGCGTTGTGTGCGGCAACAATCCCTGTACGGACAGCGTTTGAAGCAAGGGCGATATAGTCTGTTGATTGTGTCGCATTGTTATAAATCGTAGCACAATCCCCGATAGCATAGACACCAGACATACTTGTTTCTTGGTATTTATCAACTAAAAAGGCTCCATTTGGGAACAATTTAATTTTATCTTGAGCCAATGCTGTATTAGGACGGAAACCAACTGCTAGAATAACCATATCGACATCGTATTCTGATTTATCAGTAATGATTTTTTCCACTTTTGTTTTACCAACAATTTCCTGCACAGCTTCTCCAAATGCTAAATGAATGCCATGTTCTTGCAAATTATTTGCCATTGCATCACTCAAATCGCGGTCATAATACCCAGCTAAACAAGTCTCTGCAACGTCAATAAGCGTTACTTCTTTTCCTTTGCGTTGGAAAGCCTCTGCCAACTCAACACCGATATAACCTGCTCCTACAACAGCTACACGAGAAATATCTTTCTCTTTCAATTTCTCGATGACATCTTCAGCATTTTGGTAAAGTTTAACAAATTGAACATTTTCGAGTTTTGATTCAAATTCAAGCGAGTCTTCTTTCATGCTAACACCCTTAATTGGTGGGATGATTGGCTGTGAGCCTGTTGCAAAAATCAATTTATCATATGTTTCAAAATGTTTTTGCCCATCAACAAGTGCTGTGATTTCTTTTTTATCATAATCAATCGATTCCACAGGAGAATTCATATAAACCTTAGCGCCAAGTTGTTCTAATTCATCCTTGTCTGAATAGAATAATCCTTCAGGTCCAGCGATTTGTTCACCAATCCATAATGCCATACCACAACCGAGAAATGAAATATTTGAATTTTGGTCAAAAACAACTACTTCATTTTCAGTACCATAATTGGTTAACATTGTCTTTATGCAAGCTGTACCAGCATGATTTGCTCCAATAACAACAATTTTACTCATAGAAAATAACCTCTAACTAATTAAATTTAACATGATTAATATACCATATTTATAAAACGCTTACAAATAATTTGATTATAAAAAATAAGATGGCTTTTGAATGAACTACATCCCAAAAGTCGGACTATTAATTTTGATAAGGATTTAGTTCTATATTGTACAAAGTTAAGTTTGGCCTTAATACGTTTATTGTTGTTATAAAAATATAATCTGGAGTTGCTTGTTCCTCCAGATTATCCAGCGACTTAAAAGACTTTTCATAACTGTACTTTAAGCTGTCAAAGAAGGACTCCATCATGCCGTTGTCCGGGCTATTTCCCTTGCGTGACATAGTTGGACGAATCCCTTTGGATGCTAAAGACTAGTGCTGATATTACCACCCTTGCTCGTAGTGAAGAATTGTGTAAGCAATTCAAGTTATCTGTGAAATGACGGCGAATTTTTCTAGACATGGTATTTGCCTATTTTATTTAATGTAGAGCACTTTATAATTTCTGTCTAGTGTAGTGTTGATTCAACACATTCCACAACTAAAAAATTACTACAACCTTTATCAATTACTCCTTTTTCACTTACAAGAAAAGAATACCGAACAATTCTTTGGATTAATTGAGGAAACCTTACCTCAACACAACCACTCTTTTAAAACAGCACTAACAACTTTCATTCACTATAAGAAATACATTACTAACGCCAAACTTGAAGCAACCAACAAGCTCATCAAAAATATTAAACGCAATGCTTTTGGTTATAGGCACTTTAATAACTTTAAAAAACGCATTTACCTCGCTTTAAACATCAAAAAAGCGAGAACAATATCTGTTCTCGCTAGAGCTTAACTTTGACCCCCATTACGATTGACAAGAAGCCGAAATAAGCTGGTTTTACCAGCTTATTTTTACTTTATTTAGATTTAATATAGTTAACACCATCAGCCTTAGGTGCTACTGCTTTACCAAAGAAGGCAGCCAAAACAACAATTGTCAAAACGTATGGTGCTACCTTTAGGTAAACAGATGGAATACTTGAGAAGAGTGGCAATTGTGCACCGATAATCGCAAGTGACTGTGACAAACCAAAGAACAAACTCGAAAGCATTGCACCGATTGGATTCCAACGACCAAAAATCATAGCAGCCAAAGCAATGAAACCTGGACCAGCAATTGTTGTGACCGCAAAGTTATTAGAGATTGTTTGCGCGTAAACAGCGCCTCCGATACCACCAAAGAAACCTGAAATCATAACTCCAGCATAACGCATAAGATAGACATTGATTCCAAGCGTATCAGCAGCTTGTGGATGTTCACCAACAGAACGCAAGCGAAGTCCAAAACGTGTTTTGAAAATGATAAACCATGAAATAAACGATACTAAAATTGCAACGTAGGCAACTAATGATGTATTGTTAAAGAAAATTTGTCCAATAACTGGGATATCTTTCAAAATTGGGAATGAAAAACGTCCGAATGTCTCTGAGATGGTATCCGTCTGTCCTTTACCAAAAAGGTAACGACATAGAAAGACTGCAAATGAAGGGGCAATCAAATTCAATACAGTCCCAGAAACAACGTGGTCTGCTCGAAAATTAATTGTTGCGACAGCGTGGATTAGTGAGTAAAGCAAACCGACGAATCCAGCAACGATTGAGGCAACCCATGGTGTAGCATTGCCGAAAACCTCTGAAAAGCTAAGGTTAAAGAGAACACCAGAAAATGCCCCCATGACCATAATACCTTCAAGTCCCACATTTACAACACCGGCACGTTCAGAGAAAGTGCCGCCGATACTAGTAAAAATTAAAGGTGCAGAATAGATTAACATGGAAGAAACTAATAGGGCTAACATTGTTGTAAAACTCATTTTACTTTCCTCCTTCTATTTTTTTAGTTTTAAGAAAATGACGGATCATATAATCTGCTCCAACGAAGAAAATAATGAAAGCAGAAACAACATCAATAACTTCTGACGGAATACCAATCATACCTGTTTTACCAATTGAAAGAACAGCATACAAGAACGCAGCAAATGGAATACCAATAGCATTATTAACCGCAAGAAGCGAAACCGCCATACCATCCCAACCAATGCTTAATGAACTTGTTTGAGAATAAACATTTTCAAATGTTCCTAGACCTTCTACTGTTCCACCAAGACCAGCAAGTGCTCCTGAGATAATCATTGAAATGATAATTAGGCGTTTAGCAGACATACCAGCGTATTCTGCTGCATGTGGGTTAATACCAACAGATGTGATTTCGTAGCCAAGTGTTGTTTTCTTCATCATAAACCAGATGATAATAACAGCGATAAAAGCGATGAAAATACCAATATTCATACGTGAATTGTTTGTTAGTGCTGAGAGCCATTCTGTCTGATAAGAGGCATTTTCAGAAACTTTGATAGTTGCTTCTGTTGTACGCATGATATTGTCAGGAAAAACATTTTGGATAAGGTACTGTGTTGAATACAAGATGATATAGTTCATCATAATTGTGACAATAACTTCACTTGTTCCAAGGAATGCACGTAAAATACCAGGAATTGCACCAGCAATACCACCAGCAACAAGTCCAACAACAATAGTACAAATCACTGAAATTGGTTTTGGTAAATCAGGGAAAGAAAGTGCGAACCACACTGACATTACCCAACCGATCAAAGCTTGACCCGGAAGTCCAACGTTGAAGAAACCAGCTTTTGAAGCAACCGAGAAACCAAGAGCGATTAAGATAAGCGGACCCATAGCACGGAAGATTTCACCAATATTTTTAATAGAACCAAATGCAGTATAAAGTAGGTCGTTATACCCCCAAAGAGGATTATAACCAAAGCAAAGCATGAGGATTGCCCCTAATAACATACCGAGAACAACGGCAATTAAAGGAACAGCCCATTTTTGTGTTTTCTTAGACATTAGCATCCTCCTTTTTCACTTTTCCGCCAGCCATTAAAATACCAAGTTCTTGTTTATTGGTTTGGGCAGCGTCTAAGATACCTTGAATTTTACCATCATGAATAACGGCAATACGGTCGGAAACATCAAGGATTTCATCTAATTCAAAACTAATAACGAGTACAGCTTTTCCTTTATCACGCTCAGCGACAAGACGTTTGCGAATATATTCAATCGCACCAACATCTAGTCCACGTGTTGGTTGGCTAACAATCAATAAATCTGGGTTACGATCAATTTCACGAGCGATAACTGCTTTTTGTTGGTTACCACCAGAAAGCGCACCGCCTGCTACCAATTCACTAGCAGCGCGGACATCAAATTCTGCCATCAACTCACGGGCATGTTCGTTTAATTTATTATAGTTCATGAAACCGTGTTTACTAAATGGTTCTTTATAGTATGTTTGAAGAGCGATATTCTCAGCAATTGTCATATCTAGAACCATACCATCACGATGACGATCTTCAGGAACATGACCAACGCCTAACTCCGTAATCTTACGAGGGCGTTCATTTGTCATGTCCACGCCTTTAATGATGACGTTACCTGATTCGACCTTACGAAGACCAGTGATTGCTTCAACAAGTTCACTTTGCCCATTACCATCGATACCAGCAATACCAACAATCTCACCTGCACGGACATCCAGAGAAAGTTCTTTGACCGCAGGAACACCACGATTTTCGTTAACAACTAAATCCTTAACGGAAAGAACAACATCTTTTGGATTAGCAGGAATTTTTTCGGTTTTAAACGAGACAGCACGTCCAACCATCATCTCTGCTAATTCTTCACTTGTTGAATCAGCAACTGGTACTGTTTGAATAGATTTTCCGTGACGAATAACTGTGACCCTGTCAGCAACGGCACGAATTTCATCCAATTTATGCGTGATTAAGATGATAGATTTTCCTTCTTTAACCAAGTTACGCATAATATCAAGTAATTCAGCGATTTCAGAAGGTGTTAAAACAGCTGTTGGTTCGTCAAAGATAATGATATCGGCACCACGATAAAGTGTTTTTAAAATTTCAACACGTTGTTGTGCTCCAACAGTAATATCTGAAATTTTAGCTGACGGATCAACTGCTAGACCGTATCTTTCAGATAGCTCTTTGATTTCTTCAGTTGCTTTTTTTAGATTAAGAATCCCACCTTTTTTGGTTACCTCGTTACCTAAAATAATATTTTCAGCCACTGTAAAAGCTTCAACCAACATAAAGTGCTGGTGAACCATTCCGATTCCCATTTTAGCTGATTTTGAAGGTGAATCTAAGCGAGCAACTTCTCCCTTCACTAAAATTTCACCGCTTGTTGGTTGTAAAAGACCGGCAAGCATATTCATCAAAGTCGATTTCCCGGCACCGTTTTCCCCAAGAAGGGCATGGATTTCACCTTTTTTGACTTCTAAATTGATATGGTCATTAGCTACAAAATCACCAAATTTTTTAGTAATTTTACGCATTTCAATGACTTTTTCTTGTGTCATATGTGATCCTTTCAGTCTAATAATTAATAATTTTAGGTCAGCTAAGCCCACTAAATTCTCTAAAAAGAGTTTTTTAATGAACTTAACTGAGGTAAAATTGCTATTTCCCTCAGCCCTGAAAAAAGGCGACCTATTTGGTCGCTTCCTTCAAGAATGATAATTTTTAATCACTCAAACCATCATCAACAGTGATTTCACCATCGATAATTTTTTGTTTGGCAGTTTCAAGCGCTTCTTTAATGCTATCAGAAAGGTTATCTGTGACAACATCAACACCACCGTCTGCAAGACCGTATGTTTTTGTTGTGTTTCCGTTGAATTTTTCACCTTTAAGTTGTTTGTTAGAAATATCTTGAACGACTTGTCCTACTTCTTTAATTGTAGAAGTCAAAACAAAGTTAGAATCAACATTATCAGATGATGTGTAGTCACCTTCTTCTGATTGGTCACGATCGACACCAATTACCCAAACTTTTTGGTCGCTATCAGCTGTTAATTTTTCATTAATTTCTTTGGCTTGTGAGAAGACACCTGTACCAGAACCACCTGCGGCATGGTAGATAACATCTGCACCGCCTGCATACATAGTAGCGGCGACTGTTTTACCTTTGGCAGAGTCTGAATAAGAACCAACGTATTGAACATCAACTTTGATTGAGCTATCAACTGATGCTACACCAGCTTTGAAACCAGTTTCAAAACGTGTGATTGTATCTGATTCAACACCACCTACAAAACCAACGTGTTTTGTTTTTGTTTGCATAGCAGCTGCGATACCTGCAAGATAAGCACCTTCGTTATCAGCAAACAAGACACTTTCAACGTTATCTTGATCAGAAACAGTATCGTCAACGATAACATAGTTCACATCTTTGTTTTCTGGGGCAGCTTCTTCAACTGCATCATGAAGGTTGTAACCAATAGCAAAAATTAAGTTATAACCGTTTGAAACAGCTGAATCAAGGTTAGTTGCATAGTCTGACTCACTATCTGATTGGAAGTAAGTGTAGTCAGTATCTTTTGTTAAATCATTTTCTTTACCCCAAGCTTGTAAACCTTCCCAAGCTGATTGGTTAAATGATTTATCATCAACACCACCCGTATCCGTTATAATAGCAGCTTTTACGCTAGAATCGGAGCTAGAGCTAGATGAATTTGAACGGCTACAAGCACCAAGTGCTAATGTTGCTACTGCAGCAAGTCCAAGACCAACAATTTTCTTGTTCATGAAAATGAAACCTCCTAAAAAACTTATAAGCTAAGCAACACAGTTGCTAAATATATATCAAGCCAAGTGGCTCAATGACACTTTTAATAAGACTTTTTCAAGCCTTATAGACTGTGGTAATAAGCCACTTGACCGTCATCACGACCGTCCACCCTTTTCTCTTCCATCTCATAACGTAAAAAATATTATTAATGTTAGTAACTACTATTAGCAGTTTCACCGTTGACAATCGCTACACCTGCAGAAGTTCCAATTCGTGTTGCACCTGCTTTAATAAAAGCTTCAGCATCTGCATATGAGCGTGTACCGCCTGCGGCTTTTACTCCGATATTTGGTCCAACAGTCTTACGCATCAATGTCACGTCGGCGATATTTGCACCTGCAGTTGAAAAACCAGTTGAAGTTTTAACGTAATCTGCACCTGCTGCAACCGCTAATTGGCAAGCTTTTACTTTTTCGCCGTCTGTCAAAAGACAAGTTTCAATGATAACTTTTACTAACTTATCACCGCTTGCTTCTACAACAGCGCGAATATCAGCTTCAACAGCATCATATTGTCCTGATTTTAATTGACCGATATTGATAACCATATCGATCTCATCGGCACCATTAGCAACAGCATCTTTCGTCTCAAAAGCTTTCACACTACTAGTATTTGCCCCAAGAGGAAAACCAATAACCGTACAAACATTAACTTCAGTACCTTTTAAAGCCTTAGCAGCATACGATACCCAAGTTGGATTAACACAAACGCTAGCAAACTGATACTCTACTGCTTCTGCAATCAGCTTATCAATTTGGGTTTGAGTGCTTTCAGGTTTTAATAAAGTATGATCAATATACCTATTAATAGCCATTTTTACTTCCTTCCGAAAAAATTTTTCAATTGATTAATAATCACACTTTCTTTATTCTACCATTTTTTTTAAAATATGTAAGTACTTTTTGCCGATTTTTTAATAAATAGTAAAAATGGCAAAAACCGAAAAAATATTAAAATGATTTTATAATTCACTATCTTCAAAGAAAGCCTTATTACAGCAAGTTTTTTGATTTATATATGACATTTGTGTCATGTGTCACATTCGGCATTTCTGAACTTTTTGAGATGAAATTGCTCCTAACGGAAGGAATTTACAACATTTGAAATAATATTTTTACATTTTGTAAGCGCTTCATATAGCGGTTTTTCAAAGCATAATTATACCGCCGAAACTGACATCTGTCACAAGTATTGATATTATGGGAAGCTATAAAAAAATCCTTATTAAACAAGATTTATCATCTCAATTTAATAAAGATTTTTTATTCACTTATTCAGTTTTTGTGCTTCGTAAAATATAATACCCTTTATCACGTTTTAGGATATCAACATTGCCGAAAATTTCTTCCATCTTCGCTTTAGCACTCGGTGCTCCTTGTTTCTTTTGAATAACAATTGTTAGGTGACCGCCATCCTTAAGATAATTAATACTATCAGCAATAATCGTATGAACAACTTGTTTTCCTGCACGAATCGGAGGATTGCTAATAATATAATCAAAAGTACCAGATATTTTTTCATAGATATTAGATTGAAAAATATTTGCTGTAACACCGTTTTTTTCAGCGTTTTTTTGCGCCAAATCAATAGCTCGGTTGTTAATATCAACCATAGTCGCTTGAACACCTTGAACTTTTGCTAAAGAAATACCTAGTGGACCATAACCGCAGCCTAAATCCAAAAGTGTTTTGCTTTTTTCAAAATCTAACGTATTCAAAAGCACTTGGCTGCCATAATCAATCATTTTTTTAGAGAAAACACCTGAATCAGTAAAAAATGTGAACGGCTGCCCCAAAAGAGTAACCTTCAACTCACGAATATCATGAGCGCTATCAGGATTTTCTGCATAATACATCTTTGTCATTTCTACCATTTCCTCCTAGAATGCTTTTCCATTTTAACATAAATTGTAACGGTTTTCAATTAAGGATTAAAATGCTATAATAGACCACATATCCCTCTCTGTAAGGAGCTTCGTATGACGAACGAATTTATTAATTTTGATAATATTTCTCGAAAAACTTGGCAAGAATTGCATCGTAAGATACAACCGCTTCTAACTGCCGAAGAATTGGAATCAATTAAAAGTTTGAACGACAATATCAGCATTCAAGATGTGGTTGAGGTTTATCTTCCTTTGATTAGCTTGATTCAGATTTACAAAAATGCTCAAGAGAATCTTTCGTTTTCAAAAAGTATTTTTCTGAAAAAAGAAGTAAGTAAACGCCCGTTTATCATTGGTATTTCCGGGTCAGTTGCTGTTGGAAAATCAACGACTAGCCGCCTTTTGCAGCTTCTCCTATCACGGACTTTCAAAGACAGCAAAGTTGAAATGGTAACAACTGACGGATTCATTTATCCAAATGATGTTTTAATTGAGCGAAATATACTTGACCGCAAAGGTTTTCCCGAAAGTTATAACATGGAACTTCTGCTAAATTTCCTTGATACCGTCAAAAACGGCATGATGGCTGAGATTCCTATTTATTCGCATGAAATTTATGACATCATTCCTGACCAAAAACAAACGATTGATACCCCTGATTTTCTGATTGTCGAAGGAATCAACGTTTTTCAAAACCAGAAGAATAAACGATTGTACATGACAGGGTATTTTGATTTTTCAATTTATATTGACGCAGAAAATGATAATATCGAAAAATGGTATTTGGAACGTTTTGAAAGTTTATTAGAATTGGCAAAAGCAGACAAAAACAACTATTATCACCGTTTTGTTGACATGTCGAAAAGCGAAGCCTTAGCTTTAGCTAAGAACACTTGGAAAACAATCAATTTAGTCAATCTTGAAAAATACATTGAACCAACGCGAAACCGTGCTGAATTAATTTTACACAAGACTGTGGATCATAAAATCGATAGTATTTATTTGAAAAAATAAGTAATTTTTTTGAAAGAGTGATTAATACTTGCCAAAAGTCAATAATTTCTATATAATAATGTAGTTAGATTAATTTGGAGGTGAAAACATTGGCAAATATTAAATCAGCTATCAAACGCGCTGAACTTAACGTTAAACAAAACGAAAAGAACTCAGCACAAAAATCAGCTATGCGTTCTGCTATCAAAGCATTCGAAGCTAACCCATCTGAAGAGCTTTTCCGCGCTGCTTCTTCTAGCATCGATAAAGCTGAATCAAAAGGGTTGATTCACAAAAACAAAGCTAGCCGCGATAAAGCACGTCTTGCTGCTAAATTGGCTAACTAATATCCAATGAAAACTCCAAATGGAGTTTTTTTCTTTTTCGAAAATAGTTTTTTCTGGTAAATTAGAGATAACAAAAAGGAAGCTGAGAATTTATCAGCTTCCTTTATATTTTTTATTAATGACGATTAAAACGAACTTCAAAAATAGTTCCTTTTGGTTGGTTATCTTTGACTTGAATATCGCCTTTTAAAACATCAACAATTTGCTTAGCAAGTGACAATCCTAGACCAAAACCGCCTTTTTGACGTGTCCGTGCTTTATCCACACGATAAAAACGGTCAAAAATCTTAACTTTATCAGCGTCGCTAATCCCTGGGCCGTTATCAGCAACTGTCAGAATTGTTTGTTTATCTGTTGTTTTAACAGTAAATTCAATGACACCATCATCGTCGGTGTATTTTATGGCATTATCAAATAAGATAGTCATCAGTTGTTTTAACAATGTACGGTCTGATTTGATTGGTCGCTCTGCCAAATTATGTCCGATAAACGTCTTGCCATTTTCTTCAGCAATCATATCGTAATTTTCAAAGATTTCATTGAAAGTTGCTGGTTGAATATCCTCTAACTCAACTTTCAAACCATCGTCACGACGTGCTAAATTTAACAGATTTGTGGTCAGAATTCGCATATTTCGAACTTCGTCTAGACTGGCAGCAATACTTTCACTATTGTCCAAAATTGTAGCATCAGGTCGCCTAAAGAGACTTTCTAAACGATTCTGCAAAACAGCAAGCGGTGTACGCAACTCATGACTAGCATTTTCGACAAAGGATTTTTGTTTTTCATAGCTTTCCATAATTGGTTTTCTTGTCCAATTGGCAAGATAAACACTTGCTACGACCGAAATAATCCAGAAAATAACCATAACAGTAATCGTAATTGTCACGTATCGTTCGTTAGCTTCATCTAACTGACGAACACTAACAAGGAAATCGCTCTCGTCCAGCTCGGGGAGCAGGCCACGCTTTTTCAGGGTCTTGGCGCCCAGGGTGGCGATGTCCATGAGGGTCTGGGGCCGCTTGGCGGCCTTCTCCGCGCCGTAGACCTCCACCCGGGCGGACAGGTACCGCTCATAGGCGGCCTTTACGTTGTCATCGGCGATCTCCACGGCGTCCAGGTGGGTGGAGAAGGTGGTGTGGCGGCAGTGATCCGACCAGTAGGTGTCCACCACCCGCACCTCGGTGAGGGTGGGATCACGGCCCTCCTCGTCCCGGAAGTAGGCCTGGAGGAAGGCGAGATCGGCCAGATCCATGGCCAGAGCGTACTGGGCCAGCACGCTCTCCAGACCCGCGCGGTCCAGGGCGGTGAAGCCATCCAGCACGGGCACGGCGGCGGGAACGGGGTAGTCCTGGCGGAGGGTGGCGGGCTTGTCCAGCGCCGCCTCCCGGCTCTCCACCGGGTTGATGAGGTAGCCCCGGGCCTTGGCCGCCTCCGGGGTGGTGAGGGCCCCCTCCAGCACGTAGACGGTGGCGGCGCGGACGGTGGGGCGCTCCCCGCCGTGCATCATCTGGATGCACTGGGCGCAGGAGTCGGCCCGCTGGTCGTACTGGCCGGGCAGGGCCTCCACCGCGAGCAGGGTGTGCTCCCCCTCCGGGGCGGGCATGACCTCATCCCACAGGGCGTCCACCTGCGGCTCAGAGAGCACGGTGGTGCGGGCGGCGGCATAGACCGCCGCGTCCACCCCCTCCACGTCGTAGCGGCGCAGCACCCGCACGCCGGTCAGCCCCGTCAGGCCCAGGGTGTGGCGCAGCTCTCCGAACAGATGCTCCGCCTCCACGGCGAAGCCGGGCTTCTTCTCCACATAACAGCGAAATACGTTCCCCATACTCTCTTTCTCTCCCTTATGTGATCTTCCAGTCGGAAAATTGATGGAATATGTTTTGCTGGGCGGGCGTCAGCCCGTCGATCCGGCTCCACTGGGTGAGCACGGACCAGTTCTTGAAGCAGATGACCGCGAAGGGGGGCTGCCCGGCCAGATATTCATAGAGCTGCCGGGCCGGCTCCGTCCGCCACTGTCCCACGGCGGCCCGGAAGGCGCTCAGGCGGTTCAGCGCCCCGGCGTCGCTATACTTGCCGTAGTTGAGGGCGCCGCCGGGAGTCAGGAAGGCGGTGAGATCAAAGTCGGCGGTGAGCCGCACCTCCCCCAGGTACAGGTCGAAGCTCCCCGCCGTCAGGGCCTGAAGGTAATCGTCCCAGGCCAGGGCCCGCAGCTCCACCTCCAGGCCGGCGTCGGTCAGGTTGGCGGCCAGCGTCTCCGCCGCGGCCAGCCGGTCGGCGTTGTTGTTTGGGGCCACAAAGGTGAGCGCCAGCGGCCGCCCCTCCTTCTGCCATACCCCGTCGGCTCTGGTATAGCCGGCAGCGGTGAGGAGCGGCTCCATGGCCTGGGGGGCGTAGTCCAGCGTCTGGGCCAGCGCCTCGTCGTAGAGGGGGCTGGCGGGGGAGACAGGAAGGGCGGCGGGCTGGGCGTGGCGGGAGAACTGGGCGGTGGATACGGCGGCCCGGTCAAAGCCCCGCAGCAGGGCCTGCCGCACCTGGGCGCTCCGGCAGGGGCCGTCGGCCGTGTTGAAGCCCACGTACAGCATGGTGCTGGTGGGGTAGTCCACCGCAGCAAAGGAACCAGAAAAACCCAGGGCATTGGTGCCCGTCAGGTCGGTGGAGACCAGGGCAATGTCCCGGGTATCAAAGGCATGGATCAGATCGTCCGCCTCCTGAATGGCCCGCAGGGGAATGGTGTCCCGGGGCAGGGCCTTGCCTTGCCACCAGTCGGAGCGGGCTTCCAGCGCGAGGTTCTCCCCCGTGCCGGCGAGCACGTAGGGCCCCGTACCCAGGGGGACGCCTCCCGTCTCCTTGACGATGGGGATGTCCAGCAGGGCGGGCAGAGCACCGTTAGCGCGGCTCAGGGTGACGGTCACCATGCCGTTGGCGGCGGCGATGTCCGTCACGCCGGCGAAGCGGGCGGAGTAGAGGGGGCTGGTGCGGGTCAGGTTGAGGGAGACCGCGATCTCCGCGGCCGTCAGGGGGCTGCCGTCGGAGAAGGTCACCCCGCTGCGGGGGATAAAGGACCACTGGAGGCCGTCGGCCGACACGGAGGCGGAGGCGCAGAGCGCCTCCTGGGGCTGAAACTGCCCGTCCAGGGCAAACAGCCCCTCATACAGCAGGCCCCCCAGGGCCAGGTTGGTGCGGTTGGAGCCGGTGATGGGGTGGAACCCGGCCTCTGGGTAGCAGGCCAGGGCGAACTCGGCCGCCTCTGGAGAGGGGGAGACGCTGGGCGTGGGGGTGGGTGTGGGCTCCGGCTCCGGCGCCGGCCCGCAGGCGGCCAAACCCAGGCACAGGGCCGCCGTCAGCAGGGCGGCTAGAATGTTTCGCAAACGGCTCGGCCTCCTTCCTAAAGGCGCGTCGATTTTCTGCGGAAAATCTCTGCCGCTGCGCGGCAGGATACGCGCCTTCCAGAGGGAACCAGTTCCCCCTAGATACGCGCCTGCGGCGCGATACCCCCTCCGCTCTCCGAGGGAATTTTGGATTGGCGTACAACGGCAATGGAGCATCCATATTTTATAGCTGCTTATCTCACAGCGTTTTCCCCGCCCTGCGGGGAAACGAAATTGAAAATCAGTCTTTCCGGGAATTCATGTTCCGGAAAGACACCCCGACCCGCGCCACAGGGCGCGAAACCGGGGGTATCGAGCCAAGTCGCCGGCGTTTTCGCCGGCACGCAGGCTCGTATCTAGGGGTCGGAAGCGCCGGTGGCGCTTCCGATGAAGTCCAGACGGAGTCTCCTCAGACGCCATTGGATGCCCCCTAGACGATTGCGATCATCGCCGCCTGGCTCCCCCGCTCCCCGTGGGTGTAACGGTGGGACCAGTACTTCTCCGGCAGGCAGCAGGTACAGTCGGCGGAGACAGCGATGTGTTCGGGGGCCAGCCCGGCGCTCTCCAGCCGCTTGGCGTTGAGGCCCTTGAGATCCACGTGGAACTTGCCGGTGGGCAGCACCTCGATGGAGGACAGGGCGGCGGCCCCCATGGCCTCAGTCATGGCGTTGGGCACGTCCTCGTGGGTCTCGAAGCAGCACTTGGAGATGCCGGGGCCGACGGCGGCCAGGATGTCCAGCCGGTCGCAGCCGTAGCAGTCCACCATGCGCTCCACCGCCTTGGCGGCGATGCCCAGGGCGGTGCCCCGCCATCCGGCGTGGACCGCCCCCACCACCCGGCGCACCGGGTCATAGAGCAGGATGGGCAGGCAGTCGGCGGAGTAGACCGCCAGCGTCACACCGGGGATGTCGGTGACAAGGCCATCCGCCTGCCAAGGCTCCGGCTCGTCCAGGCCGATGCCCAGATCCGCCGCGGTGACGGTGCGCACCGTGTCACCGTGAACCTGGCTGGCGCAGACAATGTTCCCCATGTCCGCCCCAATGGCGGCGCAGAAGCGGCGGTAGTTCTCCCGTACCCGGTCGGGAGCGTCGCCCCGGTTCATGCCCAGGTTGAGGGTGGCGTAGATCCCCTCCGATACCCCGCCCAGGCGGGTGGAGAAGCCGTGTGCCACACCGCCGGCGGCCTCAAAGCCGTCGGCGGTGAGATACACCAGGCCATTTTTGTTGTGCTCGATAATATTCATGGATTTCCTCCATCTGGAAATCGAAATCGGTTTTTCCGGAAACTCGCGTTTCGAAAAACACCTCGACCCGCGCCGCGGGCACGAAGCCGGGGGTATCAAAACCGCTGTGCCGCAAAGCGGCACGGCGGTTTTGTATCTAGGGGCCGGAGGCGCTTCCAGTCAAACGCCAGCGAAGCCACATTCCGCTTTTGGATACCCCATAGACTGCTTTTACTCGTCCTCGTGCATGCCGCAGCACTTCTTGTACTTCTTGCCGCTGCCACAGGGGCAGGGGTCGTTGCGGCCCACCTTCTGGCCCTTCTTGACGGGCTGCTTCTTAACGGTGCCGTCGCTGCCCGCGCTCTCGCCGGTGACCTTGGCCACCCGCTCCCGCTTGACGGTGGTGGCGCCCACCTGGACCCGGGCCAGGAAGATGCGGCGGATGGTCTCGGCCTGGATGGCGGCGATCATGCTCTCAAACATCTCGTAGCCTTCCTTTTTATAGGCCACCACCGGGTCGTTCTGGCCGTAAGCCCGCAGGCCGATGCCCTGGCGCAGCTCCTGCATGGCGTCGATGTTGTCCATCCAGTACTCGTCCACCACCCGGAGCATCATCACCCGCTCCAGCTCGCGCATGAGGGGCTCGCCCAGCTCGGCCTCCTTGCGGGCGTAGATGTCGCTGGCCCGCTCCTGGAGCAGGTCGGTGAGGGCCTGGGCGTCGTACTGCTGGAGCTCCTCGTCGGTAAACTTGAACTCGTCGGGCCGCAGGAACAGACCGCGGAACTGGGCGCACACCTCCCGCCAGTTCTCGGCGTCCATGTGCTTGAGCTCACCCATGTGGGCCTGCACCTCGGTAGAAATCACGGTGGAGAGCATGGCCTGAACGGACTCCTTCAGGTTCTCCCCGTCCAGCACCTTGCGGCGCTGCTCGTAGATGACCTTACGCTGGGTGTTCATCACGTCGTCGTACTCCAGCACGGTCTTGCGGGTCTGGAAGTTGCGGGACTCCACCTGCTTCTGGGCGTTCTCAATGGCGTTGGAGAGGATCTTCGCGTCAATGGGGGTGTCCTCGTCCACGCCCAGCTTCTCCATCATGCCCATGACCCGCTCGGAGCCGAACAGGCGCATGATGTCGTCCTCCAGGGACAGGTAGAAGCGGCTCTCGCCCGGGTCGCCCTGACGGCCGGCACGGCCGCGGAGCTGGTTGTCAATGCGGCGGGACTCGTGGCGCTCGGTGCCCAGGATGAACAGGCCGCCCGCGGCCCGCACCTGGTCGGCCTCCGCCTTGATCTCGTCCTTGTATTTGGCCTCCGCCTCGGCGAACATCTTCCGGGCGTTGAGGATCTCCTCGTTGTCGGTGTCGGCGTAGCCGGTGGACTCGGCGATGAGCTCGTCGGAGAGGCCGGCCTTGCGCAGCTCGGCCTTGGCCAGGTACTCGGCGTTGCCGCCCAGCATGATATCGGTGCCGCGGCCGGCCATGTTGGTGGCCACGGTGACCGCGCCCAGCTTGCCGGCTTGGGCGACGATCTCGGCCTCCTTCTCGTGGAACTTGGCGTTGAGCACGTTGTGCTTGATGCCCCGCTTCTTGAGCATGGCGGAGAGCTCCTCCGACTTCTCGATGGAGATGGTGCCCACCAGCACGGGCTGGCCCTTCTTGTGGCACTCCTCAATCTGGTTGACAATGGCGCGGAACTTGCCCGCCTCGGTCTTGTAAACCACGTCGGGGTGATCCACGCGCTGCACCGGCTTGTTGGTGGGGATCTCCACGATATCCAGGGAGTAGATGGTGCCGAACTCCTCCTCCTCGGTCATGGCGGTGCCGGTCATGCCGGAGAGCTTGCCGTACAGGCGGAAGTAGTTCTGGAAGGTGATGGTGGCCAGGGTCTTGGACTCCCGGGCCACGGTGACGCCCTCCTTGGCCTCAATGGCCTGGTGCAGGCCCTCGGAGTACCGGCGGCCGTACATGAGGCGGCCGGTGAACTCGTCCACGATGATGACCTCGCCGTCCTTGACCACGTAGTCGATGTCCCGGCGCATCAGGCCCCGGGCCCGGATGGCCTGGTTGATGTGGTGGGACAGGGTGGTGTTTTCCGGATCGGCCAGGTTGGCCACCTGGAACTGCTGCTCGGCCTTGGCGATGCCCCGGGCGGTGAGGGTGACGGTGCGGGCCTTCTCGTCCACCACGTAGTCGGCGTCCAGATCGGGGTCCTCCTCCTCCTTGGTGTCCACGCTGGCCACCCGCTGGCCCTTGAGCTTGGCCACAAAGGCGTCCACCACGGTGTAGAGCTGGGTGGACTTGTCCCCCTGGCCGGAGATAATGAGGGGGGTGCGGGCCTCGTCGATGAGGATGGAGTCCACCTCGTCCACGATGGCGAAGGCGTGGCCCCGCTGCACCATCTCGGTGGCGTAGATGGCCATGTTGTCCCGCAGGTAGTCGAAGCCGAACTCGTTGTTGGTGCCGTAGGTGATGTCGGCGGCGTAGGAGGCCTTGCGGTCCTTGGGCTGGATGTCGTGGATCACCAGGCCCACGGTGAGGCCCAGGAAGCGGTAGACCTTGCCCATCCACTCGCTGTCGCGCTTGGCCAGTTCCGGCTGTAGAAGCATAATTCGGTCCCCTACAAAAAAAAGAATTAAAAAGAAGATTGTGTCAGTATTTTGACACAATCTTTTTTTATGTACAAAGCCCGGACTTTGTTATTGGCTCACCTGCCAAACCATAAAGAAGAGCTTTTACTCTTAAAAGTTCACCCTGTTCTTCAGATAACTTCCGGAAGTGCCCTTTATGTATCAGCCTTTCCAACGGCTTACCAAGTCCCGACAAAGGGTAAAAAAAGATCAAAGTGTTTTTAAAAAAGCTCGTTATCTTTTTAAAAAAGCTCCTTTTCTTTTTTTAAAAGGTCGTTATTTTTTTGAGAAAGCTCTTGCTCTTTTTAGAAGATGTCCTCGTCTTTTTGAAGGTGTGTCTGGGGCATTAGAACATAAACCGGCCAAAAGTGACGAAGAACTTAAAATGTATTCTCCAACGCATTTTTCTCGTTTAAATAATCTTTTACTTTATAGATATTCATTTCTTCGGTGTTGAATACGATTTGACAGATGGCTGCACTCCCCAGCAGGTAAGGTTGCAGGCTTTCGGGGGCACAAAAATTATCGATGTATGGGCCGAAGATTGCTTTGTCGTGCGTCTCCATTTTCTTTTTGTCGCCATGATAGCGAATATATGTGTGTATGTAAGGGCCGGCTAAAGAGAATTTGATTAGTTCGGGATTGATTGCCGCCGTTTTGTTGAATATGCTGTCGATATGGTATCTTATGGCAATACTGTCCAGACTCTTGATGTGTGGCTCAAT
>OGXF01000414.1_pt1 | contig 40781 bp, 47 predicted proteins | sample 1576191 | NCBI WGS metagenome assembly OGXF01 (sample SAMEA3541545, study PRJEB24748) | human gut metagenome | biome: human gut; feature: human-associated habitat; material: faeces | place: China | collected 2012
GACATGGTGGCCAACGGCGGCAAGATTGGCGAGGTGTACAACGTGGGTGGCCACACTGCCGTAACCGGCCCTGCAAGGGGCCCCCTGCCGGCCTCATCAATCCCGCAGATCAACGTATAATCTTCATATTCTTTTTCATAGGCTTTCATCGCCTCCAGTCTGGCAAGCTCCTTTTTCAGACGTTCTCCCTTTAATTCACGCGCCATTTATTTCACCCTGTCTGTGTAATCCTGTGCCTGCTCCAGACTGAGCTTTCCAAGCTTTCCGGAACGGAACTCATCTAAAAGAAGGGCAGAGGCTCTGGCAAGATCCAGCTCTCCTCCCTTCATCAGGCACGCACGGTTTTTCGCAATCCGCTCCAGCATCCGGCTTGCCTTCAGATTCTGCTCCTCTTTTGACAGTTCCTTCCAGGCACTGTTGTCTTCCGTTTCTCCCTCAGCAGCATCCCCGTAGCGCTCTGTGAGCACGCCGGGATAAATCTGCTCCAAAAGCCCGATCAACTCCCAGGCCAGCTCTTCCCGGTTTAAAATCTGGTCGTTAATGGAGCCGATCAGAGCCAGATGCAGGCCTACGGTCTGATCCTCAAATCTGGGCCACAAAATACCCGGAGTATCTAAAAGCTCCAGCGTTTTATTCAGACGGATCCACTGGTTTCCCTTTGTGACACCGGGCTTATTTCCCGTTTTGGCGCAGGCCTTTCCGGCAAAGGAATTGATAAAGGTGGACTTTCCAACATTTGGGATTCCCACTACCATCGTACGGATAGGACGGTTTAAAATCCCTCTTCTGCGGTCTCTTTCAATCTTTTCCTTACAAGCCTCCTGGATCACAGCCTGAACCTGCTTTAAGCTTCCCTTATTTCTGGCGTCAATCTTTGCCACATGGATGCCCCGTGATTCAAACAGAGCGGCCCAGGCTGCATTTTTCGCCTCGTCTGCCAGATCTGCCTTATTTAACAGAACCATCCGCGCCTTCCCGGCTGCCAGCTCGTCAATATCCGGATTCCGACTGGAAAAGGGCACTCTTGCGTCCACCAGCTCGATCACCAGATCAATGAGCTTCATATCCTCTTTCATTGCCCGTCTGGCCTTTGTCATATGGCCCGGGTACCACTGTATATTCATCGCTTATAACTCCTCGTTCTTCTCATTTTTACTGCCCGGTTTTTTCACTGTCCTCCGGGGATAAAATCAAGCTTTAACAGGGGAAGAAAACGCAGCCATACCCGGCCGAGGATCTGATTTTCCTTCACATTTCCCACATTGGAAAAACGGCTGTCCTCACTGCTGTCCCTGTTGTCTCCCAGCAGAAAGTATTCATCCTCCGACAGAAGGACCGGACTTTCTGCACGTCCGGCTAAAGAAACAAGATCCAGTCCTTCAGGGGCTTTTAAGGGGCTTCCATCAATATAAACAAGGCCATTTTTGATCTGTACCGTTTCTCCGGGAAGCCCAATGACCCTTTTTACATTTTTCCTTCCATCTTCCCGTTTAAACACTACGATGTCAAAACGCCTGGGACGCCTCACCACATAAGTGATCCGGTCCGTAAGCACCACATCGCCCCCGTCTAAAACCGGTTGCATGGAATTGCCTGAGATTTCCACCTGGCCCCCATAACCATAGACTAAAAACCAGGCGCAGGCTAAAACTACTACAATATTCACCACCCAGCTGACTGCCCTGCGAAGCCAGGCGGTATCTTCATTGATATAAAAATCCAAGTCTGTCCCCGATTCTGTTTTCAATCCGCAGCTACTAAAATGGGGACAATTTTCATTGTCCCCGTTTTGTCTGTCTTACTTATTTAACTAACTCTTTTACCTTAGCAGCCTTACCTACTCTGTCTCTTAAGTAGTTCAGTTTTGCTCTTCTTACTTTACCCTTGCGGACAACCTCAACATTGTCTACGCTTGGGGAATGTAATGGCCACGTCTTCTCTACGCCGATGCCGTTGGAGTTCTTTCTAACGGTGAAGGTCTCTCTTGCGCCGCCGTTCTGTCTCTTGATCACAACGCCCTCAAAGATCTGGATTCTCTCGCGGTTACCCTCTTTGATCTTGTTGTATACCTTTACGGTATCGCCTACGTGGAAGCTGGGTACGCTTTCCTTTAACTGTGCTGCTTCGATATTCTTGATAATTTCGTTCATTGTGTGAACCTCCTTCATTTATTGGATGTTCTTAATACTCTATGCGGTAAAACGTGTTCACTGCAATTCAGTAGCAGAGGACCATCTATTCTTTGTCACAACGGAATCAGTTTATCACAGATCCGCTTCATTTGCAACCGTTTTTTTTACATAAATATGAACCTTGTCAATCCGGTTTTTATTGACTTTTTCCACTACCAGACGGACTTCTTCTGTGTCCACCTCTTCTCCTTCTGCCGGAAGATGCTCCAGACGGTCGATCATAAAACCGCCCAGTGAATCAAAATCTTCTGATACAAGCTCCAGGCCAAGCCGGTCATTGATATCGTCCAGGTTCATGGAACCGTCTGCCAGATATTCTCCTTTGGAAATCTCCTTAAGCTCGTCTTCCTCATCTGCATCAAATTCATCCCTGATATCGCCTACGATCTCCTCCAGGATATCCTCCAGCGTGATCAGGCCTGCGGTTGCACCATACTCATCCAGAACGATCACGATATTATTTGATGTCTTTCGCATCTCGATCATGAGTTCGGAGAGTTTCTTTGACTCAAAGGTAAACAGGGGCTGGCGCAGGTAGTCGCGGACGGAAAAAGCGGCTTTGTCCTCCAAAAGGATCAGATCCTTCATGTTGATAATGCCGATGACATTGTCGGTGTTGTCCTCATAGACAGGAAGGCGGGTATAATGATCCCTGCGGAAAATTTCCATCAGTTCCTCATAGGACGCCTCCACATCTACAAAGCTCATGTCGATCCTGGGAACCATGATATCTCTGGCAACAGAATCTCCCAGATCGAACACATTGTTGATCATCTCTTTTTCTTCTGATTCGATCACACCCTTTTCGTGACCTACCTCTACGATCGTTCTCAGCTCATCTTCCGTAATACTGTCTGTCGGCTTGTTGGGATCCACGCCCAAAAGACGCAGAACCCCGCCGGAGAGCAGGTTTACAACAAAAATAACTGGTGTCAGTATGGTCATGAGAAGGCAGATTACTCTCGCAAAGCGAAGGGCGTTTTTTTCTGCCTCCAGAGTAGCTATGGTTTTTGGCGTAATCTCTCCAAAAAGCAGCACTAAAAGAGTCAACACTCCGGTAGCCGCTCCTACGGCCTGGCTTCCGAATACATCCGTTACCAGCACGGTAAGCATGGAGGACGCAGAAAGATTAACCACATTGTTTCCGATCAAAATGGCTCCCAGCATTTTGCTCTGATCCCTTCTGGCCTTTAAAACCCAGGCTGCCGCCTTATCTCCGTTGTCTGCAAGATTTCGTATACGGATCAGATTCACCGTTGTAAGGGCGGTTTCCGAAGAAGAGAAAAACGCCGAAAGCACCAGACAGACCACTACTAACACCAAACGTATGACGACCGTATCACCTGATAGATCCAAAATTCATCAACTCCTATTTCTTTTGTTTATTTTTTATTTTTACACAGGTTTCAAGGAATTTTACACTAGAAGCCCTTCCCTTGTCAATAAGCGTTAAAATTTTTACATACTTTCCTTTAAAGCCATGACCTTAAAATAGCCCTTTAATTCCTCTGCCGTGCACTGTTTTTCATTCAAAAGCTTCTTTACCAGAGCCATCTGGCGGCGCACCTGTTTTCCGGCGCTCTCTCCGCATTCCGGATCCACAAGCTTTTCAATGTATGTTTCCAGTTCCTTTAAAATGCTCTCCTGTCCCAGTTCAGACTTAAGGCTGTCCAAAAACTTCTGCTCCTTTAAAGTCAGACTGGCTTCTGCCAGAAGATCCGGACGGCGCTCAAGGGTTCGGCGGATGGATTGCTCCCGTCTCCAGGCTTCAATATTTTTATGATGGCCTGTGAGGAGAACCTCCGGCACCGGACGGCCTTCAAAGACCTCCGGGCGGGTATACTGGGGATACTCTAAAAGATTGTCATAAAAGGACTCTATTTCTGCAGAATCTCCGTTCCCCAGCACCCCTGGCACCAGTCGGGAAATGCAGTCGATCATCACCATTGCAGGAAGCTCCCCTCCGGTAAGGACAAAATCCCCAAGAGAAAGGTACTCTGCACCGATGGCCTCCAGAGCCCGCTCATCAATGCCCTCATAGTGGCCGCAGAGGAATACAAGCTCTTCCTCCTTAGACAGCTCCTCCGCAATCTTCTGGTTAAACCGCTGGCCCTGAGGGGTCATATAGATTACTCTGGGACGGCGGTTTAAGCGGCGGCACAGATCCTCATAGGCATCGCACACCGGACCGGGCTGCATTACCATGCCTGCTCCGCCGCCATAAGGCGCGTCATCCACATGGCGGTGCTTGTCCCTTGAATAAGTCCGAATGTCCACCGCCTCTGCCTGAATGGCCCCGCTTTCCATGGCCCGTCCTGTGATGCTGGTGCCAAGACCATCCATAACCATGTCAGGAAACAGGGTAAGAATATGAAAATTCATGTATATTTACTCCTTCCATCGGTTTTTCAGCTTTGTCTGAAGCCGGTACAGGGTATTTAAGGCATCAAGCGGCGTCATAGTGGAAAGCTCCAGGCCGTCCAGCTCCTTAATAATATCATCATCCTTTACCGTATCAAAGAAGGTAAGCTGCTGCAGATCCACCTCATCCGGCTTTGGAACCGCCCTGTGCTGGGTCACATTGGCATTCGCCTGAGCGATTTCCTTTGCACGGGCCGTAATATCATTTTCACTGAGCTCTCCGGCGATCTCCCTGGCGCGGCTGATGACAGAATCCGGAACCCCGGCCAGCTTTGCCACCTGGATGCCGTAGCTCTTATCTGCGCCGCCCCGGACAATCTTCCTTAAAAATACAATATCGTCTCCCTGCTCCTTTACTGCAATACAGTAATTTTTCACGCCTGCAATGGTACCCTCTAATTCCGTCAGCTCATGGTAATGGGTAGCAAAAAGCGTCTTTGCTCCCAAAAGCTTTGTGCTGCTGATGTGCTCGATCACGGCCCATGCGATCGAAAGGCCGTCAAAGGTGCTGGTGCCGCGGCCGATCTCATCCAGCACCAGAAGGCTGTTCCTTGTGGCGTTTCTAAGGATATTTGCCACCTCGGTCATCTCCACCATAAAGGTACTCTGTCCGCTTGCTAGATCATCCGAAGCGCCCACACGGGTAAAAATACGGTCGCAGATACCGATATCCGCCTCCTGAGCCGGTACAAAGCTTCCTAACTGTGCCATTAGCACGATCAGAGCCACCTGGCGCATATAGGTAGATTTTCCCGCCATGTTGGGACCGGTAATTACGGAAAGACGGTTCTTTCCATTGTCTAAAAAGGTATCATTTGCCACAAACAGATCATCCCGCATCATCTGCTCCACTACCGGATGGCGGCCGTTCTTGATGTGGATCACGCCCTTTTCATTGATAGAGGGCTTGACGTAATTGCGGCGGGTCGCCACAGAGGACAGGGAACAGAACACGTCGATTCCCGCAATGGCTCTGGCCGTCTGCTGGATCCGTACTACCTGGGAAGAAATGGAATCCCTTACCTCACAGAACAGATCGTATTCCAGGGCTGTCAGCTTTTCCTCCGCCCCCATGATCACATCCTCAAGCTGCTTTAGCTCATCTGTGGTAAAGCGCTCTGCATTCGTAAGGGTCTGCTTGCGCACAAAATAGTCCGGCACCATGTCTTTAAAAGAATTTGTCACTTCAAAATAGTAGCCGAACACCTTATTGTACTTGACCTTCAGGGTTTTAATGCCCGTCTTTTCCTTTTCACGTGCTTCTAACTCAGCTAACCAGGTCTTTCCCTCGGTTTTAGCATTGCGCAGCCGGTCGGCTTCCTCATGGAAGCCTTCCTTAATGATACCGCCGTCTCTCACAGTAATGGGCGGATCATCTACAATGGAACGGCGGATCAGATCCCAAATATCTTCCAAAGGATCCAGCTCGCTCTCAAGCTCCTTTAAAAGCCCGGTCTGAAACTCTCCAAGAAGGCGTTTGATATGAGGCAGCATTTCCAGAGAGGTCTTAAAGGCAATGAGGTCTCTGGGACTGGCCGTCTTATAGCTGATCCGTCCGATCAGGCGCTCCAGGTCATAAATGGGATTTAAATACTCTCCCAGCTCCTCCCTGGAAATATAATTCATATTCAGCTCTTCCACCGCATCCTGCCGCCGGATGATCTCATCTTTGTGGATCAGCGGCTGCTCGATATAGCTTCGCAGCAGCCTGGCGCCCATGGCTGTCTTTGTCCGGTCAAGAACCCACAAAAGAGTGCCCCTCTTCTGTTTTTCCCGCATGGTTTCCACAAGCTCCAGATTCCTTCTGGTAGAGGTGTCGATCACCATATACTGGCCGGTGCGGTAGGGGGTGAGGGAAGTAATATGCTCTAAGGTGCTCTTCTGAGTCTCATACATATATTCCATCACCGCTCCTGCTGCAATGATCCCCGTAGCATAGTCCTCTAATCCCAGCCCACTTAATGAATTTACCTTAAAGTGCTCCTTTAATACTTTTTTACAGGATTCATCCCCAAAGAAATGGCTGTCCAGAGCGGATATGATGACCTGATACCGGTTTTTCAGTTCATCCAGGTCTACCCCAGACATATAAAATGCATTGTTGCAGATGATCTCAGAGGGAGAAAATTTATTGATCTCATCAAACAGCTCCCGGTCAGAATCCACTTCTGTAACCAAAAATTCTCCCGTACTGATATCTGCGGTGGAAATACCGTAGCGGCCGTCCACATAGACAATTCCCATCAGGTAATTATTTTTCGTCTCATCCAGAGCCTGAGCGCTGGTAATGGTGCCCGGCGTTACCACCCGGATAACCTCTCTCTTTACAAGCCCTTTTGCCTGTTTTGGGTCTTCCATCTGCTCTGCAATGGCTACCTTAAAACCCTTTTGAACCAGACGGTACAGATAGGAATCCACTGCATGATAGGGAACTCCGCACATGGGGGCACGTTCCTTAAGGCCACATTCCTTTCCGGTCAGCGTAATCTCCAATGCTTTGGAAGCTGCCAGGGCATCATCGAAAAACATTTCGTAAAAATCGCCCAGACGGTAAAACAGGATACAGTCCGGATATTCTTTTTTTGTCTCCATGTAATGCTGCATCATGGGAGACAGCTGTGAAATATCAATCTCCACGATCACGCCTCCCCTGAATCCTCATGGATCCGTCCCATGTAGTAAAAGCCCCTGCTCTCTTCCAGATAAACATCTACCAGGGAACCGATCATAGACGCATCTCCCGGAAAATGTACTACGGTATTATTTGACATACGGCCCGTCATCAGCTCAGGAGAATGGTCGTTTACCTCCTCCACCAGCACCTGCTGCACCGTATGCACATCCCGTCCGCAGACCTCTGCGGAAATATCCTGTACTTCTTTTAAAAGACGGTCAAAGCGTTCCTTTACCACGTCCTCAGGCACCTGGTTTTCCATGGCCGCCGCAGGAGTTCCCGTGCGCTTGGAATAGATAAAGGTAAATGCACTGTCAAAGCGTACGTTTCTTACCACATCCAGGGTTTCCTCAAAATCCTCTTCTGTCTCTCCTGGAAAGCCCACGATAATATCCGTCGTCAGGGAAATACCCGGCACAGCGGCCTTGATCTTTTCCGCCAGAGCCAGAAACTGCTCCTTGGTATATCTTCGGTTCATCTCCTTTAAAATGCGGGAGCTCCCGGACTGAAGGGGCAGATGGAGATGGCGGCAGATCTTTTGGGACTCTGCCATTACCTGAATCAGTTCATCCGAAAGATCCTTTGGATGGGAGGTCATAAAGCGTATCCGCTCCAGTCCCGGAATCTTCTCAATCTCGCGAAGCAGCTCTGCAAAGGTCATGGGCGTCTCCAGATTTTTGCCATAGGAGTTTACATTCTGCCCCAAAAGCATTACCTCCACTACGCCGTCTGCCACCAGCCGCTTGATTTCCTTTATAATCTCCTCCGGCTTTCTGCTGCGCTCCCTGCCCCGGACATAGGGGACAATACAGTAGCTGCAGAAATTGTTGCAGCCAAACATAATATTGACGCCGGATTTAAAGGAATATTTGCGCTCCACCGGAAGATCCTCCACGATCATATCCGTGTCCTTCCATACGTCCACCACCATGGTGTGTTTTGTATGGACGCCTTCCTCCTCGTTCAGAAGCTCTTCCTGGCGTTTTTCCAGGCAGATGCTGATCAGCTCTGCCAGCTTAAAAATATTGTGGGTCCCAAAGATCAGATCCACATAGCGGTAGCTCTTTCTGATCTTTTCTACCACTTCCTTTTCCTGCATCATACAGCCGCAGAGCGCGATCATCATATGGGGATGCTTTTTCTTTCTTGCTCCAAGCTGTCCTAAACGGCCGTAAACTCTCAAATTGGCATTTTCACGAACTGTACAGGTATTATAGAGAACAAAATCCGCCTCTTCCGTGTCCGATGCCACATAGCCGATGGCTTCCAGGATCCCTAAAAGTTTCTCCGAATCTCTGGCGTTCATCTGGCAGCCAAAGGTATTGATACAGCAGGTCAGAGGACGGCCCAAACGATCCTTAAAAACCTCCAGCTGCTTCTTTGCTTTTTCCATAAAATACTGCTGGCGTTCCGGTTCACAGGCCGGAGGAGCGCCGTGCAGCGCCTCATAAGAGATGTTTGCAGATAATTCCATGTATGTTTACTCCTGTTCTGATGGTATAATGTTTCTTTTCCGGCAACGTAAGGCGGCTGGGCAGATAAGCCCAGCCGGTTCCGGTGGTAATCTCTATTTATTCCACAGGTCCGAATTGGGAAAGAGGATAATAACAGAATAATACCTTTGCTATGATCTTTTCCTTTTTTACGAACTTGTTTTCCCAGTATCTGGCATCTCTGGAATTGTTGCGGTTGTCGCCCAGCATGAAATAGCTTCCCTCAGGCACTGTGTAAGGACCGTAGGAGCCCTCCATAGGCTCAGGAAGATAAGGTTCCTCTAAGGGTGTGTCAGAGCCATTAATATAAACCTTTCCGTCTACGATCTCCACCGTTTCTCCCGGAAGGCCGATCACGCGCTTTACATAGTAAACGGATTCATCATCCGGGTAATGGAAAATCACGATATCTCCCCGCTCCGGGTCATCGGTTAAGTAGGAAAGCCTGGAGCCGATCACACGGCTTTTGGTCATAATGGTATTTTCCATAGAACCGCTGGGAACACGGCTGTTGGCAATAATGAAATTATTCAGCACAAGGGCAATGATCACAGCTGCCGCAATAATCTGGATCCAGCTGATGATCTCCTTTTTCAGATCAAAGGGCTCCTCCTCTTCTTTCTTGCGGCTTCTGCCCTTCTTTTCTTCTTCTAACATATAAATAAGTTCCTCTCTTCTCAGCTGCGGATCTGGCCGTCTCCGTAGATGATATACTTGGTTGTAGTCAGCTCCTTTAAGCCCATAGGGCCTCTGGCGTGAAGCTTCTGGGTGCTGATCCCGATCTCCGCTCCAAAACCGAATTCCTCTCCGTCGGTAAAACGGGTGGAGGCATTTACGTACACAGCTGCCGCATCCACCTCATCCAAAAACTTCTGTGCGTTAAAATAATCAGAGGTGATAATGGCCTCAGAATGACCGGTATTGTATGTATTGATATGACGAATGGCTTCATCCAGGGAATCCACCAGCTTTAAGGACAGGATGTAATCCAGATATTCCGTTCCCCAGTCCTCCGGCTCTGCCGGCTTAAAGGACGGTTCAATGGCTCTGGCTGCCTCATCCGCCCGGATCTCCACCTGCTTTTCTTCCAGTTTTTTCCTTAATAATGGAAGGAAGTCCGCTGCAATTTTTCTGTGGACCACCAATGATTCACAGGCATTGCAGACCCCGATCCTCTGGGTCTTTGCATTGAAGATAATATCCAGAGCCATATGGAAATCCGCAGACTCGTCTACAAAAATATGGCAGTTTCCTGTTCCTGTCTGGATCACAGGCACGGTACTGTTTTCCACAACCGTACGGATCAGTCCGGCTCCGCCTCTGGGGATCAGCACATCCACATACTGATTCAAGCGCATCAGTTCTCTCGTAGTTTCCCGGCAGGCATCTTCAATGAGCTGCACAGCATCCTCCGGCAGTCCCGCACGGACAAGACCGGTGCGGATCCATCTTACAATAGCCTTATTGGACTCTCCGGCATCGCTTCCACCCTTTAAGATCACAGCATTTCCGGACTTAAAGCACAGGCCGAAGGCGTCGGCTGTCACATTGGGACGCGCCTCGTAGATCATGCCGATCACGCCTAAAGGCACCCGTTTCTGGCCAATTTTTAAACCATTGGGACGAAGCTTCATGGAGATGACTTCTCCCACAGGATCCTCCAGAGAAGCGACCTTTAAAAGTCCGTCTGCCATGGATTGAACTCTGGCCGGAGTCAAACGCAGACGGTCTAAAAGTCCCTGGCTCATGCCCTTTTGCCGTGCCATCTCATAATCTGCCTCATTTGCAGCAAGGATCTCATCCTCGCCCTCAAGCAGCGCTCTGGCTGCTTCCTCCAATCCAATATTTTTTTCTCTGGAGCCCAGGCTGTTCAGTATTCTGGAAACTGCCCTGGCCTGACCGCCGATCTCATTTAATGTCATATTTCCCTCTGCGCTCCTTTTCGCTCATTCTCCGGGCTGCTACACCTCTTTGATACCGCCGTATTTCTTTCCAAGATCTGTAACAGATCCGTCCTTTTCTACGATAGAAATATTATTTAAATTATTTCTCAGGCTTCCTCTGATTGCTGCAAGATACTCCCTGCGCAGAGCCGCCTGCTCACTTTTTTCTTTCTCCGTCAGTCCTACAGACTTGGATTTATGGTAAAGTTCGTTGATCCGATCTATCTTTTTTGCGTCCATTTTCTCCTCCTGTCCTTAATACTCGTTATTTAAGTAATGCATCAGGTCAAAATCCAGATTAGTATGGGCTAAAAACAGGGTTCCTGTTTCTTTCCCTCCTACAATTTCCATTACTGCCTCTACATGGTCTCCATTGGCAATTACCATATCCGCTCCGCTGTCTGTGGCGATCCGGGCTGCTGCCAGCTTGGCAGACATACCTCCTGTGCCCACATCGCTTCCTGAGGTTCCCTTTCCCATGGAAAGAAGCTCCTTTGTGATTTCCGGCACAAAACTGATAAAGCGGGCTTCCTTATTAGTTCTGGGATCATCTGTATAAAGACCGTCAATATCCGATAAAAGGATCAGAAGATCTGCTCCGATCAAAGCAGCTACGATCGCGGAGAGGCGGTCATTGTCTCCAAAGCTGTCCACATAAGGAATCTCAGAGGTGGAAACGGTATCGTTTTCATTTACAATGGGAATCGTTCCCAGATTTAAAAGCTCCTCAAAGGTATTCTGGGCATTGTAGCGGGAAGCGTCATTTACCATGGTATCCTTTGTAAGAAGCACCTGAGCGGCTGTCTGGTTGTATTCCGCGCAGAGCTTCTGATACACCATCATCAGCCGGGCCTGCCCCACAGCGGCAAAGGCCTGTTTTTCCGCCAGGGAGTCCGGGCGCTTGTGATGGCCCAGAGCCTGCCTTCCTGCGGCAATGGCGCCGGAAGATACCAAAACCACGTCCTTTCCCTGTCCTCTTAAATCGCTTAAGGTGCGGATCAGCTTCTCTATTTTCATAAGATTTAACTCCCCTGTTTCCGGATGGGTTAGAGAGGAGGAACCAATCTTAATGACGATTCTTTTTTTATCCTTCAGGTTCTTTCGTTCCTGTGCTTCCATGATACTGCTCCTTTTTCTTCTGCTTTCAGGCGCTGAAACGCCATGTTTTTTATCTTACACCAAATTTGATAGCCCGTCAATTTTTTTATCCCTCAAGTTCTCCCGTTTTCTCCTTAAGAGGCCGGTATCTGCGGATCAGCTCTTCCGCTACCTTGATGCCATCCATGGCCGCGGAGGTGATCCCCCCTGCATAGCCTGCCCCTTCCCCACATGGAAAAAGGCCGCGAACCGCACTTTCAAGCGTTTCATCTCTGGGAATCCGAACAGGCGATGAAGTGCGGCTTTCAATTCCTGCCAGAATCGCATCCGGACAGTCAAAGCCCTTTATCATATGGCCGAAACCTTCCATAGCCTCTATAAAAGAAGCAGACAATGCCTCCGGCAAGATCCGGCGCAGGTTCGCAAACCCATACTGCCCCCTGAAAGCCGGCCGAACCTTGCCAAAGTGATCTGAAGTGCAGTCCGAGATAAAATCTCCATAAAGCTGTACCGGAATGTTTCCTCCGGCTGCCTGATACGCCTTTTCCTCCAGTTCTCTCTGGAAGTAAATTCCGCTTAGAGGATTTTTCTCATCATTGTCGTGAGAAAAATCCTCTGGGGTCACAGACACAATGATCGCGCTGTTGGCATTCTCTCCTGCCCTGTCATGGTAGCTCATACCGTTTACGGCCAGTCTTCCAGGCTCACAGGACGCATTTACCACATATCCGCCTGGGCACATGCAGAAGGAATAGACCCCTCTGCCTGCTGTAGTCTGCCGGGTCAGCTTATAACTGGCAGGTCCTAACGCGCTGCACTCCTCCATACCGTACTGGCTCATATTGATCATGGCCTGAGGATGCTGGATACGCAATCCCACGGCAAAGGCTTTCGCCTCCATAGGAACGCTGTGGCGGTAAAGTGTCTCAAACGTATCCCTGGCGCTGTGTCCTACTGCCAGTACAGCGGCATCTGTATACAGGAGTTCTTTTCCATTAATCTCCAAAGCATACAGCTTTCCATCCTTTATCCTAAAATCCGTAACCTGACTTAAAAAACGCACAATTCCGCCCAGAGATTCGATCTCCTGGCGGATGGATTTTACGATCCGGCTTAAAACATCCGTTCCAATATGAGGCTTATTCTGATAGCAGATGGAAGGGTCTGCACCGAACTGAGAAAGAATTTTAAGAACCTCTCTGTTTCGTCCAAAGGTATCCTTTACCAGCGTATTCAGCTTTCCATCTGAAAAAGTGCCTGCTCCGCCTTCACCAAACTGTACATTGGATGCTGGATTTAATACCCCATCCTTCCAGAAAGCTTCCACCCGTCTGGTTCTGGCGTCTACGTCCTCACCCCGCTCTAAAAGAATGGGGCAGTATCCTTTTCTTGCCAGCATCAGACCGCAGAACAGTCCGGCCGGACCAGTCCCGATAATAACCGGAGGGTATGCCAGAGGGGCAGTTCCACACTCCGGCAGGCAGTATGGCTTCTCATGGCTGATTGATAAATTACGGTCCTTTTTTTTTCTGACAATGGATTCTTCCCTCTTTGAGCCTCCGGATTTTAAAGTCACATCCACAATATAGCTATAAAAAATTTCCGGTTTCTTTCTGGCGTCAATGGACTCTTTTATAATATCGATTTTCAAAATATCAGCAGGAGAAATCCCCAGTATCCTTGCCGCTTTCTGCAAAAGTTTTTCTTTTTCGTACTCCAGAGGCAGCTTCAGCTGATTGATCCGTATCATATGTATTTATTTTCCTCTTTCTTTATTTTCTGTGCGGCTTCTCTATTCCGGCTGCCGACTGTCCGGCGATCCATCCGCTGGACCATGCAAACTGCAGATTATATCCGCCGCAGATCCCGTCTACATCCAGAAGCTCTCCGGCCAGATAAAGCCCCGTCCTTATTCTGGACTCCATGGTATCCGGATCCACCTCTCTTGTATCAACTCCTCCGCAGCACACCTGAGCATTGGAAAATGGATTTACGGACATAACAATGGCCTCATAGCTTTTAAGCTGATACAGGATCCGTTCCAGCTGGCGGTTTCCAAGACGTTCACAGAGAGCAGATGGATCGATACCGGACAGTTTGATCAGCACCTGCGCAAGTTTTCTGTTTAACATTCCCGTAAAAAGCTCTCCCACTGGCTTTTCCTTCAGCATGACTGCCCGTTTTTTAAGAAGACGGAACGCCTCATCTTCCTTCCAGGATGGCATAAAGTCAATACTGGCTCTTACTCTGGAACCCTTGTCCAATGCCCTTGAAGCGTAACGGCTGATCTGAAATACCGGAATCCCGGACAGGCCGTAATCGGTCAGCTGCAGCTCCCCTTTATCCTCTGCCATGCATATACCGTCCGCCAGAAGACGGATCCTGGCCTCTGTGCGGATTCCTGCCAGCTGTTTATAAAGCGTTCCCTGGCACCGAAGCTGCACCAGCGCCGGAAGAGGCTTAATTACCTTATGGCCTAAAGCTTTCGCAAGTTCATAACCGCTTCCGTCCGAACCGGTAGAAGGAGCGGCCTTGCTTCCTGCCGCCAGAATCAGGGTATCTGTATGAAGCGTTCCCTGGCTGCTCCGGATCAGAAATCCCCCGTCCCTCTGGGGCTTTATGACAGATACCTGACAGGAAAGAAGCACCCTGATCCCAAGCCGCTCCGTCTCCCACCGAAGGACATCAAGAACAGACGCTGCCTGATCGGAATTAGGATACACATATCCGTTCCTGTCTTTTGGCACGATTCCCAGATACTTAAAAAACTCCAGCGTTTCCTCCACGCCAAAGCCCTGAATTACCTTCATGGGAAAATCCTTCTGGCTGCAGCGGTAGCATTCCGGCTCCATCCTGTAGTTCGTCAGATTGCATCTTCCGTTCCCGGTAGAAAGGATTTTCTTTCCAACCCGGTCCATATGTTCGATTAGAGTCACCTGCGCTCCCGCTCTTGCAGCCGAAATTGCTGCCATCAGCCCGGAAGCCCCTCCTCCTATAATTCCAACTGTTCTGTTTTTCATCTGTTTTGTTTTACTCCTGACTGCAACAGGGGCGGCAGATTCCGCCCGCTGAAACATTTTCTTTTAACTTGTATACGATTCCAGATAATGGTATACATCCATCATAGAGGGAAACCAGATTCCCTCCATCAGCCGCGCTCTCTCCCTTTCCGGAAAATCAGTGACCGGAATATGGGTATACAGACAGATAGTGCTTTTATCGCTGCAGAATACCAGTAAAAATCCTGCCTCAGATACCAGAAAGTATTCCTCCTTCGGCTCTTCCTGTGTCATTTTTGCTGCCGGAAGAACCCCGCTCTGATTTACAGCCTCCCGTCCCTCCATATCCCGCACCGTCTCTGTTTCCAGTATGGTATTGGGAATCGGCTCTTCCTGACGGATGCGGTATCTGGTAAGCCCGTAGATAAGAACCAGACACAAAAAAGCGGTTCCCAAAAACAGCAGCGCATAGCAATACATTCGTTTCATGATCCTGACCTCCTGTAAAGCTAGTATCTGCGTTCTGCTGATTTTTAAACACACCTGTCCAGCTCGAAAATCTCTTTCTTTCTACATCAGGCGTACCCGTTTGCACAGGCGTACCAGACGGGTTCCCATAGGCATCTCCTTAAGTTCCTTTTCATCTATTGCCTTAAGCTTCACGAGAAGCACCCCATATACAGCCATAGAAACAGCCACCGGGGGAAATACCAGCACAGCCATTCCCAAACGGCCTCCGCTTAAAAGGGCCGGGCATAAAAAAACAAGTCCTTTATATATGCTCCAGGCGGCTGCTCCCATGAGCAGAGAACAGACAAAAGGAAGGATCACGGTCTTTTTGTATTCCTGGCGATATCCCGCATATCTGGCAATGCTGCGTCCATTTAACAGACACATCATAAATGCAAAAAGGATATTGGCAAATACCACGCTGAAAATCCCCATATGGAATATCATAAGGAACACCTCTACCAATATAATATGAACTGCCAGAGACAAAAACGCATGGCGCACCGGCACATCCAGCTGGTTTAAGCCCTGAAGCACCGCATTCGTCACCGTAGAAAGTGAAAAAAACACCACGGCCAATGCTCCTGCCATGGTAAGCCGGATCAGCAGACTGTTATCCTCTCCTGCAAACAAAAGATTGCTCACCGGCTCTGCCAGCACACCGATCCCCACAGCCGCCGGAATGGCGATCAGCATGGAAAAACGCACGGCAGCAGCGATCTTCTGATTCGTTTCCTCCTGATTTCCGCTGGATACGGCCCGCGTCAGGGATGGGATCAAAGAAGAGGAAAGCGCATTTGAAACCGCCACCGGAATATTAAAAAGAAGCTGGTATTGGCCCAGCGCCCCCCAGAATACTGCAATCTCCTCACCGGTATAACCCAGACGGTCCATCCCCTGTCCGAACAGGAAGTTGTCCACCACATTGGAACAGTTATAGACTGCGCTGCTTACAATGATCGGAAGAACTGTGATCGTCAGCACATACATAAGACGGCCGTAGCTTTCCGCCTTTGCCCTGCCTGAGCCATCCGCGGTGTGCACCGGAACCGTTTCCTCTCCCAGTACTTCCCGCCCTTTTGAAAGAGTCAGCATCACAAAAAAAATAAGGGCCGTAGCTGCTCCTGCTCCTGTTCCTATAGTTCCTCCTGCCGCTCCTAACGCATAGGAATAATTCTGCGCCCCTCTCGCTGCATTCATAGCTGCTCCTGTCTGAAACAAAAGGCCGGCGGCCACTACGCTTACCACTGCATTGACAATCTGTTCCAGAATCTGAGACACCGCCGTTGGCACCATGGTGCCTGTTCCCTGAAAATAACCTCTTAAAACTCCCAGATAGGCCATGATCCAGATCGTCGGCGCCAGGGTTTTTAAGGCATAGCTGGAAAAAGGCGTTTTCATCAGCCCTGCAAATAAATCTGCTCCAAACCACAGTGCACAGCCTGCAATTCCGCCCGCAATGGTGGCATACAAAAGACCCGCCCGCAGGATCCTGCGGCAGTTCTCATACTCTCCCCTTGCAAGGCGTGAAGAAATCATCTTGGAAATAGCCACCGGCATACTGTAGGAAGAAAGGATAAGCAGAATATTGTATACATTATACGCTGAGGTATAATATCCATTTCCCTGCTTTCCAATAATATCATTTAAGGGCATACGGTAAAGCATCCCGATGATCCGCACCAGGATGCCTGCCATAGCCAGAATACTGCCCTGAACCACAAAATCTGCAGCTCTTTTGGCTCCCTTTTTATTCATTGTTTTCATCTGTTTTTTGCTCCTTTTTCGTATCTCACTTAAGCACGATCCGATCAAAGTCCCTGGTATCTGTGATAGAGACCGTCAGAAGCGTCATAGATAAAACAGGCACATTCCTGCTTTCTGCATCAGCGGGTATACCCCCTGGTTTCCAGGATCGCTCTCTGGCGTTCCTCCATCAGCAGACGTTCCTCTTCCTCCATATGATCGTAACCGCAGAGGTGAAGCATGCTGTGAGCCACTAAAAATGCCAGCTCCCTGGTCTGGGAATGGCCGTACTTTTCAGCCTGCTCTTCTACCTTCTCTACGGAGATCACAATATCTCCCAGCATCAGTTCTCCTGTCTCCGGATTAAAATAATCCTCCACCGCATCCTCTACATGGTCAAAATCTGAAGGAGCCTCATAGTCTACCATAGGAAAGGACAGCACATCCGTAGCCGAATCAATCTGCCTGTGATCCCGGTTGATCTCCCGGATGGTCTCATTATCCGTAAGGATTACATTTACCTCTGCCTCATAAGGGCATTTTTCATAGTCCAGTGACGCTTCCACCACATCCTTTATAATGGTTTCATAGGGAAGCTCCAGCTTCTTTTCTGCCTCATATTCAATGGAAATGGTCATCGTATTTACCTTCCTTTATCTCTGGGAGTCCTCTTTTTAGGCTCCGCTTTCTTCTCATAGTCATCATAAGCCTGTACAATCTTCTGAACCAGCGGATGGCGCACCACATCCGAACTGGTAAGATAGCAAAAGCCGATGTCATCAATGCGTTTTAATACTTTTAAGGCCGTATCCAGTCCGGACACAGCTCCTGACGGCAGATCCTTCTGGGTCTGATCACCTGTGATAATAACCTTGGAGCCGAAGCCGATACGGGTCAGGAACATTTTCATCTGGGCCGGAGTGGTATTTTGGGCTTCATCCAGGATAATATAGGCATTATCCAGGGTGCGTCCTCTCATATAAGCTAATGGCGCCACCTCAATCAGCCCCTTTTCTGAATTGTGCAGATAACTCTCCGCTCCCATAATCTGATACAGAGCATCATAAAGAGGCCTCAGATAGGGATCGATCTTGCTCTGAAGATCTCCCGGCAAAAATCCCAGCTTCTCCCCCGCCTCAATCGCCGGACGTGTAAGGATGATCCGCCCAACCTCTCCGTTTTTAAAGGCCTGGATCGCCATAGCCATAGCAAGATACGTCTTTCCCGTTCCCGCCGGGCCGATTCCAAAGACGATCATCTTTTTGCGTATGGCATCCACGTAATGCTTCTGTCCAAGCGTTTTGGGCTTTACCGGCTTTCCCGTAATGGTTCGGCAGATGATATCCTTATCAATCTCCAAAATCTGTCCGTCTTCTTCTGTAAATGATAATGACAGAGCGTAATCTACATTCTGCTCTGTAATGGCATTTTGACGCATGGAAAGCTGGATCAGATTGTTAAATACACTTCTCGCCTGGGATACCGCCTTTTCCGGCCCGATGATCTTAATCTCGCCGTTCCTTGCGATCATCGTCACATGAAGGGTGCGCTCTATTTTCTTTAAGTACGCATCGAACTGACCGCAGACATTCTGTTCATGTTCTGCGGGAATATCGATCATTGTTTCAATTACACTCATTCGGTCTTCACTCCTCTGACTCTTTAGAGATTTCCTCCACCGGCCGGCATTGACTGATAGGCCCTAACGCCACCATCTCCCCCTTGATCCGGTATCCGGATACACTCTTTTCTATTCTATCATTATTTTCAAGAATTTGTACCCCCTTTTCCTCTAATTTTTCCGCTTCCTCCTTTTCTTTTCGTTCAGCCAGAAGAGCCAACTCCTGTTTCGTATAGGCTTTTTCATAGGAAATCATCCGTTTTCCCTCTATCACTCCCAGATAAAGCGGAAGACAGTAATCAGAAAACAGTACTGCCTGGTGCTCCTCCATATAATAATCCCACTCCTCTTTTTTCCCTAAAGCAGGAAAAAGCGCAGCAGCAGACCATGGGCCCGCCTTTACGTAAATCCCCTTTCTCGTCTGTCCGGTGGGAATCCGCAGCATTCTTGAAAATGGGATCTCTTTTTCATACTCAATCACTGTTTCCGCTTCGATATCTGCATCTGCCCGAACCAGATGGGATGTTATCTCATCTCCGTTATCTCCCGTAACAGGAACACGGCCGCTGACTAATATCTGTCCTTTCTCTACCGTATCTCCTACAGATACCTGAGCAATACCGCTTCTGACTACCATAGAGCGAATCACTCCGGACGTCCCTGCCACCAGATCACAGGGTGTTTCATCTATCTGGGGCACAGCGGATAAAACCTGATTTTCCCTGATCTTTACTACCAGACGGGTTCCTGTCACACTGGCCGATACCCAGGTAACCTCTGGAAGATCCGTTCGTATAAATGTCTCCACTTCCTCACAGTTTATCTTCTTCTTTAAAATACCGCAATGCAGATCCATCTTTTCCAGACAGATCCTGAGATTATCCTCTGTGTACCTGTAATTCCCTTCAAATTCAATATCCCAGATAAAAAGAGTCATACCATACAACAGTATGAAAAAAGTTCCCAGTCCGGCTGCATAATACCAGCGTTTCCTGTTTCTGAAAATAAAAAAAGGAAAACCGAAGCGCCCTGTGATCCTTAAGCGGACACCGGATTTTCTCACAAGAGGCTTTACCCTCCTGACATCCGCCACAGTCATATATGCTTCGTATTCTCCCTTATCACGGCAGACGATGTTCCAGATTTTAAACCCTCTTGCACTGCAAAGATTCAAAAAACGTTCCGGCGAGCCGTCTTTTAAACAGATCCGTACATATCCCTTTATGCTGCGAAACAGCCACAAAAGCAAAGGCTCTCCCTCCTTTTATATGTTTCCTACAGGAGCGGTTCAAATTCCATCGATTGGATCTGACCGCATACCCCCATTGCATCCTGATTGTAATACCGGATCCTCAGTTCCCGGCCGTGGAGAGTTACACGGCAGTTTCTTGCCTGGATCCTCACCAAAGTATCTGTATACATAAGGATGCTTCTGTAATTTTCAATACAAACTTCGTGAAAACCGGTAAAACGAACCAGTACATCTCCCAAAACCACATCCTTGGGAAGCCCCAGAGCCGTTGCTGCCATGCGCTTTTTTTCTTCATTCATGCTCTGTTCTCCCTCCTGATCGTTCACTGTAACAGTATATGGCTTTCAGCATCCGAAAATACCTCCGGCAGCCCTTTGCACACCAGGCAGCAGCACAGCATACACTGTAATGAACAATCAACCGGGAGGTATCCATGAATAACCATCCCATTTACCCATACCCTGACACCCTGGTAAGCGCTGCTGAAACCCGTCAGGAACATACACCTGTAACGCCTCTGCCAAATCCCGGCGAGGGAGGCCCGGTTTATGACGGCTCAGAACCAGCCATTCCCCTGCCAAATCCCGGCGAGGGAGGCCCGGTCTTTGATGGCGCAGAGCCTGTTATCCCTTTGCCAAATCCCGGAGAAGGAGGACCGGTCTTTGACGGACCGGGCTGGAATACCAATGGTCATTTCCATACCCATTTCCACCCTCCTGTATTCCGTCCCATCTTTCCTGCTTTCGGCTCCTCCATTACCGTAATTCCCGGCATCAGCTTCCCCTGCTACAACTGTACTGCTTCCGGCAATTTCGGACGGGTGCGGGTACTTAACGCCTCAACCGGATATCAGCCCTTTAATGTATCCCTGGGCGGCTGGATGATCGCAGGACAGCTGGCCAACGGAGATATCACCAGTTACGTTCAGGCAGCCTCCGGACGGCGCACCATGACCATTTCTGGTGCCAACGGATATGTTTATATCCAAAAATCTATTACCATCCGTCCCGGAGCCTCTATGACGGTTGCCATTATCAACACTGCTTCCGGACTGGATCTCAAGGAAATCTCCGATGCTTCCTGCAGCGCACCATCCGGTTCCGCCTGCCTCAGGACCTGCAATCTGTCCCTGAATCTGGGACCCTTTGACGTGACCCTTGAAAACAGCAGCGGCTCTTATACACCATTTACGAATGTTGCTTATAAAAATGTGACCTCATATGCTACCGTTTATCCCAACTGGTACCAAATCTATATCTCCCGTACCGGTTCCTTCCCCGGAAATGCGATAGCCGCTGCTTCTGCCACCCTGGAAGCCAATGTTTCCTATACGCTTTATCTTTTCAATGCTCCTACAGCTACAGAAGGCCTGCGGGCTATGATCGTATCAAACTGACCGCTGAAAGGGCTGCCGCACTTAAATTGGTGTGCAGCCCATACTCCTTTTAATCACCGTAATACCGCCGGCAGCTGATGATAAAAAAGACCTCCTTTTGTCTGTCAATTACGATAAACAAAAAGAGGTCTTTGCACACCCATCTCGAAGGGTTTAAAAATTTGCCCGTATATCATCACTGATACGGATTTTATGCAATCTCTTATGCATTTTCTTGAATCCCTTACCCTAAAAGCTGGATTTTAAGCCTTTTTCAGGAAATAAGTCATTCGCATAATTATTCATCCCAGTTGTGGTACACCGCCTGAACGTCATCATCCTCATCAAGCAGATCCAGAATACGGTTCATCTTCTTAATGGAATCCTCATCTGTAAGCTCTACCCAAGTCTGAGGGATCATTGTTACATCGGCTTCCATCATGGGGATATTCTGAGCCTCCAGCGCCTCACGGACAGCAGAAAAATCATCCGGGGCTGTAATCACCTCATAACTGTCCTCCTCTTCGGAAAAATCCTCTGCGCCTGCATCCAGAGCAATCATCATCAATTCATCTGGATCCATCTCACATTCTTCCTTATCAATAATGATCTGACCCTTTTTATCAAACATATAGGACACGCTTCCAGGAGTACCTACATTTCCGCTTCCCTTTGTAAAAGCACTTCTTACATTTGCTGCTGTACGATTTTTATTGTCGGTCAGAGTATCTACGATAATTGCAACGCCATTGGGACCATAGCCCTCATAGGTCAGAGTTTCATAGTTTACAGAGTTGGCATCACCGGCAGCCTTTTTGATACCGCGGTCAATGGTATCATTTGGCATATTGTTTGCCTTTGCCTTTGCAATTACATCACGCAGCTTACTGTTATTGGCAGGATCAGGACCGCCTTCCTTTACAGCAACCGCAATTTCACGGCCGATAACTGTAAAGATTTTTCCCTTTGCAGCATCATTGCGCTCCTTTTTATGCTTAATGTTGGCAAATTTTGAATGTCCTGACATTGGTATAACACCCTTTCTTTTATCTTCTTTTTCAGTACTGATATCTTTTCTATCCTATCACGATTCATTTCATCTTGCAAGCAGAAAATTGTGCTCAGATTTTCAATTTCATTCCTCTTTCGTTCTGGCTTTCCTGCAGTCATTGATTTCACTGATCAAAATCAGAATTTCAGATATGAAGATACAGAACAGCCCTGCTCTAATGAGTGTTTTTCCTTCCCCATCGCCCTTTTCCTTTGCCTCCGCAGCAAAGTTTCCAAGCACTCCCATAAGTCCAATATTGGCCAGATGCTGAAAATTTCTTTTAATTTCTCTGTTGTCTCTGTGAATTTGCTGTAGTAATTCTTTGTTTGTCATATCTATCATCTTTCTTTTTTAACCTCTGATCCAATTACTCCTCTAAAATAACCTCACAGATATCTCCAATATCACAATGAAATACCTCACAGATTCGCATCAGCACCCCAAGAGAAACCGGTTCATTTTTATTTAATTTTGTTGCCGCATACGGCGAAAATTCCGCAACTCTCATTAAATCGGATCGTTTCATTTGATTATCTGCCATCAATTTTTGAAGCTTATTATAACTTATCCTCATCTACTGTACCCCTTTTTCATTTTTTGTCCCAATACCAAGCCAAAATAGCATATTTAACATTGTATATAGAAATTGTTAAATTTTCAATGAATATAGCCGATTTATTTCACTTTTTACCATAATATCCGCTGCTATCCGTAAAATGGATAACTCGGGACACAGGCTCTAAGCCCGGCCTTCTTGTCCACACCTCAAAGCGCTAATCCATGCGCTTTTTCCCTTCAGATACCCCATAAAACTCAATATACTTATATCGGCGGGATGCTCACTAACATATGGACATGAGCCAACATCAGCTGCCCTTCTATTATCTCCCCCACCTATACCTACTTTTTCAGTCCTCTCCTTGGAAAAAGGGGGTGAGAAAATGAACTATTTTGTTAAAACAATGGCAGGAAGTTTCAGTATTGTAGTTCTTTTTCAGATATACAGACAAGAAAATCGGGAAAAACTATGGACGAAGTCGTACAACTGTAAACGATTGGAAACTAGCGGCACTGAAACAGTTAAGAAAAGAATGGGCGAGGTTGGAACATGAAGAACAAAAATCGAATACCTTTTGAAATCATTGAAAATGTGGTCGAAGGAGAACCGGAAGCAACATACAATGTCATATGTCATTACAGGAATTAGCAATAGCGTTAAGCCGTAAACTTGATTTTACGAAGGTATTATCAGCTAAAGTTAGAGCATTAGCAGAAGAGGGCGATTATAATAAATCTATTTTAAGTTTATGAAAATATGGAAAGTTTCACTTGCAATTCTATAACCAAGGAGCCAATTTCTCTGTATAAGCGTTGTATTGACCGTCCGATATGCAACTTTTTGTAAGGACTCAGTAATCCCACACATATCTTTTAAGATGTCATCGGTTTTAACAAAATTATCCATAAAACTATTTTGACTGATTTTTTCTAAGTTATTGTCCATAGCCATCGCTTCTTGAAATTTTCTAACTACTTCTTGAATTTATATTTTCCTTTTCCATGACCGGATACTGATTCAATAATATCTGCCTGCACCAAATTGGAAAGAAGTTTTGAAACACCTGAAGCTTTCAACTCAAGAACTTCCATAGCTGCACTTCTTCCAAACACCTCATCAAAACCAAACTTCTCAAAAAGTCTCTGAATATGAACTGTCGTTTTTACTGAGAAATCGCTACCCCTTTCGGAAAGTACACTTTCAACATCCACTTTTTTGTCTTGAATGTCCACTTTTTCTTCATTCAAACGTCCACTTATGTGAAGATTTCGATTATGAAGCCCATTTTTCTCGTTCAATAACAGATTTCTGAGAAACGCTTCCAGATACTCTGTTGTTTCGTAAATACCTTTTTGCAGGTTCGTATAGTTTGCACAGACAAGTGCATTTCTGAAATACCACGCATTTTCCGCAAAAATATCATTGGTTGCAGAGAACCCAAGTGTCCCTAAATACTTGATGAAGAACACTGCCGTTGTTCTTGTATTGCCTTCCCCGAAGATATGGATTTGTCATAGCCTTGAAATGAATACCGCAAGATTATGCTATTCTGAAAGCATTTTACAGAACTCTGCTGGCTCTATACAGGGTGTTCCGCTGCTCTTAAAGTCTGCACAGTTCCTTGTAACAATATAATCCGCCTGAAATGCAGCCGCACACTCCTTTTGCAGACAATCCTCAAAATCTGAAAATGTTTCATCTGCCAGGGCATTGAGAATCTTTGCCTTGTCGATTTCTTCAACCTCAAATAATTCGCATATGCTTAACAACAGTTTACGTCTTTACGCAACACTAAACACTTTACGCAAAATAAAGAACATATTTGAAATGGAATGTGCCGCAATACATCCTGATACCCGTCTCTGCTTACAGGCAACGACGATCTGCTCTGCGGCCCGATCATAGGGACTGCGGCAAAGCAGATAATCAAGAAGAACATTTGTATCAACCAAAATTCGCAGTCCCATATTTCTCCTCTCTGTAACTAGCTAATTCTCTTTCATAATCTATCTGCGGTGCTTTCCGTCTGAGATTCTCTAACTGCTCAAATGCCTATTCTCTTACTTTTTCTGATTCTGAGCCATAAAGACCAGTCACACCTTCCATAATCTGAATGATAAAATACAGCTTATCTTCCGGCATCCGTTCCAGTAAATCCATCGCATCTTTTCTCAGTGCTGTCATTACTTATCACTTCTTCCATTCTAATAGATGATCCTCTTGTTACCTTTATTATACCCATTCTATCGGGCTTTGTATAGAAATATTTTTCAACATGCTCTGTCACGCTCTCCATTTTGCCGTATATTCATCAAACACTCCTATTTCTCTGATTCGTTTTTCGGCGATGTTACCGAACAATAGCACTTACCTTCATCTCTCCGGTAACAAACCATAGTTTCAATTCTTTTTTGACCATAACACAAAAGGACATCTTCCTAAAATTTCTTTTAGAAAAATGTCCTTCTTAGTACAAAATATTTACATCGCTTATTAAAACCCGTTAAGCCACTTTAAAATGTCGCACCGCTGTCGTACGCTGCTCAAAAAGCACGCTTTTTCTCTAAGCCTTAGTACAGCTTCGCCCCCGCGGGAATGCTGTCATCCAGCATTAAAAGATTCAATCCTTCCTGTCCATCATATTCATACACTGCACTAATCAGCATACCGCAGGAATCAATGCCCATCATCTTACGGTGAGGCAGATTGGTGATGGCTACACAGGTCTTGCCTACCAGCTCTTCCGGTTCATAATACTCATGAATTCCGCTTAAAATCGTGCGGTCTGTACCAGTTCCGTCATCCAGAGTGAACTGCAGCAGCTTCTTTGACTTCTTTACTGCCTCGCAGGCCTTTACCTTAACGACACGGAAGTCAGACTTGCTGAAGGTCTCAAAGTCTACGTCATCTGCAAACAGAGGCTCGATCTTTACCTTAGAAAGGTCAAGCTGTACACTTGGTGCGGACACGCTTACAGCCGCAGCCGGTGCTTCCGCTGCAGCAGAAGAAGCTTTCTCTGCCTTGTTCTCGCCCTTCTTTGCGTCTAATGACTTCATTGTCGGGAGCTTGCAGCGAGATTTTATATATATCTATTTGCCTCTACGCTTCTCTATTCTTCAAGCTTCTAATAATCTACATTTTTATATAACTCTACAACTTTTATTACAAGTTACCACCAATTTGGTGTAAAAGTGGTGCAGTTGTTGGTGTGCGTCCCTTATTATGAAATTTTAATCTTACCGCATAAATCTTCAAATGATTTAACTTTCGCCTCTTTTGTTGCTTCCGCATAAATTTCCATCGTTGTTGCGATATCTTTATGTCCCATAATTTCCTGAATTACTTTTAGATTTGTTTCATTCTCACAATACCTTGTAGCAAATGTATGTCGCAAATTATGGCAAGAAAAGTTAGGCAGTAAAACTGGTGCTCTACGTTCTCTCTCTGCTCTTTCTATTTCTTCTTCATTATATGCCAGAGTTATACGTTTGATTGTTCTATTGATTGTCTGAGGATTATGTGCAAAACCATTTCTGTTCAAGAAAATAAAATCTGTATATCCATCAATTGATGCCTGACAAATTAATCCTACTTCCTCTTGATACTTTTTCTCATTCAAAAGTGCCTGTTTTACTTCTGGCAACATTGGAATAATTCGGTATCCTGCAGTAGTTTTTGGTGATGTTACTGAAAAATAGCACTTGCCTTTATCTCTCTGGTAGTACACCATATTGTGATTAATTTCAATATAATTCTCATCCATATGAACATCTTCCCAACGTAACCCAACCACCTCTGATACACGACATCCTGTTCCCAAGAAGAATGTAAACAATGGAAGCCAATGTTTATATTTTTCGCTTTTATTTATATAGGAAACGAAAGCTTCTTGCTGCGGAATTGTAAGAGCATGACGTTTAGGTGTTTCAAAGTTATGTGATCGCTTCACATCTCCTAAAACTAAGTCGCTAGGATTTATCCTAATATAACCATCTTCAACCGCTAATATAAATACTTGATGAAGCACCGTATGAATACTCTCCAATGTTGCAACTGACATTTTCTTAGAATCCACAATGCCATTATAGTATCTTCTCACATCTGATTTTCGGATTTCCTTTATCTTTCTGTTTCCAAAATCATTCATAACAAAATGCTCATACATATAAATATAATTATTGCGAGTAGTTTGCTTTAATCCCACCTTATCATTTTTCCACATTTTATAGACATCATTCAATGTAATGTTCGAGCTTCCTTGTTGGATCCCATCCCGCAGATCATTCTGAATTTCTTTTTCTTTTTCACGCAAGCCTTCTAATGTAGAACAATATACCGCATGTCTTTTTTTATCTCCACCAATCCAGCGATACATATAAAGTCCATCATTTTTTCGATAGGTTTCTCCGTCTTTCAACACTCTCCCTTTATGATCTTTTCTTTTTTGCATTCTTTTCTCCTTTTCTATACAAAGAAAAGGACTCTGCAAACTTATTATAACGCTTGCAAAGTCCCTTTTCTACGCCTAATCATTTATTTTTTTACACCAATAATTTATATAGAATATGCTGTTTCCGTATATTCATCTAATTTTTTACGTTTAATCAATCGCTTTGTTCCATTCCATAAAACAAACTGGCAATTCTTCTCATCCGTCATTTTGCGGAGCTTGTTAATTCCGATACCAGAATATGCAGCTGCTTCCTCAAGAGTTAAATTACTCTTTTCCCAAATAGGAACTTCTTTTACCATAGGCATCTCCTCCTTCCTTTTTTATAGACTTATTTTTCCTAATTTCCCCGACAGAGAGAGGAACTTGTTTTTCAGGTGCTTTTATCTCATCAAGCTCCTGGCAACAAACTATTTCAAAACTTTTTATTTCTTTCATACCGAAAATCAATACATTATCTTCTTTCTTATTTTATTTTTTAATGTTCTTTGTTGCCATCTTAAAAAACAGTATAAATAACCAGTAAAATCAACATTTTCATATGTCATCAAAACTGGCAACAAAGTTCGTTTTTTGAATAAAACAGCTGTATTATCAGGAAGATTTCCTCTCTCTTGTCGGGCTAATGGAACGGAAGTTCCATTTGTTCTGTTGCCGAAAGTTCTCTAAATCCATCTCCGCCAATTTCGTTGCCGCCCTCTATCTCTTCACTTTTTCGAGTCCAACAGCGTTGTCTTCCATACCCTTCTGAGGTAAATCTATGATAACCACCTCGCTTCCATCCAATAATCTGAGTATCCATGATTTGACAAATTTCATTCGTCTCATACTTCTTAGGCTCACGATCTCCGTGATTAAAAGCCTCACTCCAAATCTGAATAGAACATACATAATTTCCTTTATAATTATCAAGCCACCCCTGGATTGTTCCTGCCAAAGTATCCTCTTGCATAAACTGTTTCCGGTACTCATCAATTTCCTTTTGCATTTCTTTTGTGAATTTCAGAAGATTACCTTTGTTTTCTTCACTGTGATAAATAATCATTGCTTCTGCCCACAATTGATTAAAATATGCTCTAGCTTCTTCTTCATCATCTAAAATATGTTTCTCTGCTTTTGAAGCATCAATCATGATTGGAAGAAACCTTCTTGCACCAGTTCTATCAAACGGAATAAACTGATAGGTATTCGTAGATCCAGCGAATACGCATTGCCTTTTTCGATCTTTTTCAAAACGTGCATAAGCCGTTCTATATGTATCCTTTTGTCGGCTCAAAAATGATTTTATTTCTTCGTTACTTTTTGCACTGATAGCAGCAATCATTTCAGACATTTCTATAATCCAATGTCCTCTAATTGATTCAAATACCTTCTTATCACCCAAATCTCTTAAATCATCCGAAAACCAATTATCTTTCAAGCATAAAAAACGAAAGAACGTGGATTTTCCTGCGCCTTGTTGTCCCACAAGACAAAGCATTTCATCCGCTTTTATTCCCGGATAAAACACTCGCAATAAAGCCTCCATCATAAAGTGTTTTAATACTTCATATACATAGTCTGAATCATCTGCCCCCATATATTTTTTCAGCACATATCGTATTCGTTCTTCTCCATCCCATTTTAATGTTTCTAGGTATTCGCAAATCGGGTGATACGCTCTGTTTGCAGCTTCAATTTGCAATGCCTTATACAAATTTTTTTCATTTCCTAATCCATAGTACACTTCAAAATATAGATAAAACTGATCAATCGCATTGTCGGTCAGAATCTCCCAATCTTCATCCCACCAAAGTTTCCTCGATATATCGACTCTTTCAGACAACCGATTATATCGAAGACAACCTTTAATCAATGGATCATCTCGAAAAATCATCATATAATTTTGAACCGTTCCTTTGATATCTCCCTTTTCATTTTTCAGTAAACATTCCTTAATTTGTCTGATTGCATTTAGATCTGCCATCTCACCCATCCGTTTCAAAGTATCCTTCTTTTTATTTTCATCCATTTTTTCTGCATCTTCTCTCAATCTTTTCAACCTCCTTCTTAATCATTTCAACAACTTGCTCTTTTTCTTCCTCTTCTCCGAATAATAAAAGATCTAAGTAATATTCAACAATGGTCAGATATTTCAACGCCTCTACAAATTTTTCATCCCACTCTTCTTCCGGCGATTTAGGTGCAAATTCTTTTTTCCATTTTTGCAACAATATACGGTAATCCAACATCGCACGAACACATTCTATATACTCTTGTTCTTCTGATTTCACTAAATTTTTTTCTGGTTTGCTCTTCAAAATCTTCCTTGGTTTTTTTATTTTTCTTCTGTCTACTCTAGATATTTGAATTCCGAAATCATCTGCTAATTTTAATGCAGCCTCTTTTAAGGAAAGTCCAAAAAGCTGTGCTGTGAAATCTATCACATCACCAGTCACTCCACAACCAAAACAATAATATCTTCTATCTACTTTCATGCTTGGTGTTTTGTCATTATGAAAAATACAACTAATCAGCCCTGATTTTGTTATCTTAAATCCATATAACTCAGCCGCCTGCCGAACTGTTACATTTTCTTTCACTTCATCAAATAATCCCATAATCCCTCCAATCAAAAAAGAGCACTCTGTTTATTCCAACGGAATTCCCAAAATGCTCTTATCGCTCATTATCTAATGAGGACTCTTTATTCAATTTTCCAGTTTCTCCATTTCTTGTTATACTTGCTTTCTTCTCAGATAATTTTTTTAATATAGATGGTTTTACTTCTTTTTTTATTTCTTGAACCATGATATTTTTGTTTTCCGGTTTCAATAATCTGTTTTTCATTTTCGAAATCGTCTTCGTAATTGCATATTCAATCTTTTTAATTACTCCATCTAACCGATCAAGAGCATACTGTTTTTCCCTTTTAGATGCCTTTCTCTCTGGGCTTAAAACCCATTTCTTACTATCCTCCACCAATTTAATATCCTCTTTCCTAGTAGCAATCTCAATTTCATCTGCAATTCTTTCCACCGCTTTTTCATAAACCTCATCCGTAACATCATCTATCAGTTTTTCTACATCTTCAATTTTAAATTCAAGCTGTTTCAATGTTTCGTCTTGCTGAAGAATTCGCTCCGCATTATCAAAAAATTCTACTGACTGTGCTTTAAGCTTTTTCTCTTGATCAATAATCTTTATGCTGTTTTCTTTGTACTGAACCTCTTGTTCAAAGATCTCATATTTTTTCTGATTAACCGCTTCTATCTGACTCTGAATTGATTCTTCCAAAGATGCAATATCCTTTTTCTGCTTCATTCGAATATAATCTTGCTTTTCAAGATATTCCCTTCCACCATAACTTGGTTCTTCTTCTAACTCTAATCCGTGCTTTTTACAAATATCAAAAAGGAGTATTCTGCAAGTAGCATCAAAAACCATTTTCCTATTGTTAAATCTACCAGCCTTCTTTTCCGGATTTGGCAAGTCAAAACCTAATGTTTCAAGTGCTTTTTCCTGTTGGGGAAATATTTCTCCATAAGCATTCTTACAATCAAAAACATGGCGTTCATGAATGTGTGGAGTGGACTCATCCAAATGCAAGGACCAGTTCAATAAATGAAAATGTTCTCCAAAACGATCACTAAGTTCTGTAATAAATTCTGTTACGATAGTCAACAACACATCCGGATCAACATAATCATCTTTTGTTCCAATCTGATAAATAGTTTCTTCCGGGCACGTTTTCTTATGAGTCCTAATATCATCTGTTGTTCTGTTTCTTTCAGGATGATGATTTTTTAAATTTCTTGCATTCTGTCCTTCCACATAGTCTTGATAGTGAATCTTATAAAAAAGTTGTTCTACTTCTTCAAAGGAATCGACAATCTCATCATCTTTTCCTGTTACTGAAGCAGATCTGATACCATTGTAACAATCCCAATAAACATTTCTTTTAGCTCTTTCCAGATCAATATGATCACTATTATCAATATCGAACTGTCTATCATTGTGCTTAGGATTATAAACACCATTCTTTCCAGTTCTTCCATTATGTCTAGTTAGTTTCATTTTGTCGTCTCCTTTCTTTCTGTTCTCGCAGAGAACTGCAGCGAAGCTGCCCTAAATCCTGCCTTTATCGTCAGGAAATACCCAGTAATAAGTGACGAAACGTCTCTTAACTGGGCAATGGCTGCCGCCCTTAACCTGCCAGGGACTTTGTCCCTTGACCCTAGCAGAATGTTCGCCACTTCCTGCACCTCTGGCACAAAGGGATTGCATCCCTCTGTACACCTGCTCAGCAAAATCCGAAGTTCTTGATTCTGTCCCCAATCAAGCACAACGGTTTTCGCTGTTTTTCTGATTTGTGCACCAATCAGAAAGTTTTGCAAATGAGCAAAACAAAAGCGACCAACTGAGTAATTACAGTTGATCGCCTTTGGTTAACTCACTATATATTTTATTGTTGCTTATAGACCGTTGTCTTATATACATCAAACGAAATATAATTTCCCATAGGGAGGTGTGTATAATGACAATTCAAAAAAAATTTGGCTTAAAAATTCAGCAGCTTCGAAAAGATAGGAAACTTAGCCAAGAAAAGTTTGCCCTTTTAATAGATATGGATCGCACATACTATGCCTCTGTGGAAGCCGGACACAGAAACATTTCAATTTGCAATATTGAAAAAATAGCAACTGGATTCCAAATGACAATTAGCGAACTATTTAAAGACTTACCGGAAGGAGAAGAATAACTATGGCATCACCTTATGCAAATCAACCAGAACATTGCTGGAACGAAATTACAGAACATCTTATCGCAGAGCATCCACTCTCAGAAGAAGATATTGTTTCTGCTGTATTAGAAGCTTGGGATGGAATAATGCAAACCCGTATTGCCGGAGAATTGCAAATTGGCATCGATATTTTCCCTACTCCACAAATTTTAGGAAATTATCTTCATGAATTAATTCCTGTTATCTTAGAAAGGCGTTATCCTGGATTATGGTCAAGAGATATTATGAAAAAAGATAAGGATCTTGTATGTGTACAGAACCCATACTATTCATGTGAAATCAAAACATCCTCTAATCCAAACAATATTTATGGTAATGCAAGTTACGGGCAAGAAGATAGTTCAAGTTCTTCCTCAAAATCACGTGATGGTTACTACATAACAGTAAATTTCGAGAAATTTATTCCAAATGATTCTTCGTTCAAACCAAGAATCCGTAAGATTCGTTTTGGATGGCTAGATCATACAGATTGGCATTCTCAGAGTGCATCTTCAGGTCAGCAAGCAAGTATACGTCCTAATGTTAGAGATAATAAATTAAAACTTCTATACAATGCAGATCGTGGTGGTCGCCTGTATGCCTACGCTTCTCAATTCGAAAAGCTTCTATAACTCTAAAGGTTTATTTAAAAATAGGAGGGAATGTATTTTCTGCATTCCCCCTATTTCTTAGTTGCTTATATTCCATTTCTGGCGATACAACTCTGACCACCAGCCATTTCTTTTTTTCGTTATTTCAAAATCTCCTGCCACATCTTCGATATTATCCAAGAAATCACGTAATCTTCCAACAATTACCTGCTTTGAATTCATGTCATACGAATAATAATCCTTTAACGCTACAAAGAACTCAGCAATTGCAATATTTTGAATATCAGGTATTGTAAATTCAGCCTCGACTTTTTGAAATTTTTCTAAAGTATAGATTAGGAAGTTCCGTGTTTCCATAATGGCTTCATCAATTCTTTCATCAGTAATCATTGTTAATTGTGATTGATTCATCATTACCTTTTGACACACTAACATCAAATCAATACCTATTGAATTTTTATTTGATGTATGTGCTCCCGTACGCGTTTCAGCCTGAACTGGGTAACATTTTTTTAGATAAAATCCAGCAGAATATATACTTTCTAAAACAGCTAACCAACTATCTAAACTTTTATCATGAAACGAAAAAACCAAGTAACCGTCCTTCTTTACTTTTTTGTGACATTCACTTAGAACAGCTGTAATACCATCCTGATAATACTGAAAGTCCTTACCAGCTATAGAATTAACAATAATTTCTCTTTCTTTTGGCGAAACTGGTTCAGTAAATCCAATTTGATCAGCAATGCTACTCTGATAATTCCAAACATGAAAAAAGTCAATTAATTCCGAATACATAACATTCGCTCCATAAGGTGGATCCGTAAGAACCATATCTACTGATTCATTAGGAATAAAATCTAAATGTCTTGAATCAGAACACTTTAAAAGGGGATGTTTTCCATCAATCATAGCATATTCTGTTATTGGACAAGCTTCAACGGTGTCACCGTTTTCTATCTGAATAGAATCATACCTACCATTTTCAAGCCTCTTGACAGATAAATCATATATATTTTTGTTAAAACGTTTTCCACGGAGAATTTTCTTTATCGTTTTTTCAAACGTACCTGTACCCAGTTTTGTCCCCCATACACAATTCTCTACAGGCATAGTAATTGGCACATACGCATGATTAAAGAAAATGTTACAGATTTTATACGCATTCTGTTGATATCTACAAAACATATTATTCATCTCAAGCATTCCTGAGAAAGCCAATTGAAGCCATAATTGTACATTTTTGTCTTCAACTTCATTTATAGCTTTCATGAGAAGTCCTAGGCATAATAATTGACGCTCGTTAAACAAATCTTTGAATTTTTTATATCTGTGGTTTCTTATTTGATTTGTATTGTAGCCCTCAGGTATCTCTTGAGTTGGGATTGGTAATTCTTTCTCCAGACTCGAAAAGTCTGTCTTTGCCTTTTTTAATAGTTCTTTGTCCTCTTGATCAGGAGCCTTGTAATCATGTGCCTTGCAGTGAGGGCAATAATATTCTATTGCAACAATATCTGTTGAAAAAGGATAACCTGTTTCTGGTCCATAATCAGATAAAACTTTTTCCTCTCCACACTCAGGACAAAAAAACGTACCATTTTTCACATATGATTCTTTAGGGGATTTCAATTCCCAACCGCATTCGCAAACATATGATCCATTCTCAAATTTAGTTTTTTCTAACTTTCCGCATTTAGGACAAACAACAGTAAACTCATCTTTTTTGTAAGCTATGATAAAGCTTGAAAAAAATCTATGTTCTTTGCACTCTGAATCAGACTTAGCTTTCTTAACATGAAACGAATACATTCCATCCGCTTTTTTTCCACAACATGAACATGTTGTTTTATAATAGCTTTTAATCTTCTCCCCCACTATTTCTTCTAATCTTTTTACTTCTGCTGTTACAGCTTTTTCATCAACCGGCTCAACCAGTGCTTTTGTTACAAATAATGACAGTGGTTGAAGATCATTCCCGATGACATTGCAACCAAATCTTAAAGCTTCAAAAATTGTGGTTCCTCCACCCATAAACGGATCAAGAATAGTAATATCTCCTCTATCTGCGGATTTCTTATAAAAAAGATCTTCTATATCATCATCCTTATTAGCCAAAAAACCAAGTAAAGACATCCTAAAATTTGCAGTAATTCGTCTTGCAAAATATTTATGTATGAAAAATACTGGTTTTTTTCTACTCGCTTCTTTTCTCGACGGTTGATACATCACATCACAAGGCATATCTGCTTGAAAAGCATTTTCATAAAGCATAATATTTACTCCTTTAACTCATATTCTTCAAAGGAAAATTCTACTATATCACCTATATTGCAATCCAACGCTTTGCAAATTTTTTCTAGGCTTTCCATAGATACATAATCATTTTTCCCTAATTTTGCCAAAATATTAGAACTGATTCCCGCCATAGAAATTAAATTTGTTCGTTTAAGTTTTCTATCTAATAACAATTTCCATAATTTTACATATGAAACAGACAAAATTGCTTACCTCCCTGTATAGTTTTCCTCTCATATAATGACTAATATAGCCGATATATCACGATATGTCAATATTTAATCATATTATCATGACACATTAAATCCATTTAACTTTGCCCTCTCACTAGCCACCTTTCTCCGTTCTTCTGTATATGGTGCAGTCAGACGAACCGACATCCTGCCTTTATCTATCTCAAAGGTCATTCCTCCTTCATTATTCTGACTCTTAAGCCGACAATTATCTGGATATTGTTCAGCAAAGGACATAAACCTACGTTGCAATCCCTTGTTATAAGTAAACACATTCCAAAAATCATCTTCCTCATTTGTAAGAATAATAGTTTCCTTCTCATACTTCGTTAATCTTGTCATAAATATCATTCCTTTCAATTCTGTATCAAAAAAATCAAGTGTAGATATAGTTTTTTGCACTTCATCACCTACACATATAGTTTTTATTAAGCTATCTCTTTCACAGTTAATAAATCCTTTTATTACGCTTTCAAATATTTCCGTTCCCTAATCCTCTTCTTTTTAGGATTGTATGCTCTGAAAAGACACGCCGCATGCATATTCAATTCAGGTATCCTCATATTCAAAAGCTATTCAATTATCAATGTGCAAAGATTGATATTACTAAATATCCTTCTATATAACGAAATGCTGAGAGGCATTTTTACAGGGTTTTCTGGGAAATATATAAAAATTTTTGAATTGTTGATGTGCGATATAGAACAAAAAATAACCAACTACAACATTGATTACTTCCATTTTGATATTTAGATATTTTTAATAAAACAAAAAACAGCTGGGTGTACCAACTTTTTGGTACACTCAACTGTATCTTTTATTGCTAGTTTTCTTTTACACCATTCTTTTGCAGAGTCCTTCTCTTAGACTTTTAAAAATTTGGTGTAAATGTGGTGTAGTAACCTGTTTTTCTGTTTAAAATATAGCTTAAAATTTCTTGCTCTTAGTACAATTTCGCTCCTGCCGGAATTTTATCATCCAGGATCAGAACATTGAGTCCTTCTCTTCCTTCTACAAGGTGTGTAGCGGAGATGATCATACCGCAAGAATCAATTCCCATCATCTTACGTGGTGGAAGGTTTGTGATTGCAAGCAATGTCTTTCCTACTAAGAATTCTGGCTCATAGTAATCGTGAATTCCGCTTAAAATCACACGATCTACGCCACTTCCGTCGTCTAATACGAACTTCAGAAGCTTCTTAGATTTTGGAACTGCCTCACATTCTTTTACCTTTACAGCACGGAAATCTGACTTGCTAAATGTTTCGAAATCAACCATATCTTCGAATAATGGTTCTACTTCTACGTTAGAGAAATCGATCTCAACCTTCGCTGGTGCAGCTGTTTCTTCGACTGGAACAACTACTTTTGCAGCTACTGGAGTTGTCTGTGCAGCGTTGTTTGCTTCGTTCTTAGCAGCGCCCTGTGACTTCATTGTCGGGAAAGGCAATTGACTTACTTCGTTATTCTTCATTATAGCTTATTTTCGCCTTTTTTCAACAATTCGATTCTTCATTATGATGTGTTATTCACCCGGTAAAACTTCAAATTTGTTGTAAATTTGTTGTAAACCACACAATTTGCTGTACTCACTATCCGTTTCGGACTCTTTCCTAAAATACATCAAGATTGCGTGATAAATTTTCTATTGCTTCCTGTTTCTTCATGTCAGTGACTTCGGCATATATGTCCATCGTTGTTTCAATATTAGCGTGTCCCATGATTGCCTGTATCACTTTCACATTTGTTTCCTTCTCGCAGAACCTTGTACAAAAGGTATGCCTTAAATGGTGGCATGAGAAGTGAGGTATTATGACTGGCTGCCTCTTTTCCTTTTTAGCATTTAACACTTCCTCTGCATTGTACGATTCGTATATTCGCTTGATTGCCCTGTTCACAGCTTGAGGATTATGAAGGTTTCCAAACCGATTGCTAAAAATAAAGCCTGTCATTCCGTCAATCACCGTAGTATTGAAACCTTCTTCTTTCTGTTCGCTGTATTCCTCTTGGAACGCTTCATATACTGCGTCCATCATTGGAATGGTGCGAATACCCGCTTCTGTTTTCGGGAGGGATACTCCAAACTCACATTTTGTTGTGTCGGTTCGCCGGGGATAATATGTAACACTATGGTTTATACTGATTATCCTCTTTTCAAAATCTATGTCCTCCCACCTCAATCCGATTATTTCGCCAATCCTGCACCCCGTACCTAATAGCACTGTAAAAAATGGTGTCCAATGGCAATATACCGGACTTTTAGCTGTGTAGTCCATAAAAGCTCTCTGCTGCTCCAGCGTAAGGGCATGGCGCACACCATGATTTTTCCCCGGTTTTTTCTTAATTTGAGCCATCACTCCATCGCTCGGATTATTTCTGATGATGTCATCTCTCACTGCAAGCTGGAATGTCGGGTGGAGAACGGTGTGGATTGTTTCAAGCGTGTTTATCTGCAATCCTTTTTCATTTATCAGATGATAATAGAAATACAGCACATCTGAATACTTTATCTCTCCAATTTTTCTTTTTCCGAATTCGTCCCTCACAAAACGGTCATACATGTAAACGTAATTCGTATAGGTTGTCCGCCTTAACTCTGTCTTGGTAGTAATATACCTGTCAAATACAAAATTCAGGTCAGCGTTACCTGCCGCATATACATCCAGACCGTCGAGCTGGTCTTTCATCAGTTGCTTTTCTTTTTCTCTAAGCCCTACTAAATCATTCGCATATATATACCGCCTTTTCCCATAAGGATCAGTATAAGTGTACATATATGACTTATCCTTGCGCTGGATTTCTCCCTTTCGTAAAGCCCTCCCTCTATGGTCTTTTCTTGCTTTTGCCATCTCTGCTCCTTTCTTTCAAAAGGAAAGAGATATTTCGTACTGCTACTTACTTTCTTCCATTGAGTATTGAATTTCAACACCCCTGTGTAGCACTTGCGTTATGGTCATGTCATGTTTGGCAGCATAGTCTTTCAGCTTCTCATACTCTGCATCGTCAACCCGGAGGCTTAACGATCTCAGCTTAGGCGAGTCGGTCTTTGGACGTCCCGTTCTCGGCATTTACTATGCACCTCCTTCATAACTAATACCATTATAGTTTGCGTTCTACAAAAAGTCAAGTATTTTTTGTAGAACGGTAATTTATCACGAAACCCTCTTTTCCTTAATCACTCACTAACTCTAAAAGACTCCAGATACTGCTCAAAAATGTCACAGTTTACCAATACTAATTTATCCACCTTATAGATAGCGTTTGCCTGCTTTGCAAGCTCCTGAAATTTTGTCAAACCCATGCTGTACATCTCTGCACCTTCCTTGTATCTGACAAATTTCTTTCTGTCTACCTTCTTTACCATAATTTCCTCCATTCATTGCACAGCCTTATCTGCTAATAAATAAACAGAATACACTTCTCCCCATTTATTAGCAGATAAAAACTGCAATACAGGTGGCAGCTCGTTACACTGCCCACATCGGTCTTGCACCGTCATTCAAATTGACCGGATTGCAGATTTCCTGCAACCCGGAAGTATCATTATCACAGATATGCTTCATCGCCCCTTGTAACCGCTACACACTTTGCCAGATTTCACTCGCTCCTTACCTTTGCTTCAATGCAGTTTTTCAGCATTTCCTCACGTTCACCCTGCCATAAGGCAGGACAGATATGTCATGGCGCATCTGCCTAGTGGCTCCGCATATCCTCACGTCCTGTATGCAATACAGTATTCAATTTTCAATGTACAACGCTGATAATCAGCTATGGAAAAGGACAGCTAACCGCCCCTTATACCGCTTCAAATGCCAATATCTTCGTAATCAGCTTTGTTTCAAGCCTCCGGCGTAGCGTTTCATCAACACAAAAATGCAGCCGCCCACTCTCGTCATACATTTTCCGGGTGGACAAAGTAATTATGTATCCCTCATAATGCTTCAAAACTGCGTTGATTGCCATTACATCACCTTCTGATGCTGCCTTTATGATATGGAAAGGCAGCAAATTCTTTTCTTCCCTACTCTTACATCTCTTTTTCATCTGCTTTTTCCTCCATAATCTTTCTCAAAATCTCAAGTGAGCGTGTCCGGTGTTCGTGGATCGTACTGCGTACAAGGTTCATTTCCCTTGCTATATCCGCATCGCTCATTTCCAGAAAATACGAAAGCAGTATTACATTCCGCTTCCGTTCCGAAAGTGCCTGCAACGCTTCCGCAATTAGGGCGTCCTTTACTTCAATGTCATAGCCATACACTGTAAAATGACTGTTCTCCACTCCATACTCATCCATAACAAACAACTGGTTCAGCTCCTTTTCAGACAGTTCAGAAAACATGGCTTCATGCTCCCTGCGGTAATCCATGTGCCGGTAATAGTTAATCGCTTCACCTTTCAGCGACATCTGGCACAGGCGGTCAAAGCGATGCCTGATTGTCAGTTCATCATGGCAAGAAGGTTTCTTCATACGAGTTCACCTCCTCCCCCGTTGTGACGTGACAAAGGCATACGCCTTTTCCCTTTCCGTTGTATCTGCCAAATAGCAATAGGCTAATGTTCGGGTGGGAGTAAAAATTTTTGAAAAATTTATATAAAAAACGCCCGAACAGGCTCAATGCCCATTGGACGTTATTCATATCTGTTATTCTGTTTTCTCCACAAACTGCGAGCGTGTATAGTTCACTCTTTAAGGTATATTCTGCTTCACTTCCAGTAAAACACCTTATAAAAGAACCTTCCCACGCCAATAGACGGACAGGTTCCCGAAGTCAAAAAAATATCCCTCAGACCGTTCAGAACACATAAATTCCCCTAAACGTACCCAAAGGATAAAAACCACGCAAAAAAACCTTTGGATACTGCGTTTTTTTATATGCAATATCCAAAGTCATTCTATTTTATTGTGTATTATGCCCCTCTGATAAAGTGAATTATTAGTGCATTTTAAAAGTAAAATGTGCAATATACACTATACATGGAGGTGCATATATGGCAAGAAAAAAGAAAATTGACAAGGAAATGGGACTTCGTCTGAAGCAGGCTAGGACTGAACAAAAACTGACCTATGAAGAACTGGCTGAAAAATCCGGCGTTTCCTCACGCTATATCAAGGAAATCGAAAATCATGGAAACGTGCCAAGCCTTGAAAAGCTGGGGCAGCTCATACGAGCCTTACATATTTCCGCCGATCCGTTTTTTTATCCAACTGTCCCGGCAGACAACCTCGACTACCAGCGGCTGTTGGTTTATCTGTCACAATGTACAGAAGAACAGATTACAACAATTCTCGCTATTGTGGAAGCCTATCTTCGGACATATAAAAATTTTTCAAAGTAAATCCACTCCCTCTCCTATCTCTTTTCTAAAACAAGGGCGGCTACCCTTAGCCGCCTAATTACCTCCTTCCTCTGCAAAACTGTGGCTCGTTTTGCTGTACAGAACGCTTCTTTTTAAGGAAGCGGAATATGTCATCATTTGTCATTTCTTCTCAATGTA
>OGXF01000429.1_pt1 | contig 39739 bp, 42 predicted proteins | sample 1576191 | NCBI WGS metagenome assembly OGXF01 (sample SAMEA3541545, study PRJEB24748) | human gut metagenome | biome: human gut; feature: human-associated habitat; material: faeces | place: China | collected 2012
GGACTGCCTGCAAATGCCAAAACTGCTGACGTGACTGCGCAGATCATGGCCTGCAAGGCCGGAGACACCGCGCTGCAGGAGCGTGTAAAGCAGCTGGAGAATGCAGAAAAGCAGAGAAATGCTGATGATCTGGTGCTGCAGGCCATGAAAGACGGCAAGATCAGCGCCGCACAGAAGGAATGGGCGACCACCTACGCGCTGTCTGATCCGGAAGGCTTCAAGGTCTTTGCTGAGAAGGCTCCGGTGGTGGTGCCGGTTGGAAAACTGGCCAACGGAGATGACCGGAAAAAGGATGGTATGTCTGAGGTAGATATGAAGATCCTGAAAGACCTGGGAATCAGCAAGGAAGATGCAGAAAAGTATGGAGGATATAAGCATGAGTAGAAGTGGAAACGAACGTGCCGACCGGAAAACGGTAGTGATTCCGGTGGCAAAGGGTGCCGTAATCCCGGCGGCTGTGCTGGTGGCCCTGGATGCGGACGGCAATGCAACTGAAGCAAAGAAGGCGGAGAACCTGATCGTGGTGGGTGTATCCCAGGAAGCGGTAGACAACACGGGCGGTCTTGCCGGAGCGGTGAGCGTGACTGTGCGCCGCGGAGCGTTTGTCCTGGATAACAGCAGCACAGCGGCAGTGACCCAGGCCGGAGCCTTTAAGGACTGCTATCTGGAAGATTCGTCCACCGTTACCTCAGATGTTACAAAGACCAGCGTGGTCGGTAAGGTGCTGCAGGTGGATCCGGATGGCGTGGTAGTAGAGATCAATTAACAGGAGGACGATAAAATGATTGTAAATCAGGCGAATTTACACGGTTTAGGTGTTGGATTCAGCACCGCCTTTAACATGGGTTTAGAAAATACGGCCACAACCTGGGATAAAGTAGCGACCAGGGTGCCGAGTTCCACGAAAGAGCAGGAATATGCCTGGTTAGGTCAGTTCCCACAGATGCGTGAGTGGATCGGCTCCAGAGAAATTCAGCAGTTAATGCAGCATGGCTATACCATCCGTAACAAGACTTATGAGTCTACCATTGCGGTGCCGAGAGAGGATATTGAGGATGACAACTATGGCACTTACGGCAGCATCTTCACCAGGCTGGGCGAAGCTGCGGCACAGCATCCGGATACTTTAATCTGGGGGCTTCTGATGAATGGCTTTGCGGAGAAATGTTATGACGATAAGGCGTTTTTCTCTGACCAGCATCCGGTTTCGAAGGGCGTGAAGGCGTCCAATGTGCTGCAGAACGCGCTTTCTCCGGAGAGCTACGAGACCGCCCGCACCATGATCATGAGTCAGGTAGGTGAGAATGGAAAATCTCTGAAGATTATCCCAGATACCCTGTTTGTGGCACCGGCAAACGAGAGCATGGGCCGTAAGATTTTGGAATGCGAGTTTATCGAGGGTACTTCCAACCCGCTGTATCACACGGCAAGTCTGGAAGTCATTCCGGATCTGGCGGAGAATCCGAAGCAGTGGTTCCTGGCATGCACTAAGAAGGCATTAAAGCCGATGATCTTCCAGGAGCGTGAAAAAATCAGGTTCCAGAGTTTTGTGAATGAGAATGATGAGCATGTGTTCATGAAAAATGAGTACTTATATGGTGCCCGTGGCCGTCATAATGCCGGTTTTGGTTTCTGGCAGTTCATGGTCGGCTCCGATGGCACAAAATAGGAGGAACAGTGATGGCATACTGCAGCGCGGAAGATGTAATTGACATGATTAAGGATGATCTGATGAACCAGATTATCGGAAACAGCTATATCGAGGATGTGGAAGAGCGCAAGGCTGCCTTAAAGCCGCTTACGGAGGATGCGATCAGGGACGCGGATGCGGAAATTGACGGATACCTCATGAAGCGGTACCCGGTGCCGATGGTACCGGTCCCGGCGGTAGTGACAAAGTATTCTAAGGATATTGCTCTCTACAACCTGGTTTCCAGATCCGGACTTGATACGGGAGACCGGGAAAGCAATTATCTGACGCGTTACAAAAATGCCATTGCATTCTTAACAAAAGTGGCAAAAGGTGACGTGGATATCGTTACCGAGACACAAACGCACCAGCAGGCTGCAAGCACTGGTTTTTCCATAACCGGCAGCCCGCGGTTGTTTTCACGGGATAGTATGAGGGGGTATTGATGCAGATTCAGGTACAGATACAGGGCGAGACAGATGCACTGCTGCAGAATATGGCAGCACTGTCCCATTTCCGGAAGTATGCAGTCATGAAGAACGTGGCGGAACTCCTCAGATCATCCACTATGGACCGCTTCCGATCCACCCAGGCCCCGGATGGGACCAAGTGGACGCCATCGGCCAGGGCAGAACGGACCGGAGGGCTGACGCTGACAGATACCTCAATTTTGAAAAATTCCATTCACAGCATCGCAAGCGCGACAGGCGCAGCAGTCGGAACCAATACGATCTACGCAGCCACGCACCAGTTTGGAGCCGAAGACCGGACGATTCGGGCGAAGAAAGGGAAGTATCTCCGGTTCCAGACAGGGAACGGCTGGGTGACCGTGGAGAAAGTCACGGTAAACATCCCGGCAAGGCCGTTTCTGGGAATCTCCGAGGAAGACCAGAAGGAAATCCGGGAAGAGTTTGAAGCAGAGCTTAGGAGAAAATGATGAAAGCAGAAAAAGACTTTTTGGTTGGCTGTCTTACCCGGGCTGGAATCAAGAGCCAGGTATTAAAGAGCTGGAAAGAACTGGAGCGGTATGCAGACAGCCATGTTGGGGCGGTACTCAGTGAGGGGCAGGTCCTTGCGCGAGACGGCTCAAAACGCAATTATACAGACCAAAGTGGGGTTCGGTGCACACGGACCTGCATCTACACTGTGGATTCGAAGTTTAAGGTGGTAATTGGTGACTATACGCCAGAACGGGCGGAAAGCATTTTTTACGCCTTTTTGGATGAGATCGATCACGGCCTGCATCTGGATGGCAACCATGTAGAGATCGAACTAGGGGAAGTGAAATGGGTGGAAAAGGACGACAGCATTCTGAAAGCTGAGATTGCCTGTGAAATCCCGGTCACCTTCCACGGCGGTTACTACAAGGATGTGACCCGCAAGCCGTTTGCAGGAATCAATGTAAATGTCGGAGGTGAGAGTGATGGCTGAGACCAGGAAAAGCGCCGAAGAATTAAAACCGGTGGAATACTGGTATAACACGCTGGGAACCCGCCTGACTGTTTTCACCGGCACCATGTGCATGATGGGCTGGAAGCAGGGCAAGGCGGTAACCAGATCAGAATATGAAGCCGCGGTCAAAAAATTTGGGGAGACCAGTATGGCCGGGGAAAGAAAGGAGAGCAAACAAGGATGAGTCTGAGAGATGTGACCATGAACGTGGAAGACGGCAGTCTGGGAAACCAGAGCAGCACCGGCGAGAACGTCCATGTGAAGATCGGCGTATCTGCTGTTAAAAGTGATACACCGCTGCTGATCACGGCAGCCATGAAGCCAGAGCAGATCAAGGAGAAGATCGGATTAAGCCCACTTTATGATGCTGCTCTTGACAGCATTGAGAACGGAGCGCCGAAACTCTACTGTATTCCGGTGGAACCGAAAAAGAAGGGCAAGGCCGGAGAAGTGAAGCATCTGGGAACTGGAACCGGTACCGCGACTGTTTCCGGGGATGCCAACAATGCCTATGAGGTAACGATCCAGATCACGGAGCCCGGAGCGTTGAATACAGCGGCCTGCAAATATTCCGTGAACGGAGGCTATACCTATTCGGATGAGGTGACGATCCCAGTGGGTGGAGCGCTGGAAATTCCGTATACCGGCCTGACAGTGACATTTGAAGGCGAGTTTGCAGAGGGTGATGTCTATTCCTTCAGCAGCGCCGCACCGGAAATTGACAACGCCACGGTCCTGGCCGCAGTGGAAAGCCTGTATAATTCGGCACTGGATTTTGAATTTATCCATATTGTCGGGACATCGGCCAAAGCCTTATGGGCGGCACTTGGCAGCGCGGCCAACCAGTTCCTGAAGCAGTATAAGAGACCGGTCTGGTTTTTATGTGAAGCCAGATATATCGGCGCGGATGAGAGCCTGGACGATTATGCTGCAGCACTGAAAGCGGAAGCCAAAGGAATTGACAACTATTTTGTTCAGGTCTGCGCGGCTTACAGCCAGTATACCCGTTGGGATGGACGCAGCGGAATTATCAACAACGCTGGTATCGTGGCTGGTCTGTATGGCCTGGCCGGAGTGCAGGAGTCCATTGGTCGTGTTGATACCTACAGCATTTCTGAGGCAAAGATGACCGCGCTCATGCCGGCCGGCATCGAGGATTATATCAGTGACCTGGATGATGCCAAGTTCCTGACCTTCCGGAAGTACTACGGCATCACTGGCTGCTATGTGAACAATGCCCGCGTCCTTTGTAAAGATGGCAGTGATTACCGCTACACGGAGCATGTACGTGTGCTTTGTAAGATGATGCGGCAGATCTACAAGACCGCGGTGCCTATGCTGCAGATGGACATCGATGCGGGTGATGATATGGAAACCGATATCAACAATATGCTGGAACGTCTGATGATCCCGCTAGAGGATATGGAGACTGCGGGAGAGATCAGCTCCGCGGAGCTTTCTGTAGACAACATCAATGAGATTAACATTCTGCAGGACGAGGAGCTGCCGGTGAATTTGAAATTTGTGCCGCGCGGATATGTCCGGGAGTTTAAGTTTAACTTTGCAATGGACAATCCATATCGGAACTAGGGAGGTGTTAGGTTATGGCGGATACTGTTATTAATGGCAAGGTCTATGACTGGTCGGATATCACCATTGATGTTCCAGGAGCAGAGGCCGCCCAGTTCAATGAAATCTCGTATGACTTTGAACATGAGGCTGAAGCAATCTATGGACGAGGCGGTGCCCCTCGCGGATACGGGACCGGCAATAAAAAATATACCATTAAGCTGGCTATGCTTCGCGAGGATTATAATTTGCTGCTGAGATATTGCAAGAAACGTGGGAAAAAAGCGTCCCTTATGGAGATTCCTAAGATTACGGTATCTTATGCAAATGATGATCAGGAAACCACAACGGATGTCCTGAGAGGAGTTGTTCTCAACAAGCATAGCTTTAGCGCAAAACAGGGTGATAAATCCAACACGGTCAGCCTGGATGGCTTTATGTATAAAGCACCGAGATTAAACGGTGTGACATTTTAGGAGGTAAAGAACGATGAGCAAAGAAGATATTGGAGCATTACGGGAACTGCTGAAAGAATCCGGAAAAGAATACTACGAGGTAACCATGACCCTGCAGCCGGATGATGATACGGAAATCGAAAAGACTTACTTTTTCGAGAAACCGAAGACCCCAGTTTATGACCGGTATGTGAAGACGGCCAGCGCATCGGCCAGCAAGGCGTTAAAGATCTTTTGCGAGGAAACCGTCTGTGAAGAGCAGCGGGAAGAGCTGAAGGCAGCCTTTGAAGAGTATCCGGCACAGCCGTTATCCATCGGTGAGAAGCTGATGGCCATGCTGGGACTTGCTAAGGTAAGCACGGTAAAAAAGCTGTAGATTCTGCCTCTGAGCAGATTGATAAGGACTTTTTTGAGTCGGCCAGGCTGCTGATCTGCAGGTATGTGCCGGAGCGGCTGCTTCCGGCTGATCTGATGGACAGCGCGATAGATGACTTCCTGAAACTCTATGCAGTTGCCCTGAAATCCAGGGAACTGCAACAGGAGGACATGAAACAGGCGGTTATGGCTGCAATCAGTGAGCTCTTTGGAAATTAAAAAACCCCCGGTCAAAGGAGAACCGGAGGCTTGCGGGTGATCAGTGATTTGTAATAGCGGAACGCGTTGCGAAAATCACGAATCAAAGAACGAGGTCGTTTATCTGGAGGACAGTGGTCACTGAACCAACAGAGGTAAGGGGTGCAGAAAAACAGATAGGAAGCACCGATAAATACGCTGACAACAATGCCGATAACAACACCGATCAGAACAAAGGTGAAAGCAATTCCTAAAGCCCATAACATAATGACGACCTCCTTTCGTTTGTCTCTACTAGCATTATAACATACCAATATTTGCTTTGCAATGGAGGAAATGCAAGTGGGACTGGAATCTATTTATAAATTGTCAGTAGTCCTGGATATGGTGGACCGGCTGACAGCACCGCTGACCACCGCAACAGATCAGACAGCCAGAAAACTCCACGATATGCAAAACAACTTTGGACTGGCCAGCCTGGCGGGAACGGCCCTGGCATCGGCAGGGGTTACTATAACAAAGGGACTGCTTGGTGTTGCCGCATCAACCTTTGACACACAGGACGCACTTGCGGATCTGAAATCTCTGGGTGTGGTTGATCTGGCTGCTGTGGAATCCGCAGCAAAGAGCTTTTCGGATACCTGGGCGGGCACATCAAAGAGTGATTTTATATCTGCAGCTTACGATATCAAGTCCGGTATTGCATCGCTGTCCGATGAGGGCGTGGCACAATTTACGGAGTTATCCGGTTTGACAGCTAAAGCGACAAAGTCCACGATCGGAGAGATGACGTCTCTGTTCGCGACCGGGTACGGAATCTATAAAGATTACTATTCCGGGCTGAGCGATATGGAGTTTGGCGAAATATTTAGTGCCGGTATTTCCACAGCGGTTAAAAACTACAAGACCAGCGGATCGCAGATGGCACAGAGTATATCCACCCTTGGCGCAACGGCTACCAGCGCGAACGTGCCACTGGAGGAGCAGCTTGCCATTTTAGGAATGATGCAGGCAACCATGTCTGGATCGGAAGCAGCCACCAAGTACAAGGCACTGCTGAATACAGCGGTTAGTGCCGGGGATAAGCTGGGCTTATCATTTTTGGATGCTAATAAGCAACTGAAAAGTATGCCGGAAATCCTTGGAATCTTACATACTAAGTATGGTGACACCATTGATGCAATGGAGAAGAAAGAGATCAAGGAGGCATTTGGCTCAGACGAAGCGGTTGCGGTCATTGATCTGTTGTATAACAAGACCGGGGACCTGCAAACGGGAATCCTGGATTTGTACGATGCAATGGGATCAGGAACCGGCGTGGCCACGGAGATGGCGGCAGCAATCAACAGCACCGAATCACAAAAGTTTACGGTGTTAAAGCAACAGATGCACAATGTAACAGAAGAGTTAGGAAACAATCTACTGCCAACAGTCAACAACTGGATATCGACAGGTACAGGTGCCCTGTCAAAAGTATCTGACTGGATCCAAAGCCACCAGAAACTAGCCGGTACGATCATGACGCTGCTGTTGTATTTTGGAGTGTTCCTGACGGTAGCGGGAGGATTGACGAGTGCATTTGGAGCGATTGGCTCTATTGTAGTTCGATCGATTTCGATATTCCATAGTTTTGCGAGCGGGATTGAAACGCTAAGGATCTACGGCATGTATGCCGGTGATGCAATAAAAGTGCTAGGGTCGGGAATTATATCGTTTGCGAGGCAAGGTATAACGGCGGCGGCCACGGCACTACCTGGTTTGATCGGCAGCGTGTGGAGCTTCACGGCGGCATTGCTGGCCAATCCGGTCACTTGGATCGTGGTTGGAATGATCGCGCTTGGTGTAGCACTTGCATTGCTTGCTAAAAACTGGGATGCGGTCAGCTCCTTTGTAAAGAGCAAGTGGACGAGCTGCGTGAACAGCGTAAAAGGTGGTCTGGATCATCTGAGCAACAGCTTCCACAGTGGCCTTGACAATATCCGCAACGCAGCCCGTGAAAAAATGGGTGCGGTCCGTGATACCTATGTATGGGTTACGCAGGCAGCGGAAAGCGTTGTGAAAGAACGCCTGCAGAACATCAAGGCGGCTTATGAGCAGCATGGCGGTGGAATCACCGGATTGGCAGCGGCGGCAATGGAAGGCGTGAAAGGCTACTATACAGCAGGCTTTGATTTTATCAATAACCTGACTGGTGGCAGACTGGATGGAGTGAAAGAACTCTGGAACCAGAAACTGCAGGCAGTTAACAATCTGATTTCTTCGGCAGGGGAGTGGTTCCGTAGATCCGGCGAGAAAATCATGAGCACCTTCACAGAAGGAATCACAAAAATGGCATCGAAGCCGGTTGAAGCTGTGCGCGGAGCACTGGCAAAGGTTCGGCGGTTATTACCGTTTTCGGACGCGAAGGAAGGACCGTTATCAACGCTGACTCTTTCCGGCCGTAGAGTATTTGAAACGATCAACACGGGAATGAAGCAGACGGCGGATCTTCCGTCCACTACGGCAAAAGATGCGTTTGCTGGAGTGAAAGAAGAAAATGACGTATCCACAGAAAGCCTTGCTGATGCATTCCGAAGCCGTAGACGCGACCAGAAGTCTGGCGCATCTGGAACATCGTTGAGTGAGACAATCAAGAGTTACTTTACATCTAGCAGCGAGAAGCAGACAATCATTCAGAAGGTGGAGTTGAATGTAAAACTGGAGCAGATCAAGGAACTCCCGCAGTTGTTTAAGCTGCTTGACGAGGTAATAGAGTCGAAAAACGGTGGGAAACCTGTAGTTACGGCGTAGGAGGCACAGCGTTATGTTGTATGTTACCGACAAAATGATACAGCTGTCCGGGGTGGTGATCCCCGGACAGGTTAAGAAAATTGAGATCACCCAGGCAGCTACGATTGACGAGGTACAGGATGATAACAATGTGACCCTGGGCTATCAGCCAACCGGTTATGAGTTGGCAAAAATCAGCGTGGAGATCACGCTGGAGCCGACACCTGAACAGACATTTTTAGAGCAGCTGGCGGCGATACAGCTTTTGTTTCGCCCTGCAGGACAGACGGAGCCGAAGGTGCTGGATTTAGTAAACAGCCAGGCTGCGGCTCACAACATCACACAGGTGTACTTTAAGCAGATCGGCAGCTCGAAAAAGACAGAAAGCAGTTATGGAACAGCAACATTAGAGTTTTGGGAGTATGTACCGATGAAAGTGGCAACAAAGAAAAAGGAATCAGGAAAATCTGGTTCCGGAAGCGGAAACGATAAGAAAACAACGCAGTCCAGCGCGGACGGGATCACTGCAGAGTACCAGGAATATCTGAACACGCAGCGTGGAAAGGCTCCGCAGATCAAGGACAAAACAGCAGCCAGTCCGGCTAAGGACAATTAAGGAGGAACGGCGCTATGGCAGATCGTAAGCTGATTAGCCCGAAATTCAGGGCAATCATTGGAGACATGGAACTGAGTGACGGGATCACTGCAGAGTGCTATTCTTCTGTGACGGAGCGCTGCAATTATGCCACGATCGAGCTAAATAAGCGCCTGATCGGCAGCGTGGAAGTGTCGGACAGGATGCCTGCAGAAGTCCAGCTTGGCTATGCAGATGACTTTGATACCATTGTTTCCGGCTATGTAATTGCGGATCGGTCAAGCGGTGGTAATATCCATATCCTGGATGATACCGTGCTGTTGATGCAGACCAGGATCACAGCCACGTTTGTGGACAGCACGCCGCAGGATATCATCCGCTACGCGCTGGAAAAAGCGGGCGTTACCCGCTACCAGCTGTCAGATGCCCGCTATCAGGCGTGCGCATCTATGTCGGTATATAACACTTCGGCGCTGGACCTGATCGCATTGGTCAATAAACGCTGGAAGATTGACGCAAGCTATTACTTTGTGTCAGGCTGCTTTTACTGGAACACAGGTCTTGATCAGGATGAGATTTATGTTCTGGAAGAGGGAAAGAATATCTTGGGTTACACAGAATTTTGCAATGAAAGCGAAGTGAAGACCATTGGTATTCCCTGGATCCATCAGGGAGAACTGATTGAAATTCATCATAGTCGTTATTCCGGACAGGTCCGGGTGACTGCAGCGAAGGTAAAACGAGATGAAAAAGGTCAGGTCCGTATGTTTCTGACCTTCAAACCGGAGGGATAGCCATGGGTGACATGCTCAAAGAATTTGTCAAAAACACAATGAATGATGAGATAAAAGCGGAGTATCCGCACATCCGTCACCCTGCTTGGATGTATGCCAGAGTGACAGAATACCGGAAGGATGCGGATGTGGCGGTGGTTACGCTGCAGATCCTGGACAGGGACAAGCAGCGTGATGAGAATTATCCGCCTATGCCGTTTGTCCGGACGGATCTGCAGGTGGCTCTGAATGACATCGTTGTTGTGGGATTACTATATGGCGAGTGTCTGCCCTATATTGTGGGGAGGTGCTTGTCATGATCATCACCGAAACAGACCTGATGATGGACGATCAAGGGCAGCCGGTTATATCTGCAGCTGGAGAAAGCCAGATGGTATCCGGGATAGATTGCTTTCTGCAGGATGTCCGTAATGAGGCAGTAACAACCGAAGGGGAATGTTTTTGGGATGCGGATTATGGCTGGTCAATGCTTGACTTTTTGCACCAGGAACAGGACGAGCTCCTGCAGATCAGAATCAGCAACAGGGTAAAACAGAAGCTGTCCCGCCGGTCCGAAATCAATCAGCAGAGCATTAGCGTGGTGGTGGCATTTTTAAACAACGATGTTACCGAGGTAAAAGTTGCATTTAAAATCAAAAATTCGGACGTATCATATGAAATCGATCTTAATGTGGACGGAGTAGAAACGGAGGTGGTCCTGGTTGATTGATGACAGCATTTTGGACGAGGTGATTCCGGTACCGGATCCGGACACAAAAATGGCAGAGATGAAAGACAACCTGGAAGAAAACGGTTTTAAGGTCACGAAATGGGGAACCGGTGCCGTGTTCTACTGGCTTACACGTATCTGTGTGCAGATCCATGTTGAACTCTTGAAGCTGGCTAGGGTGATCTTAAATAACATGTTTATCCGGCATGCGGAAGGAAAATGGCTGGAATTAAAGGCTGCAGAGTTTAGCAAGAGCCGGAAAGCGGCCATTAAAACCCAGGGCTACATCACTATAAACAGAAGCAACACAGACACGGCCCTCACGATAACGAAAGGTCATATCTTCAAGACAAAACCGGACGCATCCGGTACGGAATTAAAGTATTATGCGGTAGCGGATGCTCTGATACCTGCAGGTACAAAGACCGGCAAGGTACTGGTTGAGGCGGAAAAAGCCGGTACCCAGTACAACGTATCTGAAAACCAGATCACGGTCAGCATGATCTACCTGGAGGGAATCGAAAACATCACGAATGATCAGGATTGGATCTATCTGGAAGGCGCAGACGAAGAATCTTATAGCAGCTTACGGACGCGCACCCTTGGGAGTTGGGAAGAGCTGTCCGTTAATACAACAGCCGGAAAACTTAAATCTGTGGTGGAGTCCCTGCCTGGCGTTATGTGTGCTTATGTAGATGACCAGCATCCACGCGGTCAGGGCACGGTGGATGTGATCGTGATCGGCACGGCCGGAGCTGCCAGCGCGGAGCTGATCCAGCAGGCACAGCAGGCGATTGATACACTCCGGGACAACTACGAGGATTATCTGGTAAAGCCTGGCGAGATCGTATATCAGGATGTAGACATAACGCTTCACCTTCGCGCCGGAACGAGCACAACCGATGTGGCAGACGTTGCAAAGACTTTGATCAGTAGCGCCATGCGACTGTCCAACCGGTCAGACTTCAACCTGTTTCTGCAGGACGATATCCGTTATGTTCTAAAAAGCAACATTCCAGGATATCGCAAGACTGTATTTACAAGCCCGGCCACGGACGTGGAGCTTGCGCAGGATAAGGTGATCATGCTTAGTAACATCACGGTCCAGGTCGTAAATACATAGGCGGTGGGATATGGATAAATTTGGCGAGTATATGTTCTATCTTCTTTCCACCCCGTTCAAGCAGGCGGACAAGAAGAAAAATCAGTGGTACATCTTTTTTAAAACGGTGGGGGAGCTGTTTGACGCGAATAAAGCAGCTTTCCAGACCGCACGGAAAGAAAGCATGGTGAAGACGGCCAGCGTGGTTATGCTGCCAGAACACGGAGCTGATCGTGGATTATCTCGTTATGAGGGCGAGACCTGGGAGAACTATCGGATCCGCATTATGATGTACGCAGCTACGTGTGAGCTGGGCGGTACCGATGTAGGCACCAGACAGGCTGTGGAAGCCTTGGGCTTCGCGGATGTCAAAACAGTGCCATGCTACAAAATCAAAGGCCAGGAAGACCGCTGGGCGGAGTTCTATGTGGTTATTACCAGAGATATTGATGACCCGTTTGATGTGGACCACAACATCATCCGCAAAGAAGTGCGCCGGGTAAAGATTGCAAGCGGCAAAGACAATTATATGTTTGTTTTTGTGTTCCCGGTATTTTACGAGCCGCTGATGTTTGCAAACCCGGTCATCACATTTAGAAGCTGGGTAAACCTTTATAACAACAACCTTTTCAACGGCCTGCGGTACAACAACGGCCAGATCACTCACGACAATGTCGTGCGGAACTATCCGACCTGCTGGCGTGTGAGAAATCAGGCAAAACAGCAGCTTACGGTGAGTTATAAACTCACCAATTACCATAACTGGCGCACCAATGACGGCGGCAGCCTAAACGATGGCACAAAGTGCTTTGATGCCTGCATCATCGAGGAGGAGATATAGATATGGAGAAAGCAGCAACTACAACAGCAACCGTTATTACAGATCTTGGCAAAAACAAGATCCTGAAAGCCCATGCTGGCCTTGCAGATCTTCCGGCAATCTTACAGATCGCCTATGGAGACGGAGCCACAGCGGCACCGTCAGCCACCGACAACGCACTGCAGCATGAGCTCCTGCGCAAAGACATCACATCCGTGGAGCAGATCAGCACCACCTGCTTCCGGTACCGCTGCGAGCTTGGCGTGAATGAGCTGGCTGATCAGACAATCAACGAGACCGCACTGGTGGACGCAGACGGTGATCTGGTCGTGATCCGGCGCACTCCAGACAAAGCCAAAGGTGGAGACGAAACTTTTGTGTTCGAGATGGATGAGATGCTGTAAGTGTAAGGAGGAATGAAGGAATGGCGAATCATGAAATCAACGAAGATCAGGATGCGTTAACCAGGGCACTCCGGATGATTGAAACCGGCGATCCCGTCCACGCGGATGTCTACAACGCCCTGTTTTCGGTGCTGATCAACAACGATGTATTCTTAGAAAAATTGGCAAATAAAATGATCCAGCAGGCGATGATCTCACATGTGACGGATTGCACAAATTCGGACATGGTAATGGGAGCGGATCAGGGGCCCGTATTTACGAAGCTGATCGAGAAGGTGAAGGAACAGGTTGATGTGCTAAACACCAACCAGCAAAATATGCTTTACAAGGACATGTTTTCGGGGGATTTGAACAGTACATCTATAGAAAATGGTGTGTACGGCATCGGTACCCTTGATGCAGTGAAGAATGCTCCCACGGGTGTGGCCTGGTGCACATTTATTCAGCTAAAGCCATATACAACTCAAGTTATATTGGACACATCTGGCTGCTATATGCGCAAATATACAGGCTCTCCTGCAAAATGGTCTCAGTGGCAAGCTTTTTAATCACGCAAAATCCGTCGCACTGGAAAGTTTGAAAATGCTGATTGTCACGGAGCTGCCATAGTTGGCATCAGCGCGGCTGCCCTGAAAGCTACCCTGCAATGAATAATCGTAAGTACCGGACGCAGTAGGGACAATGAAAACAGCCGAACGCCAACGATCCCAGTCCTTGGCCAACGGTATTGATTCTGGATAAGTTGCAGTTATTCCTTTTCCGTTCAGAACAACAGACGATCCGGCATTCATTTTATTGGCGCCAACGACGTGGACACGAACATATAACAGATATGTCCCATCTTCCGGATAGGTCAGTGAAAATTGCTTTTCTGTACCATCCCAATAGGTGCCAAGGTCAACCGAAAAGCGGTTTTTTAGTCCCTTGGTGTTTATCCGTCTACAATCTGCGGTGAACTCCGCATAATAATTCCAAACAACTTCTTTATTGTGCAAAACCACCGCCCGAAGGCCGCACTCTAGCAAGCCCCTCCGGGACCGGTATTAAATTTTAGCCACGTTTATGCGGACACATACAAATCATAATCATATTTAAGTTTCTGCCTTGAGTTCTTGGCATAGATTCGCGTCGTCTCCACACTAGCGTGCCCCATCAGATCACACAGGCCAGCAAGAGGCATGCCCTTGTTGAGCGCGTGAGTTGCAAATGTGTGTCGAAGCAGATGCGGAAAGACTCGTTTTTCTATGCCCGCCCGTTTCGCAATATTCCGAACGATGTTTTCCAGGGCATTCTTTTTTAGCCCCTGATACGGAGCACGCACAGAAAGAAAGACCGGTCCGCTCTTACGATTGCCCAGATACTGCTCTAAAAATTCAATTGCCCTAGCTCCCAGAAATACAATCCGCTCCTTGTCGCCTTTACCCAAAACGCGGATGCTCTCCTCCTTGATATCAATGTCCTCGATTTTCATGTTGGCCACTTCACTCACGCGGCAACCAGTGGCCAGGAAGATCTCCAGAATAGCGTTGTCCCTAGCATCCGTTCCGCAGGCAATTCGAAGCTTCTCCACTTCTCTGGCCGTCAGAGCCTGCCGGACAGTTTTGGTGAATTCAATAGCCTCGACCCTGACCATAGGATTGCCATGCGGGAGATGTCCGTTATTGAGTAAGTACGTGAAAAAGCTGCTTATAATCCTACGTTTGCCGTCCTTGGTCCTCTTTTTAACCTGTCGAACGCGTTCATAATCATCCAGATAGCTTCTAATATCTCCGTCAGTGATTTCGCTCACTGGTTTATTAACATAGGCCAGTAAGCTTACCAATGTGGCTCTGTACTGGGTAATAGTGGCATCACTGCAATTCCGGTACCGCATCCGACTCAAGAACATATCTAACTCCGGAAATTCCACCACCGTCGTGCTCAGCGATGTTTCCTTGCGCGTAACATCGTAGTTACGCAACACCACTGACACGGCAGCCTCCACCATCTGCATCACCGGTTTGTCCAATATTCCGATCAGTTTCGCAAGTATCTCATCCTGTAATCTCATGTTATCCATACAGATTCTCCTTTCCAGTGCAATTTTTGATACTTTTATTGTACTGGAAAAGCGGCTTGCCGCCTATTGTCCAGGCTCAGGCTACTGTGCAAAACACCAACAAGCTGAGCACCAGTGGTGGAGTGATGACCGGAAACATCGAAATGACTTCGAATATACTATCTTTTAACGGGGACTATAAAATATATAATACTGGCGGCAGATTGTCTATTGACAGTGCAGATGGATCTGCAATATGTTTTTTAGAAGGCAATAGACTATGGCTTAATTGCGCCGGATTCTATGCTTTCTATGCGCAAGTGTCGCAAGATGGACGCCTAATTTTCTATAATCACGATCATACGCCAGTAATGTCCATTGCATATAATGGAGGAATTAAGGTCAAAGGCAGCATAGAGCAAAATGCAACCTTTTAATTATTCAATGATCCCATAAACATCTCCGAAAGTCATTTGAAACTCTGTTCCACCAGGGACCAAATAAGCCTTATTGAAACTAAAGGTTAAGGTATCGCCGGTTATCCGGAAACCAACTTCATAAATTGACGCGATGTTAGCATCGGTAGCAACACCCGAAAACCGAATGCCACCGCCAACGATAATAGCTGGAGCTGATGGCTGTCCGCCATACGGTACAATAATTAGCCATTTACACCTTGATAGGCCTGGCAGCGTTACCGATCCGGATGCCACATTTCCAAGGTTCCCGAGGTACGACCGCTGCATATTTTTCGCCTTGGTGTTTTGTGAAGCTGCAGGTACTGCATAAAAGCAAAATTGTGTCGTATTTTTATACTGGTGGGTAAAACACCAAGAGCCTAAGTACGCATTATGAACATTACAAAACAGACGAAACCAAAGATAATTTTATTGTATCATTGCCGATAGGCGTTCATTTTTTTTCAGTACAAAACGTACATTCAGAGTTCGCTTATGACACTGGAAAAAATATTTGGGGTTTTGGGACAATGCTTGTATTCGGCATTATGTCAGGATATAGAGCAATCTTATATGTGACTGCACATGGTGAGTTATACATAAGGCATTACGTTTCTAACACTCCGCATGTCGGATGGATAAAAATAAAATAACATGCTTTTAGAGATATTCTTTTATCAAAATCACTGTTGCACTCATATATTCTAAAGTGATTGCTTCGGTGTATGTAGTTTGTGCCAAAATATAATAAGTTTTACCAACTTCTAAAACCTTGGGTTTACCATATCCGGAAGAGCAATATCCGCATGGAGAAATAACAAAGGAATCTTCATAAGCACCTAATTCATATTCTGTATTTGTGCTTTCCGAGATTTTAAACGTAACATTATAACCACTTGGACACTGAAATCTTATATTCGGATGGCATAGATATAGTCCAGTTCTCTTTACAGAAAAAGATATTACTGGAATTATTTTCTTTCCCGGTGGCAATATTGTATTAATTTTGTTGTTGATAAGGGTAATTGTATCTTCATATTTGCCGATATTTTGGCTCTTGGTGTTTTGAGTAGATATAGGGAAGAGAAAACAATGATTCAAATGTAATATTATTCATTTAAGTAACTAGCTGGGAAACCAGCGCTATTATATGCAAAATCGAAGGAGGATTTTATGCAGAAATTAATTTTAGCATCGGGAAAGAAAATCCCGGTAAAAAATGTAGTTCGTTGGCAGAGCAAGGAAATGATAGATGTTAGCATTTCAGAGTCTGATCTGTCTGCTAATGGTCTTGAGTTTTCCGCAGTTTTAGAGTTATTGAAAGATTCGGCAGAAACTGCAGAGATGAAACTAGTCAATGACGCTGAGGTGCTTGAAAATGTTTATTATGCATATTCAAAATTAGACAGCTATAATGTGGCATATGATCAGAACTCAAATAATGATGCCGGTTTGTCTTCTGAAGAGAAAGAAAGCGCGGAAGAACCTAAAGATACAATCATTACCGTATCCATTAAAAAGTTATCTGATTTGGAACAGCAGGTAGCTAATAACACGGATATGTTGGAATCTGTAACTGTTGCTATTGCGTCAATGATGGGGGAATAAACTATGCCTACTTGGAAAAAGAAAATTTTTGTGAATGCCATTAAAATCCAGCTTAGAACTGGAGAAAAAAACTTGGAAGAAATTCTTGAAGGGTATCCGAAATTAACGGATGCTGAAAAAAATATTCTTCGGAAAGAGTTTTCAGAATAACTGACAAAAAAGGGGCGAAAATCAGCTGAATGATTTCACCCCTTTTTCTAAAATATTTGGGAAAAGTTTTTGACAGGAATTTTGAGAAGTTTTGACAAAAGTTTTGGGCGCGCACAAATGGATTTCAAAAACTTTTTGTTGGTATTTATTACTTACGCTAGAGAAAAGTAGTAGCGGCAATTAAGAACTCCGTTTATAATGGAAGCAGTTATGAACTTAAGCATTGGAGGACACTAACGTGAACAAACAGCAGCTTGCGGCGAAAATATGGGAGTCTGCAAATAAAATGCGATCCAAAATCGAAGCGAACGAATATAAAGACTACATTTTAGGTTTTATTTTCTATAAATACCTTTCCGATAAGCAGGAACAGTGGCTTTTAAAACGCGACTATGCGCCGGAAGATATTGTGGAATATGTGAATGAAGATGACCCGGAGATCGTGGAAGCATCACAGCAGAGTCTGGGCTATTTTATTGCCTACAAGGATATGTTTTCTACCTGGATTCACATGGGCTCTGATTTCAGCGTGGACAATGTTCGTACGGCTTTGTCTTCCTTTACCAGACTGATTTCTCCATCCCACAAAAAGGTATTTGATGGGATTTTTAACACGCTGGAAACAGGACTGAGCAAGCTGGGAGAAAATACCAAGAGCCAGACCAAGGCCGTCAGCGATCTGATTCAGCTGATCAATGATATTCCAATGGATGGCAGACAGGACTACGATGTTCTGGGCTTCATTTATGAATATCTGATTGAAAAATTCGCGGCGAATGCAGGAAAAAAGGCGGGAGAATTCTATACGCCGCATGAGGTTTCTGTCTTAATGTCAGAATTGATTGCAGCGCATTTAAAGGGACAAAAAGAATTGAAAATTTACGATCCGACTTCAGGATCCGGTTCATTGCTGATCAATATTGGACATGCAATTGCGAAATATATGGATAATCCAGACTGTATCCGTTATTACGCGCAGGAACTGAAAGCAAATACCTACAACCTGACGCGCATGAATCTCGTTATGCGTGGAATTCTGCCCTATAACATTGTTACGAGAAACGGAGATACGCTGGAAGATGACTGGCCGTATTTCGATGAAGCAGATCCGGCCATGACTTACGATCCGCTGTATGTGGATGCGGTAGTCAGCAATCCGCCATATTCTCAGAGATGGGAGCCAAAAGGCAAGGAGAATGATCCGCGTTATGCCCGCTATGGAATAGCACCAAAATCAAAAGCGGATTACGCTTTCCTTCTCCATGATCTTTATCACTTAAAGCCAGATGGAATTATGACCATTGTTCTCCCACATGGCGTTTTATTCCGTGGCGGAGAAGAAGGGCAGATTCGAAAAAATCTGATAGAACAGAATAATATTGACGCGATCATTGGCCTGCCTGCAAATATCTTTTTCGGAACCGGTATTCCGACCATTATCATGGTGCTTCGTCAAAAGCGGGAGAATACAGATGTGCTGATTGTAGATGCATCGAAAGGTTTTGAGAAAGAAGGTAAGAACAACAAACTTCGTGCCTGCGATATCCGAAAAATTGTAGATACGGTTACTATGCGACTGGATATTCCGAAATATTCCAGAAGCATCACAAGAGAAGAAATCCGGGCAAATGACTACAACTTAAATATTCCGAGATACGTGGATTCATCGGAAGCAGCCGAAAGCTGGGATATTTACGCGTCCATGTTTGGCGGAATTCCGGAAACAGAGCTTGCAGAGTTAAATGCGTACTGGAATCTGTTTCCATCCTTGAAAAAGGAATTATTTGTGGGAGAGGGCGGTTATGTGCAGCTCCGAACAGAACACTTAAAGCAGGCTATTCTGGAAAACGCAGACGTGAAAGCTTTTTTACAGCATTATCAGGATGTCTTTTCAGATCTTGGAGAAAAACTGGATCAGGCATTGATTGAACGTGCAGAGCAGCTTTCTATTCCCAAAGCAGAAGATGAAATAGCCGGAATGATTCTGAATCGTTTTGCACAGATTGCACTTGTGGATAAATACGAAGCATACCAGATTTTTAAAACAGAGTATGAGCAGATCACGGGAGATTTGGAATTGATTCAGACCGAAGGAATGAACGCGGTGCGTCAGGTTGATCCGAATATGGTCGTAAAAAAGAAAGGTGACAACGAGAAGGAAGTGCAGGAAGGTTGGAAAGGTCACATCATTCCATTTGAGTTTGCGCAGAAGATATTCCTGAAAGCAGACATGGATGAAGTAGATGCAAAGAAAGCACGTTTACAGGAAATTCCGTCCGAATACGAGAACCTTCTGGAAGAATGCAGTGAAGAGGAAAAAGAAATCATATCCGAAGCGCTGAATGACAGCAACGATGCTTTTGTTATAAAAAATGTAAAAGCCATGATCAAGGTGTTAAAGCAGGATGCAGAAGAAAATAAAACCCTGATCGAACGTCTTTCCAAAGTTGAAAATCTCAACAGCGAGGAAAAGAAACTCAAAAGTGAGATTAAGTCCGCTGAGGAAGAACTTCATCTGAAAACAAAAACGGTGATCGAAAACATGACCGATAAAGATATCCATCATGTTCTAATAGTAAAGTTGGTTGATCCAATTTGTGACGGCATCAGCAAATTGCCGGAGAATCTTCTGGGAGTACTGGAAAAGAAAGTGAAAGCATTGTCCGAAAAATACGCAGACACTTACGAAGATATCGAAAACGAAATTGCCAAAACCCAGAATGAATTGATCAAAATACTGGACGAATTGACCGGATCAGACACCGATATGGCCGGAATTATGGAATTTAAGAAGCTGCTGGGAGGTGAATAAGACATGGAAAAACGTAAAATTCCGGCGGTGAGATTCAAAGGATTCGAGGACGATTGGGAACAGCGTAAGTTGGGTGAAGTCCTTGATGATATGTACAATGGACAAACTCCATCGAGAAATAAAAGTGAATATTGGAACGGAAATATAAAATGGCTGTCAAGCGGAGAATTAAATCGTGGAACAGTATATGACAGTATAGAAATGATAACAGAAGACGGTCAAAAATCAGCCAATTTACGGATAGTTCCTAAGGGTACTTTTATAATGGCTATTACAGGCCTTGAAGCGGCTGGAACTCGTGGAAACTGCGCATTACTTGGGTTTGATACAACACTCAATCAGTCATGTATGGCATTGTTTCCAAAGAAAGATTTGCTTACTTCGGATTTTTTATTTCAATGGTATAGAAAAGTCGGGGAAGAGTACGGGCTTAATTATACTCAGGGAACGAAACAGCAGAGCTATAATGCTGAACTGATTAAAATACTACCGATTTCATTGCCTTTGGTAACTGAGCAGAAAAAAATAGCCTCTTATTTGAGTAACATCGACCACCTCATCACCCTTCATCAGCGTAAATTGGAAAAAATGAAGAGTTTCAAAAAATCATTGCTAGAAAAGCTTTTTGTTCAATAAAATTCGTTGAATATTTCTGAACCAATATACAAAAATTGATTTTGAAAAATTAGTTTAAGTAAAATACGAATGTTGTATACCAGTAAAAGCGAATTTGTTTAGAAAACAAGCCTTGATAGTAAGAATGGTCAATTTAACACGAGCAATTTATGAAGGATATCTTGGGAACAGCGTAAGTTGGGTGAAGTAACACAGAAATTCAAAAGTGGTAACTCTTTAAAAGCAGATAAAATAAGTGAAAGTGGAGCATATCCAGTATATGGTGGAAATGGATTAAGAGGATATACATCTACCTATAATCATGAGGGAGAATTTGCGCTAATAGGCAGGCAAGGAGCTTTATGTGGAAATATGAATTATTTCATTGGAAAGGCTTATTTTACTGAACATGCAGTGGCTGTTGAAGCAGATGAAAATAATAATACAAGGTTTATGTATTATATGTTAGATACGATGAATTTGGGACAATATTCTGACCAATCAGCACAACCAGGACTGGCGGTAAATAAGTTGATTAAGCTGGAAAATATGTTCCCTAAGAAAGAAGAACAAATTAAGATAGAGAACTATTTTCAGTCCATCGACCACCTCATCACCCTTCATCAGAGTAAGTTAAAATCTTTAAAATTCATATACACATTTTTTCTTGGGAACAGCGTAAGTTGAATGATGTGGCAAAATTCAGTAAAGGAAATGGCTATTCTAAAGGTGATTTGATAGAGGCTGGAACACCAATTATTCTGTATGGAAGATTATATACAAAATATGAAACCACTATTTCAGATGTTGACACTTTTGTAGTGGCAAAAGATGGTTCTGTATACAGTAAAGGTGGAGAAGTCATTGTTCCTGCATCAGGTGAAACTGCGGAAGATATTGCAAGGGCTGCCACCGTCGATAAACCAGGGATTTTGCTTGGTGGAGATTTGAATGTTGTGATGCCAAATGAAGAAATTAATTCTGCTTTTTTAGCAATTTCTATATCTAATGGAAGTTCACAACGAGAACTGGCAAAAAAAGCACAGGGAAAATCTGTTGTTCATATCCATAATGAAGAGATAAGAAATTTAGTTGTACCATTTCCAACAAAGGCGGAACAGAACAAAATAGTGGATTATTTCGCTAATCTCGACAGCCTTATCACCCTTCATCAAACGAAAGCAAAATCTATTAAAAAACCACATTTTAAGGAGCAAAATTATGCTTGGATTTGACAGAGAATCAGATTTTGAACAGGCCATTATCACTGCACTCCAGAGTAATGGCTGGGACAAGGAGGTTATTCACCATCCTACTGAGGAACAGTTAATCCAAAACTGGGCGGATATCCTTTACGATAATAATAATGACATTGACAGATTGAATCAATGTCCATTAATTCCAGAGGAGATGGATGAACTTCTGGACCAGGTGAAGAATCTTCGGACACCGCTGGCCTTAAATGGTTTTATGAATGGAAAAACGGTATCGATTATTCGAAAAAATCCGAAGGATACGCTGCATCATGGTAAGGAAATCAGCCTGAAAATATATGACCGAATGGAAATTGCGGGAGGCTCGAGCAGATATCAGATTGTCGAACAGCCTTTATTCCCTCGGCATGAAAAAGTCCTGCAGGACCGCCGTGGTGATCTGATGCTGTTAATCAATGGTATGCCGGTGTTTCATATTGAACTGAAAAAATCTGGTGTCCCAGTGACGGAGGCTTGCAATCAGATTGAAAAATATGCGCATGAAGGTGTGTTTACCGGTTTATTTTCGCTGGTGCAGATTTTTGTTGCCATGAACCCGGAAGAGACTTTGTATTTTGCGAATCCTGGACCGGATGGGAAGTTTAATCCTGACTTTTATTTTCATTGGGCGGATTTTAACAATGAGCCGATCAATGACTGGCGGAAGGTGACTTCGACGATTTTGTCGATTCCGCTGGCTCATCAGATGATTGGATTTTATACCGTTGCGGATTCGGCGGATGGTGTTTTGAAAGTAATGCGCAGTTATCAGTATTATGCGGCGAATAAAATCTCAGACCGTGCAGCTACGCAGGACTGGTCCAATGTGGAACAGCTGGGCGGTTACATTTGGCATACAACAGGTTCAGGAAAGACCATGACTTCCTTTAAATCGGCACAGCTCATCGCGCAGGCCAGAACCGCTGATAAAGTTGTGTTTTTGATGGACCGTATTGAGCTGGGTACCCAGTCGTTGAAAGAATACCGGGCTTTCGCAGATCATCCGGATGATGTACAGGATACGGAAGATACGATTGCATTAATTGGGAAATTAACCAGCATGGATCCGAAAGACGCCCTGATCGTGTCTTCTATCCAGAAAATGAGTAATATTCGTGAGGATGCCGAAGGCAAGATGAGGGCAAAAGATCTGGAAACCATACGTTCCAAGAGAGTGGTCTTTATTCTGGATGAATGTCACCGCTCGACCTTTGGAGAAATGCTGACGACAATTAAGAATACCTTTCCGAATGCGCTGTTTTTCGGATTTACCGGTACACCGGTGTTTGATGAAAATGGGAAGAAGCTGAGTACAACGGCTGACATTTTCGGCAATGAACTGCATCGCTACAGCATTGCGGATGGAATCCGGGATAAAAATGTGCTGGGATTCGATCCGACCATGGTGATGGTGTTTCAGGATAAGACGTTAAGACAGAAAATTGCTTTGCGGCAGGCAGATGCAGCCTCCGTGGAAGAGGCAGTTGCGGATGAAAAAAAGAGCAAAGTATACTTCCATTTTATGTCGGAACAGGAAGTGCCGATGGCCGGTGTGAAGCAGGAGGATGGTACTTACCAGAAGGGCATTGAGGACTATTATTCGAAAGAGTTGTATGAATCGGATCCTTATCAAGATGCAGTTGTAGACGATATCGTTGAGAATTGGCTGACACTGAGCAGAAATAATAAATTCCATGGAATTTTTGCGGTAAGCAGTATTCCGGAAGCGGTGCGTTATTATAAAAAGTTTCGGAAAAAGAATCCAAAATTGCGTGTGACGGGACTGTTTGATCCGACGATTGACAATGAAGGCGGACAGCGTTCTTTGGATAAAGAAGACGGCTTGAAAGAGATGCTGGAGGATTACAATAACCTGTATGACCAGCAGTTTGATATCGGTGGCTACGCAAAGTTTAAGAAGGATGTAGCAGCCCGTCTGGCGCATAAGAAGCCGTATGAAAGACTGAAACCGGAGCAGCAATTAGACCTCCTGATCGTAGTGAATCAGATGCTGACAGGTTTTGATTCCAAGTGGGTGAACACCCTTTATATGGATAAGATTCTGTTGAATCAGAATCTGATTCAGGCATTTTCCAGAACCAATCGTCTGTACAATGTCAATGAGAAACCATTTGGTTCTATCCGTTATTACCGGATGCCGCATACGATGAAGCGCAACATTGAGGATGCGGTAAAATTGTACTCTGGTGACCGGCCGATGGGCTTATTTGCGGATCATCTGCCTGATAATATTGAGCACATGAATTTGACTGGCCAGGATATGGTGGAACTGTTCCGGAATGCCGGTATTGTGGAACTGGACCGGCTCCCGGAGGAGACAGAGATAAAGGCAAAATTTGCAAAATTGTTCCGCGAGTTTTCTACTTATTACCAGGCAGCGCAGATTCAGGGATTTGTGTGGGAGAAAACGGAGTATAACCGGATTTCGGAGGATGGAACGGTTATAGAGACAATTCCTGTGAAGCTGTCAGAGAATACTTATGAGATTCTCCATCAGAGATACCGGGAACTCAGAAAGCCGGGGGAGGATGGAGAAAGTGAGGAGGAAATTACATTTTCGATTGATCCATATCTTACGGAGCAGAATACAGGTATGATCGACTACAACTATATGAATTCCCGTTTCGAAAAGTGGATGAAGCAGTTGGAACAGCCGGGAGTTTCTCAGGAAGTTCTGGATCAGACACTGGAAGAATTACATAAGTCTTTTGCTTTTTTGTCTCAGGAAGATCAGAAGTTTGCGAACTTATTTTTACATGACGTTCAGACCGGAGATGTATCATTAAGATCTGGATATACATTGCAGGATTATATTGTTATGTATTCGAATAACGAGAAAACCGAACAGATCCGTCGGCTTTGCCGATATTTTGGATGCTCGGAAGAAATAATCCGCGAATTGTTAAAGCTGAATATCACAAAAGAAAATATCAATGACTATGGGCGGTTTGACGCATTAAAGGCAACTGTGGTAAAAGAACAGGCACAGGAATATTTTACTGCGGTGGAAGGAAAGAAAATGCCTATGTTTCGGGTAAACAATCGTGTGGATTCGATACTTACCCAGTTCTTGCTGGAAGGTGGAATGGATATTCCGGAGCCGGAAAACTGGAAGAAAGAATCTGCAAAGGAGTAAGAGCCCTTCATCAGTGTGAGAAAACAGGAGGTTTATCTTATGCTCGATGAAACAAAAGCAACGGCTTTATTTGTTGATTATTATGCCCAGTGGGTTCAGGTATACAAAGAGGGGGCGATTCGTGAGGTAACGCTTGCAAAATATAAAATGACGCAAGCATGGCTGAAAAAGCTGGTTCCGGAATTGCAGTTATGCAATATGACAAGAATTACATATCAGCAGCTGATCAATAACTATGCGCAGCACCATGAGAGACAGACAACTATGGATTTTCATCATCAGTTAAAAGGCGCGATTCTGGATGCTGTGGACGAAGGTCTGATTGACCGGGATCCCACCCGGAAAGTGATCATTAAGGGAAAAACACCGGCAGAGAAGAAAATCAAATATCTGAATCAGTTCGAACTGCACACGCTCTTAAAGAGTCTGGATCTTGGAAAGGAAGTGAACTGGGACTGGTTTATCCTGCTTGTAGCAAAAACCGGCATGCGTTTTTCTGAGGCACTCGCCCTTACACCGAAGGATTTTGATTTTGCGCATCAGACATTATCCATCAGCAAAACGTGGAATTACAAGGGAAATGGTGGCTTCCTTCCAACGAAAAACAAGTCATCTATACGGAAAATTCAGATTGACTGGCAGACGGTCATGCAGTTTGCGGAGCTGACCAAAAATCTCCCACCGGAGGAGCCGATTTTTGTGAAGAAGCAGGATGAATATGAACCTATTTATAATTCCACGGTCAATGGAATTTTGGAGCGATACTGCAAAAAACTGCAGATATCCACCATTTCAGTTCATGGACTGCGCCATACGCATGCTTCAATTCTTCTTTTTGCGGGCGTATCCATTGGAAGTGTAGCCAGAAGACTCGGACACGCAAGCATGACCACAACGCAGAAAACGTATCTGCATATCATTCAGGAACTGGAAAATCAGGATATTGATCTGGTCATGAGATCACTGGCTAATCTGACCTGATTGTGTGTGATTTGGAAATTGTACGGAAATATATAAATTAGAATAAGTGCACTGGTGAAGGGCTGTTGTCAAGCATTTATTATGGTCAGAATGAGCTTAATGACCCCAATGATGAGCTTAATGACCCCAATAGAATATGCAATGACCTTAATAGTGCCGGAAAGTGCCGATAAAGTACCGGAATCTATGGAAAGAATGGAGATAAAATTTATGATACAACCAATCATGCGTGACATCGCATTTCTAAAACAAAAATCCCTCCCTGCAACCCAGGCAGACCGCCAGGTTGCCCTTGACCTCTTGGACACCTTAAAAGCTCATGAGTCTGAGTGCGTTGGTATGGCGGCGAATATGATCGGGGTGCGGAAGAACATTATCGCTGTGAATATGGGATTTATGAATGTGGCGATGTTTAATCCGGTTATTGTGAAAAAGTCAGGCGCTTTTGAGACAGAGGAGGGCTGTCTCTCCCTGATCGGAGTCCGGAAAACAACCCGTTATGAGGAGATTGAGGTGGAGTACGAGGATATGAACTTCAAGAAGCAGCATCAGAAGTTCAGCGGCTGGACAGCCCAGATCATTCAGCATGAGTGCGATCATCTGGAGGGAATTATTATCTAATAGGGAGAGACAAAGCTATGCATACATCAGAGAATAAAACAAAAGATGACGGTCTGATCGGCAATGAACAAATCGAGGAGGCCATCGCTGCTTTGCAGAAGAAGCCCAGTGAGGAACTACTGGCTCATGCACTGACGGTAGTCCGCAGCCGGATGCGGGAAAAGGGTCAGGTCATCCTTGCGGTGGACATGCCGCAGGAACAGACTGCAAATCCGACAGCTCCGATGCAGATCCAGGCAGTGAAAACCGGGGACGGAAGGGCCTGGTGGGTAGCGTTCACCAGCTTTGACGAGGAGCTGAGAGGCGGGGACCAGGTGAAATCTACGTTTCTGGCAGATCTGGAGCAGATGTTCAGGACTGCACTGACAGTACCGGAAATTGAGGGCGTGATTTTAAATCCGTGGAACCGGACCATGATGCTGGATAAGAGCCTGATCCGGATCGTGCTGGGAGAGTCCTGATAGCAGAAAACAGAATGTCTGTTCGATATTTATCTTGCATCCAAACAGTCCGTATGTTAGAATGAGAAAAGCGAAACACGATGCAGACAAGAATCAGGAAAGGTCAGGACAGAAATTTGTTTTCATATATAAAAGGAACGTTGGAAGAATACTGGGAAGATACCATTGTCGTGGAATCAGGCGGCATTGGCTGGAACATTCATGTTCCGCTGTCGGTGCTGGACCGGCTTCCGCATGTGGGTGAGCAGATCAAGGTTTACACTTCCTTTCAGGTGAAGGAAGATTCCATGACGCTGTATGGCTTTTTCAGCCGTCAGGATTTAAAGATGTTTAACCAGCTTCTCGGTGTAACCGGCATCGGCCCTAAGGCGGCTCTGGGAATTCTTTCCTCCCTCAGCCCGGATGATCTTCGCATGGCCATCATAGCGGAAGATTCCAAGGCCATCGCCAAAGCGCCGGGAATCGGTCCGAAGACAGCCAAGCGCGTGATCCTGGATCTGAAAGACAAGATCAGCATGGACGAGGTACTGCCGCTGCAGTTCACGGGCGGCCAGACGGAGGCGGCAGTTACGGCAGCAGCTTCCGGCGTGGATGGCGCAGGCAAAGAGGCCATCGAAGCACTGGTTGCCCTGGGCTATTCCCCAACAGAAGCCACAAAGGCGGTGCGGCAGGTAACCATCACGGAGGACATGAATTCGGAAGCGGTGCTGAAGGCATCACTGAAATTTCTGGCATTCTAGTATAGAAGATAATTGGAGTAAAAAATGGAACGACGGATCATAACCACTGAGGTGACGGAAGAGGATAAGGTCATTGAACCAAATCTCCGACCTCAGATGTTAGCCGAGTACATCGGTCAGGAAAAGATCAAGAACAATTTAAAGGTATACATTGACGCGGCGAAAGCGCGTGGAGAGTCGCTGGATCATGTGCTGTTTTACGGCCCGCCGGGATTGGGAAAGACGACGCTTTCCGGCATTATTGCAAACGAGATGGGCGTACACATGAAGGTGACCTCTGGTCCGGCTATTGAAAAACCGGGAGAGATGGCGGCAATCCTGAATAATCTTCAGGAGGGCGATGTCCTGTTTGTGGACGAGATCCACCGCCTGAACCGTCAGGTGGAGGAGGTGCTTTACCCGGCTATGGAGGATTTTGCCATTGACATCATGCTGGGCAAGGAATCATCGGCCCGTTCCATCCGCCTGGATCTGCCGCATTTCACTCTGGTCGGAGCAACGACCAGAGCCGGTCTTCTGACGGCTCCATTGCGTGACCGTTTTGGCGTGGTACAAAAGCTGGAATTTTACACGCCAGGGGAACTGCAGATCATTGTAGAGCGGTCTGCAGAGGTGCTTGGCATCGGCATTGAGCCGGAGGGCGCGGCAGAGATCGCAAGGCGTTCGCGAGGCACGCCACGTCTGGCAAACCGATTGCTCAAACGGGTGCGGGACTTTGCACAGGTGAAGTATGACGGAGTCATCACCAAACAGGTAGCGGATTTTGCGCTGGACATTCTGGATGTGGACAAGGTCGGCCTTGATAATAATGACCGGAGTATTCTTCTCATGATGATCGAGAAATTCGGCGGCGGCCCGGTTGGTCTGGAAACCCTGGCAGCGGCGCTCGGCGAAGATGCCGGAACGCTGGAGGATGTGTATGAGCCGTATCTTCTGATGAATGGCTTCCTAAACCGTACGCCACGCGGAAGGGTGGCAACACCGCTGGCTTACCGGCATCTGGATATTCCATATGACGGGCAATCCATGTAAAAACAAAAGAAACAAAAAATAAAAATCCGGAGAATTGATGCACGATGATAGAAAGCAGAGTTCTCCGGATTTGTGGATTTTAGCATATTTTCCCAGAAACACAAAATGAGAAACTGTGGGAAACACTCTTGTTGAGATGGTGGGAATATGTTAAAATGTATACAGTATTAAAATTATATTATTTATAAGGAAATTTCATGGAACAGAAAAATTATACGGAAGTTTTTATAGATGGAACCGTTTTTACATTGGGCGGTACGGAAGATGAAGCGTATTTAAGACAGGTTGCTGCTTATCTGAATGAGAAGATTGGCGAAGTCCGCAAGATGGATGGTTTTTCCAGACAGAGTCCGGAATATCAGAATCTGACTATTCAGCTGAATCTTTCTGATGATTATTTCAAGGAGCAGATGCGTGCAGATGACCTGAAACAGCAGAAAGAGGAACTGGAAAAAGACGCATACAGCTTAAAACATGAGCTGATCACCACTCAGATGAAGTATGAGGCACAGTCCAGGGAACTGGAAGTGGCCAAGGCTGCTCCGCTCAAAGACCGGGAAGAACTGGAAGCAGCGAAGGAAAAGCTGGAGAATGCATCTCAGGAAATCGAATCGCTGAAAAACCGTTGCGAGAACACGAGACAGGAGCTTGCAGCTGCAAAGTCGGAAAATGAGACCGTGCAGCAGGAGCTTGCAGCTGCCAAGTTGGAAAATGAGACCGTGCAGCAGGAGCTTGTAGCCGCAAAGTCAGAGAATGAGTCTGTGAGCCGGAAACTGGCTGCAGAGAAAGAACGGCTTTCTGCTGAAATAGAGCAGGTCTCCGCAGAGAAGAATGAGGCTGTCGCAGAGACAGAAAATATGAGGACAGTGCTTACTGCTGCACAGGCAGAGGCGGAAAGACTGAGAGCAGATCTGGAAAATGCGCAGGCAGAAGCGGAAAGCCTGAGAGCGGATCTGGAAAATGCGCAGGCAGAGGCGGAAAGCCTGAGAGCAGATCTTGATGATACACGGACAGAAGCAGAAACACTGAGACAGCAGCTTGTCCGGGTACAGGAAAATTCAGCCAATACCGGAAGCGAGCTGGAAGCCATGAAAGCAGAGTCTGAGACGGCGAAGCAGAACCTGGAAACGAAAGCAGCAGAGGCAGAGCATTTGAAACAGGAACTGGAGGAAGTGCGTCGGAAGCTGGCACAGCTGTATTCTGAGCAGGATGCAGCTGAACAGGAGCTGCAACAGGCTCATTTAAAAAATGCAACTTCGCTTCAGGAACTTACACAGGCGAGAAGCGAAGCAGAAACCGCAAAGCAGGAGCTTACACAGGCGAGAAGCGAAGCGGAAACCGCAAAGCAGGAGCTGGAGGAAGCATGCGAGACAGCGACAAGGGCTGAGAGTGATCTGAAGGAAGCACGCGAGGAAAATGAGCGTCTCAACCGGGAACTGCTTCAGGCAAAACAGGATGCAAAGCAGGCACGGCAGGAGCTGGAAACATTGAAACAGTCAGCAGAACAGATTCAGCCTGAGGTACAGCAGACCCGGCCGGAGAAAGAGGCAGCAGTGGCCGTGGAAACCATGGAAGCAGCCGAATTGGTTGAGGAGCAGGATGCTGAATCCGCAGCGGCTGAGGTGGCTGCTGTGAAGGAGCTGGTTGCATCCATTCTGCCAAAGACAGTAAAAACGCCGGAAGAACAGAAAAAGGCTGATGAAATGGCAAAACAGGCAGCGTTCAAGGCAGCTCTTGCTGCAGCAACGCATCCGAACAGGCATTTTATCCGTTAAGTAATACAATATGGGGGTGAAGGGTGTTGAAAGACAATCGGAACTCCCTTTCTTTTGGCCTGAAACCAAAACGGTCATTTGACTGTTTTGATCCTGATTTGCGGAGAAGCAGATCCAGCGAAATGGCTCACTTTAATATGAGGAGGAGAATTTGAATTCACGTGTAGAAATCCTGGCTCCGGCCGGGTCAATGGAAAGCATGATGGCAGCGGTTCAGGCTGGTGCCGATGCGATATATATGGGTGGCAGCCGGTTCGGGGCCAGGGCTTATGCAGACAACCCAGAGGAAGACAGGTTCTTGGAAGCAATCGATTATGTGCATCTGCATGGCTGTCGTCTTTATATGACAGTTAATACGCTGGTGAAGGAAGAGGAACTGGACCAGCTTTATGACTTTTTAAAGCCATATTATGAGCGGGGTCTGGATGCGGTGATCGTGCAGGATCTTGGTGTGTGGAAGTTCATCCGGGAGCATTTTCCGGATCTTCCGATTCATGCGAGCACCCAGATGACTGTGACAGGATGGCGCAGTGCCCAGAGCTTAAAGGAGATGGGAGCGACCCGCGTGGTAACAGCGAGAGAGTTATCTCTTCAGGAAATCGCAGAGATCCGCGACCATGTGGATGTGGAAATCGAGAGCTTTGTGCATGGCGCATTGTGTTACTGCTACTCCGGGCAGTGTCTGCTTAGCAGCCTGATCGGCGGCCGCAGCGGTAACCGCGGACGTTGCGCACAGCCCTGCAGACTTCCCTATGACGTACTGACAGCAGCCGGAAAGCCGGTTCAGAGTGCGGCAAAGCAGAATTCTGCGAAACTGACGGAAAGCATATACGAAACCGGAAAGCAGAATGCAAGAAATCAGAACACAGGAAAAAAGGGCAAAGGAAAGCACAGTCCGGACATGCAGGACAGAAATGCCCGGATGAAGGGAAAGCCGTATGCACAGCAGAAAGCAGCGGTGGGGGATGACCGCTATGTCTTAAGCCTGAAAGACCTCTGCACCCTGGATATTCTCCCGGACATCATTGAATCCGGTGTCTATTCCTTAAAGATTGAGGGCCGCATGAAGAGTCCGCGCTACACTGCCGGTGTCGTGAGTATTTACCGCAAATATGTGGATTACTATCTGGAGCATGGACGGGACGGTTATAAGGTAGATCCGGCAGACCGCAGGATGCTCCTGGATCTCTTTGACCGCGGTGGCTTTACGGATGGTTATTATCTTCACCACAATGGCCGCGAGATGGTGGCATTAAAAGAAAAACCGGCCTTCCGGGAAGGAAATCAGGCTTTGTTTGACCGTCTGGACCGGGATTATGTGGAGAAGAAAAAGCAGGAGCCGCTATCCGGCCATGTAGTGGTAAAGGAAGGCAAGCCGCTGAAGCTTTCCCTCTGGTGCTGTGAGCCGGAGCGTCTTCTGGAAGAAGCAGCAGCTCAGAATCCGTATGTGGAGGTGAACGGCGCAGAGGTTCAGACGGCCCAGAACCAGCCCATGGGAGAGGAAAAGCTGTTAAAGCAGTTAAACAAGACCGGAAATACCCCGTTCTATTTTGAAAACCTGACAGCAGAGATCGAAGGAAATTGTTTTGTGCCGGTTCAGGCGCTCAATGAGCTGCGCCGGGAGGCACTGGAGCAGATGGAAGAGAAGCTGCTGCAGCCATTCAGACGGACGGCGGGAGCGGTAGAAAGCCAGGATGAAGGCGAAAACGAGCGGTCTGAGCAGCAGAGCGAGACTGGCAGTGTGGAAGCAGGTTCCTGTGGCCTTCACATCTCCATCGAGGAACCTTGCCTCTTACCCATCGCCATTGCCCATCCGGATGTCACCCGCATCTACCTGGATTCCTGCGGCTTGGGGCCGGAGACCTGGAAGGTGGCGGTACAGGCATGCCATGACAACGCAAAGCAGTGCAGCCTGATGCTGCCGAACATCTTCCGCACGGAGGCGGAGACTTATTTCCGCAGACATATAGATGCCCTGAAAGAGGCCGGCTTTGATGAGCTGGTGGTAAAATCCCTGGATGAGATCACGTTTTTAAGAGAAAACGGCCTGGGGGATATTCCTATGGTATCGGACGCAAATCTTTATGTCCTGAACCATCTGGCAAGAGAGCAGATGGAAGACCTTGGAATTTCCCGCATGACCCTTCCGCTGGAGTTAAACAGCCGGGAGCTGGAGACACTGGGCTGTGCGGGGATGGAACTTTATGTGTACGGTTATCTTCCGGCCATGGTGTCGGCCCAGTGCATCGTAAGGACTACAAAGGGCTGTACGAAACAGCCGGAGGTCTTAAAGATGAGGGATCGCACCGGAAAAGATCTTCCAGTGAAGAATCACTGCCGGTTCTGCTATAACACCATCTATAATCCAAGTCCTCTGTCCCTGCTCGGACAGGAGAAGCTGATCCGACGGCTGGCTCCGGGGGCGCTGCGTCTTGCGTTCACGCTGGAGACACCGGAGCAGATGAAAGCAGTGCTGGATGCTTTTGCGGATCAGTTCCTTCACGGGGAAGAAACCAGGGATCCGTTCAAAGATTTTACACGCGGCCATTTCAAGAGAGGCGTAGAATAAATATATATGGTAAATATTGTCATTGAAGTATCGAAATATCTGCTGATCCTGCTGATCGCGGCTTATACCTACTGGAATTTCAGTTATTTCCGGTTTCGGGATCCCTGGCAGCAGGGAAGAGTCTGTGTCCGGCAGAATGCGGCCATGTTTCTGCTGCATTTTGTGGCGTATGCGGTGCTGTTCTTAAAATCAGAGGATGAGCGGGTAATCCTGTTTTATCTGGCACAGGTAGTATTCCTGGCAGTTTATCTGGGACTTTATAAGGTGTTTTATCCACTGCGGTCCAGGCTTCTGGTCAACAACATGTGCATGCTTTTGTGCATCGGCTTTGTGATCCTGACCCGTCTGGATTTTGACAAGGCCATTCGCCAGTTTGTGATTGTTGCCATATCGGCACTGATCACCTGGATTATCCCGTTCATTCTGGAGCGGGTGTGGCAGCTGGCGAACATTCCGTGGGTATACGGTTTTGCCGGTCTGGCGCTGCTGATCGTGGTATGGATCATCGGCAACAACAGCTTCGGCGCGCAGCTGTCCGTGAACATTGCGGGCATCGCGTTTCAGCCGTCAGAGTTTGTAAAAATCCTGTTTGTGTTCTTTACAGCCTGCATGTTTTACCGGGATACCGAGTCTAAGACGATCATAGAAACCACGGTGATGGCGGCTGCTTATGTGCTGGTGCTGGTGCTTTCCAAAGATCTGGGAAGCGCGCTGATCTTTTTTCTGACGTACCTGACCATGCTGTTTGTGGCAACCGGAAGCTATCTGTATCTGTTTTCCGGCCTGCTTTGCGGCAGCGGCGCGTCGGTGGTGGCATACCAGCTCTTTGCCCATGTGCGCACCCGTGTGGCGGCCTGGAAAAATCCATGGGCGGACATTGATAACCGCGGTTACCAGATCACCCAGTCCCTCTTTGCCATCGGCACAGGCGGATGGTTCGGCATGGGCCTATATCAGGGCATGCCTTATAAAATCCCGGTTGTGGAAAAGGACTTTGTATTCGCTGCAATTTCCGAGGAGCTTGGCGGGATATTTGCTCTCTGCGTGCTGCTCATCTGCCTGGGCTGCTTCTTACAGTTTGTGCTCCTGGCAGCGCGGATGCAGGCATTGTTTTATAAACTGATCGCCTTTGGCCTTGCCATGGTTTATGCGGTTCAGGTATTTTTAACCGTGGGCGGAGTGACGAAATTCATTCCGTCTACCGGTGTAACCCTGCCCCTTGTCAGCTATGGCGGAAGTTCTATTTTGAGCACCTTTATCATTTTCGGTGTGATTCAGGGCCTGTACATTCTGAAACGGAATGATGAGGAGGACTATGAAGAAAAATTCGACTGAAAAGAAAACAACAGAAAAACGGACAGCCGGAAGAAAAGTGGCAGGACAGAAGGCAGATAAGAGTATTTTGTTTGTGACCTATATTATGGTAGGCCTGTTTGTTGGTCTGATGGGCTATTTCGGCTATTTTCTGCAGGTGCAGAGTGAGACGGTCATCAACAATTCCTATAATGCGCGTCTGGACAGTTTTTCTGACCGGATCATCCGCGGAGAGATTTTAAGCAATGACGGCACGGTACTGGCGAAGACCAATGTGGCAGAAGATGGGACAGAGGTGCGGGAATACCCGTATGGAAGCCTGTTTGCCCATGTGGTGGGCTATTCCGACCAGGGCAAGACCGGCCTGGAATCTCTGGCGAACTTTTATCTGTTAAGTTCCCACATGAATCTGGTAGAGCAGGCCGTCAACGAGTTATCCGATGCGAAAAATCTGGGAGACCAGGTGGTGACTACGCTGGATGTGGGGCTGCAGCAGGCGGCTTCCGACGCGCTGGGTGACCGCAGGGGCGCTGTCGTGGTGATGGAGCCGGACACAGGCAAGATCCTCGCCATGGTTTCCAAGCCGGGCTTTGACCCGAATCAGCTGAGCAGCCAGTGGGAGAGCCTGATCTCCGGGGACAATACTGAGGCACAGCTTCTCAATCGTGCCGCACAGGGTGTGTATCCACCGGGATCAACCTTTAAGATCGTGACGCTTCTGGAATATATCCGGGAGCATCCGGATACCTGGGAGGGGTTTACTTTTGACTGTGACGGCAGCTATGAGGCCGGAGATTACAGGATTTCCTGTTATCATGGGAATGCCCACGGCCATCAGTCGCTTTTGCAGGCATTTGCGAATTCCTGCAATGGCGCTTTTGCAAGCCTCGGTCTTACCATGGATCTCGGGCAGATGCAGAATACCTGCGGAGAATTGTTGTTTAATAAAGATCTTCCGGTGTCTCTGGCATATAGCAAGAGCTCATATGCCATGGGACCCGGGGCTTCAGACTGGGAACGGCTGCAGACCGCTATTGGCCAGGGAAACACCCAGATGACGCCACTGCACAACGCTATGATCACAGCGGCCATAGCGAATGGCGGTACGCTGATGAAACCATATCTGATCGATCACGTGGAATCTGCGGCGGGAGAGGAAGTAAAGAAATATCTGCCTTCCGCTTATGGAAATCTGATGACCTCGCAGGAGGCCTCCACGCTTTCCATGTTCATGCGGAGCGTTGTGACGGATGGAACCGGTTCCGGTGTCCGTACCGATGCTTATTCCGTAGCCGGAAAGACCGGATCTGCGGAGTTTGAGACCGGAAAAGAGACCCATGCGTGGTTTACCGGGTTTGCCCCGGCAGAGGATCCGAAACTGGTAGTCACGGTACTGGTGGAGGAGGCCGGATCGGGCGGTCATGTGGCCGCGCCGATCGCAAAAAGTATTTTTGATACCTATTTTTCAAGATGAAAATGGTGATATAACGCTACACAAAGTTTTTAGGAGTGACAAAGGAGGAATCGCATGTTTCATGCAAAGGAGTATGTGAAGGCGGAAAGCCTGGAACAGGCATATGAGCTGAACCAGAAGAGAAGCAACGTTCTGGCAGGCGGTATGATGTGGTTGAAAATGAGCAGCGGGAACCGGAATACGGTGATTGACTTAAGTGGTCTGGGTCTGGATCAGATCGAGGAGACAGAAGATGAATTCAGAATTGGCTGTATGTGCAGCCTGCGGCAGTTAGAGCTTCATAAAGGCTTAAATCAGTACTTTGGCGGCGCATTTCGTGAGTGTACCCGCTGGATCGTCGGAACCCAGTTCCGCAACAGCGCGACTGTGGGAGGCAGTGTTTTCGGACGCTTCGGCTTTTCTGATATTCTTACCTGCATGATGGTTCTGGACAGCTATGTTGAGCTTTACAAGGGCGGAACCGTATCTCTGGAAGAATTTGCGAAGATGAAGTACAGCCGGGATATTCTGGTGCGCATCATCATCAAAAAGGATGGAAGAAAAGCAGCCTATGCCAGCCAGCGGCGTTCCAAAACAGATTTTCCGCTGATTGCCGTCGCAGCGGCAAAGAAGGATGACATGTGGTATATTTCCGTTGGCGCGAGACCGTCTAAGGCGGCACTGGTAACACGTCCGGTCCAAACCGGATGTGAGCTTTCCGCGCAGGCAGAGGAAGCAGTCAGCATGTTCTCATTTGGAGACAACCTGCGGGGCAGCGCGGATTACCGGAAGTCTCTGGCGGAAATTTATGTGAGAAGGCTCATGGAGCAGTTAAGTGGGGAGGAGGCATAGCATGAAAATCAGACTGACATTAAACGGAAAAAAAATCGAGGCTGAGATCAAGGCAGATACCCTGCTTCTGGATCTGGTCCGGGAAAAGGGCTGCTACAGTGTAAAGCGTGGCTGCGAAACTTCAAACTGCGGACTCTGCACGGTGTGGCTGGATGGAAAGCCGGTGCTTTCCTGCTCTGTTCTTGCTGCCAGAGCCGACGGACATGAGGTTACAACTCTGGAGGGCCTTCAGAAAGAGTCAGAGGAATTTGCTGATTTTCTGGCAAGAGAAGGCGCGGACCAGTGCGGTTTCTGCAGTCCTGGTTTCATTATGAATGTACTGGCTATGGAACGGGAACTGGTAAAACCGACTATGGAAGAGGTGCGGGAGTATCTGGCAGGAAATCTCTGCCGCTGTACCGGATACGCCGGCCAGCTCCGTGCCCTGGAAAAATATTTAAACCGGAAGAAGGAGGCGTAAACCATGGAAGCGAAGAATAGATATGTAGGCATGTCTGTGATCAAGAAAGACGCAAAGGCACTCCTCGCCGGAAAACCGCTTTATACCGATGATATCGCTCCGAAGGATTGTCTCATCGTGAAGCTTCTGCGCAGTCCTCATGCGCATGCGCTGATTGAGGAGATCGATCTTTCCAGAGCATTAAAGGTAGAGGGGATTGAGACGATCCTGACGTATCAGGACTGTTCCCAGAAGCGTTTTACCATGGCGGGCCAGACCTACCCGGAGCCAAGCCCGTATGACCGCCTGATCCTGGACCAGAGAGTCCGTTTTGTAGGTGATGCAGTGGCAATTGTGGCCGGTGAGACGGAAGAAGCAGTGGATAAGGCTCTGCGTCTTATCAAAGTAAAGTACCAGGTGCTGGAGCCGGTGCTGGACTTCCACACTGCAAAGGATAACCCGATCCTGGTACATCCGGAGGACAGCTGGAAGAGCCTGTGCCCGGTTGGCGCCGACAATAAGCGCAACCTCTGTGCCTCTGCGCAGGACAGCAATGGTGATGTGGATGCGATCCTGGCAGACTGTGCCCATGTTATTGACCGCACGTATCATGTGAAAGCGAATCAGCAGGCAATGATGGAGACCTTCCGGACCTTTACCTCCATGGACGCTTACGGACGCTTAAACGTGACATCCTCCACGCAGATCCCGTTCCATGTGCGCCGTATCGTAGCTCACGCGCTGGATATCCCGAAGTCTAAGGTCCGTGTGCTCAAGCCGAGGATCGGCGGCGGATTTGGTGCAAAGCAGACGGTGGTTACGGAGGTTTACCCGGCGCTGGTAACATGGAAGACAGGAAAACCGGCCAAGCTGGTCTACACCCGCTATGAATCCCAGATCGCTTCTTCCCCGCGTCACGAGATGGAGGTACATGTGCGCCTGGGTGCGGATGAAAATGGAATTTTTCAGGCCATTGATCTGTACACATTGTCCAATACCGGAGCATTCGGTGAGCATGGCCCGACTACCGTAGGTCTGTCCGGCCATAAGTCTATTCCGATTTATTCCACGCCGAAGGCTTACCGATTCTGCTATGATGTTGTTTATACGAATACCATGTCAGCAGGCGCGTACCGCGGTTACGGCGCGACCCAGGGTGTGTTTGCGCTGGAGTCCGCAGTCAACGAGCTGGCACGGGAACTTCAGATGGATCCGACCGTGATCCGTGAGAAAAATATGGTACACGAGGGCGATCTGATGCCGGCTTACTACGGCGAAACCGCCAACAGCTGTGCTCTGGACCGCTGCATGGCAAGAGCAAAGGAGCTGATGCACTGGGATGAAAAATATCCGTGCCGCGACATGGGTAACGGAAAAGTCCGTTCGGTAGGCGTTGCCATGTGCATGCAGGGCTCCTCCATTTCCGGTGTGGATGTGGGCTCCATTACCTTAAAGCTGAACGATGACGGCTTTTATACCATGATGATCGGTGCGTCAGATATGGGTACCGGCTGTGACACCACGCTGGCCCAGATCGCGGCAGACGTGCTGGGCTGTGATCTGGAAAACATTGTGTCCCATGGTGTGGATACGGATGTTTCTCCGTATGATTCCGGTTCCTATGCGTCCAGTACCGCTTACTTAACCGGTATGGCTGCCGTGAAGGCATCCAAATCCATGATCCGCCTGATCACCGAGAAGGGAGCGGAGTATCTGGAGAAGGCACCGGAAGAGGTGGATTTTGACGGTGAGCAGGTATTCGCAAAGGACGGTTCGGCTTCCATCAGCTTAAAGGATATCGGAAACCGTGCCATGGCGAATAACGGGAAGGCTCTTGAGGTGACCGAAAGCCATTCCTCACCGGTATCTCCGCCTCCGTTCATGGTTGGTATGGCTGAGATTGAGATGGATCAGGAAACCTGTGATTTTGAGCTGGTCAATTATGTGGCTGTGGTAGACTGCGGAACCCCGATCAACCCGGCAATTGCCCGGGTACAGACGGAGGGAGGTCTTGGACAGGGTATCGGCATGGCAATGTTTGAGGATGTGACCCGTTCCGAAAAGGGCCAGGTGTATGAGAATTCCTTCATGCAGTACAAGCTTCCGACCCGCGTGGATGTGGGAAATATCCGGGTTGAATTTGAAAGCAGCTACGAGCCGACCGGTCCGTTTGGAGTCAAATCCATCGGTGAGGTTGTCATCAATACGCCGTCTCCGGCAATTGCGGCGGCCGTGGCAAATGCCACCGGCGTGCAGATCCGGGAACTGCCGATCACTCCGGAGAAAATCTTTAAAGAACTGCACAAATAAAGTTTATGGAAGTAACAGAATAAGAAACTTGCAACTTACCCGAAATAGAGGTATACTTAAACCAGTCTGTGTGACACACCAAAGCTGTGCTTATTGCACGGTACAACAGGAGGAATTGCAATGATAGAAGCAACGAGCTGTGGAGGTGTGGTTATATTTCGCGGCAAGA
>OGXF01000432.1_pt1 | contig 39457 bp, 28 predicted proteins | sample 1576191 | NCBI WGS metagenome assembly OGXF01 (sample SAMEA3541545, study PRJEB24748) | human gut metagenome | biome: human gut; feature: human-associated habitat; material: faeces | place: China | collected 2012
AGTCTCTCAACATAATAAATCACCCCATCTATTAGATAGTATATCATACTGTCTAACAAATGGGGTGCAGTTTAAAGTTGCACCGTACCGGGATTTTTGTACTTTTTGATTAAAAACAATCCGGCCTGCCAATGCTCACAAATCCCTGTAGACCTGTCAGCACCACATTATTCTGCGAGCTGGCGCAGTGAATGATGAGCGGACCGCCGCTGCTGTCCTTGCCAACGAACACGCCTATATGGGTATCACCGGGATAGAATACTAAATCACCCGGCTGTGCTTCGCTCCACGAGATGGGTTTGCAGTGGTCGTGCTGACTGGCTGCGCCGCCACCATGTCCAATCACATAGCCCAGCGAATTATTGAATACCCAATCGACGAAACCGGAACAGTCCAGCCCGTAAGGACGGATGGTTCCGGTCGTTCTGCTTCCGGCGGCGGTGACGCGAGTTAGCTTGCCCCAGCGGGAATCCCAGCCGATAACACTGCTTTTGCCACCCCAGAAGTAATTCACTTTGCCGAGAAGTGAATAGGCTTTTTCCACCACAGCACGCCGCCGCTCGGAAATGTCTTTCGGCATAGCGGCAAGCATGGCGCGGATTTGCGCTTCGTCCAGCGTGACCTCGCCACCGTAGGTGCCCACCAGCTCTGCCAGCATTTGTGCGTACTCCGGCTTCAGCACTTCCTCCAGTGCTTCACGCTGGTTCTTATTGAAGTGGTAAAAATCCGGCATATCTGTCGCCTTTTTGCTGGTAATGGTGATATGCAAAATGTTTTCCGTGCTGTCCTCATGCTTGATGGTCTGCACATAGTAACTGACGGTATTCATGTCCCAGAACACCGTGCGGATGAGGTCGATACGCTCCTCATCGATAGTGACAACATCAGTAGCATCTGCGTCGGCCCCAGCCGTTTTAACTGCAAATACGGCAATAATATCTGTCCAGTTGGTAATGGAAAGGTCGCTGCCGCCGTCCGGCTCTCGATGAATTACCACACTGTCCGTAGGGTTCTCGGTCTGTATCTGATTGATTTTCGCAGAAAACTCACTGTTGATGAGTGCAACGGCCTGAGGAACGGATTGTGCATCGCTGTCGTTGCCAGACCAGAATACACCAAACGGAGTACCGATAACAGCCGCAGCACCACCAATTATCAAAATCAACGCAATGAGCGCACCGGCACCGCCCAGCAAACCTACTGCCGCCCGTGCAACGGCCTGTCCTGCGCGAATGACTGCTTTCTTGACCCGCTCAAAGAGTTTTACTGTGCGTTTGGCGGTCTGCGCTGTCTTTTGCGTGGTTTCCTGCATGACCTGCTGCTGCACCCGCTGCCTGGCTCTTGCCGTGACCTGTGCCTGTGCTTTGGCCGCCGCCTGTTGGCGCACCGCGGTATCCTGCCGCCCCGTGAATAGCTGTTCACGGAGCGGCTTTTTCTCTTTCGGCGCTGTGGCAGATGATTTTCGCCGTTTGGAGGTATGAGGCTGTTCAGTGTGCCTGGGCATATCAGCATTGAAGGATGACAAATCCACTTGCTGCTCTATCGCAGTAATATCCATACGCACCTGTGCGGCTTCATGCTTTTCGATGGTAGCCGCAGTTTCTCGGCGGTGTTCGGTCTGCTTTTTCGCTTGTGCCTGCCGAAATCTTTGCTTGGCACGAGTAACTTGCGGCGGTTCGGTTTGTACCGCTGCAGAGGGTGAAGCGCCGTTGTCTTTTGGCTCGGCAGCGCTGAACTTGCGGTCGAATTGCTTCTGTGCCAGCGCCTTGCCGGAGCGGAACGCCGTGCGGCTGCTGATTTCCGCCGCACGCTGTTCCTTGGTCTGAAACCGTTCCACCGGCTCTTGATAAGGCGAGGTCTGTTCTCCCTCCGGCATATCGGTCTTGCTCTTGAACTGCCGCCGAACAGCCTGCTCCCGCAGCACCTTTGCCGCCTGCTTGGGGAGAAACGCTGTGGTCTGCCGGGTTTGAATATCCCGGTTTTTCGGGCGTGTTCGTATCTCTTTCACAACGATTCACCCGGCTTTGTCGTCATAAGGCGGTACAGCGCCGTGTTGTATGGAAACTGGTTAATAAATGGCACCTTTGCGCCGCCGACTTTGATAAGGCCATGCCCAGATTCCGCATTGCTGATATAGGAAAGCTGTTCTTCCGAAATGCGGAGCATTTTCACAAGCTCCTGCTGGTCGGTGGGAGCCTGTGACAGCATGAGCAGGAACTCGGAGTTCGCCAACATATTCTTTGCTGTGGGAGAACGCAGACAGTCGGTGACATTCTGTGTAATGCCGGTCGCGGCGGCGTTTTTCTTGCGGAAACGCTTCCAGCTTTCTTCAATGAAATTGCTGCTGTACTCATTGGCAAAGAACAGATAAATCTCGTCAATATAGATCCATGTGCGCCGTCCGCGCTTGTGGTTTTCAATGACACGGTTCAGAATCGCGTCCAGCATGACCAGCATACCCACGGTTTTCAGCTGACTGCCGAGGTCAAAAATATCGAACAGCATAATGCGGTTGCTCATATCCACATTGGTCTGATAGGCGAATACATCCAGTGTACCATCCACGAACAGTTCCAGTGCCAGTGCGATGGACTGGGCCTGCGGCTCCGGCTGGCGCAGCAGTTCCTCACGGAAGTCTTTCAGTGTAGGCGGATTGCGGTAATCTTTGATATACTCACGGTACACATTGCCTACGCACCGCCCGATGATAGAACGCTCTTTCGCGCCCACCGGCTCCGGCTTCATCAACTGCTCGCACAGGGACATGACAAACTGGCTTTTCAAAATCAGGGGATCGTCCGCTTTGCCTTCTTCCTCGCCGTAACCGCTGGTCATATCCATCGCGTTGATGTGGTTGGGACTGCCTGCTGAAATCTGCACGATTTCGCCGCCCAATGCCCGCACCAGCGGCGCATACTCGCGTTCCGGGTCAACGATGATAATATCATCGTCGGTAGAAAGCGCGATAGAGGTGATCTCCTCCTTGGCCGCAAAGGACTTGCCCGAACCGGATACGCCCAGAATGAAGCCGTTGCTGTTCAAAAGCTGTCGGCGGTCGCAGACGATCAGATTGCGACTGGTGGCGTTCACACCGTAGTACACGCCGCCGCGATGTCGAATCTCCTGCGAGGAAAACGGCACCAGACCGGCAGCGCTCTCGGTGGTCAGTGTCCGCAAGGTGTCAATCCGCCGCAGGCCGTAAGGCAAAACGGTGTTCAGTGCATCCTCCTGCTGGTAGGTCAGCACGCTCATTTCACAGTTCTTGCCGCCCGCAATGCTACGGATGGTATCGGTGTCTGCGTCAAGCTGTGCCTTGCTGTCCGCCACATGAACAAGGGTCATCACGCACAAGGTCATGCGCTGGTCGCGCATGGTCAGGTCGTCTAGCATGGAACGCATTGTATCCCGTGCATCGGTAAGCTGCATGGGCGGAATGGCGGAAAAATTGTTGTTCTGGTTCTGCTTGTTCTGCCAACGGGTAATATCCGTTTCCACCGCAAGGGACTGGTTTTGAATTTCTTTCAGTGCCTTATCCGTGGGAATAGGCTGAATGTCGATGGACAAAATCAGATTGCGGTTGAGTTCGGTCAGTTCCTTTACAAAGCTGTCCTCCAGATAGGCCGGATAGTCCTTGAGAAACAGCACCCGGCCCACCTTGTTGTCGGAAAGCTCGAAGTAGTTAGAATGGAACTGGATACTGTCCGGACAGATGGAATCCTTGAATGAGTGTCCGCGCTTGGCCACAGTATCGAAATCAAAGCGGAACGAATCCTCCTCACCAATACGGAAAAAGTCATGCAGGATACCCAGCCGCTCCTTGTTGTCCAGTTCGTACAGCTTGGAGTTCAGCTTTTTCATGTTGGCGGACAGGTCGCTGCCCACACGGGCAAAAAAGCTGCGCGCCTCCTCAATGCTGCGGCGCTCCACGGAAACCGTGATGTATCGCTCCTGCACAATGCCGTTGCCCTCTGCGGCTTTGTCGAGCAGCATACGGTTGTACTCCTTACGGTAATCGTCGCGCCCGTCCTGTTTGGACGGCATGAGCATTTCTTTCTGAAATTCCAGCGGATTCAACCGTTTGTTGACGATGGAGATTTTCGTGATCGCATCTGTCGGCAGAGCCTTTTCCAGCGCACAATACTGGATGAGCATTTCCTTTTTATCTTCCTCATCTGCCACAGCATAATTGATGTCAGTAAATCGCCAGCAGCGGCTGAACTTGCCGTCTACCTCCCAGATACCGTCCCGGTGGATACGGCGGATGGGAATGGACTGCTGGGCCGTTTTCGGCAGGCGTACAGAAGCACGCTCTTTCTTTCGTCCGAATTTCTTCACTTGCGTTTCCTCGCTTTCTTTTCTGGGATGTGCAGAAGCTGGTCATACAGATTTTCGCTCTTATACAGCCGCCGTCCGGCACACAGGATATGGGTCTTGAACATCGCCCAAAGCAGCCGTTCAAAGGAAAGGCCGTTGTATTTGAAAAAGCCTGCGGTCGCCAACGGTGCGGCGCAGAGCATACACAGCCAGCTTGCATTTTCCTTTCCAATAGGGTCTTTGAGCAAAAAATAAGCTCCCACGGCAACTGCAACAGCGCCGAGGGAGCAGCCGAACTGTCTTACAGACAGTCCGAAAAAGATAGATTCGTGATAGTTTCGCACTTCACGATTGATACGGATTTCCATAGTCACCTCCAAGAAAAAGAGGAGTGCTTTTGCACTCCTCACAGGGGTTATTCGATTTGACGGTCGCGGATTTTGCGATAAAAAGTCACAAGCCAGCTTAGTGCCGTTACACCGAGAATGGCAAACAGGATACCATCCGCGAGCGCCGTGTGGTGTGCTGCCCAGTCCAGCCAAACGGTGTTGCCGAGGATCACATAGACCAGCGCGGGCCCCAACCGCAGCTTGATGAGCAGCTTGAACCACAACGGAAGCAGCAGGAAAAATAAGATGGGGAAAATAATTTGTCTGAACACGGTCAGCACCTCCTTGATGGTACCAGTGTAACGCAGTCTGGGGTTTCGTGCAAAAAATCAGCTTTGCTGTTCTGATAAAATCATAGTAAAACTTCTGTCCGAAAAAACGGACAATTCACAGTGCCATCATCTCTTTCACAATTCGGTCTGCGCCCTTTACCAGCCCCACGAGCACCAGCATATTGAAGATGGTTTCCGCCAGATAGCTCCACACCATCGTCACCGCTGAAGCGTCCGGGTCTGCGATACCCGGTGCGCCGCCGCCGGTAAAGGCGGCGAATATCATGCAGGCCAGTACAATGACTGCGCCCTCCATGCACACGCCAAGGTAGCTTTTGATAAAGGCGCGCCCGGTATTCGAGGTCACATCGCCTGCAAAGGTGGACAGTGGGATAGGCGCAAGCGCCGTGTACATATAGAGCCGGAAGAAACGGCTGTACACGGTCATTATCATCACGAAAGACAGTGCCGTAATGAACACGCTGCCTAAAATCGTCACCAGCCACAGCGGTATACTCGCCAGAAAGCCTACCTCGTCAATGGCAGTCTTGATTTCATCCGGGAGCGTCACAGACGCGCCTGTGAGATTTCCGAGATTGCCCGCCACCGTGCTGACGATACCGCCGCAGATGGTAAAAAGCGTGGTCATAATGTCCATGCCGTAGGTCACGGCGGTTTTTGCCGCCACGAAGCGGATAAAGTGCCGCAATGCCTGTTCTGGTCTGCGGAAGTCCTGAAAATTCGCTGTGCTGCGGAAAATGCTGATAGCAAAGAACAAAATCAGCAGTCCATAGCCGATGGCCTGCAATGCGGTATTGATGTTCTGGCATACCGCCCAAATCGCACCGTTCTTGAAGTGCTGCGGCGTTTCGCTCACCAGTGACCATATCTCGGTCAGCTTCGAGTTCCATGTGGCAAAGGCACCCTCTAAGTTTTCTACAATCCAGTTATCGTCCAAATATATCACCTCCGAAAAGGACAGCCGCCTGCTTCACTGGGAACAGGCGGCTGTTGTAGTTCATGCAGTTTACTTCAAAATCAGGTCGAGGATTTCCTTTGCGAACGCAATGACCAAACCGCCGAAAAAGGTCAGAAAGCCGGTGCTGCGCTGCGAAGGGTCGTGGGACTGCAAGCTCAGACCGATCTGCACCACGCCCCAACCCAGCAGGATCACGCCGATGGCTTTGATGGCGGAAAAGACAAAGGTGGACAGGTTGTTGATGGCGGTCAGCGGATCTTCACCTGCGGCGAAAGCGGGCGTACAGACGGCGCAGGCCAACACGCAAGTCAGCACAGCGGCGAAGTAACGCCGTTTTGCCTTGCGCGTCCGGTCGATGGGGTTCAGAGTGGATTTCTTCTTCATGTTCGGTTTCCTCCAAGATTTCAAGATTTTCGATGTTGATCTCATGCGGCAGGTCATTCTGCTCATAGCTGGGAATATCAAACTTCTTTTGATAGGGCGGCTTGCCGCCGTCAGCGGTCAAACGGTAGTTCGGATGCTTCTGAATAGGATATTTGTCGTCCATCACCGGGCGTTCACCGCGAATAAAGATGAGCGCCTTGCGGTTATCCAACATCCGCACCTCGTCCGGCATGAGCAGTTCGCGGCCTGCGTTCTGGTAGTTAGTGCTGCTGGAGCCGCTGCGTCCTTTCGTCACGCCGCGCGTTCGGGTGTCGATGGTGGCCTTACCAAGCATTTTGGAAATGTACTCGTGGGTGCTGGCTTCGTTGCCGCCGAGATACAGCAATGTATCGCAGTTGCCGGTCACATTTTCCCAGCTGTCCTTGAACAGCTTCTTCAGCTGCGCCATGTTCTGAATGACGATATTGATGGAAATTTCACGACTGCGGCAGGTCGCCAGCACGCGCTCAAAGTCCTCTGGCAGTGCGACATTGGCGAACTCGTCCATCAGTACACGCACGGGCACCGGCAGTCTGCCGCCGTATTTATTGTCTGCGGCATGGTACAGTTCGCGGAACGCCTGCGAGTACATCAGACCCACAAGATAGTTGAAAGTGGTATCCTCATCGGGAATAACGGCGAAAATGACGCGCTTGCGGTCTCCCAGTGTGCCGAGCGACAGGTCATCGCGGCTGGTCAGGTGAGCCATTTCTTCCGTGTTGAACGCCGCCAGTCGAGTGGAGGCAGACACCAGAATGGACTTTGCGGTTTTCGGTCCGGCCTGCTTGAACACCTTCCAGTTCTTCACTGCGATGTGATCCTCGTCCACACGCTCTAAATCGTCGAACAGCAGATCCACCGGACTGCGGTAGCTTTCGTCCTCCTCACGAGCCTCGGCGTTGATGACCATGTACATCAGCGTGCCGAAGTTGCGTTCGCTCTCCGGCGCTTCGTGAAACAGATACAAAATCAGCGCCGAAAGGAACGCTGTTTCCGCCTTGTCCCAGAACGGGTCAGAGGTTTGCGACTTCTGCGGTGTGGTATTCTGGATCAGTGTGTTGATAAGCCGAAAGGCGTCAATATCCGTGTGCAGGTAGGTAAACGGGTTGTAGCAGTCAGACTGCTTCATGTCGATGAGGTTGAAAATCGTCACCTCGTAGCCCATCTTCTCAAGCAGACCGCCCACAGCGCGGTAGGTTTCGCCCTTTGGGTCACATACGATGTAGGAACATTCCGCCTGCATGAGATTAGGCTTGATGAAAAAGCGTGTCTTGCCTGCGCCGGAGCCGCCAATCACCAGAATGTTTGCGTTCACTTGATGCTGCGGCGGCAGTGCCCGGACATTCATGCTGATACGGATATGCCTGGAGATGAGCAGATAGCGGTCGTCCTTTTTGGTTCGGAAGTGGGCACACACCTCTTTCGGACGCCCCCAGTAGGCAGAGCCGTGTTCCTCACCCGGTCGGCGGTTGCCCTTTTCGGAGTAGTACCACGCCACGGCAAAGCCATAGAACGCCAGCGCAATCAGCACAAATTTCTTTGTGTACGACGTAATGTGGATGGAAAACGGGGTTTCCAATGCGGCAGAAAAGTTATTTAACCATTCAAACAGGCCAACATTTTCACCACAGCACCCACCGCCCAGCAGCGCCAGCCAGCCTACGAAAACGGCAAGCGCCGCCCAAAGCAGGACGGCGCTTCCGTTGGAATCGTGTTTCACGGCTTAATAGCCAGTGGTGGGAAGTCGAGTAATACCCGGCTTGTAGACCGTTGTTACCCAGCGGTCAGTCGCCATGATCCACTGTCCGCCGTGCAGGCCGCCTACATCGGTGCGATTTGCAAACTGGTAACCGTTGTTCAGCCAGCTATTTGTCCAGCAGAGAATATAGGGTGCATCCACCTGTGCAAAGCCAGCCTTGACCGTGCCGAAAACAAACATGAAGTCAGTCACATACTCGTTGGAGGCCAGTCCCAGTGCCGCAGGCGAAGCGTCCAGCGAATAGTTCTTCATAGTGGATAGGTTGTCCGCTAGCGTGCGGTAGTCATGCAGATTGGTCTTGTAGACCACCTTATAACTGAGTTTCTGGTTCCATGTGCCGGTAATGATCTTGGTCAGACGCACCGCCGAAGTCGGCAGTGTGTCGCGCCAGTAGAAGCTGTTCAGCGGCACGGTGGAGTTGTTGGCGATGTTCTTGAAGTCGTAGCGGATGGTCTGGGACGGCGTGACCTGCTTGTAGCCGCGCTTGGTCACGGAAACATTGGTGTAAACGCTTTGGTTCAGCACTTCCACGCGCACGATCTGGCCGGAGAATTCGATCTCCACCTCGATAGGCTGTGTGGTGGTGCTGTAAAATACCGGCGCTTTGGTTTCGCGGATGGTGTAGCGGCCCAAAGGCAGGGTATCCGATTTCGCAACACCATTCTTATCAGTAACAACGGTATTTACCAAATCACCGGCACGATTATAAATTTCAAAGGTTGCACCGGGCAAAAGAGTTCCGGCCGCAAGCGCATTGAATGGGTTATCGTCTGCGGATTTCTTGGTGATTTGGATTTGTCCCATCGTGGGCGTGTTCTTCCATGTAATCGTAGAAGTCGCGCCATATTCCACATAAAAGGTGCGAACTGTGGTATCCAGCACATAACCGTCCGCCGCCTGGATTTCCCGCACCAGATACTTGCCGTCCCTCAGCGTCTTGTCGATATAGACATAGCCGTTCTGGTCGGAGGTGTACTGGCCGATGGGATTTCCCTTGCTGTCCGAAACGAGGAAGGTCACGCCGTAAATGCCCTTGCCGGTCACACTGTCGATTTTGTGGATGAGCATGGAGCTGGTCTGCGTGTTCTCGATGGTCAGCGAGGTCGTCTTACCGGCTTTTACCTCAAAATTGTGCGGCGTGCTGTCCAACAGATAGCCCTTTGCGGCCTTGATTTCAGTCGCGGTGTACCAGCCATCCGCAAGCTGCGGGAGCGTGATAACGCCGTTACTGTCCGTGGTATAAGTGCCGATGCGCTCGCCGTTCATCTTGGCGATCTCAAACTGCACACCCTTGATGCGCTTGCCGCTGTCCGCGTCCACCTTGATGATCTGGCCGCCGCCGATAGGCGTGTTGGTAAAGGTCAGTGTCTGCGTGTCGTTTCGGTCAACCTTGACGGTCTGCGAGGTGCTGTCCAGTACATAACCGTCCGGAGCCTTGATCTCCGTTACCACATAGGTATCCGGTTTGAGATTGACCAACTTGATCTGGCCGTTGCTGTCCGTGGTGTAAATGCCGTTGGAAGTGACGGCGCCGCCGTAATTGCCGACAAAGGAGCCATCCGAGGTTGTAATCTTGAACTGCGCGCCGTGAAGCGGCTGTTTGGTCACGCTGTCGATCTTGTCGATGATAAGATTGCCGTGTTTGCCGTTGGAAAACTCTACTGTCACCACATCCTGCTCCTTACCGGAGAGATAGACGGTCTGCGGCGTGTCGTCGATCTCATAGCCTGCGGGGGCTTTCGTTTCCTCAACGACATAGGTTCCGGCCTTCAGCCCGGTGATCACGATGGTTCCATTGGCCGAGGTGGTGTATTCTCCGATGACCGTACCGCCGGTGCCGGAGGTCCCGCCCAGATAGCGCACACGGAACTTCGCACCTTGCAGCATAGCACCGCTGTCTGCGTCCACCTTTTTGATGATGAGCGCTGAAAGGGGCGTGTTTTCAAAGGTCAGCGTCTTGCCGGTGCCTGCCTGAATAAAGCAGTCCTGCGTGGCCGGGTCTTTGATGGCGTAGCCCGCTGCCGGTTCCACTTCGGTCACACGATACCAGCCGTCGCGCAGCTTTGTGAGTTTGACCTGACCGTTTTCATCGGTGAAATAAGTGCCGAGGTCGTTCAGTTCTCCGGTGAAGCTGTTGTTGCTGGCATAGGTGATGTGGAACTTTGCGCCCTTGATAGGGTCTTTCGTGATGCTGTCCACCTTGTTGATGGTCAGCGTAGGCTTGGGATAATTGCGGAAACGCACCGTGCCGGTTTTGTTGGGAACGAGGGTGATGGTCTGGGGTTCGCTGTCCAGCAGATAACCGTCCGGCACACTGGTTTCACGCACCACATACACACCGGGGTCAAGGGCGGTGAGCAGAGCCTCGCCGTTGGCGTCGGTCTTGACGGTGGTGAGCGTACTGCTGTCCGCCTTGTTGACGGTGAAAGTTACACCAGAAAGAGGTGCGCCGGTCACAGCATCGGTTTTTACAATTTTAAGGTTGGGCTTCTTCTCGTTGTTTACTACCAGCGTGCTGTCCTTGCCGGGGAACAGTTCCACATGGTATTCCGTGCCGTTCAGCACATAGCCGCTGGGCGCTGCGATCTCCTTGACCGAGTATACGCCCGGTTCCAAATCAGAAATGGAAATGCGTCCGTTGGTGTCGGTCACACGATCGAGGTAGTGGCTGCCATCCTCGATCTTTGCGATACGGAAAGTTGCACCGGCAAGATAGCTGTCGTTCTCCGCATCGTATTTCACCACGGACAGAACCGGCTTTTCCGTGTTGGTGAACACGAAACGGGCGTTTTCTCCGGCATTGATCTGGATAATACGCTTATCATCATCCATCAGATAGCCATTCGGTGCGGTGATCTCCTCCACGGTGTACGCACCCGGCTCCAGTGCGGTCAGGTCAATTTCGCCGTTCTTGTCGGTCACATATTCCTTGGAGAAAGTGCCGCCCACCAGAGAAATGCGGAACTTGACATTGGCCAGCGGTTCCATCGTGCGGCTGTCCACCTTGACGATGTGGATACCGGGCTTGACGGTGTTAAAGAAAGTCAGCGTTTTGATACCGCCGCCTGCGGTCAGCTCGATCTGCTGCGGTGTGCTGTCCAGCACATAGCCTGCACTGGTGGAGACCTCCTTTACCAGATAGGTTCCCGGCTGGAGGTCGGTCAGGCGAATCTGTCCCATCTCGTCCGTGGAGAACGAGCCGATGAGGACGGTATCACGGTAAATTTCAAAGGTCACATCGGGCAGGACTTCATGGGTCTGCTCATCGTACTTGGTGATGATAAGTCCCGGCTTTGCCTGATTTTTCAGCACAAAGCTGGTTTCCGTGCCAGATGTCACATTCACAGTGTAGGTCTGGTCGTCCTTGACATAGCCACTGGGCGCGGACACCTCACGCACCTGATATGCACCGGGTTTCAGCTTATCGAAGTACACGCTACCGCCGAGGTCGGTGGTACCGGTCTGGATGACACCGCTCTCGATATGCTTGATCTCCACAGTCGCACCGGCGAGAGAAGCGCCGCTGTCCGTGTCGATCTTGTCCACGCGCAGATTGCCGTAAGGTGCATTTTCAAAGGTGACGGTCGCGGTATTGCCGTAGTCCACGGAAACGGTCTTAGTGGTTTCCGTGCCCAGCAGATGCCACTTGGGAGCCGTTTTCTCCGTAATGACATACTGGCCGGAAAGGGTCAGCGGAATGATGATCTTGCCGCTGGTATCCGTGACAAAACTGCCGAGGACGGTACCATCCGGGGCTTTTACCTCAAAAGTCGCACCAGAAAGCGGTGTATTGGTGCCGGTTTCTACCTTGCGAATGATGAGTGTGGTTTCGGTAGGTGTTTCCGGCTCGTCCGGGGTATCGGACGGCGCAGCGGAATAGCGGCTGAAAGTGGACTGCCGAATTTCAGTGGTAGGGTCGGTGTCGCACATATACCGTTGCAAGGTGCCGTATTTGCTGGTTTCCGCGCACAGCGCGTAGTAGATGGCATACTTGTAGACATTGGCGTGCAGCGACATCTGCACCGCGCCGGTCTGGTCATTTACGCTGTCCTTGGGATACAGCACCTTGAACTGACCGGCATAGCTGGCCCCGTTGGGCGAGGTTCTGATTTTGGTGATGTCGTTGTTATTCATGTCTACGATACGGGTGCCATCCGGCACTTCATCGGGCATTGTGAAACCAATGTCGATGTCGTAATCGCATACCCATGTTTCCGAATCCGCCGTGAACACCTGCTGCAAGTATTCTTTGCCATCCACGGTGACGGGATAGGCGGAGTCCTTGTCCGCCGTTACGGTGATGGTAGGCTGGGGAACGCGGTTCCACCAGATACCGTTTTTATAGATGTTCTTTGCAGCCGCGAGGATTTTCTCACCGCGCTCCTTTTCTGCACCGGACAGTGAAGGATTAAGTGTTAGCCGGTCAATACTCCAATCGTCTATCAGGTAGCACCAAAGCGCCATTTTTGTAGCGTAATAGGCTTGCTGCTTATTATCCAGCTTGAGTTCAGATAAACCTTTGTGCGGATAGCCATTAGCAATGATACCCATGATTTTCGGATCGCTGCTGGCTTCGTTGGCGATGTACTTGATACTCTCGCCGGGATTTACCGATTGCGGTACGCCCTTTGTCGTAGGATTGATGCAGTAGGCCGGGATTTCCTTGATCGCGCCGCTAGCCGACTTAAAGTTGAAGTAGGTATAGGACTGGGAACGGACAACGCCGTTCATGCTGAGGTAGGACATTTTATAGCCGCCGTTGGTGATGTTGACCTCACCCAGCGCACCAGCAATGGTGCTGCTGGCAGCGGAAGCAAAGCCTGTGCAAAGGCTCAGCATGGTGGAGATACACAAAAGTATCGCTATCAGTCTTTTTCGCATAAAAACCTCCTGAAAAACAGCAGCAGCGCAAACCGTTTTCAGGCTTGCGCTGCTGTGAAGTGGTTATTAGATTATTACATATCAATTAGATTTCGGTGCCTCTCCCCTTCCCTAATCGCAAAAAATCCGCCCTGAAAGTTCAGGACGGATCGGTAGACTATATTTGTTTGTCTAAATCTCTGCGGCTGTAAATGATACGGCGAATTTCCATTGTATCACCAATCACTACATAGAAAATAGTGTAGTTTTTCACAGAAATACGATAGTATGGGTACCTGCGCTCTTTAGCAGATGAATAAGGTTCAAATGCTTCTGCACAGGAAAGCCGCTCGTAAATCGCCGTTTCAACCGCATCAACGAAATTTTCTGCGGCGATTGGGTTTTGAAGATGAATGCTGATATAATCAACAACTTCATTCAGGTCATCTTCAAAAAGCGGCAGGATGCGCAATTTATAATGCTTTTCTGCCATGAATACGACCTCTTACTCGTTTGAACACTTCATCGCCGGAGTAGCGAACATCGGTGGAATCTGCCATACGATCTGCTTCATCCAATTTCAGTTCTACTTCATCCGTGAGTGCAGAATACTGCTCAATGCTCATAACGACCATCGAACCATAACCGTTTTTGGTCAGATAAACAGGTTCACCGGTTTCCATGACGGTTTTTTCGATTTCGGGAAATTTGTTTCTCAAATCGGAAACAGGTCTGATGTTGATCATAACACTACCTCCTCGCATGAAATTATTATATCACTCCTATCATTATATTATCAGTATTTTATCACGAAATCAACTGTTATTTCTGACGCGCCTGCACGCACCAGCGGTACTGCGGCTGGTTCATCACGCAGGTCACCAGCGTCACCACATTATCAGTGGTGGGATTCAGCACGCTCACATCGTTCACGGATACTTTTCGCACAGAGTACACCGAATAGGTTCTTGTGCCGAGCTGGGTCATCAGCTTGATGGTATCGCCATTCTTCAAGGTGTGGATCTTCCCAAAGTAGTTGCTGGAGCCGCGATTGTGTCCGGCAAATGCTACATTGCCGTCCCAGATAGAGGTTTCAGTAAAGTGTCCGGCACCTTTCCGCATGGCGGCATTGTCCGTACCCTGATAGATTTTCGCACTCAGTCCAATGGCAGGCGCGAAAAGCGTGCCGAGGGAACCATCCTTGTAATACAGGCTGCTGGTCACAGCAGTATAACCGCTGCTCCAAGTAGTGCCGCTGTTCGAGGGCGTTTCTGCGGCGGGCGGCATGACCGTAGCAGTGCCAGTAGTGCCGCTGCTGGCCGTGCCGCTTTCCAGATACCCTCCGGTCAGCAGATTGGGAGTCAGCCGCTCACCAGAACCGGGCATATCCGCCATCGGGCTGCCAAATACGGGCGGAACATAGGCGGCGTTCTTGCTCACATCGGTTTCGTAGATGTTCGAGCCGCCGACTACCGTCACCGGCTCCACACTGGTCGGCTTGCCGAAGCTGCCTGCGGCTGCGTCCGCCTCGGTGTACTCAAGAGCCAATGCCGGGGTAGTGGTCAGAACGGTCGCTGTCAGAAGTGTCAGCCCCAGCAGCTTTGCCGTTCTCGGCAGAGGTGTAATCTGTCTCCAGAATTGTTTCATCATCGTGCTTTCCTTTCTTCCTGTTTTTGATTTTTGCGGCAGTAAAACCGGCAAGACAGAGTAAGATCAGTCCGCCCGGAATGGCAAGATAGCGCCAGTCCATCGTCGGGGCTTCTTCGACTTCCACCTCCGGCACGACAAGCGGCGTGCCGTGGAACACCGCCACATACTGCACCTTGTTCAGCGATACCTTTTCCACCTCGCCGCTGTACTGTGCGGTGACGGTATAGCCGGTTACATTGCGACTGGAGGCGGTTCCTGTATAGGTGACGATAGCAGAGAAACGATCTCCGATGGCGTCATCGTCCACATTTTCCGTGTTGTCGGTCTGCCAGTCCACCGTGGAGAAATTCAGCGTCCGCCCGTTCTCGGTGGTGGTTTTAGGAATGTACTCCAAATCCATGCTGCTGAGATTGGGATAGGTGCGGGTCGCGGATACCGTCCACGAATTGTTTTTGTATCCGGCAGGCTCTACGGTGATGGAACCGGTATCCAGCTTCAGCGTGCCGGTGAAGCCGTCCTCGGTGGTGACTGCCTTGGTATCCGCCAGAAGCGGCAGAATAGCGGTCAGTTCCTTGCTTTCGCTGCTGACCGTTACGGTTTCGGTGTACTCTTTGGACTGCTGTTCGGGCAGTTCCTGCCGCAGCAGGTCGGTCAGCGTAAAAGAATAACCGTCCTGCTCAAAGCTCTGCTTTGCCTGCATGGACGGCTCTTGATCGACCGGCAGTTCGTAGGTTTTCCGCACCTCGAAAATGCCGTTATTCATACTGTAACTGACCTGCGACGGGTATTCTGCCGCAAATGCGGTGGTGCTGAGAAGCAGCAGCACCGCCAGAATGGTGATAGGTTTCTTCATCTCTCTTTATCCTTTCCGGGCCGAGGCGGCGACTGCCGCGACTGCCTCTTATGCTGCCGTATCCGGTCGATGATGGAGATCGGTTCACTCTCCATCATCTCTTGCGGCCAGCCAGTCCCGCGCTCTGCGGATCTGTTCTCTTGCGGAACACGGGACTCGACTTTTTTTAACGGCTCGTCCTCCGCCTGCTGTTTTTCCGGCGCAGCGTAATGCATACGCTCGAAAACACGGTTCAGCTTGGAAACATCCTCGGCTTTCGCCAGAATATCCACATGGCCGCTATCACTGGCGGTGTCCTTGATAACACTGAACAGAATACCGTACTTCTTCGCTTCTCGCTTAAAGGCGGTTAAGTCCTGCTCCTTCAGGTCGAACACCCGCAGTTCCCTACCGCTGCGAAGCAGGGCGTTCATGTGCGTCTTGCCCCGCAGCTTCTGATTCTCGTTCGCCAGCGCCAGACACAGGGCCGCAAGGTTCTTGGCTCCCAGTGCGGCCAGCTTCACCGCTGCTTCGGAGATTTGGATAGCCTCGCGCGTCATTTGCTCGGCGGTTTCGCTGCCGATACTCATGGTATTGCTCCTTCTTCTTGATAGTTTGTACATCGTGAACACGGGTCTGCACCCGTTCAGCATCCGCTTCGATCTGCTGGCAGAGCCGCAGTTCTCGGCGAAGTTGTTTGATCTGGGCGGTGCGCGTGCTGATCTCCAGCGACAGCACCTCTTTCTGTTCTTCATCGGCGTGCCTCCTTTCTTCGTAGAGTGGTTTTCGCTCCCGCACGGCAGTATCAAGCTGCGCGGTGAGCCGGTTCTTGATGGATCGCAGTTCTTCGTTGGTTTCGATTCGGTGTTCTGCCAGAAACCTGTGCTGTGCCAGATATTTTCGGAATTGTATCGTGTCCTCCAGCAGATACCGGCTGACCTTTCGGGAACTGCGTCCTTTGGCCGCACCGCGCAGCAGATAAACATAGTGGAAATATAGCGCACGGAAGCCGTGGACTTTAGGGCGTTTCTTGAAACTGCCCTTACAGGTGTAATGCCGTGTAACAGGTAACTGTTTGGGTCGGTTCCATGAACGCTGTGATAAAATCCGCTGCTCAATGGCGCTGTCGGTGTAATTTTCGCCCAGACTGTCCAGTCGGATGAACTTCTTGCCGTAGGGCGGCCTGACAGCGGTATGCTTTCGGTTGCCGCTGCGAACTTGATACCCGACTTTTCTCAATTCGTCCAGAAAGGTCGTGAAGTTTAGCGACTTGACGATAATACCGTCAATATCCCGTCGTACCTGTTCGCGAATGGTCGGCTGTTTGGATTTGATCGCCTGCCATTCCTGATGGCTTTTGCCTTTGCCGTTCGGCTCAATGACGGATAATCCATGCGCCCAGCACAGTTCATCGGAAACCTTTTGTATCTCCTGAAAGTAGGTTTTCATATTGCAGCGCAGCTTCTTTCCGTCCAGAAAGGAAACGGAGTTGACCGCAATGTGGTTGTGCAGATGATGTTTATCCAGATGAGTACCGATGACCACCTCGAACCGCTCACCGAACAGCCGTTTGGCAAACTCCACGCCGATGGTATGGGTCTGCTCTGGGGTCAACTCACCCGGCTTGAACGACTGGATGATATGATAGCCCTGCACGCCGCCCGTCTTGTTGTAGCGCCGCTTGGTGCGCTCCATATCGCGGCTGGCGTTCTCCACGCTACTGCAATTCAGACAGCTTTCAAATAATCGCTGCTCGGTTTTATCTGGGTTTACGGCGTAGTTGATCATGCCGCCCAACAAGGTCTTCTGCTCATTGACGGCATATCGGACAGTTTGCTTAAAGTCCAGCCGAATCGCAAAAACTTTGGTAATAGCCATATCAGAACGATTTAAGTTTATTCCAAATCTGCACCTGCATATCTGCGATAAGCCGGAGCGTTTCCTCCGTCACCGGCTCACCAGAGTTAGCGCGCTTGGTGATCTGGTTGATGTTGTTCGCAATGCCGGAGGTCTGCCGCAGCAGCTCCGCCCATTCCTCTTTAGGCCGGGGCTGCATCTGCACGCCGAGGATCACATTGCGGACAAACGGCTCGATTTTCAGCCCAGCGAGTTCCGCCTGCGTCAGCAGGTGATCTCGCTCTGCGTCCGTCAGACGGACGGTGATTTTTCGTTCTCGAAGTTTCATTTTTTGTTCCTCCAATTTGGGGTATTAGGGCACTCCCTAACAAGCCGCGCTGTTCGGTGACGAACGGCGCTTTTCGCAAAATGCTGTCATTTTGCTATGCTTGCAAAAATATTCGGAGCGGCCGCAGCCGCGCCGAATTTTGAGCCGCCTGCGGCTCACCGTTCCGGCTCGTTCCTCGCCCTCTGCCGAGGAGAAATGCCTTTCTGCCGCAGGAGCCATTCATTGTAGTCCTTGCCCTCAGCGGGCAGTTCCACCGATACGGGCAGGTCGCTGATTGCCTGCGAAATAGCACTGGCCGCGCCGCGTCCTACCACATCGTTGTCCAGCCGCAGCACGATTTCCTGCACATCGGTGTGGCGCTCCAGGTAACCTTGCAGAGCAGTAGGCACCTTGGGCGTTTCATTCGGCCTGGACTGGTAAACGCCGCCGAGAGAAAGAACGGATTCCTGCCGCCAGTCCGCACCCTGCATTTTTACCTGTGTGAGATAGGAAAGCGCGTCAATGGCACACTCGAACGCATTCAGCTTGCTGTCATTCTGTCCGTCGATGGAGAAACTGAACCGTTTGTTGCTGCCGGTCACATCGCGCTTGAAGCTGCTGCCGGAGAGCGTGCCGCGCAGAGTGGCGTAGCGCGGTGTTTTGCCATCGTAGCCGACAAACACGGCGTTGTGGTAGTCTGCGGCTTCGTACAGCAGGCCATGCTGAAAGCAGTAGTCTAGTATCGACATATCAATGCCGCGTGAGAGCAGATAGGCGGTCACACGGCGGTTGTTCTGGAACCGCACCGGCAGAAGAAATTCCGCCTTGGGCCGTTCAGCTTTAGGTACGGACACGGGTCGTTCTTCGTGGGAAGCAGAAACGCCGCACTGCTCATTGATGAGCTGCACGGCGTCAGGAAATTTCATATTTTCGACTTTGATAAGGTACTCCAGCGCATTGACGCCGCCCATCTTGTCATGCGACCACCAGCACCATTTTCCGTTGGAGATCTTCAGACTGTCATGGCTGCGGAGTTTGTAGGCGTTTGGACCGGTGGGGATCAGCTCGTCCGGCTTGTATCGGCGCAGAAAGGTCAGCAGATCAGGCTGACGGGCGCGCTCGATCTGTGATTTGGTTGCGTAAGGCATGAAATCAACTCCTTTGAGATAGAAAAAGCGCAGACATTTCTGTCTGCGCTTGTAAGATATTGTATTTGATTTTAGGGCCTACAATGACATACTTTCCGAATAGCTTGTTCCATCGCAAAAACAACTTCATCCACAAAGTAATCCGACTCGCCGTGAGAACGATTTTCCTCGACAGCCATCAATTCTGCACGCAGTTTCAGCATTTCTTCATGTTTTGTATGCGAATTGATGCCAGTCTGACCAAAGTCGTTCTGACGGATACTGGTGTTCGGCTTAATATTCATAATGGCACCTTCTATATAGTAACGCGGTAACTGTTCATTCTAATACTCAGGCATTGATTTGGCTCTCCTGTGCAGCTAACTTGCGGTGAGAAGCCAAAAGTGCCGCTTTCATCTGTTCGCCGGTAAGTTCTCCATTTGCCCAGAGACGAGATAACATTTTAGCATAATCCGATACCGGAGCACCTTCAATAGCGTTAAGTGCATCAGCCAGTTTGACTGCTTGAATTCTTCTGCTTCGTGCAGCGGTCGTCATAACGCCACCTCCTCAAAATACTGTTATATTTATCATATCATGGGTGAACAGATTTAGAAAGTGCTTTTTAACCGCATTATCGTTCTCGTTCTGTTTTCAGCTTTTCTGCGTAGTCTTTCACGCTGTATCGCTTCATATAGGCATTTTCACTGGGCATTCGGCTGTCCAGGTCGATACCACTTAGGCGGCTGTCCTCTGGGGCAAGTACCCATTCCACGGGAATAAAGCGGACTTTGGCCATTATTTTGAGATTGCCGTTGAACACGCCGTTCAGATTATGAAAGCCCCTGTCACCGCACACCCAGAGGATTTTAGCGCCTTGCGGTATATATCCGAACGGATGCTTCAAAATGATGACCGACATTGGTTCGATGTCCATAATGCGATAATAGTCGCTCTGCGCAGTCTTTTCGTAGGCGCGGAGCAGCTTGGGAAAACACCGCTGCGGCTGAACATACAGCCAGCTTTCTTGATAGCCCATCTTATCACCTCTCTGGCTGGTCGCGCCGAGGCGCAGGCTTCTGTTTGGTGTGTTCCTGTTCCATCAGCAGTTCAAAGGCATAGTTCACCAGACATGGGTGAGCATTCGTGTGAAACTCCGAGAATGGGTCGCGCTGGTCTGTGATACGGTAATCAAACTTGGCGGCTTCGCGCTTGGCTGCGGCAGAGTACCGTCCGTCCCAATCGGCACGCTGGACGGTGTATCCCAGCAGAAATTTACAGCGGTCGTGACCAAACTCCTGTGTCCACTTCTGTACGAACTCCCGCATTTGCCGGTTCTCATTCGCCTCACTGATATGTTCAGTAAAGGCGTTGATACATGCCCAGTCCCGATTTCGGCTTGCACGGTAAATATGGACTTCACCCTTGTCTGCGGCTTCACGGTACAGTCCCTCATAGCGAGGCATAGCTGGATCGGCGTACAGTTTGTTCGCCTGATATTGCAGAACGGTGTCAAAATAGCTTTGCATGGAATTGCGAAGATCTTCCATGTGATGATCTTCCGTTGATACCCACTGCTCATACAGCACTTGCAGTGGATGATCCAGATTGGCGAGAACTTCAATCTCATAGGGAGAGAAGTCCTCAGACTCCAAAATCATCATCAAATCCTGCCGTACAGTGATTTTATAAGCGTTTTCGATGATTTCCTCCGGCGGTTTGGTTTTCAAATCGTCCAGAAAGGCGTTCATCTCGTTCAGCGCCTTATCATAAAGCTGCTGGGACAGCTTTTCAGTATTGTTCATCGTTCCAATTCCTCCTTGTGTTTGATTTTTTCTTCCTGTTCCGGTTCGGGTTCCTTGTTGTCCATATTGAGCAGTGCATTTAATTCCTCCAGCCGTGCGGTCTTGGCTTTCAGTTCCTCCTCACGGGGAAAAGGCTTCTGCACCTCGATCTTGGCGGTTTCAAGCTGGGTTTGCAGGTTGGAAAGCTGCTCCCGGCAAGTCTGCTCCTTGATGGGCAGGCCCTCCAGCGCATTGTCCATGCGCTGCAAATTGCCGAACACATCGGTGCCCAGTGTTACGGTATGACGAAGCTGACCGGCCATCGTCAAGCGGTACTCCTGTGCAAAGCTATTGAATTCCAGTTCCAGCGTCAGACCGCGATAGCTGCCGATCTGTGTTGCCTCCGGGGAGAGCATATTCTGGCACATTGTTAATAGTGCCGCGCCGGCTTCTTTCTTGTCGGCGTAAGTAGTGCCTGCCAGAATCAGCGGGGAAAAGCCGTCTGCGTTGGGATGGGTATTCTGCTTGATGGCGGCAACATCCGCACCATAACCGGCAATTCGCGCTTGTGTTTCCGCAATCTGTTTGGGAAAGGTCTTGCTGATAGCGTCCTCCAATGAATACCTCTGGTTCAGATGGTTGGATTTCAGCAGCTTCAGCTTGGACACTTCAATATCGAGGTCCATCTTCTCTTTGATGAGCGGATTGCCGCTGGCCAGCGCCTTGATCTCGGCGTAAGAAAGCGCCTGCTCGTCTACATCATCAGCAGAACGGACAGGCGATTTTGAGGTCATAATTTGCGATATGAATTTCTGCTTGCTCTCCACAAGCTGATACAGATAGGCATCGAAGGTTCCCTCGGTGACATAGCTGTAAATGTCCACTTCTTTATTTTCGTTACCTTGGCGGATAATGCGTCCCTCGCGCTGCTGGAGGTCAGACGGTCGCCACGGACAATCCAAATGGTGGAGCGCGATGAGCTTTTGCTGACAGTTGGTGCCAGCGCCCATGCGCTGGGTGCTGCCCAGCAGGACACGCACCTGACCGGCACGGACTTTGGCAAACAGATCTTTCTTCTGCGCTTCGCTCTTGGCGTTGTGGATGTAAGCAATCTCGTTTTCCGGGATACCCAATTCCAGCAGCTTATCACGAATATCGTCGTACACGCTGAACGAACCGTCGCCCTTGGGCGTCGAAAGGTCGCAGAAAATCATCTGCGTAGAGTGCTGGTCGGCAGTGCGCTGCCATATCTCAAACACATTTTCCGCACACTTGGCGGCTTTGCTATCGGGATCGCTGGGCAGCATGGGATTGACAAGCCGCTGATCCAACGCCAGCTTGCGGCCATCGTTGGTGATGAGCAGCATATTGTCCACGCTGCTGTCCACCTCGCGGTTGCGGACTTTTTCGGCGCGCTCTCCCAGAGCTTCCACCATCTTTTTCTGATATTCAGATGGTTTCAGCGCAATATTGTGGTGGTGTGCCTCCGGCACTGGCAGCTTGAGCATATCGGCGGTTTGAATGTCCGCAACATTTTTGAAAACAGACATCAATTCTGGCAGGTTGAAGAACTTGGCAAAGCGCGTCTTGGCTCGATAGCCGGTGCCTTCCGGGGACAACTCGATAGCGGTGACGGTTTCACCGTAGTTGGCTGCCCACGAATCAAAGTGCTGTAAGCCCTGCTCCTGCAAGGCGTTCATCTGCAAGTAGCGCTGGATGGTGTACAGCTCCACCATGCTGTTGGAAATCGGCGTGCCGGTAGCAAAGATAATGCCGCGCCCTCCGGTAATCTCATCGAGGTAGCGGCACTTCATAAAGAGGTCTGAACTTTTCTGTGCTTCTGTCTGGGCGATACCGCCCACATTCCGCATTTTCGTGTAGAGGAACAGATTCTTGAAGTAATGACTCTCATCAATGAAGATACGGTCAACACCCAATTCTTCAAAGGTCACAACATCGTCCTTGCGGCTCTGGTCGTTCAGCTTGTCGAGTTTGGCTTGCAGGCCCTTCTTTGTTTTCTCCATCTGCTTGATGGTGAAATTTTCGGCCCTTTCTTCCTTGGCTTCCCGAATCCCCATCATGATCTCCTGCATTTGCTGCTGCAGGATGTCACGCTGGCGTTCCACACTCATGGGTATCTTTTCAAACTGCGAATGGCCGATGATGATGGCATCGTAATCGCCGGTGGCGATCCTGCCACAGAATTTCTTGCGGTTCTTGGTTTCGAAGTCCTTTTTCGTGGCAACGAGGATGTTTGCGCCAGGATAAAGCTGCAAAAACTCGGTGGCCCATTGCTCCGTCAGATGGTTTGGGACGACAAAGAGAGATTTCTGGCACAGACCTAATCGTTTTGACTCCATTGCGGCGGCCACCATCTCGAAAGTCTTGCCTGCGCCCACTACATGAGCCAGCAGTGTATTACCGCCATACAGGATATGGGCGATGGCATTGACCTGGTGCTTGCGGAGCGTGATTTCTGGGTTCATGCCGCTGAAATTGATGTGACTGCCATCATACTCACGGGGTCGATTGCTGTTGAACAGGATATTATAGGTTTTGCAGATGGCCTCGCGCCGGTCGGGGTCCTTCCAAATCCACTCGGCAAAGGCGTCCTTGATGAGTTCCTGCTTGCTCTGGGCGATAGCGGTTTCTTTCTTGTTGAGGACAGCGGTTTTTCTGCCATCAACATCGTACACATAGTCAAAAATACGGACATCTTTCAGGTTCAAAGTGTCCTCTATGATCTCATAGGCGTTGATGCGCTGTGTGCCGTAGGTGCTGATGGCCTTCACATTGCCGCGATCCTTGTTTTTACCCTCAATGCGCCACTCGCCGGTGATACCGGAATAGTGAACTTTCATGCTCCACTGGGCGCTGCGCGGTGTTCCCAGCGTTTCAAAGATAAATCGGCGGATATACTCGGTGTCCAGCCATGTTGCGCCCAGTCGGACGGAAATCTCGCTGGCAGTGAGGTCGGTCGGCTGCACTTGTGCCAGCGCAGTAGCGTTGATTTGATACCTCGGGTCTTGTGCCGCTTTGCTTTGGGCAATCGCTAACTTCTGCCTCACATTGCCGGAAAGATATTCGTCTGCGGGCAGGTACTTTTCGTTTACGCCCTCGGCGTAGTCAGGGTTGAGAAACACCACACCGCTCAGTTCGGAAAATAGGATTTCCTCATCTTTGCCGGTGAGCCTGCTCATGTAGTCCATATCCACATGAGCTTTTTCTCCGATGGACAGCGCCAGTGCTTCCACGGCGGTATCCACTTTTTCGGCGGGCTTATGGCTGCGGATAGTGCGTTTCGTAAATAGGTCTGCTTTGCGTTTCAGTCCGCCGTCTTCATCCAGCACTTCCAGCGAACAGAGCAGAAAATAGGAACTGTCCTGATCGAAGGCGATGGCATTGCCACGGGAGTTTATCAGACCATACTTTTTAGTAAAGTCATCGTATAGGGCGTTTAACTTAGCCTGCTGGTCTTTGATCTCTGCTTCGGGATAGTCCTCGGTCTGGTACTCCAGCAGTGTCCGCACGCAGTCCCGCAGCTCGATCATGCCGCGGATTCTGCTCTCTGCCGTCTTGGATACCTCCACCGGGTTCATGCGGCTGTTTTCGCGGTAGTAGATTTGACCATCGACCAATGTATATGAGAAATTGCGGACAGCAGGATCGGCTTCAATGGAATGATCTTCACCATCCAGTTCTTCTTCGCGGTCGTAGGCAACAATTTCACCGTGAATATTCTGAATAGCTTCGGACAGCAGTGCTTCCAACGGCTGCTCCGGGTACGGCTCACAGGTAGGTGTGGGGCCGAACGGCCCGGACACCATCTTCATCTCGCCCAAGACCATATCCGGGTGGTCGATGAAATAACTGTTCATCTGGATGCCGTTTTCATCGGTGGCAAGGTGTACCCATTCTGGTTCGATGTCCACCATACGCTCACGCTTTTGGAGGAACAGGATGTCTGAAACGACCTCGGTTCCTGCCGCGGATTTGAACGCATTGTTGGGAAGTCGGATCGCACCCAGCAGCTCCGAGCGCTGCGCGAGGTACTTTCGTGCGCTAGCACTGCGCTTGTCCATGGTGTAGCTGGAGGTCACAACGGCGATAACGCCGCCCGGTCTGACCTGATCCAGCGCTTTGGTGATGAAATACTCATGAATGGGGAAATTCAGCCGGTCATAGCGTTTATCCGCTACATGGAACTGGCCGAAGGGAACATTGCCGATGGCAATGTCAAAAAAGTTATCTGGGAAGGCGGTTTTTTCGAAGCCCTGCACCGCAATACTGCTTTTCTGATAAAGCTGGCGGGCGATGCGGCCAGACAGATCGTCCAGTTCCACGCCATAGAGCTTGCTGCCGCTCATGCTTTCCGGCAGCATACCGAGAAAATTGCCAATGCCGCAGGACGGCTCCAGAATGTTGCCCTGTGTGAAGCCCATCTGTCCCAGCGCGGTGTAAATACTGCGAATCACCGCAGGCGGCGTGTAAAATGCCGTAAGCGTGGATTCACGGGCGGCAGTGTATTCCTCATCGGTCAGCAGGTTTTTCAACTCGCTGTATCGCGGGTTCTTTTCGTCGCAGAAATTGGCAAGACCGCCCCAGCCCACATACTGTGCCAGCACCGCCTGTTCCTCTGATGTGGCGGCGCGGTTCTCCGTTTCCACGGTTTTCAGTGTGCGAATCGCATCCAGATTGCGCTGAAAGCGCTCCAGCGGCGCGCCCTCTCCGATGTGGTCATCGGTGATGCGGTAGTCCCGGCCATCCGCGTCCAGCGGATAGGCAAGCGCGTGTTGCTTTTTCTTTTTCGGCGGGGTGAGTACCGCAGTGGATTCGTCTGTCTGCGGCTGCTCCGGCTCGGTAGCTGGCGCGATTTCCTGAAGTACGGGTTTTGGCTCAATGGGAGTTTCGACTTTCTCCTGTTGAGGTGTATTGTGCCGATGGTTGAACAGGCTGAAAGTGCCGTCCACATACTCCGAAAGCCGCTCTTTTGCGCGGCGGACGGAATCGAAATACCGGTCATTCTCCGGCAGGCCATCCAGCCGGGAAGTCAGTGCCGTCAGTATTTCCGCTGCTTTGGCCTTATCCAGAAGCTGCTCCTCAATGATAGGAACGGCATCGTAGAAGTCTATGTTTTTCGGATAGGGGCGCGGAATTTCATCCGAGGCATTATAGAAACCGTTGTAAACTGCCTGCGCCAGTTGCCTGCGCTCATATTCCGGGATTTGGGCGATGGCGTCCTCGCCGGGGAAGCGTTTCTGCGCGATCAGGCGCTCATATTCCTTGACCACATTGGGGATGGTCAGATGGACGGTATCATATTTCTTGGAATTGTAATCCCGTTCATAGTCCAGCCCCTTGTAAGTCTTGGTGTATCCATACCCGGCGCGGGCTCCGCCACTGTACTCGCCAAAGCTGCCCTTGATGAATTTCTGGTGTTCATCCGGCGTGTGGGGATAGCAGAAATGGGAATAGATCGCCAGCCGGCTTTCGACGCCCTCCCGCAAAAAGTGATGGTCGATCTCGTCCTGCGTGATGAACATTTTGCACTGGCGCAGGAAGTTTGGCTGTGCGGTGAAGTGGCGCTCCGGCAGGTTCAGACCGTCCAGCACAACGCCGATACGGTGTGTGTTATAACCGCTTAAGTGGAATCTCGTGATACTCTGATCTGCGGCATAGGCATCGAGAAAATTGTGGTATTCCTGTGAGAGCGTCTGCAATCCGCCTTCGTTTTTTGCAAACGCCACCATATCGTCGTTCAGTTCTGGATAGCCCTTGTGTTGGTCATGGATCGCCAATGTCTGTGGGAATAGGCCCTGTGCGCGCCCTTCTTCGTTCAGGTCACGGGCGGTCATCAGCAGAGCTTCCATTGCTTCGTGCAGCACCTTGTCCGGGGCCTGCTCCAACTCTGCCGCCGACAGGTAAGTACCTACCTCCAGCAGTTCCAAAATACGAGTTGAAACCTGCTCCCATGTGACCACAGTTTTGCTGTACCCGGTGCGGATACTGTCACCTTGAGCAAGATGGATGCCATCTTCCATGAACCACACGGCATATTTGCGGCCTTCATATTCAATGCCGCGCCCATTTTCCGTGCCAAACTCCCGGCGCAAAAACTCTTCATTTTCCTGCTCTGGCCGTTCCCGCATATAAAATATGGCGATACGCTCCGCGCTGTTGGGCTCATTTCCGCCTGTGCAGAGTACCTGGTCAATGACCTCCTGCGACACCGTGCGTGCGGATGTAGGAACGCCGGACACCCCACCCTCGGGTATCTCATACACCGGCGCATCGCCGCCCATGTCGAATAGGGCGAGCTGTTCTGCCATGACAGGGGCATTTTGCAGACCCAGCTTGATCTTATACTCGCCGCGTTCAATAAGATTTTCTGTCATTTCAGTAATGACTGACCACGAAAAAACGGACTCCGAAGTACGGGAGAGGTAACTGCCCTCCCACATCAGAAGTCCGTCTTTTTCGGCGTGGTAGCCTGTCCGAACACCGTCGGTCACGACTTCCACCCATATATCGTTGTAGCTGTTTTTCAAGAACTCTGTGCGTTCTTCAAGGCTCTTGTGGTTCTGAAAATACTCAAAAATTTCCTGCCGCTTAAGGCTGCGTCCACCATCGTCCAGCAGATTTGCTTCGATGAGGTGAGTATCTAAGAATGGAGGAAATTCGGTGTCTGTGACGCTTTCGTTGGTTTTGTTTAGCTGTAAATCAGATCGTTCAGTACCTGCTCCTCCGCGCTGTGCCGGAGATTGTTCATCAGACCCGTCCAGCGCAGCGGATCGGCCGCTTTCAGTTTCTCCGTCACGCCCTCGGCTTTCGCCATCTGCGCCACGGCCTGTGCTACCATCCTCTGCGCGGTCTGCTCGATCTCCGCCAGATGTTCCGTCAGCCGACAGCTCGTTTTCAAGTTGGTGTACAGCACGCGGCGGTGCTGCTTGAGGTACTGCCGCCGCAGTTCCGCGTACTTGCCCAGGTGAGCTTCCGGCTCCTGCGGAAGCAGCAGGTTCGGGATCTGAAAGCCGTTCCGCTCGTGATAGGTGATCTCCATGTTCATCGCTCCTTTCAGCGTCAATATTTCGTTCGGTATTAGAATCATACCGGTTTTTGCTGTCCTTTGCAAATAACTGCTCTCGCTGATCCTGCATGACGGTTCGGCTGATTTCACGCAGTCCCATTTCTGCGATGTCACTGGTAGCGATGCCAAGGGCGTTGATGGTCATGTGCGTGTTGAACTCATAGACGTGGCCGAATTCATCAGGTGAAAAGTAATCATCTGCCCGCAGGCCCAGACGGGTCAGCAGCATATAGGACACGCTGACTTCCAGTGCATCCCGGTAGAATACCTCCAGATTGAGGTCGTCCAGTTCTCCCAGCAGACTGTCCTCGCGGCAATCCAGTAGGTCATGCAGATAGTCCGTGATGTTATCCGCCACGGCGTTATGGCTGGCAGAGCGCACCGCCTCTGCGAGATTTTCTTTCTCGGCAAGGTTGCCAAAGGTGGCTTCCAGCGTTTCGATGACAGCCGGTTCAAAGGCAGGCTGCATTGTCCAGATCGGCAGCGGATGGGCAAATCGGGATTCGTGCGTATCCGACACATCGAAGTAGAGTTTCAACAGATGCTGTCCATCGTCACCGAACACGGCAATGCTTTTTGCACCGCGATTGACCCAGCGGCCAAACTGCCGGTTCCAGCGTTCCATTTCCAGAACGGCAGTTGCGTCCGGGCGCTGGGCATAGATCAGGATTTGCTCATCAAACGGGCATTTGTAGTTATAGCAGGCCGCACGGAGAAAGCCTGTCCAGCTTTTATAGCTGCTGGTGACGCTTCGCACGGTCTGGTCGTACAGTTCGGTGATGAACTGAAATTTGGTTGGCAAATGTGTTGTCCTCCTTTCCAAAGGTATGAAAAAAGCAGCCCTTATGGACTGCTTTCAGCGGATGATTTAATTTTACGATATGGAAGTATTACTCACCATGTTTCGGCAAGCAGGAAATCGACAAGATGAACGATTTTAATACCGTTTTCAATGCCGGTATCCATTTCGTTGAGCGTAACGACATATTTAGGATAATGGTCACGAATCTCCATCAGATTTCCGACCTCTCGGTCTGAAGTTGCCGGAATCTGGACACAGACCTGCACATAAATCTTTTCGTCACGGCGCGTTGCTACAAAGTCGATCTCCTTCGTATCGTTCTTGCCGATAAAAACATCGTAACCGCGGCGCTTCAATTCCAGAAAGACGATGTTTTCCATCGCACCATCCAGCATCTTTCGGTTATAGCCCAGCAGAGCATATTTGAGCGATACATCGGAAAGATAATACTTCTCCTGCGTTTTCAAAATGCTCTTGCCTTGCAGGTCATAGCGTTCGCATGGATAAATGATGAACGCCTGCTCCAACCAGCGCAGATAATTGTAAATGCTCTCCACCGAAACCTTACGGTGCTCACTTTTGAGAAAAGTAGAGATAGAGTTGGCCGAAAAGGTCTTGCCCATATTCTCAATGATGTATTTCACCACGCGATCAAAAAGGTCTTGCTTGTTGATACGGTGGCGCTTTACAATATCGCGGGAAACCACGGTGTGATAAATACCGTTGACGATCTGATAGGCACTCTGCTCATCATACTCACTCAGCGCAATGATGGGAAAACCGCCAAAGCGAATATATTCCTCCAGCAGTTCCCTTCGGGATAGAGTGCTGCCTGCCTTAAAGTCCAGATACTCCTTGAACGACAGCGTATAGACGGGAATAGAAACATAGCGCCCTGTCAGATAGGTTGAGATTTCGCTGGACATCAGTTTGGAATTGGAGCCGGTTACATAGATGTCGGCATCTGCACCCTCCAGCAGACTGTTGACCGCTTTTTCCCATCCGTCAATCTCCTGAATCTCGTCCAGCAGAAGGTAGCAATGGCCTTTTCCTTGCATAGCTTCAACCAGTTCATCATACATCTGCTTGGCGGTGATATTTTCAGGAATGTCCATCTCTGTGTATCGCTTGGAGATAATATGGTCCTCGGATATGCCACGGCGCAGAAATTCTTCTTTCAGCATTTCAAAAATGGTAGACTTGCCGCAGCGGCGAACGCCAGCCAGTATCTTGACAAGCGGTTTATCAATAAACGGCTCGATAGCTTCAATATAGTCCGGTCTGTTAATCATGATATCGCCTCCCCTATAGCTATTAGTATAACCAGAAAAACCAGGATATGCAATGAGTTTTTCTGGTCTAACCGTAAAAACTTTATAGCTATTCAAAGGCGATATGACTTATCGCTCCGGCTCCGCTCGCTTTTTAGCATGGGAGCGCGCTTTGTTTTTCAGCTGTGCGCGGTATTTCTCGAAGGTAGCACGCTGATAGCAGTACATATAAAAATTATAATCGCCCTTTGTCGGCGTACAGCGCAGCATATACACATACTGCTTGCTTTCCACCAGAAACGCGCAGGATGGAAGCACTGCATTTTTGATCTCACAGCTATTTCGGTATCGCTTATAGCAAAATTGCATGGCATTGAGATCGTGCAGCGGAGAATCCGGCTGTTCTCTCAGCCAGTTTACGGTGCGGTCAATATCTGCCTTGAACTCTGGCGTGTTCAGCACATCGTTCTGGTGCGGCCACCAAGTTGTGAAGAATTGCTTACCGCTGCCAAAGTCGCCGCGCAGATGGCCGATACAGCCAGTGACCTTGTCCTGCTCCTCAGTCTGGGAGTAGCAAAGGTCGTGAAGTACAGTGTCTTCAGCGATGAAAAAGTCGATGACCTGTTTCTTGCTGATGGGATATGCCTGTTGAAACTCTGCCAGAGAGAAACAGCCGGATTGGAAATCTAAATCACCATCGTTCAGTTCCAGACCGCCGCTGATGGGTAACTGGATCGGCTCCCGTGTCAGGACAGTGCCGAAAAAGTCCACCATGATACCTCGTGCCAGTTCTACCGGCTCACCGCCGTATTCGTCGCTGTACCGGACTTCGTAGCGGTACACGCCATCCGGCACGGTAGATCGGTCAACACGCAGGTCGGTGAACAGGGCCGGTACGCCGAAAATCGTCACCTCATCGTAGGTTAGGCGGTCTGCGTCATGTCTGCTCATCGTTCATCACCTCGCTCTGGTATCTGCGGTGCTTTGGATTTCATTCGTTCACGGAGAAATTCGGCTTCTTCCGTGATACGCCTTCCGAAGTCCGCAACTGCGCCTAACTTAGTTGCGCAGTAGTGCCCCCAGAAGAAATTATCCGGGTCATTTTTGATGTTCGCCTGCCATGTGACATAGGGCGCTGCCTGATTGTTCGGATTTTCTCCGATGACGAACCGGGCGTTGCCAACTGTCATGCTTTCGATGATGGTATAGCCTTCATTGACTTGTTTTTGCTCGTTCACACTCAGACCTCCTTGGATTTACTTAGCCGAAAGAAGAATATTCTTTCTCGGCACAGTAGTTTTCTTCTCTCTTTCGGCTTAGTTAGGAAAAGGGATTGTAAGGGGAAAACCCATGTAAAGCCTAACGCTCCTGCTGTCGAAGCTGCCGTTTGTGCCAGTCCTCCAGCAGCTTGACGATAATTTTCTGTTTTTGTGACGGCGTATAAGTTTTGGGAAAATATTTCGCCAGCACATCGCCTTTCAGCACCAGCTTGTCCTCGATAGGTTTCTCCTCGGTCATAATAGCGTCCATCACATTCTCGTCCAGTTTGCCATCTTGGCTGTACTGTTTGAGCCGCTTGGCCTGACTGAGATTGGGCGTACATTCCTCGCGCTCGATAGCATCGCAAAGCATAAGCTGTTCCGGCTCGGTGAGGTATGACACCTCCACAGCGGCATTGAATGCCATCGTCTTGTTATCCACACGGTCTAACAGGTCGGGGACAAGGTTAGTTAGGCGAATAAAGCGTGAAATCTGATTACGACTTTCACCTACTTGTTCTGCTAAGAGTTCTCTTGATTCTTTGCCATCGAACTTCCGCCCAATTTGGGCGGAAGTTAAATCCGTCCGTTGTCCCTGTCGTTTCATCGCGTCCAGCTTCATCTTATAGGCAAAGGCTTTTTCAGACGGTAGCAGTTCCTCACGCTGCAAGTTGCTGTCCACCATGAGCAGGATCGCGGTATCATCGTCCATCTCCCGCACAATAGCAGGAATTTCAGTCAGACCCGCAAGCAGGCTGGCGTGATGACGGCGGTGTCCCGATACGATCTCAAAATTGCCGTCATTTGTGGGGCGTGCCAGAATGGGGACTAAAACGCCCCGTTCCTTGATGCTCTCCACGGTTTCCTGCATTTTCTCATCGTCCAGCACCTTGAATGGATGGTTTGGAAACGGCGTAAGCCGGTCTAATGGCAGGCTTTGTACACGCTCCTGTGCGTCTGCTTGCCGTTCCTCATCCGTCTTGAACAGGTCGTCATAGCTGGCGAGTTGGATATTTTTCGCGGCACTTTTCATGCTCCAGCACCTCCTTCGTAAATTTCTCATAGGCGGTTGCTACAGGACTGCGCGGGTCAAAGCAAAAAATGCTGGTGCCTCTGGCACTCATCTCTGCCGCCTTGATACCGCGTGGTATCTCGGTGTCGTAAACCCGTATCGCCTTGCCGTAGGCGTTCCGCACAAGCTGGCTGATCTCCTTAGAGAAGTTTGTGCGGCTCTCCGTCATGGTGATGAGGATACCGCTGATTTTCAGATTGGAATTGAGCTGGCGCTGCACCTTGCTGACCGTACGGAGAAGCTGTTCCAAGCCCTTGACAGGTAAGTAATGTGACTGAACCGGGATAATGACCCGATCTGCCGCCGTCAGCGCGTTCAGCGTCAGCATACCGAGGGACGGACTGCAATCCACCAGAATGTAGTCGTACTGCCGCTTGACCTCGTTTAGATAGGTTCGCAGCACCGTTTCGCGGCTCATGGTATTCACAAGGGACACCTCCAAGCCGGAAAGCTCAATGTTGGCAGGCAGTAAGTCCATGCCCTCTGAGTGGTGCAGGATACCTGCCTGCGGTTCGATAGGGCGGTCTGAGATAATGCGCTCCAGCATGGTGGCCAGTGTTGGCGATAACTCGTCCGGCTGCTGCCAGCCGAGCATTTCTGTCAGATTCGCCTGACTGTCTGCGTCGATGAGCAGCACGCGCTTGCCCTGCCGCACCAGTCCAGCGCCCAGATTGACCGCCGTAGTGCTTTTTCCCACGCCGCCCTTTTGGTTCACGATTGCTATGGTCTGCATCTTTTTTCCTTTCTTTTCTATTTTTAAGCAAAAGAAAATCGTCTGTGCAAAACAGACGATTTATCTTATGTAAATGAGTGCGTTCTATGTACAAAATAGTGTATGTTTTGAGGTGAAAAAACGCCAAAGGAGGTCGGCGTAAACCTCAAGCAGGGCTATAACGGCGATCTGACCAGCCGTCAGGCCGGCTCCGTAGGCGGTCAGATGGTGAAGAAGATGTGTCCCGTACATACTTCGAGCTTCGCGCGGGAATGCCGCACGGCGTTCGGGCATTGTGTGAGCGTTCAGTATATTGCCGGGTGGATATAGAGCAGTATACATGCCTGTCATACAGCATTTCCCCCGTGAAATGCAAAGGTAAGCCGTCAAATCTTCCTCATCTTCCCCGCATGAGATAAGAAAAACAGCGCACAGCTTGCTTTCGCTTCGCTGTGCGCTGTCGTTTCCCGTGGACTATTATTCTCTTTTGTTTTTAACTAAGCAGCATTGTCTTAAAGCCGGGAGATTTTTTACTTTTCCAGTTCGGTCCAATCACGAGTTTCGCGCAGCTTGTTCCACTTCTCGTGCTTGTTTCCCTTGATGTCGTAATAGTGGCTGTTCGTAGCCTCCTGTACGGCCAGGTAATACCATGCGGAAGTATCGGAGTTGTCGCTCCACTTGATCATGTCGTTGTGCAGGTCCTCTGCGGTCTCCGGAAGGCGCTTGAGGACGCGGTTTACGAGCGTCATCGCCTCGGCGCGGGTAATCTTGTTATTCGGACGGAAGGTGCCGTCGGTATAACCGTTGATCCAACCGTTGTTGGCAGCGGCGCTGATTTCGTCCTTTGCCCAGTGGGATGCAATGTCACTGAAGTCAACAGCAGTCGTGTTGGCCTTGTCGTCAAAACGAGCTGCGATCGCAGCGAACTCCGCACGGGTGATCGGCGCATTCGGATTGAACTTGCCCTGGCTGTCACCCTTTACGATGCCCATAGCGCTCAGCGTAGAAACCGCGTGGTTGTACCATGCGCCGGCTGCTACATCGGAGTAGCTGTTGGACTTCGTGGAGTTTGCATTGCGGGTCTCATCGGTGAGCAGACGGAAGAAGATGGTTGCTACCTCAGCACGGGTAATGCCGTTCTGCGGACGAACGGTGCTGTCCGGATAGCCTACGATGTAAGCATAGTGGTCATCGCCGTTCAGACCGGTCGGTACATCATCCGGAATGGTAACGGTGGGCTTGTGGCTGCCGCCGCCACCGCCGCCGGAAGAAGATCTTCTTGCGTAGGTGTAGGTGAATACGGTGTCCTTCTCAACCTTTGCATTACCGACAGGAGTCGTATCCCAAGAACCAGCACGGTAGCCGGAGTTCGGCTTGTCACCAACGTCCGGGATACGGGTGACCGGAACCTCAACGTATTTGAGCGTTTTGCCGGTTTTATAGTCCTTGAACGGAACGTAAACAACGATGTCAGCGCTGCCGCCGTTGTTCCACTCGCCGTTTACAACCTTGAATGCAAGACGGTACTCCCATGCGTCCGGGGTGCCATTGCCGGTCTCGTCCGGCTTCTCACCGCCCTTGACGTCAAGGTAGTAGTACAGGTCGATGGTAACGTCCTTGATCAGCTTTTCAAGGTTATCGGTAACCTTGGTCAGACCCGGAACATAAACGTAGGTCTTGCCGTCAACGGTCTGGTTTACCGCATCATTCTTGTAAAGCTCAGCAACCAGTGCATACTCATTGCCGGTCTTGGTCTTACCGTTCTCTACCTTAACCTCAACGTCCTTCTCGTTGTAGAAGTGCTTGTTGATGGTGTAATGCTGCGTATTCTGTGTAAAGAAGCCTTGGATGATAACGTTGCTCTTGATATTGAATTCCTTTGCAGCTTCGTTACCAATCTTCCAGCCAGAGAAGGTGTGGCCTTCCTTAACAGCGTTGTCACGAATCTTTACCCGAGTGCCGTAGTTATAAGTCTCCTCGTCACCCTGCTTCTTGCCGTCAATGTAGTAGGTTACGGTGTACTGGCGGGTAATCGGCTTAAATACTGCGATGTAAGTTACGTCCTTAACCACTGCGATAGTAGTCGGGTCAACCAGTGCAGTATCTGCGGTGCCTGCCAGCTTCCAACCTGCAAACTCGTAAGTATACTGCGCGTCAGAAGCCTTGCTTGCCTTGTCTCTCGGGTCCTTAGTCGGATAACCATTGTAGTTTACCGCCTGAGTATCGAGAGAATCTACAGCGTCATCAGCGTTCTTCCAAGTTACCGTGTACTGGCGAGTGATCGGCGTAAATACTGCAACGTAAGTTACGTTCTCAGTAACGGCGCGTTCCTTCGGCTCAACGATTGTATCGGTCTTATCGTCTTTCAGCTTCCAACCCTTGAACTCGTAAGTGTACTGTGCGTCAGAAGCCTTGCTTGCCTGATCTCTCGGATCCTTAGTCGGATAACCATTGTAGTTTACTGCCTGAGTATCGAGAGAATCTACAGCATCATCCGAGTTCTTCCAAGTTACCGTGTACGGCTTCGGATTCCACTTTGCATACAGGTGCAAGTCACTGATCAGAGTATGCTCAGACTTGACTTCATACTTGGTCGAATCAGCATACCAGCCACCAAAGGTGTATCCCGTCGGAACGGCAAACATGTTATCCTGCACAGTATACTTATCGCCGCTCAACGCATTAACTACGTGAGAGCCCTCAGTCGTGTTCGGAATCGTACCATAGTTAGAATGGTAAGTTACCTTAACCGGAGCACCCGCTACGTAGCCATCAACATGATAGCCGTCCGTGCTGTCATACTTTACAGTGTACCAAATAACCTGAATCTTTTGCGGGTCAAAACCAGCGAACAGCTTGGTAATGTCGTCTGCCGCGGTATTGGTCTTGTCTGCGGGATAAGTCGTGCCGTTCCAGTTTTTCTTGGTGAAGAAACCAAGGTCTTCCGGCTTGATCAGATAGCTGTCATTAACGCCGTTGACATTAAACGTGCCGCCTTCATCCGCAACCTTCTTACCTTCTGCGGTCAGATAGCCTTTGTAACCGGTAGTACCGTTCGCATTCAGTACGCCGCCATCCGAAGAATTATTCGGCAGATAATTAGCCTTGCCCTGGCTTGCACTGCTCGTCGGAGTGCCAAGCGTCGGCATAAGGATGAAGTACATTGCCGGATATTTTTCGGGTTCCGGGTCAACCGGGTCAACCTTATTTTCCTTCCACTTTGCGTACAGAGTCAGGTCTGCATCCGGCATCGTGCCGCCATTCCACTTCTTGGTGCATGCTTTATCAGTATACCAACCCTCTAAAGTGCTGTTTGCCTTCTTAACGGTCGGCGTAGTGATCGTAACATTGGGATAAACATCGCCAGCCTTGGTGTAACCATCAGTGCTTGTGATGTCGCCGCCGTTCAGAACATACTTCAGTGTATGCGGCTTTACCTTCGGAGTAACATAGATCTTAACGGTAGCATTACGCGCTTCATTTGTAACCTGAGCAAGATCAAGACTAAACTGATACTCACCATTTACCGGCTCGGGATTACCAAGTTCAGTCGGGTCGAGTACTACATTGTCGATGATATAGTTCTCAGATTCGGTCTGACGGACACGAACAGAAGAAACCTTGAAAGTCTTGTTATACCAGAATTTCTTGGACTCCAGAACCTCGTCTTTACCGTCTTCGCGCTTAACAATCTGATAGGTTACGCTGCGGCGATCAGAGTAAATCGGTTCCGTATCAACAGTCCAGTCAGATACGTCGATCTGAACCATCTCGGTATAAGCAGTGCGATTCAGGTAGTAAAAAACAAGCTGATTGTTGTCAAACGACGCCCAATCACCCTTCTTCACATGATACTGAAGTTCATTATTGCTATAACGGATGCTGTCAATTTCGTCACCCTTGGCGGTGCTGTCCACATCAAGACCTGTGGTCTGCTTATCCCGTCCATTGAGTACACGAGCCTGCCAGAAAACATAGGCTTCCTTGGAATTCTTGGTGATCGTGGCAGTTGCAAGTTCAGTAACAGCAGTACCCTCATCATTGTGAGCAACATCTCTTGCGCTGATGGTCTGCCGCTGCCAAGTACCCTCGCTGTTTGTTACAGGCTGGTTAGTGATCCAGCACTCAGCCGTGATCTGCTGGTTCATAGCATAAACATCAACTTCGTTTGTGCTATTACCGCTCGTCGGTGCAATTTCATTTGCCGGAGAATTGCTTACTGCATCATTATTCTGAGAATCATTTTCATTGGAACTGCTATTATTGCCAGTCTCCTCGATGTCCGTACCGCCGGACGGTGCCTGTGCAGGATCCTGAGCCTCAGGCTGTCCTTGGGTCTCAGCATCGGGAGTTTTTTGAATGGTGTCTTCTGCGGGAATACTGTCAACAACCGGCATCTGGTCTTCCGGTGCCGGAAGGGTGGTGATGCCTCCATCGACGGCCAGCGCCCAGGTTGGGCACATGGTCAGCGCCATGATAGTCGCAAGTGCTCCTGCGAGCAGACGTTTGCGCATATTCTTTTTTAACATAGGAATACCTCCTTGGTCAGCGTGCATGCTGATCGAGAGGGATTGCAAATGTATTTCTGGCAACCGGCTGCCATGCGGAAAGAGACTTTCCGTTTAGGCCCTTGGCTTTGCGAGACCGGCTTTCACCGATGGTGCCTTTGTCTGTACAACTTGCTCCTCAACGAGCCGCACAGATCATGTGTTTGTGGATTTGCGATAATCTCAGAATGCAGTGCAGTTTCAACCTCCAAATAAAATACCCCCTTTACAGCGCGCATAGCTCTGCAAGGGGGTAACAAAGTACCTTTGGCAACCGGCTGCCATGCGGAGAAAAAACTCCGTTTAGGCCCATCTGGCTTTGCGACACCGGTTTTCACCGGCTGTGCCTTTGTCTGTACCTGTATCCCTTTACGGAAGTCATGCACAGAATTTTACGATCTTTTCTGTCGGCAGATACACCGGACTGCATACACAGCCCTTTGCCCGCGCAGGACAGAAATCCTCCGGATCCTCTTCTTCAGTATACCATAAATGCCCGCGAACAACAAGCAAATACTGTAAAAACCGAAGATGGATTTCAATCCGGAATCGTTTTTTTATGCAATAAATCGCCGCTGATTGGACATAAACATATTCAATCAGGACCATTTGCATACGAAATAAAATGGAAACGTGTTAAGCCGCAGCTACTGCAAGTGCATCGCTGGTGTTGGTGTAGGTCAGCGGAGATACACAGTCATGCAGGGTTTTTGCGTTCTTCACGCTGCGGGTAACCGCGTAGGTCAGGTCGATCTGATACCACTTGCCGTTCAGGTTTACCTTGTTCCAAGCGTGGTAGCTGGAGCCGGCGTAGCCCTTGGTCAGTGCACACGGGATGCCCTGGCTGCGGCACATTGCTGCAAACAGCGAGGAAAAATCGTAGCAGATACCGGTGGTGCCCTTCAGGGTAGCGGCGGTATCCGGGATGTACTTGGTGATCTTGCCGCTGGTGATCTCATTCGCCAGCTTGTTATCATAAGTATAACGGCTTGCCATGTAGTTGTAGATGGCGATAACCTTAGCCTCATCGGTCTTGGCGTTCTTGCAGAGCTCAGCAGCCTTAGCGGATACCGTGTCGCCCTTGGAGAACTGAACCTCGGAAGTGGAGACCAGATACGGAGCGTAGCTGTCCTTAACGGTTACGTTCATGGACTTGGACTCGACCTGCTGATAGGACGTACCGGAAACGTTGCGGTACAGCGTTACGGTGTACTTGCCGTTGCCCTTATCGAGAGAGAAGGAAGCATCCTTGCCGCTCGGGCAATCATAGAACACGGTCTTGCCGCCGTTGTACTGAATACCAACCTTAAGCCTTGCACTCGAGGAGTAGTTTACGGTAACATAACCGTGGGTGGAATTACTCATATCCACAACATCATTTACTGCTGCTGCGGTAACGCCCATCGAGAGGGCAGTTGCTGCAAAAACTGCGCATACAATACGAAAAAGCCGCTTCATATCCGGCGATCTCCTTTCGGTAACTGGCTGCCAGCCCTCGCGATGAGGGGTAAGGCCCTATAGCTTTGCGTCGCCACCTTTCGGTGGGTTTGCTATTATCGTTTGAGATGCGGTCAAAGCGACTGCATCATCTTCTTTTATCCTCACTATAGCGCATCTATCGCGTTTTGTCAACAGGATTTTACAAAAAAGAAGAAATTATGATACGCTGCCGATCTCGGAAACAATCGAAAATATCTATGGTTTTGAAACATCAGAAAGTTTTATATCTGATGTGACGGATAAGATCCTTCCTCAGATTGAAGACTGGCAGAACCGTCCGCTGGATGAGGTATATCCAATCCTCTATATTGATGCGATCCACTATTCCGTGCGGGATAATGGAATCATTCGTAAACTTGCAGCTTACGTGATTCTAGGCATCAATACAGACGGCAAAAAAGAAGTCCTGACCATTACGATCGGTGATAATGAAAGCGCAAAATACTGGCTGTCGGTCTTGAATGAACTGAAGAATCGAGGGGTTAAAGATATCCTGATCATCTGTGCGGATGGTCTTACAGGCATTAAGGAAGCGATTTCAGCAGCGTTTCCAAAAACAGAATACCAAAGGTGCATTGTCCATCAGGTAAGAAACACCCTGAAATACGTTCCGGACAAGGACAGAAAAGCCTTTGCTGCAGATTTAAAAACCAT
>OGXF01000433.1_pt1 | contig 39456 bp, 36 predicted proteins | sample 1576191 | NCBI WGS metagenome assembly OGXF01 (sample SAMEA3541545, study PRJEB24748) | human gut metagenome | biome: human gut; feature: human-associated habitat; material: faeces | place: China | collected 2012
GCACGTTCCTGCGTCGAAGAATAGACACGTGTAAACGTAATGCCCTCTTTTTTAAAATGTTGTCTAGCAGACTTTGCTTGCTCAATTCCCAGTTCAGTCAAGGGAGAATCACAAGCTCCTTGGATACGTCCTTGAAGATTAAAGCGCGTTTGACCATGTCGCATTACATAAAAAGTTTTAACCATTTTTAATCCCTTTCAAATGAATATGTCTTAAATGCCTTGGTTGGTAAAATCAGTTTTTGCAACTCTAACTGTTCTTGATGATATTGGAACTCACAAATAGCACAATTTGAAAAGCCTATTCCCTCTGGAAATTGAATACCGAGCTGCAGACAAATACCCCACATCGTTGCTCCATGGCTAACCATTAAAATGTTATCAGCATGATCATCGTTTACCAGCACTTCAAGAATACTGTCCAAAGCCCGCTTACCAACAGTTACAATGTCTTCGCCACCAAAAGGCACCAACAAATCTTCAAACGAATTAGCACCTGTTCTAAATTTAGGCAAAAGAAATTCAGGCTGAGCTTCAAACTCACCAAAGTTCATCTCTTTGATGCCTTTTAATTGGGTGACTTGTGATTGACCAGATACTAATTTAGCAGTATCTGTCGCTCGTTCTTGCGTTGAAGAATAAACACTATCAAACCAAATGCTATTTTCATTAAAATAATCTTTGACAAGAAGAGCTTGCTGAATACCTAAATCTGTTAGAGGCGAATCGCAAGCTCCCTGCACCCGCCCTTGTGTATTAAATAAGGTCTCGCCATGGCGCATCAAATACAATTTTATTGCCATTTATATCATTTTCCTTCCTAGCAAATAAACTCAGCTGAAAAAGCCCAACTGAGTTTATTATCATTAATCGTTTAAAATATTAGCACCACGTGTTGCAATCAAATCTTTATAAAAGAAGAATGAATCTTTACGTGAGCGGTCAAAGCTACCGTTTCCTTGGTCGTCAGCATCAACGTAAACAAAACCATAGCGTTTTGACATTTCAGAAGTTGACGCCGAAACAAGGTCTGTACAACCCCACCAAGTGTATCCCATCAAATCAACACCGTCCTCAATGGCTTCATACATTTGTTTGACATGTGATTGAAGATAATCAATACGGTATTGGTCGTGAATCGAACCGTCTTCTTCTACTGTATCAAGAGCACCTAGACCATTTTCAACAACCATAAGTGGTACTTGGTAACGATCATAAAGATTGTTAAGCGTAATGCGGAGTCCGACAGGGTCAATTTGCCAACCCCAGTCAGAAGCTTCAAGATATGGATTTGGTTCACTTAGGATAAGATTTCCTGCTGTTTGGTCGCCAGTTTTTTGCTTACGAGCAATTGAACTCATATAATATGAGAATGACATGAAATCAACAGGATATTTTTCAAGAATTTCAAGGTCACCGTCTGCGATTTCTAATTCGATATTATTTTCTTTAAAGAAACGTTTGGCATATGCTGGATATTTTCCGCGAACTTGAACATCAGAGAAGAATAGATTTTCATGGTCTTTTTTGATTTCTTCCATGACGTCTTCTGGATTGCAGGTCGCAGGATAGGCTTGCATACGCGCTAACATACACCCAATCTTGAAATCAGGATTAATCTCGTGACCGATTTTTGTTGCCAAACTTGATGCTACAAACTGATGATGAGCTGCTTGATACATATCTTGGAGGTTCAATTTACCATCTTCAAACAAGAGCCCACCTGATAAATAACCAGTCATACCAATGATATTGATTTCATTAAATGTCAACCAATATTTGACCTTATCTTTGTAACGATTAAAGACAGTTTCAGCATAACGAACAAAGAAATCAATCACTTTACGATTTTTCCAGCCACCGTATTCTGTTACCAAGTGGATTGGAAATTCATAGTGAGATAAAGTAACCAGTGGCTCGATGCCGTATTTATTAAGCTCATCAAAAACCTTATCATAAAAAGCTAAACCAGCTTCATTCGGTGTCGCATCATCACCATTTGGAAAAATACGCGACCACGCAATAGAAAGACGAAAAGTCTTGAATCCCATTTCAGCATAAAGGGCGATATCTTCTTTATAACGATGGTAAAAATCAGACCCCCAACGTTTTGGATAAAGCCCTTCTTTGTCATTCAAAGCTGCATCCAATTTTGCACGAGTCATTGGCGAGTTAAATTCACTTCCCATTGATTTTCGTTCTTCTGGAGCAACGGCACGCGCTGTATCCGATGTTGCTGGACCGCGTCCGTCAACATTCCAAGCTCCTTCAAATTGATTGGCTGCTGTTGCACCACCCCATAAAAATCCTTCTGGAAATTGTTTTGTCATATATAGTCACCTCATATTTTGATTTACTCTTGTATTATACCCAGAAATATAGGCGTTTTCTATTACTATGTTCTTGAAAAATGATACTATAACAATATTGTTGCTATGATTTACTATTTAAATATATTTTTAAATAACAGTAGGTTTATTTAGTGAATAGACAGCATTTTTCATTTGCTCAACTTTTTGATGATTATGTTCTGACAAAGATTTGTAAAATCCCTTAACCAAGCCTTCTCTATCCTTTATTGATATAGACTTTTCAGATGACAATTTGACAAACGGCGTTTCTCTCTATATAATAAATAAGTTGAAATTATTCTATTTTTTCTGAAAATACGAAAAATAGATAAAGACTAGTACTCATTTAGTGGTTAATAGTTAAACAATTGGTTTTATCTTTTAACCAGTGATTTAAGTGCTATGATTATTAGGAGTTTTTACTTATGTATGATTTTCTATCGTCTTTAGACAGCCTTGTCTGGGGACCGCCCCTTCTTGTCCTTCTTGTCGGAACTGGGATTTACCTTTCTACGCGTTTAGGTCTGTTGCAGGTTTTCCGCCTTTCAAAAGCCTTGAAACTCATCTTTTCAGCTGAAGCTAAAGGTCAAGGAGACATTTCAAGCTTTGCGGCTCTTGCAACAGCTCTCGCAGCAACCATCGGAACCGGGAATATCGTCGGAGTTGCAACTGCCATTAAGTTAGGTGGACCTGGGGCGTTATTTTGGATGTGGATAGCTGCGTTCTTCGGTATGGCAACCAAGTATGCCGAAGGCGTTCTTGCCATTAAATACCGTACCCGAGATGCCAACGGGGACATCGCAGGCGGACCCATGCACTATATCGTAAATGGAATGGGCAAACATTGGAAACCGCTCGCTATTGCTTTTTCTATCTTTGGTGTTATGGTAGCACTTTTTGGTTCTGGGACATTTACACAAGTTAATTCTATTACAGACTCTCTTAACAATACCGTTGGTTGGTCGCCTAAAGTGATCAGTCTCATTTTAGCTGTGTTGGTTAGTATTATCATCTTTGGTGGCATTCAATCTATCTCTAAAGTAGCTGAAAAGATTGTTCCTTTTATGGCAATTATTTACATCTTAACAACCCTTATAATCCTAGCCTTCCATTTTGACAATATTGTTCCAAGTTTAGGATTAGTTCTACGCTCAGCATTTACTGGAAAAGCTGCTACAGGTGGTTTTGCTGGTGCAACAGTTGTCACAGCTATTCAAGCAGGGATTGCACGTGGTATCTTCTCTAATGAATCTGGACTTGGTTCTGCACCTATCGCCGCCGCTGCTGCTAAAACGGAAGAACCTGTTGAACAAGGACTTGTCTCTATGACAGGAACATTTATTGATACCATTATTATTTGTACTTTAACAGGTCTTTCTATTATCGTTACTGGTGGCTGGTCAAGCAATTTGAATGGAGCAACGCTCACGCAATCAGCATTTTCATCTGTCTTTGGAAACTTCGGTGTTTATGCCTTAACTATTAGTTTGATTTTATTTGCTTTCACAACGATTCTTGGTTGGTGCTACTATGGGGAACGTTGTTTTGAGTTCTTATTTGGTGTCAAAGCTATCCCGGTTTATCGTATTGTCTTTGTTGCTATGGTTGCTTTGGGTGGTTACATCAGCCTAGAAACAATTTGGGTTATCGCTGATATTGTTAACGGGCTTATGGCCATTCCGAACTTGATTGCCTTACTAGCACTTTCACCAATTATTATAAAAGAAACAAAACATTATTTTGATAACCATTAATCAAAAGTCTGGAATTTGTTCCAGATTTTTAATTTGCTATCAACGCTAAATAATTGATTTTATCATATTTTCTTTGTGACAAGCTTAAACTAATGATATAATAGAGAGTAATATTTATTTTAACAATTATTGATTTTATGATATAACTATCGTTTTCAAAGGAGTTATTGCTTATGCCAACACCAGCTGAAAATCTTCAGTTAGCTAAACGTGGTCCAATAGTAAGTATCATTGCGTATCTTACAATTTCTATCGCCAAGCTAATTGCAGGTTACACGCTTAATTCATCATCACTTATTGCCGATGGTTTTAACAACTTATCTGATATTTTGGGAAATGTTGCTCTGCTAATCGGACTTCATTTAGCCAGTAAGCCAGCAGATGCCGAACATCGTTTTGGGCATTGGAAAATTGAAGATTTAGCGAGTTTGATTACATCATTTATCATGTTTATCGTTGGTTTCCAAGTGCTGTCTCAAACAATTCAGAAAATCATTTCTGGAAGCAGCACAGTCATTGACCCAGAGGGAGCTATCGTCGGTGTCATTTCAGCTATTATTATGTATGGTGTTTATGTTCACAATAAACGCCTATCACAAAAGGTGAAATCAAGTGCTCTGGTTGCTGCTGCAAAGGATAATCTTTCTGATGCGGTCACTTCTATTGGTACATCTGTTGCTATTGTTGCCGCTTCTTTCAATCTTGTTATCATTGATAGACTTGCCGCCATTGTCATTACCTATTTTATCTTGAAAACGGCTTATGACATTTTTATGGAAAGCGCCTTTAGCTTATCAGACGGTTTCGATGAAAAAGAGCTAAAAAAATACAAGGAAGCCATTTTAAAAATTCCTAAAGTAACTGCTGTTAAATCTCAACGTGGGCGTTCATACGGAAGTAATATTTACCTTGATATTGTCGTCGAAATGAATCCAGACCTTTCTGTTTACGAAAGCCATGAAATTACCGAACAGATTGAAACATTGCTCAGTCAGGAATTTTCGGTGTATGATACCGACGTTCACGTTGAACCTGCTGCTATTCCTGAAGATGAAATTTGGGAAAATGTTTATAAAAAACTTTATAAAGACGAAAAAATCATTCTTTCCAAAATTCCAGACTACGAAGACCTGCTAGCTGATAGTTTTACACTTATTGACGATGACGGAAAAACTTATTCAAAAGAGGAAATGATTTCCCGTAAAAAACATTACATGAGCAATTTTGATGATTTTCAAATGACGTCAATCAGCCAAAAAACAAAACTCATCACTTACACGCTTGGTCATAAATCACACACCAGCATTTGGCGTCGTAAAGAAGAATGGCATCTTATTTTCCACCAAATTACCTCAATTAGCGATAACTCTAATATTGAAGCAAAAGACTAAATATGCTGTTCTAGACTTTTGACTAAACAAGAAATCTATCAAAATCATAATAAACAAAAACTCTGAGGCTAACCTCAGAGTTTTGCTATTCCTCGTTTAGTTTTTAACGTCGTCTGTTGCGACATCTTCACCAAACCATTTGTTTGAAATTTCTTGAAATGTACCGTCTTGATACAACTTCTTAAAAGCTTGATTGATTTTCTTAACAAGTGTCTTATCGGCTTTACGAGCACCGACGGCAAAGTCTTCACCGTCAAATTCACTTGAAATGATATTGTAGTTATCAAGTTCACCTTCTTGTTCAAGGTAGTAATTAGCGTAAACTTTATCAATCAACAAACCGTCAATACGGTCATTTTTCAAATCGATAAGCGCTTGTGTGAAGGTTTCGTATTGTGTCGCATCGCCACCAGAAACAATGTCCTTCAACACTTCTGGATGTGAGGTGAACGCATCGTAACCAGATGACCCTGACTGTGCACCAAGAACTTTGTCTTTCATGTCAGCAAAACTTGTAATGCCTGACGATTTTTTAGTTACCAAGACCTGCTCATTAACCATGTATGGATCCGTAAAGAGCACCTTTTCAGAACGCTCATCTGTGATAGAATAACCGTTCCAAATTAAATCAATAGTTCCGTTATTTAACTCGGTTTCTTTCATATCCCAGTTAATTGATTGCCATTTGACGGTAATACCATATTCTTTAAAGACGGCATTTGCCAAATCAATATCAAAACCAACATTACTTCCGTCCTCATCCTCATACCCCATAGGAACAAATGTATTGTCAAACCCGATAGTAATCTCACCATTTTTGACGTAAGCGTCCCATTGGTCAGTACTCGTCGCTTTTTTAGATGATGAAGAACTACAAGCCGCCAAAGTTAGCGTTGATACAAGCGCCAAAACGCCCACAAGAACTTTTTTGAATTTCATAAACTCACCTAGTAAAACTTTCTTTATTTTGGATTAATTCTTAAAATATGATCTGAAATGCTTTCTGCAAACTTTAAATCGTGGGTAACAACGATTTGAGTCATGCCAGCTTCACGATTTTGTAAAATCAACTTTTCAACTTCTTGACGCAATTCTGGGTCAAGTGCTGATGTTGGCTCATCATAACCAATAATTTGTGGGTCAATCATCATAGCACGCGCCAAAGCCACACGTTGTTTTTGACCACCTGACAACGAATACGGATAAGCATCAGCGTATTCACCAAGACCCAGGCGTTGAAGCAAGGTAACCGCTTTTTCTTTAGCTGTTTCTTTTGTCATTCCCATTGTTTTTACAGGCGATAAGGTCAAATTATCTAAAACAGATAAATGAGGGAAAAGCTGAAAATCTTGAAAAACAAAACCAAGTAAATTAAGCATCTCTAGATGGTCGATAGGAACGACTTCACCATTATGAATAATTTCTCCAGAATCAATTTTTTCAAGTCCAGCAAGCATACGTAGCAAGGTTGTCTTTCCACCACCTGACGGACCAACGAGAGATAAAATTTTGCCATCTTCAATCGTCAAATTAAAATGATCAAAAATCTTCTTTTGACCAAATTGTTTGGAAATATTTTTTAATTCTAACATCTGGTCACCTCTTATTTATAGTAATTAAATTTCTTTTCAGTTTGTTTTGAAATTAATGTCACCACACCAATCATTAACAAGTAAATTGCTCCAGCAACAAACATCGGTGCTAATGTGGCATCACGATTGGCTGCGGTTTTACTTGCAAGCAACAAATCGCCCACACCAAGAACATAAACCAATGATGAATCTTTAACAAGATTAATGATTTCATTGAAAACACTTGGCAAAACAATCTTGAACACTTGCGGTAAGATAATATAATGAATCGTTTGAAGTTGATTTAGTTTTAAAACTTTAGCTGCTTCGTATTGCCCTTTAGGAATGGCTGCAATACCTCCGCGGAAAATTTCTGCAAAATAAGCTGCGTAATTCAACGTGAACGCTAAAATAGCTGCTGGCAAGCGATCCATTACAATACCAACGCTCGGTAACACGTAGTAGAAGAAAATTAATTGTAATAGCAATGGTGTTCCACGCATAATCCAAACATATAACGTCAACAACCATTGTAATGGTTTGAATTTAATCTGCATCAAAAAAGCCAAGATAGCACCAAACGGTATTGACAAAACAATAACAATACAGAAAACTTGCAAAGTTACCTTAGCGCCATCTAACAAGCTTGGCAGAACTTGTAAAATATACGACATGTGATCTCCTAAATAGAATTTGTTTCTATTATACCAAAATTTCAGACGGTTTGAATATATCTGAGAATATTTTTACATAAAAAGTATAAAAATAACAGACATTTACTGACTAGTCCATGCTTAAAAATTTTGCCAAAAATCGTCATCAAACTAAAAAACTAGACATCTCGTCTAGCTTTCAATCATTACAATTTTTTAACAAACTCTGATTTTAATTTCATTGCGCCAAAACCATCAATTTTACAATCAATGTTGTGGTCACCTTCAACAAGACGAATGTTTTTCACACGAGTACCTTGTTTAAGGTCTTTTGGTGCACCTTTTACTTTTAGATTTTTCACGATAGTAACGCTATCTCCATCAGCAAGACGTGTACCGTTGCTATCAAGAACAACTAAGCCTTCTTCTTCAACTGAATCGCTTGGATTCCATTCATAAGCGCACTCTGGGCAAACTAGTAATAAACCATCTTCGTAAACATACTCAGAGTTACATTGTGGACAATTTGGTAAAGACATCATTTCTCCTTATCAAAAATAGCTATAACTTTTATTTCCGACTTCAAAAAGTTACATTACCCATTTTACCCTAGAAATCGCTATTTGACAAGAGATTATTCAACAGTAACCGCTTTTGCCAAGTTACGTGGTTTATCAACGTCAAGACTACGTTGTAGAGAAGCAAAGTAAGCAATGAGTTGTGTTGGAATTACCATTGAAATGCTTGTTAAATATGGATGAACTTGGTTAACAACAATATCATCTCCTGGTTTAGCCAATTCTTCTTCAACGACTGTCAATACATTTGCACCACGCGCAGAAACCTCTTGAATATTACCACGTGTGTGACTAGCAATCGCTTCGCTTGATGAAATCAAACCAAGAACTGGTGTGCCATCTTCAATCAATGAAATTGTACCGTGTTTTAATTCTCCTGCAGCAAATCCTTCACATTGAATGTAAGAAATTTCTTTTAATTTCAAACTTGCTTCCATCGCAACATAGTAATCATTGCCACGACCAATGTAGAAAGCATTGCGAGTTGTTTTAAGCAGTGCTTCCACTTTTTCAGCAATCATATCTTTTTCTGACAACGTTGCTTCGATAGATTGTGCAACGATAGATAATTCATGTACCAAGTCAAACTCAAGCGCTTCTTTTTTGCCGTTTGCTTCACCGACAGCCTTAGCCAAAAAGGCTAAAGCAGCAATTTGTGCTGTGTAAGCTTTAGTTGATGCAACGGCAATTTCAGGACCAGCGTGTAAAAGCATTGTATAAGTTGCTTCACGTGATAACGTTGAGCCAGGAACATTAGTAACTGTCAAACTTGGAATACCCATTTGATTTGCTTTTACCAAAACTTGACGACTGTCAGCCGTTTCACCTGATTGGCTAAGCAAGATAAACATTGGTTTCTTGCTCAAAAGTGGCATATTGTAGCCCCATTCTGAAGCAATTCCAAGTTCAACTGGCGTATCTGTCAATTTTTCAAGCATTGCTTTTGATGCAAAACCAGCATTATAAGAAGTTCCTGCTGCCAAGATATAAATACGATCAGCCTCTTGTACTGTCTTAACAATATCAGGTTCAACAACCATATTTCCTTCGCTATCTGAGTAATTATTAATCAATTTACGCATAACAGTTGGTTGTTCGTCGATTTCTTTCAACATATAGTAAGGGTAAGTTCCTTTACCAATATCTGACAAATCAAGCTCAGCTATGTATGATTCGCGTTCAATTTCATTACCTTCGTAATCAGTAACTGTCGCAGAATCTTTAGTCAAGACAACCAATTCTTTATCATGAATTTCCATAAATTCACTTGTTTCACGAATCATTGCCATCGCATCCGAACATACCATGTTGTAACCATCACCTAAACCAATCAAAAGCGGGGATTTATTTTTAGCAACATAAATCGTATCTGCATCTTCTGAATCAACAAGTGCAAAAGCGTATGAACCTTCGATGATAGTTAAAGCTTTCTTGAAAGCTTCAAGAACTGATAAACCTTCTGAAACGAATTGTCCAACTAAATGAACAACAATTTCTGTATCTGTTTCACCTTTCAAATGATGTTCTGAAAGATATGTTTCTTTAATTTGCAAATAGTTTTCAATGACACCATTATGAACCAAGACAAAACGTCCTGTTTCTGATGTATGTGGGTGAGCATTTGTCTCTGTTGCTTGACCATGAGTTGCCCAACGTGTGTGACCAATACCTGTATATCCTGCCACATCAATGCCAATTTTAGCACGAAGATCTGAAATGCGTCCAACAGATTTAATCAAACGTCCTTGATCTGTACCATTAGTCACGTAAATTCCAGCAGAATCATAACCACGATATTCGAGCTTTTCAAGACCTTGCATCAAAATGTCTGTTGCATTTTTATTTCCTACAACACCAACAATACCACACATAATTCTCACCTTTAACAAGACTTTACTTGCTAATTCTTTCTTATTTTTTAAATTGGTATAGTCTAATAAAGACTCTCTAAAACCCAACAAGATCAGTATATAACTTTGATTTTATATTGTCAACAATTAAATTGGTACAGTTTTATATATACCGATTATCGATTGGTATATCTCATAAAAAACAGAGCAGCTACTGCTACTCTGTTGTGATGAAGCCAAATTTACTCAGTGGTAATAGTTTAAACGTAACGACACCGCGTATCTGACTTTCTTTAATCAGACCAAACGTACGACTATCATTTGTATTCTGACGATCATCGTTTAATACCAGATAACTTCCCTTAGGCACTTCGCTATATTTATTATTCGTGATAGTATTAACGGAAAAATCAGATGTAAAGGCTTGTTGATTATCCGATGTCGATAGATATTCAGACTTAATTTGGCTAATGTATGGCTCTTCTTGAACTTCGTTATCAATATACAGGATATCGTCCATAACTGTCGCACTTTCACCAGCAGTCGCAATAACACGACTAATATAAAAAGTACCATCAACTTCATAAACAATAAAATCCTTGTATTGAGGAGTCCGATTACGATTGACAACTACAACATCCCCATTCGACAAATACGAATTAGCCGCATCCTCATGAACTTTAAATGTTGAAAAAACAAAAATCCTCAGCAAGAATATCGCCAAAATAGCTATCAAAGCTATAATAATATTTCGAATAAAATCGCGCTTTACCATAATTTCTCCTATTCTTTGTTCTATTATATCATTTTTCATTGTATAAAAAAAGTAGGTCATTTCATCCGAAAATCAAGAAAAACCGCTAACACGTAAACATAACAGCCTATATAGAGTAAGTGAAATAATTTAGAAAAAAGAAAAATTTTCAGATTAGATTGGAAAGATATGGATACTTACTTTCAAAATCAAATAGACTTCAATACAAAGAAAGATTTTGCGCCCCACAAACAAGATGAAAGATAAAATTGTTGATGTAATAGATGAATTATGTCTGTAGTATGCCACAAAAATGCCCCACAACATAAAAAAAGCCCTATCACACAGGCCGTAAAGCTTGATATGATAGGCTTTTTATTATTTAGGTTATTTTACAGTGCGGATACGCATTGTGTTTGTACCACCTGAACCAACTGGAACACCAGCGACGATAACGATGTTATCACCTGATTGAACTAATCCTGATTCAAGGGCAGCTTTTTCAGCAACTTCAAACATGTCATCAGTTGATGCAGGTTTTTCAGTTACAACCGGAATAACACCCCAGTTAATCATAAGTGATTTTTGAGTTTTTTCGTCAAATGTTACAGCCAAGATGTCAGCATCTGGACGGTATTTAGAGATAAGACGAGCAGTGTTACCAGATTCAGTAAGAGCTACGACAAGTTTAATATCCATTGAGCTTGTTGCATCTTTAACTGCTGAAGCCACAACTTCTGTTTTAGAAGTACGAGCGAATGATGTTGAATCAAGACGTCCGTATTCGTTAAGAAGAGTTTGAGCATTTTTATCGATTGTAGCCATTGCACGAACAGCTTCAACTGGGTATTTACCATTTGCAGATTCACCTGAAAGCATAGTTGCATCAGTACCATCGATAACAGCGTTGAATACGTCAGATACTTCAGAACGAGTAGCACGTGGTTTGTCAGTCATTGATTCAAGCATGTTAGTTGCTGTGATAACTGCTTTACCAGCTGCATTAACTTTAGTGATAATCATTTTTTGGTAAACTGGAACCATTTCGAATGGTACTTCAATACCCATATCACCACGAGCAATCATGATACCGTCAGCAGCTTCGATGATTTCATCAATGTTGTCAATACCTTGTTGGTTTTCGATTTTAGCAAACAAACGAACGTGTCCGTTACCAGTTTCTTCACAGATAGCACGAACTTCGTTAACGTCTTTTGCAGTACGTACGAATGAGATAGCGATAAAGTTAAGACCTTGTTCAAGACCGAAACGGATATCAGCGTTGTCACGATCAGCAAGAGCTGGGAATGGGATTTTAGTGTAAGGAATGTTTACACCTTTTTGCTTAGCGATGACACCATCGTTTTCAACTTCAACTTCGAATTCACGAGTTGCATCATCTTTAGCAATAACACGAAGACCAAGTTTACCATCATCAACAAGAACTTGTTTACCAACTTCAACATCATCGTAGATGTCAAGAGCGCCAGCAACGTTCAATGCAATAACTTCACGAGTTGATTTGATACCTTGTTTAGTAGCAACACGGATTTTTTCACCAGTTTTGTATGAATACTCTTTAGCGTCACCTTCAAAAAGTTCAGTACGGATTTCTGGACCTTTAGTGTCAAGAAGGAAACCAACTTTTTGACCAGCAATTTCTTCTGCACGACGTACAGTTGCCATACGGTCACCTTGTTCTGCGTGGTCACCGTGTGAGAAGTTGAAACGGAAGACGTTCGCACCTTCTTTAATCAATTCAGCGATTTTTTGAGCTGATGCTTCAACATCAAGGCTTTCACCCCAATATCCAGCTTCGCCGAATTTTTTACCACCGCGGAGTTCTACCGCAGGACCAAGTGTTGCAACGATTTTTACGCGTTTATTCATGATAATATGAAACTCCCTTTATTTTTCGTCGATTTAACGACTTTTAATAACAATAATAATTTTTAATCTATAAATACAATACTATAAGTGAGCAATGTCACGGTTTAATTTAGCAAAGTCAAGGCGTGCTTTGTGAGGCATGTTGACAATAATGCTTCCATCTTCTGCCAATGAGAACAATGCACCTTCTTCTTTTGTTCCAAGGATTGGGCTTTCTACCAATTCTTCGTTGTGGATACCAACAGCAAGTCCACCGCGTCCTTCAAGAAGAAGTTCAACGGCGTGTGCCCCCATCCAGGAAGCAAGAACACGATCACGAGGTGATGGAGCACCACCACGAAGGATGTGACCAAGGTTTGTAGCACGAAGGTCACTAGTATCTCCAGCTTCTTTCATCAATTCAGCGAATTTTTCGGCATGCATAACACCTTCAGCAAGAACGATAAGGTGACGTTCTTTACCTTTGTTTTCATAACCATCTTTAACTTTTGCAACAACGTCTTTAATGTCGTATTTTTCTTCAGGGATGATGATTTGGTCAGCACCTGCAGCAATACCAGACCAAAGAGCGATATCACCAGCGTTACGTCCCATTACTTCGACAACGAAAGTACGTTTGTGACTGAATGATGTATCACGGATTTTATCAAGAGCTTCCATAGCTGTGTTAACAGCTGTGTCAAAGCCAATAGTATAATCTGTACCAGCGATATCGTTATCAATTGTACCTGGAATACCGACAGCTGGAAAACCATGTTCAGTCAAGCGCATAGCACCATGATAAGAACCATCACCACCGATAACAACGACACCTTCAATACCGTGTTTTTTAAGTTGTTCGATACCTGCTAATTGTCCTTCAAGAGTTGCAAACTCAGGATAACGAGCAGATTGAAGGAATGTCCCACCATGTGACAAGGTATTTGACACACTTTGAGCATCCAATGGGAAGATATCGCCTTCAACCATACCAGCATAGCCACGGTTGATTCCGAAAACTTCCATTCCTTCTTTAATTGCTTTACGAACAACTGCACGAACAGCAGCATTCATACCAGGAGCGTCGCCGCCACTAGTTAAAACAGCAATACGTTTCATTTTGCTAATACTCCTTCTATTAATCTAACGTTCTTATTATAGCACATTACTTTGTAAAAAGCTTCACTTTATTTAATTTTTATTGATAAATCGTTTTCAAAGTATAGCTTGATAATGCTTCAATAAGCTCAGTTGTCCTTTGAACCAGATGTCTTTGACTTTGCAATGTTTGCTTACTATCTTGATAGTGTAAAATCACTGGAATGTTTCCAGGATATTGTGATAATATCTCAGAAATCTCATTATCGTGGAGATGATTTGGAAGTAAGAGCCATAATCGTTCACTACTTGCCTCTTGAATGTGATTTAAAATCATCTGCAAGTGGTTATTTCGATTCTGAATTTTTCCAGTAAAATAATAAAATCTTCCTTCTTGAAGCTTATCTTTGAAACGCACAAAGGTTTCTGGAAACAAAGTAACATCGAATTTTTTCTGAGTATCTGTAACACTCAAAAATGCCATTTGCTCACCTTTCGTTTTTGTCCTGATGACACGAATCTGATTAAGTTCTACCAAGATGGTTGCTTCGGTGTTTTCTTGCAAATCTGCTAGTGCTGTAAAACCTTTTGTGGATTGTCTTGCGATTTCTAATAGTGGATGTGGGCTAATTCCTACGCCTAACAAACTCTGCTCTAAGCGGTATTTTTCAGCATTTGGATAATCTTCTGTCTCAATCCAACTATAAGATGTATCCGCAAATAGACTACCAAGCTCATTGACAAAGATAAAAAGGGGCTCTAGGTTTTCAATGATTTTTCGGCGATTTCTGTCAAATTGGTCAAAGGCACCAACTTCTACCAAAGGTGTAATCATATCCATTTTTTGATAATTCTCTGGCAATCGTGTTAAGAAATCCTCAATGCTATTAAACGGGCGATTTTCGATAATCCAGTAGCATAAATCACGTGGAACACCTCTTAGATTTTTTAAACCAAGGTAAATGTGTCCATCTGAAATTTTATTGTTGTAAGGAACGGTATTGATATCGATTTTTTTAACTTTAAATTGTGAATCTAGAGCATCTGTAATATAGTCAGCGCTAGAATAATTCAACATGATATCGTAAAAAACAGCAGGATAATGGGCTTTAAAATAAGCAAGTTGAAAAGCTAAAGCTGAATAGGCAAAAGCGTGGCTTCTATTAAAACCATATCCAGCAAATTTTGCCATACGGCTAAATAAATCCTTTGCCGCTTCAAGCGGACGCCCTAATTGTTGCGCTCCTTCTAAGAAATCACTTTCCATTTTTTGCATATCATCAACCTTTTTCTTAGACATGGCACGGCGTAACAAATCCGCTTTTCCAAGGGTAAAGCCTGCATAAATTTGAGCAATTTGCATGACCTGCTCTTGATAAAGCATGATACCGTAGGTTGGTTCTAAAATCGATGCTACTAATGGATCAATCAAATCCACTTCTTCTTGCCCAAAACGACGTTTAATGAAGTTCTCAGTATAATCACTAGCACCTGGTCGGTTTAAACTAGTTGTTGCAACAATATCTTCAAATCGGCATGGTTGAATACGTTTCAAAAGATTAATTGCTCCAGCCTGTTCAAACTGGAAGATTCCCTTAGTCTTTCCAGCCGCAAATAATTCTAAAGTCTTTTTATCCTCTAAATCTATTGATTTAATGTCAATAGTAACTCCGTAGTCTTTAGCAACTTTTTCTTGCATACGTTGAACAAATGTCAAATTACGCAAGCCAAGAAAGTCCATTTTCAAAAGACCGTTTGCCTCAACTGCTTGAGCATCATACTGCGTAATCATCATGTCTTCGCCAGTTTTTAACGGAATGTGTTCTGTTAAATTATCATCGCTCATAACAACCCCTGCCGCGTGGATAGAGGTCTGACGTGGATTGCCTTCAATACGTTTTGCAATTGCAAATGCTTTTTGGTATTCAATTTTGGAATTAATAATCTGACGAAAAGAAAGATTTTTGTCGTAAACCGATGTTAAAGTATCTCTGAAACTGATTTTTTTCGTGATATTTGTCAACTCATGTTCAGGAGCCCCAAACCGTTTAAAAACATCACGAATGGCTTGTTTTGCTCCAAAGGTTGAAAACGTCACAATCTGCGCTGAATGTAAACTTCCGTAACGGTCACGTACATAATGAAGAAACTCGCTACGATACACATCTGGCAAGTCAATATCAATATCTGGCATGCTATAGCGTTCTTCATTTAAGAAACGTTCAAAAAGTAAGTTATTTTTGACTGGGTCAATCCCCGTAATATCAAGGGCGTAAGAAACCAAGCTCCCTGCAGCTGAACCACGTCCCATTCCCATATAATAACCATGACTTCGACCAAAACGCAACAAGTCCCAGACAATTAAGAAATAATCATCGAAGCCCATTTTATGGATGATTGATAGTTCTTTCTCTAAACGCTCCTGATAAGCTGGCAGCCACAAATTTTTAGCTCGCAATCCCGCTTCTGTTCGTTCAATCAATTCTTCCTGTGCTGGCTTTTGACGATTAAATCTTGGCAATTTTAAATCTGTGTCAAACTCATAATGAATGTTTGATATAAGCTTTTCCTGATTTTCTAACGCTTGCGGAAATGTCTCTCTAAACGCTTGTGTCAAAATATCACAAGCTAACAGATTTTGTCCTTGAGGTGCAGGCGGCGCATCTTTTAAGCTAATATTATCACGAATAGCGTGTAGCATGTGGAGAGCTTCCACCTCATTAGTTTCAAAATAACGAACCGTATAAAGTGGAAAAATTGGCTTTTCATATGCTTTTTGAGGCGAATTAACATCAACCCCAATGTAGTAATCAAAAGGAAGCGACAATGTCTCTAATTTCTCAAAATAAGGCACTACTATGGCTACACCAGTTAAATAATTAAAGAGTTCGCCTAGCTGAATGCCTGAAGACATCTGTTTACTCGAAATCTTCATCAAATTTTTATAACCGGTTGTATCTTGTGCAAGTAGGTAGAGTTTTAACGATAGTGTCTCCTCAACGGCAAAAGATAACTCTAACCCAACAACAGGCTGCAAGGATTGTTTTTTAGCCTCTTCAATAAAATGAAAAGCTGCGTAAAGATTATCCTTGTCCATAATTCCAACTGTTTGATAACCTAAAGATTTAGCCGCTTTAACATACCCCTCTAAGTCAATCAAGCTATCCATAAAAGAATAGACAGTTTTCGTGTCTAACTGGGCAAACATAAAAATGCTCCTTTCGGGTTAATTAACTTAGTTCCATTATACACTAAAATAATATTTAATTTAGTTTTTAATATAAATAGGAAATAAAGATGATAGTTTCCTTGACTTTTCAAATTTATTTCTGTACTATTTATATAGTACAAGACTTCTTTGAAAATTAATAGAAAGGGGTATGGTATGTCCTGGAAATTTGATGAAAAATCACCTATTTATGTTCAAATTGCACAGCATATTAAAATGCAAATTATCAGTCAAGAAATAAAAAATGGTGACCAACTTCCAACTGTCCGTGAACTTGCTGAGGAAGCTGGTGTCAATCCTAACACCATGCAACGTGCTTTTTCAGAACTCGAGCGAGAAGGTATGGTTTACTCTCAACGAACATCAGGGCGTTTTGTAACAGAAGATACAGATCTTATTATGCAAAAACGTCGCGAAGTTGCTGAGGCTGAACTCGAATCTTTTGTTAATAATATGCAAAAAATGGGTTTTCAAATCAACGACATCACATCAGTATTAGAATCTTATATTAAGGAGAAGAATTAGGATGACACAACTGCTTCAACTGCATCATGTTACCAAAAAATACAAAAAGCATGTGGCTATTGACGATATTACACTCAACCTTCCTACAGGTAAAATTATTGGTTTACTAGGTCCAAACGGTAGTGGGAAAACAACACTCATCAAATTAATAAATGGCCTTCTTCAGCCAACCACTGGAGACATTGTCATTGACGGTTATCGCCCTTCCGTGGAAACGAAAAAAATTGTTTCATATTTACCTGATACCTCTTATTTGAGAGAAAATATGAAAATCAAGGATACCTTAACATTATTCGAGGATTTTTATACCGATTTCTCGCGTGAACAAGCTGAACATCTCTTAGACGATTTAGGTCTTAATCCCAATGAACAACTCAAAAATCTATCTAAAGGAAACAAAGAAAAAGTTCAACTTATTTTAGTTATGAGCCGGCAAGCTAAGCTCTACATTCTTGATGAACCAATTGGTGGTGTTGATCCAGCAGCTCGAGAATACATCCTACGCACAATTATTAATAATTATCGTGAAGATGCTTCAGTGATTATCTCAACACATCTAATTGCTGAAATCGAACCAATCCTTGATGAAATCGTTTTCCTCAAAGAAGGAAAAGTTATTTTACAAGGAAATACCGATGATATTCGTGAAGAATATGGTAAATCAATCGACTCACTCTTTCGTGAAAAATATAAAGCTTAGGGGGAAATTATGTTTTCAAAACTTTTAAAATATGAGCTAAAATCTGTTGGCAAATGGTACTTTGCTCTCAATGCCTCAGTCATTGCCATTTCGTTTTTTCTTGGCTTTAGTATAAAATCTCTTGAAACATATGCTCAGACTCGTTCTGAAATCAGTTCAACACACTTCACTCAACTTATCCCAATTATTCTAAGTTTAATCTTTGGTATTCTAGTTGCCGGCGCTTGGATTGCAACCTTTGTCATTATTATTCGCCGATTTTATAAAAACGTCTTTGGGCGCGAAGGGTATCTGACACTAACATTACCTGTTTCATCTCATCAACTTATCTTATCAAAACTCCTTGCTTCTCTTATATGGACTGTGTTCAATGCAATTATTTTAGCAATTGGAATTACATTTCTCATTTTACCAATCTCTGGTGTAGGAAAATTTTTAATGGCTCTTCCTTACTTTGCATCTCTTTTTACACCAACTGAATGGCTAATTATTTTCATTTGTTTCATTCTATCAAGTCTTTCAGGTATTTTAATGATTTATCTTTCTATTGCTGTTGGACAATTATTTACAGATAGACGCGTGCTCATGAGTTTTGTTGCTTACTTTACTATTGCTATTATCGTCATTATTTTATCTGAAACGATTAGTGGTCAACTCACAAAAGACACATTTGATATTAGTATTAATCTTTTTATTTATTCTGGGATTGAATGTCTTATCGAAGGAATTGTATTTTACTTTTCGACTAACTATCTATTGAAAAACAAGCTAAACATTCAATAGAAATATCAGCCAGTCTGAACAGACCAATTTGGTCTGTTTTTGTATCTGGGTGAAAAGCAAAACTAGACAAAACACAAAAATAAAAAACGTTGATATATCAACGTTTTGGGAAACTTTACTAAACTATGAAAAGCTTTGATGGAGCCGGTGGGAGTTAACAATGCCTTCTTATATCAATGTTTTGTATCATTTGTGTTTCTAATTGTGTTTCTCTCTAAAAAAGAAAAATAACAGCATTTTTCAACTTTCTACTATTATATATACCAAAATTTATTTCCATTATAATAGACCTTTCCTGAACTTTCCGTTATAACCGACTTTATAAAAAAGAGCTAACCCTCGTTAGCTCTCCATCACAAATTTAAAACAACCAACTAAATGAGCCTTCACTCTGCTTCAAATAGATGCAACTTATTAGCTGATAGTCGTCTTAGGTCTGAGCTATGAGTAGCTACCTCACAACTTCCTAAGAGGTTCAATGACTAGGCAGGACTGGTTACCTCCAACGTTCACCCAACATTCAGAATCATAAGTATGTGACAATATATCCAATGTATCACCTGCGCTTTTGGGCTACTTGTACAATCTTTTAGTGTAAGCAACGAGATTTTCACTCGTCAATGCGCACAATGGCTTATTTTGACAACTCCCTGCTTGCTTCAAGCGGTCAAACTTGGGCTTGCAGGGTTATTTCTCACAGAGACGTCTATTATCGCCACCACCGTATAGATTTAACCTAATTACACATATTCTCCACGTCACACGCACTCTTGCTATTCTCTCACTTCGCAACAATCAAAGATTGATTACTTATCTAACGACAGTATCCCACCGTTAGCGTAACGAGCTATTAAGCATGTAACTTTAGCATGCTGTCAAACAATCTGCACTAAATTATTTAGTTAGTTGTTTTAAACTTGCGATAGTATTATTATAGCATGAAGTCGCTTAATTATCAATTTTCCCGACGTCGGGAAAAATAAAAAAGCCCCTAGCCATAAAGACTAGAGGTGAATCAATCTATTAAATCAAATGTTCAACATTAGAGTAAGGCTCTACTCCTAAAGATACTATTTCAGCGATATTAATCGCCATTTGAAATTCTTGTTGAGTCATAACCCATTCTGGCGGTGCATTCAAGTTTCTAATATCAAATTTTTCATAAAACTCAACTGCATCTCGCAAAGCAATAAGGTACACACCGTCTATTGGAATGACTTGATTAACATTCAAAGCCAATCGAAACGCTGCTAAAATTAATTGTGTTCCGTAACCAGAACATTGATGTTGCCTATCAATCCCAATCGCATTAATTTTTAAAATTGGATATGTGAGCTTTTCAACAGATGTAATCTTAATTGTATCTATAGATAAAGATATGAAACCAAAAACTTGCTTGCTATCAGCAATTAAAATTAAACGTTCTCCCTCAACTTTTCCATCTGCTTTTTCTATAAAATACTCATTAATTTCAGGTACTTCACAATCAAACATTCGCGCTGCTTCTGCTAAGTTACCATTCCAAAAACGATAATCAACAAGAGAAACAGTCATTCTTTGGTTTTACCCCTATAAATTGGATTTTCTTTTGCTTTTTTTATACGGTCAAAAGCTGCTTTTGAGGGATTTGGTTTAGCATTAAACACTTCTGACACTTTACGCAAATCATGTACTACAATTTCTGTAGTTTTTGTCAATACTGCCATAAAAATCCCCTCCTTAATGATAATGTAGGTTACTACCCTACACTACCATTATATACTTATCGACAAATTTTGTCATTAGTTTTGTAGCAATTTCACTATAAAATCTATTAAATTTGCATAGATTATATATAAACTTCACTATGGTTTTACTGTGATTTTTATATTAGTTTATATCAAAAAAACCGCCCAGAAACCAGTCTGAGCGGTAATAAAACACTTTTATTTATCCTTTATTGTAACTTCTACTTTTTGTGGAATATCTTTAGATTTAGCAATCTCTGCTGTAATGGCATCCACAGTCGCTTTTGATTGCTCTTTAGTCGTTTGGATAGCTTCCTTAATCTCTGCAGATGTTGAATCTGGATTCAACGCTCTAAAGAAGCGAACGTACCAAGGAGCAGAGTTACTCCAATTATATGAAGGAATATCATGCCCGTTATTATCTTTGTAAATTTGTTGAATGATTTTCATTTCATCTGGATGCGCTAACGCACGCACTTGGTTTGTGTGTCCGTTGTAAAAATAAAGTGTACCTTCGTTCCAAGCAGGGTCACCTTTGATATTGAATAAAAAGTCCATAGTTTCTTCTCCTTTGATTGTAGTTGTATTTTGTGTTGTTTCATTATCATCAAGTAAAACGACATTCTTATCTAAACCACCTGAAATCCCAGTTGATGTAAACTGCCACCAACGAATCCCGTCCATTGACGGAAAAATAGACCAAATAGGGTCAGGTGTCACATTGTAGTTTGGATAAGCAGCAATCCAAAGCGAATCTGGATATTTAGCTAAAATCTGATGATAATCAATATTGTTGAGCGTATATGGTTTGTAACTATAATAGATAGGTTTATAACCCGCACTAGCGCATCTATCCATAAAAGCTAGTACCGCATTAGTGTTAGCTTGTTTTGATGTGCTAGCGCTATCTTCATAGTCACACACAAGGTAAGGTGTTTTAGTTGGTAAGTTAGCCAAAAAATAATTTGCTTCTGCTACTGCCTGACTAACGTTACCGCCAAAACGTGCAAAATGGTAATATCCGATTGGTTCACTTGTTTGTGCCTGTGTGAAGCGATTAGGTGAAAGATAGCCAGTTCCCTCGCTAACCTTGATAATCGTTTTACGTGTTCCTGCGGCTTGGCAGATAGCTGTTAAATCTGCCGATTGATAGCTTGACACGTCGATAAAATAATCATTCTTCTTCATTAGCTTCACCCGCCTTTTGCAGTTCTGTTACAGCTTTTTCAATCGCACCGTAAACTTGTTCAGTGCTAAATTTGCCAATTAAATTGTTGGCACGAAGTCGTTTTACAATAAAATTGTAAGCTGCATTTCGTTTTTCTGGACCAGTCTTATAAGTATATTCTGCATAATTGACCGCTTGTTCTGCCCACACTGTAAACATAGCAATATTTTTGTTCTTAGTATGTGCTTTTAGTAGTTTAATACCAAAATACGCTACTGCTGTAATAATTCCACTGTCCCATAAAGCTGATAAAACTTTAATAACATCATTCATAGTCTTTTCCTTTCTGCGTTTCACTGCGCATTACCGCGCATACTTAAAACATCTGCGTGTTCCTGACAACATCTTCTAAACCGTCCACTTTCTCTTGCAAGACTGAGATGTCTTTGCGAGTTTCAGACGATAGATTGTTAACCGCTTCGGTCAGTCTTGCCATCTGCTGCTGATTCTCAGTTGCAATCCTATTGTTAGAATCCAATAGTTGCTTGTTAGTGTCCTGAAAGCCTGTAATCAATTTTTTAATGACCCAAATCATTCCACTAATCAGCAGAAAGATAGCAACGATAATGGCTACTGCCAAAACACCCCCTACCTTATCTGCCGTCCATGTGGTCTGCATGGCTTCATGGATAACATCTTGTCCTACCATAAGCCCCTCTACTTTCTAATCAGGATTACTTTCGTTTTCTAATTCATTCAAGATAGCATCTTCAACCTCATAGCGCTTTGCTCGAAAATCAGCCTCTTGTTTACGAAGTTCAGCACGATTTTTAGCATACAAATCTGAATCGTAAATATACTCACCAACTGTTGAGACACCTTTTTCATTAATATCTACAACATATTGTTTAACAAGAGTTTCTTCAATTTTTAGATTACCTACTAGATGAGTTGTTTTAATTGTTTCAAGTGTCATAATGTTATTCTCCTTCTTTTATTTCTTCTGGTGCAGTAACTTCTTCTAGTTGCTGTTGAAGCTCTGCAAATTGTTGTTGCAATTGTTCAAGTTGAGCTTGTAGAGTTGCTTTATCAAGTGATAATTGCGCAATCTCTAAAGCAAGCTTTGATTGAATGTTTTGATTAAGATTAGTATTATCCATATTAAACTCCTGAAATATCTTTTAGTGCATTTCTGATAGCATTTTTGGCATCATTTGACGTTCCACCATTGAGAAAATGTTGAAAACAATTTCTCAAAACTTGGATGCAACCACGAACCCAATACCCAGAACCATCTCCATTATCAAGTCGAACATCACCCGTTACAATGTCAGCATACCGATAATTGATTCCAAACGGCTTCATGACAACGTGACCTGTATAAGTTGAATTTGGGCTGAATGTCTCCATCTTCCATCCTGCAGCAGATGTATTAGTCGCAACATCTTTGTTATAACTATGAGTAAAGTAAATATTATCCGCAACCACCCGAACAGTATCCGCTTTGTCATGCTCATTTGCCGCTATACCATTGATTGTTTCTACGACAATTCCAGAAAATCCACCTTGATCCCACTTACCATCGTCAAGCGTTGTCTCACGTCGGTCACCACCCAAAATCACACGAGACAAGATATGACTGCTTCCGTTAACAGTAATATTGGTATTTGAAAACTTAAGCCCCATCGTACTAGCGTTATTTTGAATACGGAAAATCCCAGTATTATTACTGTTATAGAAAAGTTTTCCTGAATCCAAATCAAACTTAGTCGTATTCGTCTTAGACTGTAACATGCCACCTTTGATTTTATCTGCAGTAATACCACTAGCTGAAATCTTATCCGCATTAATAGCTCCCGCAGCAATCTTATCTGACGTAATAGCCCCATTGACAATCATATTCGCTTTGACGTTAATCTTGTCAGAAAACAGATTGATAGCATTCTGATTAACAGCAAAATAAGAACCAATCGCATTCGCAACATCAGTCGTTGACTTGCCAGCCTTCATGACGATTCCATCTGTATTAATCGTCAAACTAGCACTCTTAACCGTTGATTTATCCAACGCAGATACGCTCGCTTTGATTGAGTCTGTTGTCTGCTTGATTTCTGACTGTGCAGTGGCTAACTTACTGTCATAGTCTTCGGGAGCAGGTGTCCAGTCTGTGGGTATCTTGCCTTTTTCGAGCTTAACACCGTAAAGCCACACTTCGGATTTAGCAGTAGAAACTTGACGGCACGGCAACACGTTTTTGAGTCCGTTTGCGGTGGGTAGCGTCTTCCAAGTTATCCAATATCGTTCCCAATTCGATTTCAGCGTATGAGTAATAAATCCATCAGCTGCTGTAGTAGTTTTACCATCACTATTAATACCGTATGCTACACAGCTTGGGAAGAAATGACTGTATATAGTTCCACTACCTTTTACCCAAAACGATAAAGTGTATTCAGTATCAGGGAGAACAGTTAAAGCGTTGTCAAAACGAACATCATAGGTATTCAAAGCTGTATCTGTACCGGTAGACGTACCATGATATACGTTGAACTTATCGATAATGTCCGTAATTGTCGCAACCTTAGTATTCCAAGCCCAACCCGAAGAAAAGTTAGCAGTACCTCTAACTAAATTCCGCCCGCCAACGCTTGTAGGTATTTTTTCCTCCACACTCGTAATCTTACTGCTCAACTCGTTAGCTTTAGCTATGATATTGTTTTCAGCAGTTGTTACACGACCGCTTAACGTATTGAAGTCAGTCTGTGAGACTTTGGCACTCAGACCAGTAGTTAGTGAGTTAATCGAGTTAGTGTGTGATGTAATCGTACTGCCTTGCGACGTTACTTGCGTGCTAAGCTGTTTAAGACCGTTGGCTGTTTGAGTTAGTGTTGTATTTAGTTTGGTGATGTCAGATTGTGTGTCTTCAACTGCTGGCGTATAGCTTAAAGGAATCTTTCCTTCATTTAACATCATGTCATAGATATAAATTTCATCACCAGTCTTCAGGTACCAGAAATATGGTTTAAAATAGCTATTTGATGTAGCTTTAAATGTACACCAAACCTTTGTCCACGTATTTGCTTTTATAGTATTTGTACTGTAAACGGGCGTCGTGTGTTGGTGTGCAATATCGTTGCCAACTTGATCGCCATTGCCATTACAAACTTGGATATGACCTAAACTCTCAAAACTGTAACTCTTATCTTTGTTAGTTAAAACCCAGAAACTAAACGTGTAAGATCTGTCTTTGATTAAATTGTAGTATTGAGCGTTACCGTTGAAAACCACCCCAGAATTGTTGGTAGCTGACACTACGATTTTATATGTCTGATGTCCATCCTTTGTGACAATGCTAATTGTTGAGTTAGACGTTCCAAAAATTTTTAAGTTATCAGCATTTACCGCAGTGTTTCGCAATAAGTTAGATGACCCTATTTCCGTCGGTATCTTACCCTCAACCGCAGACACCGCACTTGTAATCTGACCAGGTACTGCTTCAACTTTTGTCTGCAAACTGCTAATGTTGCCATTCGCTGTTTGTAGATTGCTTTGCAAGTTAGCTACTGCCTTATCATTGCTAGCTTGATAGTTAGCAAGATTTGTTTTAGTCGTATCGGCAGTTGTTTTAATAGTAGATAAATCATTTTTGATTCCAGTAACATCGGATGTGTACGTTGATTTAGCTACGTAGTCCTTAGCAATCGCTATACGCTCAGCAGTAAGCTGTTTAGCAGTCTCACTCTTGGATGCTTCAAAATATGACTTAGCTCGTGTTGATTCACCATCCTTGTAAGTTTCAAATGATTCAATACGTGTTTTAAAACCTTCGGCTGTTTGGTCTGCAGTTGCTTTGTTTGACTTAACCGTACCGTCTAACGTTTGTAAGTTGGACTGTAAGCTAGCGTAGTTTTGGTCTGCAGTTTGCTTGTATTCAGCAACTTTCGATTCAATGTCAGCTTCATTTGGACTGTAATCGGTTGCGATATTGCCTTTTTCGAGTTTGTCTTCCTTGTGTTGAATAGTTCCACCATTCTTCGTACCGTCACCGACCTGCACAAAAGCGACATTACATGACGCGAAGTTTTCCAATATTTTGCCAGTTGCGACTGAGTAGCCTTCTTCGTGAGCTGGGACTGGGTTTCCGTTAATTCCTCCGCCCGTGAACCATATTTGAATTCGTACCGGGAAATCTGTGTCATTTTTAATGTAGCTTCTGATTGTGACCGTTTCACCTTTCAAAGGTTCCAACAAGTCCAGAAAGCTTATATTTTTATTGCCGGTGTAACCTAAAATATAATTATTGCTTGTCAAAGTTTGATATTGGTCGCTTGTTCCTCGAAGATAATTATGCCCGCCAACCCTCAAACTACTAAACCTAGCACTCAACCCATTCAAGCCAGTTTCTAAAGTAGCTGTTTTCTGACTAGCGCTGTTAGCTGTTGTCTGTACTTGTGACAATGTCGTTTTAGTGCTTGTCAAGTCATCTTCGACTGTTTTGGTTCGTGCAGTAACACTACTAATATTTTTGGTATTACTATCAATTGTCTTACTTAATTCGCTAACAGTCGTCTTCGTACCATTTGCGTTTTTTTCGACTGATGAGACACGCTTGGTTAGTTCAGACTGTGCGCTAGCTTGTGCTTGTAACTGTTGAGCTTGATTGGTTAAATCCTGCTTAGCTGTGGTTAAATCACTCTGCAAGTTAGTAGCTTTCGTATCAACCGCGCTAACTGCATTTTGCAAGTCCATTTTAGCTTTAGACAAGTCGTTAGATACCGTCTCAATTTGCTTCTTAGCTTCATCACCTGCCACAAGAGTATCAGCCTTTAACTTATCAATGTTAGCCGCCAAACCAGATAACTCTTTTTTGGTTTCATTAAGTGAATCCGTAATCCCTAACGCATCCGCATCAAGTCCATCATCCCCACGAATACCAATGATAACTGGCTTAGTAACTTTAGTTGTTCCATCACTATAAGTTATAACATCATAAGACCAAGCATACTTTTTGTCAGCAGTCATTTCGGTTTGCTCATCAGACCATTCTTCACTATCAACTGTGACATTCTCACTCTTATTATTAGTTGTATAATATCGGTCAATAGATTCAACACCAACACCATCACCAACATTTGTAAAGGTTACCTCAGCAGTCGCCACCTCATTATCACCAACATAAGCAATAACAGTCAAAACAGATGTTTCTTTGATGTCGCTTGCTTTTACGGTATATTGCGCACTAATTTTGGCATCATCATTAAATAGCCAACGCCAAGAAACATCTGATGTCGTGAGAGTATTCCCTTTGTATAATTTCGCTTTTACAACAGATTCCCCAACACCATTTTTAAATGTTGTACCATTATCAGAAGAAACTTGAATAGTATAAGGCTTTGCATCTTCTACTAGCTCAGCTAGGCGACTTTGGATGTCAGCCGATAAATTACTACTCAATGATTTAAAGTTATCATAAGTTGTGCGACTATTTTCCGGTTTTGTAAAAGAAAGCTTTTGTTTTGAAACACGAGCTTCAATGATTAAAATTGGACTAAATTCATTGTCCTGAATAGGCACACGGTCACCAATATCAAGGTCTGTCCACCCCTCAATTTCATAAGAGATAGACGGATAAGCATGCAATTTTAAATCCTTAAACGCCATCTGCTCCAAAATTTCTGAACTACCCGCATCATAACTGCTGTCTTTACGGATCCATAGGTCGCTCTGTGCCTCAGCTGTAAACGTGGAGGGGTAAAGTTTAGAAGCAATCGGAGCGTATAAAGCTTCTCCTTTTTTATAAAATTCAATCTCACCATCACTATTTTTAACTTCCCAATCAGGCAACGAAGCAATATCAATCAATTCTTTTTCGCCTGTATCTTTATTGCTAGTTGGTGGTTTTAAGACCTTAGTTGTCGAGTTCGCATTCCCTTTTGATGTACGAACAGTTGTTGTCTCAATGACAGAACCATTTGCTTTTTCAGTTCTTTTAACCGTTGTTGTTGAACCATCCGCATTTTTGGTTACTTTCGTTGTGATAACTGATTTACTTTGTGAACCATCCGAATTAGTCCAGACAGTTGTACGAGTTGTTGAACCATCAGGATTCGTAACAGTCGTTACCTTTTGACCATGCTCATCAGATTTTGATGCCTCATCCACTACCGATTTTGTACTCGTTGGTACAAGCATGGTAAATAACCCACCATAATCAACCGTACGTGTAATATCAGTCAAAAAACGCTCACCCAAAAGAATCATATTCTTTTGCTTTTTACCAACACCAAAATTTTCACCATCATACTCTTTATAGACATTCAACTTAAATTCTTTTAAAGTACCATCGGGATTTAACACCGTCTTAAATTCATGCTCTGCATTAAATTTAGATAGCAAATCCAATAACCTAGCTAACTTTGTTTCCGAGCTTGAAAACTCTAGCGTACGTGTATAAGAAGTAACCTCATTAATCCCAATAGATAACTTTGTGAAGTTAAGTAAGTCCATTTTCTCAGCATACTGCTTAAAGGTTAACGGTTGGTCTGACTTAAACGGTAAAGCACTTTCATTGATAAGTTCCAAATTAAGATTACGACATTCTAATTCAAGCATCGTCCGAGTTTCTTTTATCTTGTAGATAAGAAACAAAAACGTTTCTCCCTTGTAATTAAAAGAAATAAAATTACGCTTTCTAAGCAAACTTGAAGGGTCTCTTTGTAATTCATTATCACTAGTGAATTTTTTATAAACCGAAAAAGAAAAGACACTAGCGCCAGTTGCTAGGTCTCTTTCCCATTCGTCATCAAAGAAATGTAAACTTTTTGGTTTATTATTATCTATAACACCCACAATCTTAAGTGATGGATCATGAATCATTATAGTAGGAACTTTAAAAAATGTTTTCAATCATAACCACCTTTCTTCAAATTCAACAGTTACCGTTGGCGCTTTTTTACACCAACTAGATGTGTAAATTTCCAAAGTCGATTTCCCCGGAGGAATTTCTACAAAATTAGAACCATAGACAAAATCCATCTGCCTATCTAGTCCATTCATCGTGATACTAACATCCTCACTAGATAAAACAATCGTTGCCCCCATCGGATAACGATTAGGCACATCCTTCCAATAATCCACATGCAATTTCTCAAATGAAAAATAATTGATGTAATGATGTGTCACCATCCTATCAGTTGTATTTCTGCCCGCATATTGCCCAACAAAGAACTGAACCTTTTTAGCTTTCACATCACGAATCCCCGCATCTGAATAACGAAAACTAGAACCATACCAATAATACTTAATCGTGTCACCCTCTTTTAGTAGGTCAAACATATTCGCATTTTTATTTTCTTGACGACCTTCCGAACCATACGGATTTGGTGGAAACCATAACGATGGCGTAAAGTTAATCGTCTGTACCACACGACTACCACCCTTACCATCTCCTAACAGAAAACGAATTTGAGCAGTATTCCCAGAAGCATCATTTTTCTCAATCGCCATACCTGCGATAAAATGTTCATTTTCATCAATGACAGATAAACACCAAGCCCCAGTCTGCCCCATCAAACCCGTTTCAAACCAAGCCCTAGCCCAGATGTACCAGTTCTTAGCAGTTTCAGCAAGTGGCAATTCTTTAACAGCCCCATATTGATAAGCTCCCGCAGTTCCACTAGTCGCAAACTGATTGGATATTAACCCCAAACGCCCACTAAAAGCTTTATCCGAGGTCATCTTAGCATTGATGATTTTATTGGTGTTCTCATAGTTTTTAGTACCATCTGTCCAATCCGAAAAATCACCACCCTCATTTTTATGGAGAGTGACATTTTTTTGAGCAGTAACCCCATCGACTTCCTCTTTATTACCAACTTCCATAGCACTTGTCGTATTAACAACACCAATATAACCATTTTCAGAATTATGCTTAATGGTGATGATAGGATAAGCATATTCGCTCCCCTCGTTATTAATTTCAAAAGTAATTTTATCACCAGAAACAGTCGGATTATCATAACGCTTATAAGTTGTCGAATGAGCCACCCCATCCTCAACATAAAACGTAATCGTTCCAGTAGAACGTTTTAACGTTTCTTCTCGCATCTCAATCTTTCCAGACTTAACCGCCAAATAATACTTATCAGATTCATCCGAAAAAATAAGTTTTTTAGGTGAATCCACCCTAAAAATTCTAGCCAGTTGCCGTTTCACCTTATTTCTATCGTTTGACCAAATCGTAAAATCAACCTCAATAACCTTAGCACCACGAGAAATACGCAGCAACTGTTCTCCCAACATAGGAGTATCCTCTGTGATAAGGCTATCTTCGTTTCCAGCATCACGGCGAATATCAGTGATATATTCCCAGTAATCTGACAAATCAACACCGTTATAAACCGCCGTTACTCCTCTATAACTCAAATAGGTACTCCTTTCATAATACTTTCAATCCTTGACTGACGAGCTTGTTCCTCACTCACCTTGCGAGTAATTAACTCACCATCCAAATACACCTTAGAAATCGGTGTTTTCTTATTGCCTGCTCGCAATAATTCAGCAATTTCACGCAACATTAAAAGAACCTCAGCATTATCAAGGCTCACCGTTTGAGTTGGCGTTACACTGATATTCTGCTTCACAGCATCCATCGACTTAAAGAGCGGTGAATCAGCAGAATAACCAACCCCATTAGCAAATTTAGGAATGTTTAAACGTTGCATCAGAGCTTTAGTTCTAGCAGCCGTTAAAACTTTTGTTCCCCTTGGAAGATTCATTGTAACGTTACGTCCTTCTGGGATAAAACTTGTACCATTAGGAAGTGTAATCAACTCTTTATAGTTTGCACCCTCTTGGTCGTTGACAACAGCTAACCCTCCTTCAAAGAAGCTTGTTCCACGTTTTTTATGAGCCTTCTTATTAACAATATGATTTTCAATGAAATTAGTAACGATATCTACTGTTTTACCAGTTAAACTGTTGATTTTGTCTTGTGCATGCTTAACATCTGGTCCAACCGCATTATTAGCTTTTAAGTCACGTTTTACCTCTTTCAAACTATCAATAGTTTTTTGTGCAGCATCTTTTTCAGGCTTAGTTAAGTTTTCACCTTTCAAAGCACGTTTTACATTTTCCAAACTATCCAAAGTTGCCTGCGCAGCATCTTTTTGTTCTTGAGTGGCATTTTCACCCATAAGGCTACGAGTAACATTTTCTAAACTATCTAAAGTTGCTTGTGCAGCATCCTTTTGTTCTTGAGTTAAATTCTCACCTTTTAGAAAACGTGTGACATCAGTTAAACTGTTCAATGTTTGTTGAGCTTCCAATGTTGGTTCAGTCGTTAAATTCTGTGCTGCAAGTTGTTTTTCTTCTGGTGTCATTTGATTCCAGACTTCTAAATAATCCTTTGCTTCCTCAGCATTCGTTATAAAGTCGGAATTATTAACCAAAAATTGTTTAACTTCTAAGGGCAAATTATTCCATTCTGACAATACTTCTTTTGTTACATCCGTTTTATTTAGAAAATCATCATCTTGCGCTAAGAAATTTTTTATTGGATCAGGAATTTCTTTCCACGCTTGCATATTCTCAGTAGTTTCATTAATAGCTCCCATGGCGGGGGCTTTATCAATAATCAATTGTTTATCTTCAGGAGACAAATCATTCCATTGGTCTGTGGCAATCAACGCTTGCCCAATGGCAAATACAGCATTAGTTTCAAGAGTTGCGTTTTTAACAACAAACTTCATGTTTTCCCAACCGTCCTCAGCATTCAAAAATTCCTTGATTGCTTCTTGGGCATTGGTTTTAATTTCACCATCTTTCCATGTTAAAGTGTTCCAAGTGGCATTTGCAACCTTAGTTTGTTCAGTCATTTCAGTAGTAGAATGCGCCCACATTTTATTATTATCAACCGCCTTACTAGAAGCAGTTGTCATTTTTTCGACTGCTTCTTCATAGGTCAAACCATATTCTGACATTACACTAGCAATAGCTTGCATAGAAAGCGCCGATTGTTTAGCATCAATCCCTAGTTTACTGAATACTTTTGACTGCATCTCAGCAATTTGCTTAGTATAAGCATCCTTTTTAGCAGCGTGGTCTGCTTCTAAGTCATCTAATTCCTTCAAAACTTCCTTGCGAGCGTTTTTTTCATCTTCGGAGAGTTTACTTTCATCATCCCCAAATTGTTTAAGGATTTCTTTCAAGTCCGCTTTACTTTTCTTATAACTCTCATTCTCTTTATTAAGCATTTTATTGACGTTTTCAATTGCCTTAGCTTGTTGTTTTTCATTTAAAGATTCAAAATCACCATTAATAGCTGTTTGTAAAGCCTTTCGCTCTTTAGCTGAGAAGTTCATCAACTCCAACTGCTTATTTATCATTTCAGTCTGATTGTTTAAAACAATTTTTTTCTCTTGCTCAGTTAGCTTACTAGCATCATTATTATGATTCTCATAAATCGCAATAACTTCATCAGACATATTTTGGATATTGGAAGTTACTTGGTCTCCTCTGCTTTTAAGAGCATTAATAACATTGTCACTTAATCCCAACTTATTCGCCAAATCTACTTCTTTATTAGTATGATCATCATTAAGCTCTTTGACAGCATCCGCAAGTTGCTGAACTGATTCTTTTACCTTATCAACATCGCCAGCTTTTTCACCAAATAAATACATAGATTCATTTGTTTCATCCACTTTTGCTTTAAAACGTGATAACTGGTCAGCTTCTACATTACTTACAGCAGTTCCCCATTCTTCTGTACGTGCTCTACCTTGGTCAAGATAAGCTTCATAAGCTAACAATCCTCCGCCTACAAGAGCTAACGCACCGACTGTTAACCCCAAAGGATTTGCAAGAGCAGCAATTGCGCCACCAAGTAAGCCGACACTTCCTTCTGTGGTTACAGCGGCTCCACCAAGTGTAGCTAACCCTTCTGTCATCTCAACAGTACCAGTTCCAACTTTTAATGCTGAGGCTAATCCTCGAACTTTTCCTGAAAGACTTGCAATCATTGAAAGAGTTTTACCACCCGTACTAAATAAAAGCCCAAGCGATCCTGAAAATGGACTAATTGCAGCAGTCACCAAAGCAAATTTGAGCGCAGCTTCTTTGGTTTTAGGATTAAGGTTTCCAAACCACTCAACAAGCTTTTTACCATCGTCAATCAAATCACGGATATAAGGCAACAATTCTTCACCAATTTCAATACCCATCGTTTCCAATTCAGCAATCATCTGCTTCAATTGATTCTTAGATGATTTCATCATCTCATCAGACATCTTCTTAGTAGAACCAGTTGCGCCTTCCGTTGCTTTAGTTAAATCACGCAAAGCATCTCCACCTTGTGCCACCAAAGCATTCATCCCCGCTTGCCCAGTTCGACCAACAGCTTGAGATATAAGCGCCGCCTTTTGAGCATCTGTCATACCTTCCGTATTAACTCTTACGAGGTCAAGAACATCTGCCAAGTCGATACTTCCTGCTAAGAAAGCATCCGTTGATACACCCATTCTCTCCCATGCTTCCGCATTGGCATCAGTCGGATTAATAAGCGTTGTCAACATGGCACGCAAGTTCGTACCTGCCTTTTCACCCTCAATACCACGTTGAGAAAGCAAACCAATAGCCGAAGCCGTTTGTTCAAGGGAAATTCCTGCGGTTGCTGCCATCGGACCAACATATTCCATTGCCGTACCAAGCGTAGAATAATCAGAAGCGGTCTTGTTAGCAACATACGTCAAACTATCCGTAACACGCTGTGTATCCTCAGCTTTTAGATTAAACTGCTCCAAAATAGCCGTTGTCGCATGCATTACTACCCCAAAATCTTCACCAGAAGCCTTACTAGCTTGGAGAACATGAGGCATTGCATCCATCGTCTGATTGACATCATAACCACGACGAATCATTTCTTGCATTCCCTCGATGACCTCACTAGTCGTCATCCCGTAGGTCTTGGCATAATCTTTAACTGCACTACTCAATCTATTCATTGTGGAACTCATTTGTTGCTCAGGCACATCATCCGCAATCAAAGCTTTAATAGTAGTCATCCCATCTTCAAACTCTATCGCACTCTTAGTCGCAACCGCAAAACCAGTTCCAATAGCCACAGTCGTTCCACGGGTCTTTTGACTAATAGTAGATAAACCATTGCCAATAGTTGTTAACCCGCTCCCTAACCGTGCTGTTAAACTATACTGTGAATACTGTGTCTCAATAGCTTCTTTTAATTCAGAACGATATTGAAAAAGCTTTTGACGACTATTTTCATATTCATTAGCTAAACTTTGAGCTTGTTTTGTGCCTTGCTCCATAGCAAGTTTAGTCTCTGAAAGACGTTTCGCATAAGCTTTAACTTGCTCGCTGTTTTCACCATAAACACTTTTAGCTTCACGATATTTCTGGTTAAGGACACTAACATCACTAGCTAACCCCTTTGTACCATCAGTAACCCGTTTATAATCACTAGCAAGCTTAGATTGATATTGCGAATGTGTTGTAATCAGGCGATTAAGGTCTTTAACTTGATAACCGTACGCTTTAAAAGCTTCACGACCAGTTACAGCATACTTAGACATTGCTTGACTGGTTTTAAGCTGATTTTCCATCTTTTTAATATCGCTTTTGAAGCTCTTAATACTACCAGTTGTTTGTCTCAACTTCGTTTGAAAACCCGAATTATCAAGCCCCAGATGGACAACCATATTCCCTAATGGCGTTACCATGATTAACCTCCTCCTATCGTTTGTACAAATTCACTTAGTGGAATAACAGCATCCTCTTTCTTAGTCTCCTCAGCACTTTTCGCATTCAAGACTTCCATCAACGTTAGAAAATCTGTCTCCATAATATCGTTGACCGTAAAGCCGTTTCCACTAGTCGTTAAATCCTTAACTAAACTTAAGAATCGCTCTCGTCCTTCGCTAGGGCTGACACTAGCTCCTTTGGGTCATCTTCACGATGTACCCCTACTGCTGTCAAAATCAGATTATCAACCGTTTCTTCCAATTCCCAAGCATTCAATCCATTTAAAATAGCATCTGCCGTCACAGCTTTAGCATCAAATAACGAAGCAACAAACTCCAAACGGTCTAAAAGATTTTGCTTAGGAGTGTAATCAGGATTCGCATATTTCTCTTGCAACCCCCAAAAATCAAGGACACGTTTCCCTGGTACTTTATCTTGTGTATAAGTAACCACATCACCGTTTTTGTCAAATAAAGTAATTGATAATTTTGCCATAATCTTTCCTTTCAAAAAAATAGGAGAGGTCAACCCTCTCCAAATACCTATTTTCTAATTACACAGCTTTCTCAACAAATTGCATTTCTTTTTCAAGCAAGCCAATTTCTTCATCACCAGAAGCCATGACGTAATAGTCACCTTTGCTAGTTTCTGCATCACTAGCTTCCGCAGAGAATGTCAAGCTATCGCTAGCAAGTTCTTCTTTTTCACCTTTTTTAGTGTTCAATTCAATACCATCCATTGCCCAAACACCACAATAGAATCCAATACCAAAGTCTTTACCATATGGATCTTCTGAAAAGAATGCGACTGAGCAAAGTGGAGGTTCAGTATCTGCACCACCAACAGTCAAGCCATTTTTCTTTTTACGCCCAAGAATAGCATTTTGCACCGCAAACGGTACATCCACAGCAGTAACTTCCGCTTTCACATCACCAACACCTTTACGAGAAGTGTAGTAAGCAGAGTTACTACCATATGTTTTCACGGGTTCGCTTGACAACCCTGTGATATTTGCCGTTTGAGTAGCACCCTCTCCTTTTTTACCTTCAATAATAAAAAGGTTTTTACCAACTTCTGGTACCGCACCATCAAGGATACGAATTTCCATTCTTTCAAAACCAACTAAAGTCATTTCTTTCCTCCTAATAATCTAAATCGTAAATATCACTAAATCCACGATACGTACGAGCATCTACATAACGCCCCGTTTCTTCAAAATATTCATCTAAACCACCAGATTGTTGAAAAAAAGACAATGCAAGCATCGCCTTTTCAACCTCTCTAGCAATTAATTTCGTTTCATCGTAATCAGTCGTTTCTACATTAATTTGAAATAAAAATTTTTTCCGCAACGGTGTATCACTAGCAAAACTATCCTGCTCAGGACTAGTTAAAGGAATGATAACAACACTAGAAGCATTAGAAGCCAGCTCCTCTGGGCGCATAAAATCCTTAATTCCCCCAAAATCATCAATCGCTTTAAGCTTTTCTGATTTTAAAAACTCCTCAAAAATCTTATCCATCATGCTCATTTAGCCAACTCCTTCAATTCTTCTGTGATTCGTTCAAGGTAAACCGTCTTTTGCTCCTCTGCAAATAACCTCAATTTACCAAAACCTCGGATATTCCCATTCGGCGGAAAAGAGCGCCCATTACGAATAAAACCAAACTCATTCAAGTGTTCTAAACGCCAACGAGAACCCGGACCCCATCCAACTTTTACTTGATAGACTTCTCCACCAATCTTACGAGCATTTGAATGTGCCGTCTGTGCCGTTGTTTGCCCAGTATCCTGAAAAGTACCCGTTGTTTTTTTCAAATCCTTTTCTGCTAGGTCACCAGCCTTATTAATCGCTTGACGAGAAATTCTCTCACGCCGTGTCTTACCAAGTTTATTATTTATAGCGTTCAAAACCTCATCAACACCAGTAACACTAATCCCATTAAGCACCATCATTATCACCATTTAACAAGAAAGTGATATAGCCATTTTTAGGGCGAATATCTTCAATTTTCCAGATAACGCCTTGATAACTTGGAGCATGAATTTCCACGACATGTTTATTGTCCGTTTCGTACGCCCCATATGGATTTCGAATTTTGATAGTCACAGATTTCTTAACACCACGACTTTTTAAAATCTCAATATCCTTTAAAGAGGAGTTATAAATCTCCGCCCAAGCTTTGTATTCTACCTGATTAGTTGTTCCACGTTTATGTAATCCAGAAGCAACCTTAGTCGAATAAAAAGCGACTGGGGTATTAAGAGTGCCGTTATGGGTAGTCTCACTCTTAATACTCTTTTTACGCATCATCGCTTTCTTCCCCTTTCATTTTGTTAATGACATATTGTAGTTCAATCTCGGCACTATAATTACGTTGAAACTCATCCAAAGCATCATGATAAACATAACGAGCCCGTTCAAAAACAAGCTCCGTAAGCATATCCTCCACCTCAGTAGCCCCGACAAGAAGTACGATGGCTACAACACTAGAGCGTAACATTCGCTTAAGATTATCATCTTCCTCATTATTACTGATACGCATACGTTCTTTAAAAGCGTCTAATTTTTCACTAGCAAATTTCTCTGCATCAATAGCCATACATCACACCTCATCTCAGACCTTAAGCTTTACCTGATGCTTTTCCTGAAGTAGCATCTTTAGCTAATGTCACTACCGCAGAAGCATGATTGTCTTTAGCTTTGCCATAGTAATAACCTTTCGCTGTATAAAGCATCCAATCTTCCAAAGCAAATGTTTGGTCAAATTCTTCAATTTGAGCACTAGAAGACATGAAAGCATCATAGCGGTCAGCAATAAATGCAATACCTTTACCTTTTGCAAGAGCCAAAGACTCAACCAATTTAATTCCGTAAGGGATAGTTGTCACATATGCACCACCATCAGTACGAGTGGTGAATTTAGCTTCCAACATCCAACGGTCAGCAGGGTTAATCAACAAGCGAACTTTTCCAGCAATTGTTTTGAAACGACCTTTATCATTAACCGAAAGGTATTCCATAACTGGAACAAGAAGTGTTGGTGCAGTTTTAGCATCCAATTCAGATAGGTCTGCAATAGGTTCTTTATCTGTTTGATAAGTGATTACTTTATCTTTTACAGTTTCTTTTCCTTCAGCAATATCTTTAATAAGACCAACTGGTTGGTGATAACCATCGCCATTAACAATAGAAAGTTCCAAAGCGACAGCCATAGCTTCTTTAATTTGTTCAATGATAAATTGTTTCAACCAAGTGTAGCTAAATTTAAGAGCATCTTTAGGAAGAACTACAAAAGCAGTAAGTTTGTTCATACCAAAGTCAACTTCATCAAATTTTTGTTTCAATTGACCTTTAATATCACCATAAATTTCGCCCCATACAGCAGTTCCTTCCGTATCAGCAATCAATGCTTTTGCATTAAGACCCGAATTTTTAAAAGTAATATTTGAAAGAAGAGGATGCTCAACTTTCAAATCTTCAAATACTCGAATCATAATTTCTTCTGGGATAATTTTTTCAGTTTTAACCCCAGTATTATCCTCTGGTTTAGTCACTTCATTAAAGAATTTGATTTCTTCTGCAGTAAGTGAAGCATTTGAATTACGTTCTTCAAAAAGATTTTTCAATTGCGTTTCAGTCATATCTTGCAACTCTTGACCAAGAACCTCAAAAGCGTTCGCAAAAAGCTCTTTTTGTTCATCAACAGTTGCACCATTTGCCATTTTTTCCGCCAAAGTATTCATGGCTTCCATATATTTAGGTGTTTCGTTTAAGTTAATAACCATTTATGTCTCCTTATTTTGTGTTAAAAAATTTCCCAAATGGGCTATCGTCCATCGGGTTGTGTTGCGCTTCTTTCAAAGCATCTACTAATTCTTTAGTATCGATAGTAACTTTTACTGGCATTTCACCAACTGGTTTACTATCAAGACGTTGCTCCATATCATCCAAACGCCCCATAATCTGTTTCAAAAGCGCATCCGTAGAATTGGTGTCTTTTTCATACAGTTCAGCAATGATACTATCTGGGATAACATCTTCCATACTTGCCACATAATCAGACACATGCTCATCATGAAACATGATTTTATCTGCAAAACCAGCTTCCACAGCTTGTTGCGCCGTAAAATAAGTCGTCTGATTCATCAAATCCAACAGTTCTTCCAAAGACTTCCCAGTTTTCAATACATATGCATTAGCAATTGAAGTATTAATGTTTTTAGTAACATCAGCTTGTGCATGCAAGGCATTATAATCGCCATTTGCCATACTTGATGCATTGTGAATCATCAATTGAGCCGTAGGACTAATCTGAACCTCATCACCCGCCATCGCAATCACACTAGCGGCGCTAGCAGCCATCCCAACAATCTTAACCGTTACTTTTCCAGAATAAGATTTAAGCGCAGTATAAATTTCACTTCCCGCAAAAACCATACCACCGCCAGAATTGATATGAACTTCAACATCCTCGCCATTTTCTGGAAGAATTAAATCCTCTGGAGCAAAACAAGCACGATTACGAGATTTATAAACCTCTTTATAATCATTCATCGTTATCGCTCCCTTGATTTCGATTACCTTCATCTTCTTTTGTTCCTCCTTCTACCCTCATTTCCAAATAGTTCTTAGTGATATACTGACTGCGGCGGCAATCTTGTTGCAAATGACACGATTAAAACAGTCGGTGAACCG
>OGXF01000455.1_pt1 | contig 38507 bp, 24 predicted proteins | sample 1576191 | NCBI WGS metagenome assembly OGXF01 (sample SAMEA3541545, study PRJEB24748) | human gut metagenome | biome: human gut; feature: human-associated habitat; material: faeces | place: China | collected 2012
GGGATGCTCCCCCACTTTTTCGAGGGCGAACGCTTGCACACGATGCGCGATCGACTGGTAGCTTTCACCCCAGCTTGGCTTCCACAGGTTGCGTACCAGCTTCCAGTTGCCGTTTTTCCAGAGTGCGCCTTCGCCGTAGCCGATGCGCGTGCCGCGGAATTCGTTGCGCGCTTCGATGATGCGCTCGTCGGTGGTGAGTTCCAGCGGCTCCTCGCCACGGGTTTCACGCACTTCGTTGAGTGCGGTGAGGATTTCGCCGGCCGTTTCGCGCGTGCGTTCCAGCGGCGACGAGTAGATGGCGGAAACTGTGTTGAGTCGTGGATTGACGGCAATGTAGTGCGCGGTCGCCTGCGCCATGCGCACACCCACTTCCGACAGGTGGAATCCGGGCAGTCGTTCATAGAGCAAATGCCCTGGATTTTCGACTTTGCCGTGACGTACGAAATGGATGGTTGTTGCGGGCATCCCTACCGCCTTTCCGCAAGATGCTGCCGGACTGCTGACGTTGACCGATGGAACGAAAATTCTGCAATCGCAAGCTTTGGAAGCGTTGCGCAACCATTTTGCAACAACCGTCTTTCGCCCGCCGGACATCTTTTCGTCCACCAAGTGAACGTGTGGTGAGTACTTACAAAATAGCCAATCGAATTATGTCTGCCAACCTCAATGCACCGCGTGTTGCGACAGTACCTCCGCATAAAGTTGTCTAGTTCAAGAAAATGGCACACAACCAGTCTCCACCCCCTATGCAACACGCTTGAACGTCAATCGATTGACGTTCAAGCAAGGTTGAAGTGAGAGACTGGGGCTGGAGAGCAAACAATCAAGACAGAACAAGGGTATGTCAAGCGGTCCGCGGCAACGCAACGCAGCGGACGCAAGCACCAACCGTGAGCAGAAAGGAGCGGCAAAACATGACCAATTCAGTCCTCGCCGGCGCCAAAAGCATCGGCCAACATCTTTTCGGAGGGTACGCGGAGCTTCTTCGCATACCGCACACCGCCCGATTTTCGGTCGGTTCAGTGATCGCATGCATGCCGTTCCCGATGGTCGGCATGACGATTACGATTTCCGTGCAGCATTATTACGGCAATTATTCGCTGGCAGGCGCGCTGACGGCCGTGCAGGCGATCGCGCTGGCCGTTGCGAGCCCGGTGCTCGGCAAGCTGGTTGACAAGTTCGGCCAGCGTCAGGTGTCGATTCCGACAATCATCGTGTGGATGATTGCGGCGACCGCACTGGTTTCCTGCATCACCGCCCGAGTGCCGTCGTGGATTCTGTTCTGTATCGTACCGTTCATGGCGGCGATTCCGCCGTGGGGCGCGATGAGCCGTCAGCGTTGGACCACGCTGCTTAAAGGTGACACGGAGAAAACCAACCGCGCGCTTTCGCTTTCCGGCGTGTTCGACGAATGCATGTGGGTGATCGGCAATCCGCTCGCCTCCACACTGGCCGTGATTTCCGGGCTGTTGGCATTCTCATTCACTGGCGTGTGTGTGGTGGTCGGTGCGCTCATGTTCCTCACCGAACTTTCCACCGAGCCGAAATCGCAGACGCAGCTGGCTCGCGAAGCGGGCATGACCCGCAAGGAATACCGTGAGCGCGAAGCCGCCCGTTCCAAGGCGTTGCAGGCGGAAGCGGCCATTGAGTACGCTCGCGATCGCGCACGTTCCGAAGGCAAAACGGCTGCGGAAGTGCAGGCCGCCATGGATCAGGCCGCCGCCGATGTGAATGCCGGGCGCAAGGAATCGATTTGGGGGCCGGGCCTAATCGCCGTATGCGTGACGTGGTTCGGTTTGGGCGCGTTCCAGTCGGCCGCCAGCATTTCGATCGTCGCGTTCGCCACGGAAGCGAATATGAAGCAGTACACCGGTTTCGTGTTCGCCTGCTTCTCGTTCAGCTCGCTGATCGGCGCGCTCGTGTATGGCGCAAAGAATTGGACTATTCCGCTGTGGAAGCGTTTCTACTTCTGCCTTGCCGTGGTCGATCTAGGCATCGGCTCGTTCATGTTCGCCAAACATCTGTGGGTGATCATGATCATCTACCTGTTCATCGGCGTATGCCAGGCACCGACGTGGGTGAACGGCAACCAGCTGATGCTGCACTTGGTGCCGCCCACACGCTTCACCGAAGGCATGGCCTGGATGGGTGCGATGAACTCAATCGGCGGTTCCGTCGGCTCGGCGATTGCCGGCCAGTTCATCGACCGTATGGGATCACACGGTGGTTTCATTGTAGTGACGGCTCTGGCGCTCACCTCGCTGGCGATCGCCCTGTTCGGCTTCAAGCAGATCAAGGACTCCACCGAGCAGCCCATGCTTACCACCGTAAGCGTGTGACCTTTCGCACGTAAAGCATGCAGAGCATACGAAAAGGCGGTGCTTATACCTTTATAGGTGTAAGGCACCGCCTTTTCATATTCAGGACTGTCCGGCCGTCTGCGCGAGTCGGGAATCAGGGCAGATTTGATCAGGGCAGATTTCCGGGTTGTGCAGACAGATTTTCCGAATTCAGGACTACTTGGACCAACCGTTGGGGGTGTGCTCCAGCGACCATACACCGAGCCTGTGCGAGAAGCTGTTCTGCCACTTGGCTTCCAGCTCTTCCGGCGTGAGGCGGTTGTCGGCTTTGCGCAAACGGTTCATGGCGTTGGTGTGCGTATCGTCGAGCAGCCACTTGCGCGTCAGGAAATTCCACACCATCACCACGGCGGTGGCGATGAGCTTGCCGACGTTGGTGCGGATCAGGTATTCGGTGCTCTGCGACACGTAGGCATCATGGTTCATGCCATACGTGGAGATCCAGATAATGGCGTCGTTCATGAACAGGCCGATGACCGCGCCGACCACGAAAATGAGGATTTCCATCCAACGGGCCATGTCATCACGGTGCTTGAACACCAGTTTCATGCTGGCAATGTAGTTGAAAATCAGGGAAATAATGAACGAGATGGTTGCGGCGAGCACGTTGTGCATATGGAATACGCCGACGAGAAGATTCAGAATGCCCCAGTCGATAATGAAGGCGATCACGCCAACGAGGCCAAATTTCATAAGCTGTTCAATCAGTTTTCTCACAACGAATATTTAACACGCGCACGCAGACCACCTTGGCGGATATCCAGACAAAGCCCAAAATTTCTCACACAGCCACCCCGTCTGAGCCGTTTGACGCCTAGACTGGAGATGAACACGCAAAGGCTGATTCCAACAATCCAAGGAGAGCATCATGCCAGTCATCCACACTCATGTTTCCGTTTCCACCACTCCCGAGCAGCGCGAGGCGCTGAAGTCCGCATACGGCAAGGCGATCACCGCCGTTCCCGGCAAGTCCGAAGGCTGGCTGATGTGCCCGTTTGAAGACAATATGCCGATTTATTTCGGCGGTGACGATTCCAAGCCGGCCGCATACGTCGAAGTGAACGTGTTCGGCCGTTCCGTGCCCGGTTCCGCTTGGGAGAAGCTGACCGAGCAGATCATGGCCGCATTGGAGAAGGAACTGGGCATTCCGGCCGACCGCACGTACATCCGCTACACCGCCACCACCGACTGGGGCTGGAACGGCGGCAACTTCTGACGAAGTTTCCACCGTTCCTTCGAGGTTCGCCCATATTGCGAACCTCTCACCTCACCTACGGGGAAACACACCGTGTTTCCCGCTTCACGGTTCGGGGCGGCAACTTCTGACGAAGTTTCCACCGTTCCTTCGAGGTTCGCCCATATTGCGAACCTCTCACCTCACCTACGGGGAAACACACCGTGTTCCCCGCCTCACGGTTCGGGGCGGCAACTTCTGACGAAGTTTCCACCGTTCCTTCGAGGTCATGGCGGTGCGACGTTCGCTAGAAACCGCCGAAATTAAGATGCAAAAAGGCGGTCACCTACGCATATACGCAAGTGACCGCCCTAAAATGTTGCGATCAGAACGCTACGACTCGTTTATCACACGATCTTCGGCATCGGCGTGGTCAGCGAAACGGTGAGATTCACATGCACCAAACCGGCACCGGAATGCACTTCAACCTTCTTCAACGTCACCGTACGCTCTTCAGCCGGAGCGGAATCGTTGTCAGTCATCGTGGCCGGAGACTTCACCGCAACCAGTGCAAGCGAACCGAAATCAATACCGGCGCTGGCGCACAGGTCCACCGCCTTATTAAGCGATTCAGCAAAACCGTCCTTCAGGATCACGCGATCTGCCGGAACACCATACGCATTTTCGGCAACCCAACGCACGTTCTCCACCAGAGCCATACCCTTGTGGCTGTGCGGCGTGGCCGGCATGGAACCATTCACCACCGCGTCAACGAACGCGTCAAGCTGCGGGACGAGCGCATCGCCGCCATCGCGATACAGGTTGCCGATAATCGGCTCGCGGAACTCCAGATCCTTGGCGGTCTGCTGCAACGCCGGAATTTGATCGTCTTCGCCATCCCACAGGTTAATCAGCGGGAACGTAGGAATATCAAGACCTTCCAAACGCTGCACGTGGAACGGGTAACGCCAGGCAAGCGCCGGATCGTCACGCCAGGTGGAAGCGCGGGTCACCACAATCGCGGCGGACGGCCACTGTGCGCCATACTCGCGGCAAGCAATGTCAAGCCACTTCTGAGCGCCCGCGTCAGCACCGTAACCGGCCTCGACGATCACCACATCATGCAGGGCGCACGCCATTTCCACGGAAACCAGCGTCGGAATGCCGATCGACACGTTCGCGAACGGACCGCCGTGCACATACACGGGAGAACCATTCACCGTTTCCGTCTTCGCCGGCTTCACCGCATCGGAAAGAATGCCGGTAATGCGCCACAAATCAACGAATTCACCGAACGTAACGGCCTTGCCGTCCTTCGTGCCGGCAATCATCTTGGCAACGCGCTCGGCGATCTCATCCATGGAACGGGAGAGCACCACGATCTGCATGAGCTCGCAGGTCGGAGTGAGCACCACACGCTCGGCCACATTGCCCTTGCCGCGGTCCACCGCGATCTGACGCAGCGAACGGGACGGCACTTCGGAAACGCGCGGCACGGCGATATCGTCGAGCTTGCCGTCGTCGATGGCCTTCTCAGCGAAGGAAACCAGCAGGTTCTGGGCCGCTTCGATAGCGCCCATTTCGCCGCACAGACCCCAGTCGATCAGCTCAGGGTGGGTCAGGGAAGCCTTGCCGCCGCCCGAAGCGCCACCCTTGGAACCGGCAGCGGTAATGCCCATGCTCGGCTGACGGAGCACTGCGGCCGCATCAATGCCACGCTCACGCAACGCGTCGATCAGCGCGATCGTGGTGGTGGTCTTGCCCTCGCCGCGAGACGCCTTCAGCGGAGTATCGGCGGTGACGAGCACGACCTTGCCATGCTTGCGTGGAGCATCCGGATCATTCTTCAAATAATCGAGATAGCCGAACGCATCAATCTTCTGCACCAAGCCGTACTGGCTGGTGAAATCCTCAATGCTGGTCACTGGGGTTCCTTTCTTCAAATTGGAATGCACGCCATTCTAACGATGTTGTATTGCGGAAAATAATTGGCTCCCGCAACGTGGTCACGAGAGCCGAATAGTGAGATTTTAGAAGTCCGACATGTGGAAGCCGTTCTTCATGTTCATGCTGGCGGTGTACAGCACGGAATCAAGAAGCTTGTCGGTTTCCTCCTTGAGCTGCGCGGCCATGGTCTCGTTGGCTGCGGCAAGGATTTCACGGGCTTCGCCGTTGCGCACGGCTTCGATGATTGCATCCGGTTCCATAGGCTGAACATCGCCGATTTCGTCTTCCGCATCGAATTCGTCGGTCACGTCACCCACCAAACGTTCGATCTGCTCGTCGGTAGAGGCAACCATGCGGTGGCCCATCGCGCCGGTCTTCTCCTGATAGCGTTCCACGGCGTTGGCGGTGTCGGCGAAGCTGGAATCGCACAGGGCCGCGATGATGCGGTTCTCCCAATAGAAGTTTTCGGACGTGACGCGCGTGGTGGTGTCTTCCAAATACTTCGGCGTGGAGTTGACGTTCGGGAAGAACGGCACGAGCGTGTTGAACGGATTGGAACCATAGGCGATCCACTGGATCGCACGGCTCACCTGCGGGCGGTACGGGCGGATCTGCATCACCGCAAGCTGGCTCTGACGGTTGATGCCGATCGGGCGGAACATGTGGCGGGTGCGCTGGTCGCCAAGCTTTCCATACGGATCGTACGGAGTGCCCTGATAGTGGGAGCTCAGCACATACTTCACATCTTCGATGGTGATTTTGCGTTCCGGCTGGCGAGCCCACGGAATATCGTCGGAAACCGGCTTGTGGTCGGCATCCTGACCATCCCACTGCTCGTCGTACGGGTTAAGGAAACGCTGCATGTACCAGGCACGCGGAGTGTTGTACACGTGGTCGGAATCGGAGTGGGAGCCGAACGCGTCACGCGGGTTGAACGGAGTGGAATTCTCCACCGACAGGTCAAGATGGTTGCGTTCGATGAACTCGGCCAGATCGGCGGAGCACATGTGGTCCTCCTGCTCGCCAAACGCATCTTCAAGATCAAATTCGTCAATGCCCAGCTGGTTCGGCATGGTCACATACGCTTCGTCCGGCACACGCTTGGCGATCCAATGATGGCCGCCAACGGTTTCCAGCCACCAGATCTCGTCGACGTCGGAGAAAGCAACGCCGTTCATCTCATACGTGCCATACTCCTCAAGCAGAGCGCCCAAACGTTCCACACCCTCACGGGCGGTGGTGACGTACGGCAGCACGAGAGTAAGGAAATCCTCTTCGCCAATGCCACCGGCGACTTCCGGCTCATAGCCCTCTTCGCCTTCCTTGCCTTTGGCCGGCGTGAGTTCCACGAACGGATCGGCACCGAGCACACGCTCATTGGTGGTGAGCGTTTCGGTGGCGCTCATGGCAACGTTCGCTTCGTTCACGCCAGCTTCACCCCAAATGCCTTCCTTCAGATCGGCATTCGGCACAGCCGTATACTGCAGCGGATTGTCAGGAAGATCGATTTCAACATGCGAAAGCACGCTCTTGTACTTGCGCGGCTGATCTTCAGGCTTGACTACGATGAAGCGCTTCGGGCAAAACTCACCATTTGCACTATCTTCATTACGAGCGATGATGGTCGATCCGTCATAACTTGCGTCTTTGCCAACCAAAATCGTGGTGCACGCCATAATTATTCAGCAATCCTTTCGATTATTGTCAATACGTTTTCGTCGGATATATTTCTGATTTCCGCATCTTTATATCGTTATATTGCTGCGGAAATCAAATTTCTGGCCTTACTTGAGATCCTCTTTCACAAATCAGACTTTTCCAGTGAGGAAAATAGCGCCCTGATCAACGATTGTACCGGAAGTACGCAACGCACGTTCCATTTCGTTGAGCCAGAATCCCTGATTGAGGCCGGCGAGAGGAGCCGTGGTACCCCACACATGCAGATAGTAGTCATGATCCTGATCTGGCGGATATGGACCGTTGTAACGCATCGTCACTGCGGGATCACTGCTGCGGCCCTGCAGCAACGGCGAGGCGGCGGACGTGCGTCCCTGAACCGTTTCAGGAATCATCGCGGAAACCGTGCGCGAGAAATCAGCCGGAATCGCGAGCGCGTGAGAATCGTTGAAATCGTACATCAGCGCATCCACGGGCAGGTTCGCGAGGGACCAATGATTCCACTGGAAACCGCATACCGGAATTGAATCCGGATCAACGAATTCCCAATGCAGGAACTGCACTGCAGGATCAAGCGCATCAATGTAGAAGGGGAAGGAAACAATCGGCGTACCGTCGATGCAGTTCTCAGGCGGCGCCGCCTTGGCAAACGCGTCGGGAATGACGGTGAAATCTGCGGAAATCTTCATGCACCCAGTATCCCTCAAGCGTCTGACTCATACAAGGTTTCAATTGACGGCATAACGAAACATAACGAAACGACCCCTGCGGCGAGCCTGTGGGGCACGCGGGCAGGGGTCGGTCCGGGAAACAGGGCCTATCAGACCTCACATCGCTTGAAAAACAAGGCGTTACAGGCGATAGGCACAGCTAGTACGGCTCAGTTGGCCGGGTGGTAGAAGTCGCCGTTGAGGGCGGCTTCGGCACGGGCCTGAGCCTCTTCGAAGGTGACTTCGGCAAGGGAGGCACGCACGTCGTCGAGTGCCACCGGAGTCATGGACAGGGAGTTCACGCCAAGACCGGCCAGCACTACGGCCAAGTCCGGATCGGCAGCGGCCTCGCCGCACACGCCCACCGGCATGCCCTTGGCGTTGCCCGCGTCGCAGATCATCTTGATGGCACGCAGCACCGCCGGATGCCAGGCGGTCTGATAGTTGGCAACGGAACCGAGCGTACGGTCGGCGGCCAGCGTGTACTGGGTCAGATCGTTGGTGCCGATCGACACGAAGTCGGCCACGTCGGCCACCTTATCGGCCATAAGCGCGATCGACGGCACCTCAGCCATCGCACCCACGAACTTCAGACCGAAGCTCTTGCCAAGCTTCACGAAATAGTCAGCCTCATGCTGGTCGGCAACCATCGGGGCCATGACCCACAGGTTCGCGTCGGTGGCGGCATCGGCTGCGGCGAGCGCCTTGAGCTGGCCTTCGAGCACGTCCATGTGGGCGCGCAGGGTGCGCAGACCGCGCAGGCCGAGAGCCGGATTCGGCTCGTCTTCCGGAGTGAGGAACGGCAGCGGCTTGTCAGCGCCGGCATCGAGCATACGAATCACGACCTTCTTGCCCGGGAACTGGCTCAACAGCTCGGTGTAAGCGCGGGTCTGCTCTTCGACGGTCGGCGGCTCGGAGTTGCCGATGAACAGGAATTCAGTACGGAACAGACCAACGCCTTCAGCGCCATATTCCAGCGCCTTAGCTGCGTCGGCCGGCTTGCCCACGTTGGCGAGCAGCGGAATGAGGTGGCCGTCCTTGGTGGAGCCCGGATTGCCGCGCAGTTCCTTGGCTGCGGCCGCGCGGGACTTGGCGGCTTCGGCTGCGGCGATCTCCTCTTCGGTCGGGTCGACGACCAGTTCGCCCTTGGCCGCATTGACGACCACGGTGGTGCCGTCGGTCAGATTCTCGGCTTCGGCTGCGGAAACAACCGCCACGATGCCGCGGGCACGGGCCAGGATGGCGGTGTGCGAGGTCGGGCCGCCCTGCGAGGTGACGATGGCGAGGGTCTTGCTCATGTCGAGCGCCGCGGTGTCGGCGGGGGAAAGATCTTCGGCAACGAGCACGAACGGGGTTTCGCTCTGCGGCAGGCCCGGTGCGGGAGCGCCCATAAGGTCGGCGATCACGCGCTGGCCGACATCATGCAGATCGGCGGCACGCTCGGCCTGATATCCACCGATGGCGCGGAACATGTCTTCCACCGCGGCGAAGCCTTCGAGCACCGCGCGTTCGGCGGTCTTGCCCTGCTGGATCAGCCCCTTGATGGATTCGGCCAGCGACGGATCGGAAGCGAACATGGCGATGGCCTGCAGAATCGGAGCGGCCTGCTTGGCGCCTTCGTCACCATTGGCGGCCTCTTCGGCGCGACGGTTCAGGTCGGCGTTCACCAGTGCGAGGGACTTTTCCACGCGGGCGATTTCGCTTTCGGCGGCAATGCCTTCCGCACGCGGGGCGTCCGACGGTTCCGGCAGCGGCTGCGCCATACGGATGACCGGGCCGACTGCAACGCCGCGACCAATGCCAACACCCTTGATGATCATGTGAACTCCTTTGACCTGTTTCCTTGTTTTGTCGTTTGCGTTTGTTGTTTGCTCGCGAAAGGAACGCGAGCCGAACGTGTTCTTGTGATTTCCGCGCCTGCCTTGCGCGTTGAGTTACCGCAATGATTTCCACCGTCTTTGCCGGTAAATCATTTTCAGCCTGCCCACAGTATACACGCTTTAAACCGCAACACACAACCAGTAAACGTTTTCTGCGTTTCGTGGAAAAAGTGCTATAGTAATCACCAGCGGCGCACCGATGCATTTCGCTCGGCAAGCAGCACGACTTTCAAATAACACAACAGAAAACAATCAACAATAACGACTCAAAGGAGTGTCCATCATGGCAACCCGCACCACCGTCATCAACGATCCCGTCGGTATCCACGCTCGTCCGGCCGCACAGTTCTCCCAGGCCGTCACCGCCTCCGGCTGCACCGTCACCATCGCCAAGGAAGGCGGCAACCCGGTTCCGGCAGGCTCCATCCTGTCCATCATGGGCCTGGGCATCAAGCAGGGCGATTCCGTGGTCATCGACGTGCAGGGCGCCGACGACGAAACCGTGGCAGACAACCTGCTGAACATCCTCGTCAACGCCGAGTGATCTTCTTTTCTGAAGATTTTCGAGGATTTCGCAAGATATTCAACAATCTTCAGTTACGAAATCGCAATGCAATCGCAATTCCATATGCATGATTGCGATACTTGCTTCAGCCACCTGCCGCATTCGACGGGTGGCTGTTTTATTCCTGAATACGCGATTGAGACACGGCAGCAATTCGAATAATCCAATACTTTGAATGATTTTGGGAGGAGAGCATGGCACGCACAACCGACAACGCCTCGGCTTCGGCTACTTCGGCGAACAGTTCAATCACGAACGTCGCCGCGCTGGCCAACGTCTCCATCGCCACCGTCTCCCGCGTGCTTTCCGGAAAACGCACCAAAGACGACGACATCGCACGACGTGTGAGAGCCGCCGCGGCACACCTCAACTATTCGGTCAATTATGCGGCGAGCGCATTGCGCAGCACCGTCACCAACACCATCGGACTGGTGATTCCAACCGCCACCGACCCGTTCTGCGCGCAACTGCTTGACGAAATCGAACCCGTCATCGACGTGGATTCGCAGCAACTGCTGCTCGGCATCGGCGGCGATCAGGCCACGCAGATCCAACGCATCGAATCGTTGGTGGACCGCCATGTTGACGGGCTGATCGTACTGCCCGCCTGGGGAGCCTACCTTTCCGAGGAACTTGAACATTACGCCTCCACACTGCCGATTGTGCAGGTGGGCGGCCGTCGATGCTCATCCCGCACATCCATGGTGAGCGTCGACGAAAACGCCGCCATGGAAATCGTGATCAGGCATTTGGCCGAACGTGGCATCGCATCCGTGGCATACATGGCCGGCAAGGAAATCTCCTTCGAATCGGCGGAACTGTTCGCCATGTTCCACACGCAGATGCGAGCGCACCATCTTGCCACCGAAACCGAATGGAACAAGTTCGGAGACCGTAGCGTGCAGCGCGGATTCGACTGCGCCATGCGACTGTTTTCCGAGCCGCTCGTACAGCCGGAGGCAGTGGTGTGTGCCGACGATGCGATCGCATTCGGTGTGATGGTGGCGTTGCATTCGCTCGGGCTTCGCGTGCCTCAAGATGTGCTGGTGGTTGGCTACAACGATTCGCCGATTGCACGCACCACCATGCCGGCGCTGACCAGCGTGCGCCCGCCGTTCAAACAAATCGTCTCCGAAGCGCTACGCCTACTCAACGACGCCCCCGGCAGCCCCGCGCACATCTCACTCGCGCCGCAACTCATCGTCCGCGAATCCACCAACTGCCAGCGCTAAATCGCAATTTTTGCAATTTTGCCGGCAGTTATCGCACGATAGCAAGCCAGAATCATACAGCCAAACAACCATTTCCCCACCCGCTGGAAGAATCTGCCCTCGGAAAACAGTATGTGCCAACGCCGCTAGCCCTAGCTGGCGATGAGGGAGCAGAAGAGAGCTTCAAAGACCAGTACGGGATTGCCATTGCCGGCCAGACGGCGACGTGCGACGGCAATATCCTCCAGCCGCCGCACCGCTCCCCCACGCGTAAGCCGTACCGACAGTTCGGTGATCGACGAACGATTCTCCAAATTAATCAGCCCCACCGAATCCTCGGCATTGTTCTGCAACACAGCCACATCACGGTAAATACTGGCAATCGAGTTCAACGCACGGTCAAGCACATCACGTGTAAGTCGCGTAGTCTGACGCTTCAGCTCGTCTTTTTTGGCGATCGCATTGTATGCGCCACGCAGCTTCGGAGGAATACGATCCTTCGCCCCAAGCCCATTGACTCTGCGAAAATCAGCTTCCGCCTCTGCCGCTTTCACCTTCACCTCCGCTTCGGCCTGCGCCTTCGCATTGTCGATAAGATTGCCGGCAAGCAGCACCGCATCCGACGCGCGACGCAATCCAAGCACGCCCACAATCAGCTCGTCGCGGTCAGACATCACCTGCTCATTCTTCGCATACAGATTGGCGATGCCGATATGCCCTTCCGCAAGACGTGCGGCACGCACCGCGATTTTCGGCTCGAATCCGCCATTTTGCTCCAGAAATGCAGCCACCGCCTGCGTGGAGGGCACGGCAAGATTGACGATGCGAGTGCGCGAGCGAATCGTCGGCAACACGTCCTGCGCACTCGGCGCGCACAAGAGCCAAATCGTATGCTCACTCGGCTCCTCAATCTCCTTGAGCAACACGTTGGTGGTGCGTTCCAGCATGCGATCGACATCTTCGATAATGATGATGCGCCACGGCGCAGTGCTTGGCATCTGCTCGGACGTAGTGATGATGTTTCGCACCTCGTCGATGCCGATGGTCACTTTGTTGGTGGCCAGCACGGTCACGTCGGGGTGAGTGCCGGCAAGCACCTGCTGCGCGGCTTTGGTCGGCTCGTCGCCAAGACCATGATCGGGGCTCTCCAACGCCGCAGCAAACGCGCGCGCCACATTGGAACGACCCGATCCCGGAGGACCGCAAATCAGCCAGGATTGCGCAATGGCTTTCGGATCGCCACTTGCGATGGCTTTGAGTTGTTCGACAACCTGCTGCTGGCCGACAATCGAATCCCACACGCTCACTGGGCGGCCTCCGATTGGAAAGTTTTCATTTGACTGATTTGCGCAAAATCAGACTGAATATGCGCCCATACTTCATCGATGGATTGGCTGGCATCAATCACGCGGAAGCGTTGCGATTCCGCCTTTGCCAAGTCAAGAAACGCCTGTCGTGTACGACGTTGGAAATCGTTTCCTGCAGACTCCATGCGATCTTCATCATGCTGCAGTCGTGCATGCGATTGCACAGGGTCAAGATCCAGCAGATACGTGCGATTCGGCAATAGCTCACACGTTGCCCACATACTTAAGTCGCGGATTTCACCTGCCGTCAATTCGCGGCCGCCAGCCTGGTATGCAAGAGAAGAATCAAGGTACCGATCGGTAATTACCACGGCACCGCGTTCCAGTGCAGGGCGAATCACCTCGGCAACATGCTGGGCACGGTCAGCGGCGAACAGCAGCGCCTCCGCACGCGGAGCGATATCCGCATCGGAACCTTCCACGCCGCCAAGCAGCAACTCGCGAATCGCCACGCCAAGCACAGTACCGCCTGGCTCGCGCGTGACCACGCATTCGCGCCCCTGCGCCTCAACGTACGCACGCAACCGTTCAACCTGCGTGGTTTTGCCGACGCCGTCTACACCTTCAAAGGAGATGAATATGCCTTGCATATTCATCACTCTACATTGCGGCGTTCGCAACGCTACCGCTGCTCACTGCTACGAACAGTCCACCGGACTGTTCATCACCGGGCGGGAACTACGGCGGGACGGGTGTAGCCTTCGTTGGCGGCAAGCCATTCCACATCGGCCTTCACCGTGGTCGGCGTGGAACCGATCTCCTTGGCGATACGGGTGTTGGCCCAACCCTTATCGGCCAACTCGCGCACCTTGGCACGGCGATCGGCACGAGCCTTATCGACGGAAGCCGCCTTGGAAGTCTTAGAAGCCTTGGCAGCACCAGCCTTCTTAGCCCCGCCCTTGCCGGCGGCGGTCTTACGTCCACGCCTTTTCGACGGGCCCTGCGCACGCTTCTCAGCCAGCAAACGGAACGCCTCGGCCGGTTCGATCGACTCAGGAGCATACTGCTTCGGCAACGTACGATTCGTCTCACCATCGGTGATATACGCGCCGTAGAAGCCTTCCTTGATGGTCACCTGCTTCTGCGTTTCCGGATCGACGCCCAATTCGCGCAGCGGCGGCTTCGCAGCGCCACGGCCACGCCCACGGCCATACTTCGGCTGGGCGAACAGTTCCTTCGCCTTATCCAAATCAACCGTGAAAATCTCATCTTCCGAAGCAAGCGAACGCGTATCCGACTTGCCATCGGCACCGGTCTTCGTCAAATACGGACCGTAACGACCATTATTGGCCTGCACGGTAACCGTCTGCACTTCACCGGTCTGCGCATCCACCTCTTCATACGAACCGACTTCACGCGGCAAGCTCAGCAGACGCAACGCATCATCCAACGTCAACGATTCCGGACTCATCGTCTTGAACAACGACGCCATCTTCGGGCGATCGGCAGCGGCTTTCTTCGCACCCTTGCCGCGCTTCGGCTTCTCACTAGCGCCACCGGCAGCATCACCAGCATCGCCGGCATCGGCAGAAGGCATCACCAGCGCAACATACGGCCCGAAACGACCATTACGCACTTCAACGGTGCCTCCGGAAACCGGATCGACGCCAAGAGCGCGCGGACCGCCGGAATGGTTCTCGATCAAATCATGACCGACTTCCACCGTCAGCTCATCCGGAGCGAGCGTATCCGGCAGCGAGGCACGCTTCGGATTGCCCTCATCATCCAGATGGTTCATATCCTCCAAATACGGGCCATATCGACCGACGCGCACATGCAAACCGTCGCCGATCTCGATCGTATTGATCTCGCGAGCGTCGATTTCACCCAACTGCGCGACCTGCTGCTGCAAACCGGCATGCGCCTCGTCCGCAGACTGCGCGGCACCCTCACCGGAACCGAAATAGAAGCGGGTCAGCCAATTCCTGCCGGTCTCCTGACCGCTCGCGATCTGGTCAAGACCGCTTTCCATATCGGCAGTGAACTCGTAATCCACATACCGCGGGAACTTCGTTTCCAGCAATTTGACCACGGAGAACGCGAGCCACGACGGAATCAACGCACGACCGCGCTCATACACGTACCCGCGATCGATGATCGTGGAAATAATGCTCGCATACGTGGACGGGCGGCCGATTTCCTTCTGTTCCAACGTTTTCACGAGCGACGCTTCGGTGTAACGCGCCGGAGGCTGAGTTTCGTGTCCGTCGGCACCAACCGCCACCGCGGCGAGCGCATCGCCCGGATTCATCGGCGGAAGCGACATATTGTCATCCGACTTCTTATCCGCTTTGCTGGATTTACCGAATTGCGCAGCCTGTTCAACGCTTCCAGCAGCATCGCCCTTCTTCGATTCGGCGGATGCGCGGCGGCCTTCACCGGTCGCCTTCATAAAGCCGGGGAATTCGATGACAGTGCCGGAAGCCTGGAACATGGCTTCCCCATTCGATTCGGTCGGTGCGGACAGTCGCACGGTCGCCGTGGAACCGGTTGCGTCTGCCATCTGGCAGGCAAGCGTGCGCTGCCAGATCAGCGTGTACAGCTTGAGCTGGTCGGCCGGCACTTTGCTTGCGATTTCCGCAGGGTCACGGAATTTCGCGCCCGCCGGCCTGATGCATTCGTGGGCTTCCTGCGCGCCTGCCGTCTTTGTGGCATATTGTTTCGGCGCGTCCGACAGATAGTTTTCGCCGAAATGCTTGACGACCGCTTCGCGTGCGGCTGCGATCGCTTCCTGCGACAGCGTCACCGAATCGGTACGCATGTAGGTGATATAGCCGTTTTCGTACAATCCTTGCGCAGCACGCATGGTCTGACGCGAGCTCATGCCGAGACGATTGCCGGCGGTCTGCTGCAAGGTGGACGTGGTAAACGGTGGAACCGGACGGCGACGGTACGGCTTGGTTTCCATCGACGCGACAGTAAACGTTGCAAATTCCAATGCCTGCGCAATCGCGGAAGCCTGCGCCTCGTCCAACTGCACGACCTGATCCTTCGCACCGGCCGCAGTCAGCTTGCCATCGGCGCCGAAATCCTTGGAACCAGCCAAACGACGGCCACCCAACGACACCATACGAGACTCGAACACAACATTATTGCCATCGGCATCCGGCGCCTCCAACGTTGCGGTGACATCCCAATACGGGGCACGCACGAACGCCATACGCTCGCGCTCGCGCTCCACGATCAAACGCGTGGCGACGGACTGCACACGGCCCGCGGAAAGACCCGGCCCAACCTTGCGCCACAGCACCGGAGAAAGCTCATAGCCGTACAGGCGGTCCAGAATACGGCGGGTTTCCTGTGCGTCGACCATGTCGTCGTCAACGTCGCGAGTATTGTCAAGCGACGCTTTGATGGCTTCCTTCGTGATTTCGTGGAACACCATGCGCTTAACCGGCACTTTCGGCTTGAGCGTCTGTACCAGATGCCAGGCGATGGCCTCTCCCTCGCGATCCTCATCGGTTGCGAGGTACAGGGTGTCGGCTTTTTTCAACGCGCTTTTCAGCTCGGACACGGTTTTCTTCTTGTTGCCGTCGACGATGTAGTACGGCTTGAATCCGTCTTCCACGTCAACGCCGAACTTGCCGAATTTGGTTTTGTCGGCGGCCGGCACCTGGCTCGGCTGCGCAAGATCTCGAATATGGCCGACCGAGGCCATCACCGTATATTCGGAGCCCAAATACCCACCGATTTTCTTGGCCTTGGTGGGAGACTCCACAATCACGAGCTTGCTGCCGGTAGCCATAGCCACTCCTTATTACTAGCGTTTGCAACGCAATAATACTCACTGACCGTATGCAGTTGGCAAACCGTCCGTGTGGCGCGAGCGACCGGTGCCGGAAATTTTCGGCGTGATCGTACGTTTTGCCGTCAGCGTTTCGGAGGGGCCGGAGGTGCGCCGACAAGCCCAAGTTTCGTCAATGGCGAGGCGGTCAGCTGACGCATGGTCAACACCAGCCCGAACACCAACGACGCAACGGAAGCCGTCAGAATCACCGTGGAAAGGTGCGCACCGGAATTCGTCCATTCCGCACTCATCGCAAGTCCCGGCTGAATCTGCCAAATAATGTATGCGCCATACAGGGTGCCGAGCACGCCGAACGTCAACAGCACGCTGCCGACGATCTGCACGGAAGGCGACGACGCACGCGAACCGGGCTCATCCATGCCGTTCGCAAACGTCGCGGCAAGCGTGATCATTGCCACTCCGCCGACGATCAGCAACGCCATGATCACGTCGGTCGGCCGGTGCCACTGTCCCGCAATCACCGACAATCCGACGAGTACCGCATACAGCCAGCCGATCACGGCAACGAGCGCACGGCATACGCGAGGCACGGCGCATAGTAGGATCATTCCTGCCGCGGCGGCGAGTATGACATGCCCGGAAGGCGCGGAATTATTGGGATTTGATTCCAGATTGATTAAGTACGGACGTGGCAGCAGCGGCTTCAGCAACTCTGCTGCGGCAAAGCAGATTCCGCCGAATACCGCCAGTTGAGCAATCAACAGCCATCGTTTTCTTACGATAAGTACGGCGAGGGCGATTATCGACATAATCGCGCTTGTTGCGATTACAACGGTGGAAATGGTGAAGACATGCACGACCGGTTCCAGCCATCCCGGCAGGGCCGCATCGAATTTCGACCAGACCATGTCTTCATAGCTTTGGCCTTCCATCGTGCGCACGCCCAACCACCAGACGCCCACCGCGGCGGCAAGCAGCAGCAGACCGAACACCACGCTGAGCATAATGCTCGACACGCGCGGATGACGGGTCAGCGGATCGGCTTCGGCAAGCCCTTCGCTCACTTCACGTGGGGAAAGCACCTGTTCGATCGGATCAGACGGCGGCTGCGGCACGGGAACGGGCGCGACCGGCTGTTCCAGCATATTCGCGGACTTGTGCGGGTCTCGGATGATTGGCTTGAATTCGTCGGTCATAATCATCGAGAATACGGCATTGGCTCTACGGTATGCGCGAATGGCATGAAGATATAAGAAAACCTCCACGCACCCGGAAGAGGCCACTTACCCTTGCTGCATTCCTGCCCTGGGGGAGTTGGGTGACGTACCGCCACGCGGAGGCAAAGACCAGTGTACACCATGCCCGGACCGAACCGCGCCGCAAGCCGCACGAACCGCAGCGCAACCCGCGCCACAGGCCGCGCACGAACCACACAGACCATGCCATGATCCGTGGAGCAGCCAGCCCCACGACCAGCGACACAGGGAAATCAAACGTCAAAATGCCGCTTCCCCATGAGCATCCCGCGTTAAGGAGGGCGGACGGGTATGCTTGATGAGGAATCGCACACGAATATTGTGTGTTTGTTTTAAGTTCGGAAGGTTGTTCTTATGACTGAAGCGGTGGAATATCCCGATCTGGTGGTCGTGGGCGCGGGCCTGTTCGGCCTGACCGTGGCCCAGCAGGCCGTGGAGAGGCTCGGCGTGCGCGTGGAGATCATCGACGTGCGCGACCACATCGGCGGCAACGCGTACAGCTACATGGACGAGGAGACCGGCGCGGAGATCCACAAGTACGGCGCCCACCTGTTCCACACGTCCAACAAGCGCGTGTGGGACTACGTGAACAGGTTCACCTCGTTCACGAACTACGTGCACCGCGTGTACGCCACGCACGACGGCGAGGTCTACCCCCTGCCGATCAACCTGGGCACCATCAACCAGTTCTTCCGCGCGCACTACACGCCCGCCGAAGCCAAGGCGCTCGTGGCCGAGCAGGCCGGCGAGCTGGCGGGCAAGGATCCCCAGAACCTCAACGACAAGGGCATTTCGCTGATCGGCCGCCCCCTGTACGAGGCGTTCATCAAGAACTACACGGGCAAGCAGTGGCAGACCGATCCGAAGGACCTGCCAGCGGGCATCATCAACCGCCTGCCGGTGCGCTTCAACTACGACAACCGCTATTTCAAGGACACGTGGGAGGGCCTGCCGGCCGACGGCTACACCGCGTGGATGGAGCGCATGATCGACGATCCGCGCATCCATGTGACCCTGGAGACCGATTTCTTCGACGGGTCCCAGCCGTACAACAAGGCGGCTTTGGCCGCGGCCGGCGTGCCGGTGGTGTACACGGGCCCGGTGGACCGCTACTTCGACTACTCACTGGGCGAGCTCAAGTGGCGCACGGTCGACTTCAAGGAGGTGCGTTACGACGAGGGCGACCATTTCGGCTGCCCGGTGATGAACTTCTCCGACGCGGACGTGCCGTACACGCGCGCGATCGAGTTCAAGAACTTCAATCCGGAGCGCGCCGCCTCGCAGAATCCCGACAGGACCGTGGTATGGGAGGAGTACAGCCGTTTCGCCGAGCGTGGCGACGAGCCGTACTATCCGATCAACACCGAGGCCGACAAGGCGCTGTACGCGAGGTACGAGGAGCTCGCGAAGGCCGAGCCGAAGACGGTGTTCGGCGGCCGTTTGGGCACGTACAAGTACTACGACATGCACAATGTGATCGATACCGCGTTGACCGCGTACGCGGAACAGGTCGAACCCCTTCTCAAGAAGTGACGATACGCATCGTTTCCAAATCGTAATTAAAAATCCCCAATCCACCGACGGTAGATTGGGGATTCCTCATATCAGGCGAACTAAAAATCAGGCGCGCCACACATCCTTGCCAGCTGCCTTGGCGGCGGCGACATCGGCGTCAAGCTGCTCTTCGCTGCCTTCGACCTCGCCCTTGATGAACTCCTCCACCAAGCGGCGGGCCTCGCCATCCTCGTGCTGCACGGCCGGCGACTTCATGAAATAGGAGCTCGGAGCCAGAATCGGGCCGGCCAGATGACGGTCGAGCGCGATCTTGGCGGCACGCACGGCGTCGATCACAATACCGGCGGAATTCGGGGAATCCCACACCTGCAGCTTGTATTCCAAGCTCAGCGGCACATCGCCGAACGTAGTGCCTTCAAGACGCACGAACGCGAACTTGCGGTCATCAAGCCATGCCACGTAATCGGACGGACCGATATGCACGTTATGCGGATCCATATCGTGCGGCACCACGGAAGTGACGGCGCGGGTCTTGGAAATCTTCTTGGATTCCAGGCGCGAGCGCTGCAGCATGTTCATGAAGTCCATGTTGCCGCCCACGTTGAGCTGGTACGTGCGGTCCAGACGCACGCCACGATCCTCGAACAGACGGGCGAGCACGCGGTGCGTGATGGTGGCGCCGACCTGGGACTTGATATCGTCGCCGACGATCGGCACACCGGCGTCACGGAACTTCTGAGCCCATTCCGGATCGGATGCGATGAACACCGGCAGGCAGTTCACGAACGCGCATCCGGCGTCCATGGCGGCCTGGGCGTATGCCTTGTCGGCCTGCTCGGATCCGACCGGCAGGTAGGAAACGAGCACGTCGACCTTCTTGTCGCGCAGCACCTGGGCCACGTCGACCGGCTCGGCGTCGGACTCTTCGATCATCTGGCGATAGTATTCACCCAGACCATCGTTGGTCGGGCCGCGCAGCACTTCGACGCCCAGATTCGGCACGTCGGCGAATTTGATCGTGTTGTTCTGCGACGCTTCGATGGCTTCAGACAGATCCTTGCCGACCTTCAGCGCGTCCACATCGAATGCGGCGACGAATTCAATGTCACGCACGCGATATCCGCCGAAATTGTTGTGCATCAGACCGGGAATCTTATCCTCGTCCTTCGTGTCTTTGTAGTATTCAACGCCCTGCACCAGCGAAGAAGCGCAATTGCCAACGCCAGCGATAGCTACACGAATGCTCATCTGTAAACGACTCCTCTGTTATATATGCATATATGCGTTTCACAGGTACCAAATTTCAAGCATACCTGCGAAACAGCGAAAAGGCACCTGAAAAACTGATAAAACCCTGAAAATAAGCCGATATTGAGACAACGACCCACAAACTGTCGATTTGTAAAAGAGCTGCGCAAAAAATGCCCTCCCAAGGGCAAACTCACCCCATTTTCACCTGATTTCTCAAGTCAATCAGCTACGGTGGAACCTATGGTTTCACACACACGAAGCGTAAGCTCACGCTCAAGAAGCGCCCGCAGCGGCGGCGCCGGCAGCAATCGCAGCAACGCATCCCATAGCGCGCCCAAGCCGCAGAACCACGGATCGCACCGCGCCAACGGACCTCAGAAAAAGCAGAACAAGCGCAAGCATCTCGTGCTGAAGTGGGCACTCGGCATCTTCGCAGCGCTGCTCGCGGCAGGAATCGGCCTGTTCGCATACATGTATATCACCACGGAAATCCCCGAACCGGAAAAGTTCGCCCTCGCCGAAAAAACCACCGTCTACTATGCCGACGGCACTACGGAAATTGGCAGCTACGCGGAACAGAACCGCGAAATCATCGACTGTGCGGTATTGCCGGATTATGTGGGCAATGCCATCGTCGCGTCGGAAGACCGTTCCTTCTACACCAACAAGGGCATCGATCTGTATGGCATCGCGCGAGCGCTGTATACGAATCTGACCACAGGCAGCCGTCAGGGCGGTTCGACCATCACCCAACAGTATGCGGAACGCTACTATTTGGGCGAAACCACGTCGTATTCCGGCAAGCTGAGGGAAGCGTTCCTGGCCATCAAGATCGCGCAGGCACAAGATAAGAGCCAGGTGCTATGCAATTACATGAACACGATTTATCTTGGTCGTGGCGCATATGGCATTCAGGCGGCGGCGAAGGCGTATTTCAACAAGAACGCCAGCGATCTGACCTTGTCGGAAGCCGCCATGTTGGCCGGTATCATTCCGGCGCCGAGCTCATGGGATCCGGCCGTCAATCAGGAACAGGCTGAAAAGCGATATGACCGCGTGCTCAGCATCATGAAGGAAGACGGCTACATCACCGCCCAGGAGAAGAAGGAAGCGCAGTTCCCTGCCGTGGCGGAAATACAGCAGAGCAACCAGATGGCCGGCGCGAACGGGTATCTGCTGACCACGGTGAAGAACGAACTGGTCAATTCCAAGGCGTTCACCGCCGATGATCTGGAAACCGGCGGCTACAAGATCGTCACCACGCTCGACAAGGACATGCAGGACGAGATTCAGCAGGTCGGCGACACCCGACCGGAGGGCATGCCGGAAAGTATTCAGGTGGGCGGTATTGCGGTCGATCAGAAGACCGGTTCCGTGAAAGCCATGTATGCGGGCAACGATTACCTCACCAAGCAGCTCAACAACGCCACGCAGGCCACGTTCGAACCGGGTTCCACCATGAAGCCGTTCGGCTTGCTGGGAGCCGCGCAGGAGGGTGTGAATTTCAACACCATCTTCAACGGCAATTCCGGCCTGACGTTTGAAACGACGCCGGGAACCACCGCGCAGGTGCCGAACGCGTTGAACACCAATTACGGGTATATCAACCTCTATCAGGCGACCGCGAATTCGGTGAACACGGTGTTCATGGAGGTCAACAAGCACCTCGGCGCCGCGAATCTCGCCAAGATCGCGCATCAGGCGGGCATTGAGGAAGACATTGCCGAAGACACCACCTACAACATTCTGGGCATCAACGGCATTACCGTGTGGGATCTGGCGCAAGGCCACTCCACCATTGCGAACGATGGCGTGAAGAACACGCTGCACATCGTCGACACGGTGCTCACGTCCGACGGTTCGAAGGAGCTGTACAAGACGGCTCAGGAGAACCAGCAGGTGTTCGATGCGAACGATTGCCATCTGGTGCAGAAGGCCATGCAGGGCACCACCACGTATGGCACCGCGGCTGGCGTTTCGACACGTCTCGGACGTCAGGTGGCCGGTAAGTCCGGTACCGCAAACGACGAGAAGGCCGCTTCGTTCGTGGGCTACACGCCGCAGCTGCTCAATGTGTGGGCCATTTGGAATCCTGCGGAAGACGGCAGCGCGCAGGAAGTGCCATCGTTCGCAGGCTATGGCGTTTCCTCCACGGGCTACCCGTCGCATCTGTTCGAGGAGTTCATGTCGCTCGCATTGCAGAATCAGGAGGTGCTGACCTTCACCGAACCGACCGACAACGGCAAGATCGGCGGCCCGGACGGCACATGGGGCACCGGCGCGCAGAAGACCGAGACACGGCAGAATCAGGAGATGCCGAAGGCCGAAGAGAACACCGAGCAGACCACACCCGATCCTACGCAAAACAGCGATCAGAACAGCGGCGGTAACGGAGACGGCGGCAACTCCGGAGACGGCGGAGACGGCGGAGACAGCGGCAATAACGGCGGAGACAGCTCCGGGGACGGCGGCAACGGCGGCAACAGCAGTGGCGACAACTCCGGAGACGACCAGTCGAACGGAGCCCAATAACCGTCGCAACGACCGTCGGCGGCAGGCAAGACACCCACTCATTGACGGCAACCGACGCCAGCCGGAACGGCAACCGGCAAAGCAACCGCAAAAAACATTGTGGCGGCAACGAATACCATCGTTGCCGCCACAATGCGTATCAGCATCCTCCAATCACCGGATCGCCATGGCAGACGCCCCCGGACGGTCAGTCGTCTGCCATATCGCGATTTTCATCGCTGCAATCCTACTTATGCAATCGTAGGGCGGTGATTTTCGCGCCGTCATGCGCCGAAGCCGAGATGCGTACGATCGCAGCGTCGTCAGCATTGTCGTTTTCTCCGGTATTCTCAATATTTTCCGCGGTTTCCGCAGTTTCTATGGCATCCGGCAGCGGATACACGTCGATTGCCGTGGGATCGCCGTCGATGCGACGATGCTCGCCACGCTGCAATGGCAGGCCGTCGAGCGTCACTTCATACGCCGCGTTTTCACCGTCGCTTTCCACGGAATCGGCAATCACCTCGATTTCCAAACGATGCGCCTGACCACGCCCGCGCATCGCATACTGGAATTCGCCACCAGCCAACGCGCGACGCCAATGCAACGTGCCGTCGGCACCCATCATGTCGTTATCGCCCGAATACCGATGATCGACTTCCGATTGCTGCTGACCGCATGCGATGGTGTCGACAACGGTCTGCTCGCTAGCGGCCTGACGCGCATCGATATCGGCCAGTTGCGCGCGCAACGCACACACGTTGCCATCGTCGGCAACCGGCAGATACACGGAATACCGGCAGCCATGCATACTGCTGAACTCATGCATGTCGAACAGCATGGTACGGCCGGAAACGTCCGTCGCGGCAACGGTGAGGCCATGCACGTACGGTCTGGAAACCTGCGCGCACGCCTTGACCGGATTGCCGTTGATGATCGGCATGGATACGAGCGGACGCAACGGACCGGTGGCAATATGACTCATACGGCCGGCGTCCGCGAATTCGCCGTCCATATCGTCGCTATCCGAAGCCAGCGCCATCACCTTCGGCCCCTTCATGAAACTGACCCAAGGCGAACCGTCCGGCATACGCTCGACGGTGATCCGCGGCCGCAACCGCATCACCACTTCCGCAACGCCGTTCCAGCGCAGACGCAACGGCAGATATCCTTCGGGAATATCGTTGGTGCGTGCCGGATCAAGCGTGCAGACGGCGCATGTGGCCTCCATGACGCCGTAATGCTCCGCCCACCACGGACGGCGCAGAAACAGCGTGGTTTCCCGCAAACCACCGGGAGTATCGGGAACATGCTCGGCCGTGGATTCCAATGTGAACGTCACCGTGTAATCGACGCCATCCTCAATGCGAGCGGCGCGCTGCGTGATGCGCAGACCCTGCTCCGGGCAGTCGAAGGTGGAATCGATGTACAGATTGACCAGCAGGCGCGTAGCTTCCGCCTCGGCATTGTTTGAAACGGCATTGCCCGTCTCGGCGGCAGAACTGGCAAAACCAGCAGCAGCCGAATCAGCCGAATCCTGCGCAGCCGGCCGCTGCAGCGCGTAAATCAATCGTCCATATCGGGCGTGATTCTCCAATCCCGAACCGACGCAACACCAGAAGCATTCCTGAGGTGTGGAATAGGCACGATAATGCTGCGATCGCATCGGCGTGAAATACACGAATCCCGGCTGCTTCGGATTGATGGTGGACAGCAGGTGATTTTCCAGCACCCGCTCGTAGAAGTTGATATAGTCGGCGCTGCCGGAACGCAGCCACAGTCGTTCCGCAAGTTTCGACATGTTGTACGAATTGCAGGTTTCCGGGCCTTCTCGCGATTCGATCATGGATGAAAAATCGTCCGTCGGGTGGAAATGCTCGGACACGGAATGCGCGCCGATGCTTACGGAACGGTGATGTACCACGGAATCCCAGAAGGTGTTAGTGGCGGCGTCGGCCTGTTCATCGTTGCAAATCGCGCCCAAACGTTCCCATCCAAGCACTTTGGGAATCTGCGTGTTGGCGTGCATGCCGGTGAGCACATCCTCGCCTTGCGCCAGCGGGTCGAAGATGGCGTGGTCTTTGAAGCGGTCGGCCATCACATGGTAGCGCTCCTCGCCGGTACGCGCGTACAGTTCGGCGAACGATTCGCACATGCCGCCGAATTCGCTCACCAGAATCCTGTCGAAGGTCTCGTCGTCCAGCGGCTCGGCGATACGGCACCACCAATCGGCCAGATCAAGCACGACGGTACGTGCCAGCTGCGAAGTCTGTTCATCGATAGAAGCAAAATCGGCCCATGTATCCAACAAACCGGCGAACGTTTTGTGAACGTTGTACATGGGCACCCATGCGTCGTTCATCGAGAAATTCTGCGATTCAACATCGCCTGCGGCAAGGCGCCCGAACACGGTGCGGGAATCAGGCACACCACCCACATACCCGCGCATCACAGCATCGCCGGCAAACGACTGCTGGCATTCATGCCATGACCGCACCACGGTGGCGGCGCGGTCGATGAACGGTTGCGGATCGTCTGCGACTTGCGCGAATCCGACGCAAGCCGACAGATAATGCCCTGCGATATGGCCGTCAAGCCCCGTTTCCTCCCAATTCGGGTACGACGTTACCGGATTGCCGTCGGCATCGGTCGGCTGCGGCAGTCCCGCCTCCCTGCGGAAGGGATATAGCAGGCGATCGACGTCGAGATCAAGCAGGTACCGCGCGCCGGCCTGCTGCGCGTCAAAATGTTCTCCTGGCAGTAGCCTCACCTGCTGTAGGGGGACCCGTTCGAGAATATGCGAAGTCATATGCGCGCTCCTTTGCGTCGTCTACATACGTGTATCGAATACGTGTACAAACGTTTTTTACGAGAATACAGAACAAGGCCGCCACCGTGGGGAGGAGCCACGCCGACGGCCTTGTTCTATGCACCAAACGGTGCGGTTATCGAAGGAAGGAAAACAAGGTTCAATTATGGATTTTCAATTATGGATTGTTTGATCAGGCGATGAAGTTGGGCTTTACTTCATGCCGGTCATGGCGATGCCTTCGACGAAGCGCTTCTGCACCAAGAAGAAGACCACCAGCAGCGGCAGTGCGGAGATCAGGGCGCCTGCCATCACCACGCCGTACGGGGTGACGGAGGAACCGTGGCCGGTCAGCATTGCGAGGCCTGCGGTGATGGTGCGGGTCTCCGGCTTGGAAGTCATGATCAACGGCCAGAGCAGGTCGTTCCAGTTGCCCATGAAGTTGAACATGCCCACGGTGAGGATGGCCGGCACCGCGTTCGGCAGGATGATCTGCGCGAAGATGCGGAATTCGCCTGCGCCATCGATGCGGGCCGCGTTGTCGAGGTCCTTCGGAATGGAGATGAAGAACTGGCGCAGCAGGAAGATGCCGCCGACGTCGGCCATACGCGGGATGATGATGCCCCAGTAGCTGTTGATGAGGCCCATGTTGGCGAGCAGCTTGTACACCGGGATGAGCAGGGCCATGCCCGGGATCATCATGGTGGCGATCAGCACGCCGAGCAGCAGGCCACGGCCCTTGAAGTTCACACGGGACAGGCCGTAGGCGGCCAGGGAGTCGAAGAACACGGAGATGATGGTCACGGCACCGGCGAAGATGACGGTGTTGAGCATTTCTCGGCCGATCGGCAGACGTTTGAACAGCGACTGGTAGTTTTCAAGGGTGAACTGGCTCGGAATGAGCTTCGGCGGCCAGGTCTGCGTGATGGCGTTCGGGGTGAACGACACCAGCACGACGATCAGCAGCGGGAAGATCATCAGGATGGTGATGAGGATCAGTGCGAAGTAGCTGAAGCCCAGGCCGATGCGACGCTTGCGGGTCGCCTGCTTGCGAAGACGCTCGTTTTCGGCGTTGATGCGGGCATTCTCTTGCTCTTGTGCGGAAAGAGTCGCGGTGCTCATGCGATTTCCTCCTTCTCATGCTTGTTGTTGGTGTACAGCTGGATGAGGCCCACGATGAGCGTCATGATCAGCAGCACGTACGACAGTGCGGATGCGTAACCGAGCTTGCCGTTGCCGAATGCCTCGGTGTAGATGCGGTACACGATGGTTTCGGTGGCGCGTGCCGGGCCGCCGGAGGTCAGGATGAAGACCTGATCGAAGACCTGGAAGGAACCGATGAGGCCGAAGATGACCACATAGTTGAAGGTCGGGCGCAGCGCCGGAAGGGTGATGTAACGGAACTTCTGCCATGCGGAGGCGCCGTCGAGGGAAGCGGCCTCATACAGTTCGGCGGAGATGCCCTGCAGACCTGCGAGGAAGATGACCATGAAGTAGCCGAAGTTTTTCCACACGGTGATGAAGACGATGGCCGCCATGGCGGTTTCGCGGGTGCCGAGCAGATCGACGTGCGCGATGTCGGTCAGCTGCTGGATCCAGTACGGAACCAGGCCTAGCGACGGGGAGAGGATGAACTGCCATGCGATGGCGGCGACGGTCAGGGAGATGACGAACGGCAGGAACATGCAGGTACGGAAGAATCCGACGAACTTGAGGTCCTTGCGGTTGAGCAGCAGTGCGAACGCGAGTGCGACGATCACGACGATCGGAGCGTAGGCCACTGCGTAGACGAGGGTGTTCTTGACGTCGGTCCAGAAGTCGGCGCTTTGGAACAGCTTGACGTAGTTGTCGAAGCCGACGAACTTGCCGGCGCGGTTGATGCGGTCGGAAGTCAGAGACGTGATGAACGTCTTGATTGCCGGATAGAAAACGAAGATTGCGAGAACGATGAGGGCCGGTGCGGTGAACAGCAGGCCGGTGCGCAAGTTGCGGGCCTGAATCGCCTTCTTGTTCTCCTTGGCCACTGCGGAATGCGCGGATCCTGGGGCGGCAGTTGCTTGTGCCATTATCTCCTCCTTAATGCCACCAGGGATGTGTTTTTAATACAGCAAAAGGCCACGTCGCTGGCGTGAGGGCCAGCACCGTGGCCTTTTGCTGGGGTGGTGAGCGGGTCAGGCCCGCTCACTTATGTTGATTGTAGGTGAATCCCGCTTCGCTTACTCGGCGTACTCGTCGAGGTAGCCCTGGATCTGGGATTCGGCGTCGTCCAGCAGGCTCTGGATGTCGTCGTCGGTGCGGGCGGTGTTGGAGGTCAGGGTGTCGACGGAGGCGGCGATGTCGCCGAAGCCGCCCTTGAGGCCTGCGATACCGATGAAGGACTTGCTGGTGTTCTCACCGATCTTGGCGATCAGCGGACGCTCGGAGAGCTCATCGGCGGTGACGGTGGTGTTGTTCGGCGGATAGGCGGAACCGAGGGACCAGGTCACCTGGTTGTCGTGGTTGTTGTAGAACTTGAAGAAGTCGTAGATGCCCTGCTTCTTAGCGGAGTCGCCAACCTGGGAGGTGACCCACCAGTACAGACCGGTGGAGCCGGTGTTGGAACCCTTGGTGCCGTCCGGGTACACATAGGTGCCGTCGCCGTTCGGAACCGGGAACAGGTCGTGGTTGATGCCCTTGTCGGTGGAGGCCTGATCCTCCCACGGTCCGACGATCACCATTGCGGACTGGCCGGATTCGAAGGATTCACGAGCAGCGGTCTCATCCATGCCGGACACGGAGTAGCCGCCCTTGTAGAAGTCACGCATCTTCTCGAGGAAGGCCTTGTTCTCCTTGGTGTTGATGGAGACCTTGCCATCGGTGGTGTAGATGCCGGAGCCGTTGCCCTTCAGGAACGGAGCCCAGCCGAGATCCGGCAAAGCGATGCCGTACTGGGAGCCATCGGACTTGGTGAGCTTCTTAGCGACTTCGAGCAGCTCATCCCAGGTCTGCGGGTAGTCGGCGTCGGTCAGGCCGGCAGCCTTCCACATGTCGGTGTTGTACCACACGGCGGTCGGCGCGTAGCCCATCGGGACGCCGCACTTCTCTTCGGAACCGTCGATGTTGAAGGTGATCTGGTCAACGACGTTCTCGATGTACTCATCGGTGCCGCTGTCCTTGTCGTCATAGAAATCGGTGACGCACTGGAAGGTGCCGTCGATGGACCAGCCTTGGCCATTGTCGGCGCCGGTGGTCACGAAGTCCGGGCCGTCGCCGGAGGTGACCTTGGTCACCATGGTCTCGCCGATGGTGCTCCACGGCTGCAGCTGGGCGTCGATCTCGTACTTGTCCTGGGACTTGTTGAAGTCGTCGACGATGGACTCGAGGGTCTTGCCATCGGCCTCAGAGAAGCCGTGCCACATCGTGATCTTGACCTTGCCGTCAGCGGTCGTCTCGGCGTCGTTGCTGCTGCCGCCGCAGGCGGACAGGCCGACGGTGGCCATCATGGCCAAGGAGGCCGCGGCCGCGAGAGCCTTGGTGCTCTTCTTGATCTTCATGGATTTCTCCTTTTCCTCTTGGTCTCCCAAGACATTTCCTCCAACCGTTGCAGTGACATTCATCAACAACCTTGTTTGCGATGTCGTTCACGCTTCGTCAGCTGCACTGCCGTTTGCAACGTTGTAATTCTGATTATACAGCTTTTTCCATCGTTGTACAAATCGGAAACACGCCGATGGAAAAGCTGTTTTCTTTATGATCTTCAATTATTCGTTTTGTTGGAATCGCAACGTTTCTTGCGATCACCACAGTCATTTCGCGGCCGGGGTTCCCGCAAGAGCGCCGCCGTCGGCCGGCAACACATCCGTCGTGTCCGGAGTCCACAGATTGTCGAGTTCCGGCACGCCGAAGTCGGGGCCGTTCTCCGTCCACTTGACCACGCCGACACGGGCATGACGATTCGGGTCGAACAGCGGATCGCCCTTGATTTCCGTGTAGTTGCGGCAATGGTAGATCATCAGGTCTTCGGAATCGTCCTCGGACTTGGTGAACGAGTTGTGGCCGGGGCCGTACTGGCCGTTTTCGGCGCAGGTCTTGAACACCGGCACCGGGCTCTTGGTCCAGGAATCCTTGTTCAGCAGGTCGCTGCCGCGCTCGGCGGTGAGCAGACCGACGGCATACGGCACACCGGTTCCGGAGGCGGAATACGTGATGTAGATCTTGTTCTCGTGGAACAGGAAGGCCGGACCTTCGTTGACGAGGAAGTCGATGCATTCCCAGTCATATTCCGGCTTGGTGAGCATGACCGGCTCGCTTTCCAGCGTCCACGGATTGGCCATCTTGGCGATGTACAGGTTGGAATTGCCTTCGATCGCGGGATCTTTCTGAGCCCACACCAGGTACTGCACGCCGTCGATCACCTCGGTGGTGGCGTCGAGCGCGAAGGAGTCGATCGGAGTGACGATCTGGCCCTTCTCCACCCAGTTGTCGGTGGTGGGGTCGTCATCGGTGTTCTCCAGCACAAACATACGATGCGTCGGCAGTCCGGAAGCCTCGAAATCCGTTGCGGCGCCTGCGAAGTAGATGTACCAAGCGCCGTTGATGCGGTGCAGTTCCGGCGCCCAAATATAGATGCTCGCGGGGCCGGATTCATGCTTGCGCCACACCACCGTTTCGGGGGCCTTCTGCAGGTCGTTGATATTCGATGCGTGACGAATGGCGATGCAGTTGTATTCCGGGTCGGAGCCAGTGAAGTAGTACTCGCCGTCAACTTTGAGGACCCAAGGATCTGCGCGCTGAAGCACGATCGGATTGTTGTAAACAGCCATGTCTATTCCTTTTCAATCCGCTGTTCCAGTAATTTACAACGTTGAATATATCACTATTACAACGTTGTAACAAATCGGAGGAACGCACCGCGTGTTTCTCGCATCCGACTCCTCGGAAGAATCGAATCGCAGTACCCGGCAACAGACAATCGCCAGAAAGGGAAAACAAAAACCTCGGCACCGGCAATCCGTAAAAAACCGGACGCAAGCGCCGAGGCACCAATCACTTCCTTTCTTCCAAAAGAAGAAGAAAAAGAAGGAAGGAAGATCACACCACCAAGGAATTCGTGGGCAGCTTGGTGGACTGACGCACCACCAACGACGACGAAACCTTGCGGAACACCTTCTGCTCCGGCTTGAGATCCTTCGACGGCGAAACCCCGTCGATACGATCCTTCAGCAATTTCACCGACAGACGCGCCACCGCCTCAAGACCGGGAGCAATCGACGTCAACGCAGGAGACAAATACTGCGAATCGTCGGAATTATCAAAACCGATCACCGAAATATCTTCGGGAATGCGCAGATTGTGCATCTGGATCGCATGCATCACACCGGAGGCGAGCATGTCGTTCAGCGCGACGACGCCGTCGGGAACCACGCCGGAATCAAGCAGCGCGTTCATCACGCGCACGCCATCGCTACGATGCCACATGCCCGACTCGACCACCAAACGCTCGTCGAATTCGACGCCGGCCTCCTCCAACGCCTCAAGGTAGCCCTGATAGCGCAGCGCGGCGGAGCCGACCTTCTCACCCGGATGCACGCCGACCACGGCCACGCGCTTGCAGCCGGTCTGCAGCAGATACGACGTGGCGCGCTTGGCACCTTCCACGTTTTCCGTGGCGATATGGTCCACCTTGTCGGTGAAGATGCGTTCGCCGACAAGCACCAGCGGGTAGTCCACGTCCAGCTGGTCGACGTCGTCCTGGTCAAGCTCCAGCGGGCTGTAGATCAGGCCGTCGATCATCGTCTGCTGGGAGCCGTGCAACGCCTCAATCTCGCCTTCGCGCGAGTATTGCGTCGGCTCGACGATCACGCGCAGGCCCAGCTTCTTGGCCTCTTCGATGACCAGCGACGAAAGCTGCGCGAAGTACGGCATCTGCAGATCGGGAATGGCGAGGCCGATGATGCCGGTCTGTCCCCTGCGCAGATTGCGCGCGGACACGTTCAGCGTGTAGCCGAGCTCGTCGATGGCCTTGTTGACCTTGTCTCGCGTGGCCTGCGACACGAACTCGTAGTCGTTGACCACATTCGACACCGTTTTGATCGATACGCCGGCCGCCTTCGCGACCTCGCGCATGGTCACCACGTGCTCGCCGTTGGCGCCATTCTGCTTCGGCATGTCAACCCCTTTTCACCAAAAACGTCTCATACATTCGGCCCCAACACCGGCTTTCGCCCCTTGCGGCGCTGAAACCAACGAAGTCAGCCTTCATTGCCGGAAACCACGATTTTCATCGTTATATCAGCATAGTCCGGATTGAGCTCTTCCGCCGCCTGCATGTCCAGTATCGGCATACCCTCCTTGGACCAGTGCACGCGGCGCACCTGGGCGTCGCGGCCGCCATACCGTCCATTCTCGTATTCCGCATTGTGAAATACATAGATGAGATTGCCGTCCTCGTCGTTGGACCACATGCCATGGCCGGTGCCGAGCTGCCATTGCCCGTTGTATACTCCGGATTTCTGCAGCGGATAGTCGAGCTTCGTCCACACGTTCGGATCGGTCAGATCGGCGTCCTGCCCGGCCGGAGCGGTGACCAGACCGGTGGTGTAGTCAATACCGACCAGCGAGCCGGAATAAATCAGGTAGATCGTGCCATCATGCACGATGGCGTTCGGACCTTCGGCGATCATATTGTCCCACGCGAATTCCGGCACAACGACCTGCTTCGGCTCGCAGGTAAGCCGTTCCGGACGGGCCGGATCGAAGCTGGCGATCCAAATGCTGCCGACCTGCTGCCACGCGTAATACCAGCGGCCGGAATCGCTGATGACGGTCATGTCGAGCGAGATACGTTGGATGGGATTGAGCACGCCGCCGGTCGGTGTGAGAATCGGCTTCGGCACCGTCCAGTTTTCGGGTTCGCGCGGATCGAAATCCGTGCCGTCGGAATGCTGCTTGAGCTGCATGATATGGCAGCTGCCCGTCCACATGTCCGGCTTGCCCGCGCGATCGTTGGGCGTGCCGTCTGGATTGGTGGCCGGCCCATCGAAGCATGGCATGAAGAGCACCGACAGTTTTCCATCGATGACATGCAGTTCCGGCGCCCAGAAGCAGCCGGTCATGGCGCGTCCTTCAGCGTTGTAATCACCGCATTTGAGCAGATCGATTTCCTTGGCACGGCCGCCCGCCGCGTCGGAAAGCGCTTCGATGGAGTCGGCGATGCGCAACGGCATATGCGTGGCGCCATCGTTCGGATCGACGCAGTTGCCGTCGGTATCGTCGGTGGCGATGAACATGAACATCGGCTTGCCGTTGAAATTCCAAGCGAACACCGACGGGTCCGCACGCTCCACGGCAAATGGCACCGGGTATACGGTTTGGCGGATGCGGCCGCTCACCGTGCGCGTGTCGCCCGGCTGGAGCTTGCCTTCGGCGGCGTCCTGCGCAATCGCCTCAAGTTCGTCTTTGTTCCAATTCACGGCACGGGTGGCACCGGAACCGTCGCTGTAGACGAGATCGGCGCGGACCTTGGCGAGTGCCTGCACGGCGTCACGGGCCGCTTCCCTGCTTGCCGCCATGTCGATATGCTGCGTCGCCACCGATGTTTCAACGTTGTAAATACGACCGAATCGTTCGATCAGTTTCGACGCTTCTTCTTCAGTGACGGCAATCACGTTGCCAGGAACGGCATTGGGAATATTGCAATCGCAGGAACGGCTTGATTCCGCCGTTACCACAGCTTCCGCAATATCGATCGGCTCGCCGGATTCGGCCGCGGCGACAATATCGGCAACGGTCGCGACATACGATTTGCCGTCGTTCGACGTCCAGGAAATCACATAACGGGAGGCGTCCGCGTCGAATGCGACAGACGGACGATTGACGCCACCGCCGGTACGCAGCATCACCAGTCCAAGCTGCGTGAAGGAGGTCAGATCGTCGCTGACGGCCAACAGGAACGCCGATCGCTCGGAGCCATCCGGCTCGCCGCCGCGCGCGGTACGGGTGGCGGCGAGCGCGAATCGGCCATCCGCAAGGCGGAACAGATACGGGTTCTTCAGGGATTTCAACGTGATGTCGATCCCCGGCATCACCGCGCCATATGCGACGGCATCGGTGGCCGGATGCGCCTCATCGAACGGATCGGCGACGAAATGCGCCGCCGCGACGCACGCTCGGCGCGACTCGGCGGTGGCGGCCTGAATAGGCACGCCGGCGGCGAAGAAAATACCGTAATTCTCGTTGAGCGGCTCCCATTGGGCGGCCCCATCGGCACGCAACGCAAGGTGCATGCTATAGGCGATGTCCTCATTATTCGCCTTTTCACGGCCGGTAGCTTCGCGCGTGTAGCACAGCAATTCATAGGAACTCGACATCGAGAAACCCCTTATGATTCGACTTTTCTTTACAACGTTGTACACTATACAAGAAATTACATCGTTGTACAAATCAATGTCATCCGCAAGGAAGGGGAAAAATGAAATTCCGTACAACAGCAAAGCAGATCGCAGCAGGCATCATCGCCGCAGCCATGCTGGTCGGAACGCTCGCCGGATGCTCCGGCAATTCGACGAAGCAATCGTCCGCATCGTCGAAAGCCGAAACCAGCACCGCCAGCATCAAGCGCGGCGAATCGCATGATCCCTCCATCGTCAAAGCCAACGGAAAATACTATATTTTCGGCTCGCATCGCGCTTGGCTCAAAAGCGACGATCTGATCAACTGGAGCACCTTCACCAACAATCTGAGCACCGACTACGAGAAGATCTTCAAAGACATTTGGGACGGCTGGGCGAAGCAGTCCTCCAATCCTGACGTCAAAGGCAACATGTGGGCACCGGACGTGATCTGGAACGAGACCATGGGCAAGTGGTGCATGTACATGTCGATCAACGGCGCGAACTACCGTTCTGTGATCGTGTTGCTCACCGCCGACGACATCGAAGGCGATTGGACGTACGTTGGCCCGGTGGTCTATTCCGGCTTCGAACGCGTGAACGTGAAGAAGACCGACGTGCCACAGGTGCTTGGCGAGGATGCCGACATCACCCGTTACACCTCGCAGACCGACACCGGCATCAACGCCATCGACCCGTGCGTGAAAACCGATGACAACTGCGACATGTGGATGACCTTCGGCTCCTGGTTCGGCGGCATGTGGATGTTCAAGCTCGACTCGGCGACCGGCCTGCGCGACTACAACTCCACCTACCCCACCGAAGCGAACAAGTCCGACGCCTACTATGGCGTGAAGCTCGGCGGCGGCTTCGGCAACTCCGGCGAAGGCTCCTACCTGCTGCACGACAACGGCTACTGGTATCTATTCGCCTCCTACGGCGCGCTGCAGCAGACCGGTGGCTACCAGATCCGCATGTTCCGCTCCAAGGACATCACCGGCCCGTACGTTGACGAAGCCGGCAACACCGCGATTTCCACCAAGGCCATCGGCAACAACTGGCAAAGCGACATCGGCGAGCGCCTGATGAGCTCGATCCAGTGGAGCGGCAACGACAACGCGAACATCGAGGTCTCCCAGGGCCACAATTCCGCGTTCGTTGACGACGACGGCACCGCTTACCTCGTGTACCATACCCGTTTCTCCGGTTCCGGCGAAAAGCATGAGGTGCGCGTGCACGAGCTGCTGCCGACCGCCGACGGATGGCTGGTGGCCGCACCGTACGAATACACGGGCACCAAGGCCGACAAGAAGGGCTACAAGACCGCCGACATCGCCGGCGATTACGAGATGGTGACGCACGACAAGTCCAGCTATTTCAAGGGCCCGAAGAAGGTCACCGACAAGACGAGCACCGACTATCGCGGCGTGAACAAGCCCATCAACATCACCCTGAAGGAAGACGGCACCGTGACCGGCGACCAGACGGGCACTTGGGAGGCCGTGGAAGGCGCCAACCAGATGACGCTTAAGCTCACCGGCGACGAGGGCGAAGTCACGTATTCCGGCGCGTTCGACAAGCTTCCGCGAGACAAGGATCGCAAGGCAGTCATGACCTTCAGCGCTCTGGGCACAAACAATCTGTGCATTTGGGGGTCGCAGAAGTGAGTGAAAACGGCACAACAACCGTGAATGCTGCAGTGCAATCGTCTGCAGAACCACTATCTGCGGCACCGGCCACCTCGCCCAACGGCATCGAGCACACGCTCGCCAACGGTCGGGTGGCCGTGCACGATCCCGCAATCGTCGAGGAAAACGGTGTCTACTATCTGTTCGGCACGCATCGTCGGTGCGCGCGCAGCACGGATATGGTGCATTGGGAGCGGTTCGATAACAATCTGAGCCGCGACCCGTACGCGCTGCTCGGCGATATTTGGCAGGCATGGCCGAAACAGGATTCCAATCCCGACCTGCTCGGCAACACGTGGGCGCCCGACGTGATCTGGAACGAGACCATGGGCAAGTGGTGCATGTACCTGTCGGTGAACGGCGACCAGTTCCGCTCGGTGATCGTGCTGTTGACCGCCGACCATGTGGACGGCGACTGGACGTACGTGGGGCCGGTGGTATATTCCGGTTTCGACGAGAGCAACCTGTGGAACACCGACGTGCCGAAAGTGCTGGAACTTGAGCCCAAAACCGATGGCACCGTCGGCTATGACCTGACCCGCTACCTGTCGCTCAAAGACACGCGCATCAACGCCATCGACGCGGCGCCCGCATTGTGCGAGCACGGCGAAATGTGGATGAGTTTCGGTTCATGGTTCGGCGGCATCTGGATGTTCAAGCTCGATCCGGAAACCGGCTTGCGTGATTATTCCGTGCGATACCCGCTGGTCAAGGATTCCTCCGATCCTTATTACGGCGTGAAAGTGGCCGGAGGCTACTGGAATTCCGGCGAAGGATCGTACTTCATTCGTGAAAACGGATGGTGGTATCTGTTCATGTCGTACGGCTGGCTTGGGCGCACCGGCGGATATCAGATTCGTCTGTTCCGTTCAAAATCGCTGCTTGGCCCGTACGTGGACCAGAACGGCAATCCCGCGATTTCGTACGGTGAGATTCCCGACAATCAGGAGCGCGGCACCGGCATTCGATTGACGTCTTCCGTACAGTGGGACGGCGGTCCGGCAGAACTTGCCGATGTCGAAGTCTCGCAGGGGCATAATTCCGCCATTCGTCGGTCGAAGGACGGTCGCATGTTCCTCGTCTACCACACCCGTTTCGCGGAACGCTTTAGCGAGGGCGATGATGAAGATTACGAATCTCACGTACGCGAATTACTGCCGACTTCCGACGGCTGGCTGGTTGCGGCACCATACGAATACCGCGGTTCCGTTGCCGTCGCGCCGACCGGCATTGCCGATCTCACAGGCGATTACAACGTTGTACTGCATGATCAGCATACGTTCTTCAACGGCAAGCAAGAGGATGATGGCACGTACGTTGGCATCAATCGTCCGACGCGATATACGTTCCATGAGGACGGGCGGATCACCCGGGGTGAAATCGTAAGTTTCTTCGATACTCCCGACGCGAATCTGCCGAGGTCGACGGACGGGCCGATCACCTGCGGATCGTGGAAACCGCTTTCCGGCGCCGTGAACGGATTCAACTGTTGCGCAAGCGACGCGGAAATCCGATTGGACGACGTGACCTACATTGCACGGTTCGCAACACTCCCCCGCGAGATCGACGGCAAGCCGGTCATGACGTTCTCCGCAATCGGCAACAATGTCTGCATTTGGGGATCGCAATCCTGAATTTCCGAGTTTCCGAATAATCCGGAAAAACTGGAAAATCCGGAAACTCGGGAATCCTATGAAATCAAAAAGCAAAGGGCTTGTGACGTACTCGCAAGTACATCACAAGCCCTTCAGCTACGAGAACCGAAAACCCGCGGAAATCAGCGCTCGGAACGGTTGATGGCCGAAATAATGGCCTTCAGCGAGCTGGTGACGATGGACGTGTCAATGCCGACGCCCCACACGATCCGCGGATCCTCTTCCTCACCGATCTGGCATTCCACGTAGGAGGCGGCCATGGCGTCGGTGCCGACGGACATGGTGTGCTCCACGTAATCCATCACGGAAGCCTCGATGCCGAAGTTGCTCAGCGCGTTCAGGAAAGCGGCAAGCGGGCCGTTGCCCATGCCGGAAACCTCACGCTCCACCGGCTCATCAACGCCGACGTTCACGCCACGGTCAAGAATCCTGGCCTTCAGCACGGTATCGGAACCATCTTCACCGGACGACACCGACACCTTCAGCAGCTTCAGACGGCCCCACTGCTCGAGGGAGTCGTCCTTGCTGTCGCCGACCACGGCACCAGCCGCAGTAGCGCCGGACTCTTCGACCGGCAGATACTCGTCCTTGAACAGACGCCAGATATCCTCGTCCTTGACTTCCTTCTTGGTCTCATCGGCGTACGCCTGCACAACCTTGTCGAACTCGACCTGCAGACGCTTCGGCAGATCAAGATTGTGGTTGGTCTTCAGCAGGTAGGCCATGCCGCCCTTGCCGGACTGGGAGTTCACGCGGATGATGGCCTCGTACGTGCGGCCGATATCCTTCGGATCGATCGGCAGGTACGGCACCA